>ERZ1370068.5908-contig-4911_pt1 | contig 29196 bp, 44 predicted proteins | sample MGYA00561227_ERZ1370068 | MGnify/ENA primary metagenome ERZ1370068 (study PRJEB38410, sample SAMEA6850437) | metagenome | study: Metagenomic assessment of the ecological functions of the soil: analysis of the soil microbiota associated with the...
GGTCGATCGCGGCGGCGATCGGCTCGATCTCGCGCTCGGCGAAGTCGCGCACCATCTCGCGCACGGCGAGCTGGTCTTCCGAGAGGTCGAACTCCGGTCCGCCGGTCGGTGGCGCCTGACGCTCATCGGCTCACGCCGCTCCCGCCGGCGGGTACTCGTAGAAGCCGCGTCCGGTCTTCCGGCCGAGCCGTCCGGCCTTCACCATCTTCCGCAGCAGCGGGCACGGCCGGTACTTCGAGTCGCCGAGGCCCTGGTGCAGCACCTCCATGATGCTGAGGCAGGTGTCGAGGCCGATCAGGTCGGCGAGCGCGAGCGGGCCCAGCGGGATGGTTCATGCCGAGCTTCATCACCGTGTCGATCGCCTCCGCCGAGGCCACGCCCTCCATCAGGCAGTAGACCGCCTCGTTGATCATGGGCATCAGGACGCGGTTCGAGACGAAGCCTGGATAGTCGTTGACCTCGACCGGCGTCTTGCCGAGCCGGCGGCGACAGATCCTCGGTCAGCGCGCAGGTCGCGTCGCTGGTGGCGAGGCCGCGGATGATCTCGACCAGCGCCATCACCGGCACCGGGTTCATGAAGTGCATCCCGATCACGCGGTCGGCGCGACGGGTGACCGCGGCAATCTCGGTGATCGAGATGCTCGAGGTGTTGCTCGCCAGCACCGCGTCCGCCGGCGCCAGCCGGTCGAGCGTCTCGAACACGGTGCGCTTCAAGCCGAATTCCTCGCTCACCGCCTCGACCACGAGCGAGGCGTCGCGCGCGCCCTCGAGGCTCGTGCCGCCGCGGATCCGCCCCAGGATCTCGGGCGCCTTCGACGCCTCCCAGCCCTGCTTCTTGGCGACGCGATCGAGGTTCTTGCCGATGGTGCCGAGCGCGCGCTCGACGAACTCCGGCTTGACGTCGATCAGCGCGACCTCGAGCCCGGCGGTCGCGAACACCTGCGCGATCCCGTTGCCCATGGTGCCGCCGCCGACCACCGCGACGCGCTTCACCGCGGCCGCGGGTCCGGACACGACCGGCTCGGCCTGGGTCGCCATCAGACCCGCTCCACCGCGAGCGCCACCGCGTTGCCGCCGCCGAGGCAGAGGGTCGCGAGCCCGGTCGTCTTGCCGCGCTGCTCGAGCGCGTGGATCAGCGTCACCAGCACGCGCGCGCCCGAGGCGCCGATCGGATGGCCGAGCGCCACCGCGCCGCCGTTGACGTTGACGCGCTCCCAGTCCCAGCCGAGCGCATTGCCGTCGGCCAGCGCCTGCGCGGCGAAGGCCTCGTTGGCCTCGATCAGGTCGAAGTGACCGATCGCAACACCCATCTTCTTCATCAGCTTCTCGACCGCGTCGATCGGCGCGAAGAACAGGTCCTTGGGATCGCCACCGCCGGTGGCGTAGGCGACCACGCGCGCGATCGGCTTGGCCCCGCGCTCGCGCACCCGTTCGCCGCTCATCAGCACCACCGCCGCACCGCCGTCGTTCAGTCCCGGCGCGTTGCCGGCGGTGATCATGCCGCCGCGGTCCTTGGTCACCGGCGCGAGCTTGGCCAGCGTCTCGGCGGTGCTGTCGCCGCGCACCGACTCGTCCTTGCTGATCACGATCGGATCGCCCTTGCGCTGCGGGATCGTGACCGCCGCGATCTCCTTGCTGAACCGGCACGAGGCGATCGCGTCGGCGGCCTTGCGCTGGCTCTCGGCCGAGAAGCGATCGAGCTCCTCGCGGGTGAGCTTGGCCTTCTCGGCGGTGTACTGCGCCAGCTCGATCATGTGGCAGTCGTTGAACGAGCACCACAGCCCGTCGTAGACCACGCCGTCGCGCAGCGTGGTGTCGCCGAGCTTCTGGCCGGTGCGCCCGCTGAACAGGTAATGGGGGCGCTGCTCATGCTCTCCTGGCCGCCGGCGACGATGGTGTGGGCATCGCCGGCCTTGATCGCCGCGGCGCCGATCATCACCGCCTTGAGCCCCGAGCCGCACACCTTGTTGATCGTGACCGCGCCGACCTTGGGGTCGATGCCGGCCTTGATCAGCGCCTGCCGGGCCGGCGCCTGACCCTGGCCGCCCTGGACCACGTGGCCCATCAGCACCTCGTCGACCTCGCCGCCGCCGACGCCGGCGCGGCCCATCGCCTCGCGGATCGCCACGGCGCCGAGGTCGGAAGCCTTCAAGGACGCGAGGCCGCCGAGGAACTTGCCGATCGGCGTGCGCGCGGCGCCCACGATGAAAACGTCGGGATAGGTCATGGATGGTGCCTCGTTCGATGGCGGTGGCCGGGAGGTCTGCTCCGAAACCCCGGGATACTACACGATCGCCGCGCGAGCCGGCACGTCACCGCCTTCACGCGGCGCGCCACGTCAGACGTAGCGCGCGATCGCCATCAGCAGCACCGCGAGACCCAGCAACCGCCCGCCCCACGCCATCCCGCCGGCCCATTTCGTCATGGCGCCGCGCGCTTCGGGGCTCTCGAAGTCGGGGTCCTGGGCCGACATCTTCCCGAGCGCGATCGCCGAGGGGCCGAGCACGATCGCCCCGTGCACCACGGCGATCAACGCCATGAGCCCGCCGAGACCGAAGCTGAACCCGACCGGCGAGCGCATCCACGTCCTGCCGTAGAGGCTCGCGTCGATCCAGTAGAGACGGACTCCGGCCAGCACGGTCACGATGCCGACGATCGCGATCATCCGCGGAAACGGACCGCGAGCGATGTGCCGGAGCATCGCGAGCCCCTCGGGCGTGCGCTTGCGGATCGCCGGAACCAGGAACGACACGATGAAGAAGACCGAGCCACCCCAGAAGATCCCCAGGACGACGTGCAGCAGGCGGAGGATGACGATTTCGACGTTCACGAGCGCGTCTCCGGGATAGCCTCCCGGACGATCGCGAGGCTCGCGGCGTGGCCGTGGAGGAAGTTGCGATCTCCGAGCGGACCGATCTCTCCGGCGCACGACATGCCGGCGGCGGGAATCGGCCCACTGAGCGCGGTCTGGACGATCGAGATGTCGCCGTCGGGGTGCCGTAGAGCGCCCGGCCGCGCCCGTTGCACGCGAACAGCAGCACGCCGCGCGCCGGGCTGTCGAACGACTGCGGCGACAGCAGCATCTCGAGGTCCTCCCGGGCGGTGCCGGCGTCGCGGACGTGGAGCCGGATCCGCTCGCTCTGACCGAGAGCTGGTCGCCGATCGCGAGCACGCCGCGGTCGCGGTCGGCGCCGAGCAGGTTGCGGATCAGGTAGTCACCCTGTCCGCTCGCGCCCGGACGCGCCGGTCGCCCGACGTAGAGCCCGTGCTTCAGCCGCTCGCGCTCCTTGCCCTGCAGGCTCTGGAGCACCTGCTCGGCGCGCTCGAGCGCGGGCTGGCCGTCGAGCTCGACCACCAGATTGCCCTCGCTGCGCGTCACCTCGAGGCTCGGACCCACGGGGCGGCAGCCCTGCGAGACGACGACGTCGGCGCGCAGGTTGCCCGCGAGTGCCACCGCGACGCCGCCTTCCGCCGCGATCCAGTCGTTCAGGATCAGCGCGTTGGCGCCCGGCCGCACGCCGGCGCTCGCCATGCCGCCGACGATGCGCAACCCCGGCGCGTGGCGATGGAACGCGCTCAGGCAGCGCTCGGCGTCGAGCGTGAACGGATCGCCGATCATCACCATCAGCTCGGACCCGGGCGCCTGCGGGCGAGACGGCCGAACTCGAGCGGATCCTCGATCGCTTCGGCCCACATCTCGTTCACCATGATGAAGGGATGGACCTGGACGCCGGGCAGGCGCGCGGCGATCACCGACAGCGCCGGCGCGGATTCGACCTCGTGCGCGCCGGAGATCACCGCCGTGCGCGCTGGCGCCGACCAGGCACCCGGCGGCAGAGCTCGCGCTTCAACGTCTCCGCGATCGCGCGCGCGGCGCCGACGTGGGTGGGCGCGAAGAACACGAAGCGCGAGATCGATCGGGCCGCCGGTCCGAGGGCGGTGCGCACGCCCGCGGCGGCCTCCGCCGGCGGCGGCGGCCGAGTCGGTGAACAGCGACTGCGCCGACGCCCAGCGCATGCCGACCGGCGGCCCCGGCTCCCGCGACATCGGCGTCAGTTTCCGCGCAGGATCTCGCGGGCGATCACCATGCGCTGGATCTCGCTCGTGCCCTCGCCGATCTCCATGAGCTTGGCGTCGCGGTGCATGCGCTCGACCGGAATGTCGCGCATGTAGCCGATCCCGCCGTGGACCTGAATCGCCTTGTCGGTGACCCAGTTCGCGGCCTCGCTCGCGAACAGCTTGGCCATCGCCGCTTCCTTGACGTGCGGCTGGCCCGCGTCCTTGAGCGCCGCGGCGTGGTAGACCAGGTGGCGCGAGGCCTCGATCTTCACCGCCATGTCGGCGAGCATGAACTGCACCGCCTGGAAGCTCGCGATCGGCTGGCCGAACTGCTTCCGCTCCTTCGCGTACCGCACGCTGTGCTCGTAGGCGCCGCGCGCGATCCCGAGCGCCATCGCGCCGATCGAGATGCGGCCGCCGGTGAGCGTGCGCATGAACGCGGTGAAGCCGCGCGGTGGGATCGCCGATCAGGTTCTCGTCGGGGACGAAGCAGTCCTCGAACACCACCTCGACCGTGTCCGAGCCGCGCATGTCCCATCTTCTTCTCGCGCTTGCCGACGCGGAAGCCTGGCGTTCCGGTGTCCATGATGAAGGCCGAGATGCCCTTCACACCTTCGCTCGCGTCCCCGGTGCGCGCGGTGAAGGTGATGTACTTCGCCACGCTGCCGTTGGTGATGTAGATCTTCGAGCCGTTGACGCGCCAGCCGCCCGCGACCTTCTCGGCGCGCGTCTGCGTGCCGGCCGCGTCCGAGCCGGCGTTCGGCTCGGTGAGCCCGAAGGCTCCGATCGCCTCGCCCTTCGCCATCGGCACCAGGTACTTGATCTTCTGCTCCTCGGCTCCCGAACGCGAACACCGGGCCGCAGCCGAGCGAGACGTGGGCGGCGAGCGTGATCCCGGTCGAGGCGCAGACCCGCGAGATCTCCTCGACCGCGATGGCGTAGGCGAGCGTGTCGAGCCCGGCGCCGCCGTATTTCTCGGGATAGGGCAGCCCTAAGAACCCGAGCTCGGCCATCTGCGTCACGACGTCGCGCGGGAACTCTTCCTTCTCGTCGATCTCGCGGGCACGAGGCGCCACCACCTCGTCCGCGAACTTGCGGGCGGTTTCTCGTACCTGGAGGTGCTCTTCGCGCAGCTCGATCATGGGTCGAAGTATCTCCGGGAAGACGTTGCGACGGGTGCTCCCACGTGGGAGATGCTGGACCGCGGGGAGGGGAACCGACGAACTTTACCGCACCGACTCGTGGACCGGCAATCGAAACTGTCCGCTCCGGGTGGACGCGACGACTCCCGGATCAGGGCTTTCCCGCCGGGACACGCGCGCCGCGCGCCAGCGTAAGCCGAAGGTCCGGCACGAGGTCGGCGGTGCGGTGATGCAAGGACTCGAGCGCGAGCAGCCCGACGTCGCGTCCCATCTCCGCGCGAACCCGGCCCCCGCGGTATCGGGTGGGGCGAAGCGCAGCCGGCCGGCCGCGATCGTGCTGTCCGGAGCCACCGGGTCGACGCAGATCACCGTCGCCTCGAGGACCGGCGTCGTCCGAGCGGCCGGCTTCCGGGTCGTGCGGCTCCCGGACTTGGGGTCGCGCGGTTTCCCGCCCGGAATCGAGTCGAGCCGGAACGCGACGTCGATCCGGAACGTGTCGCCACCTTTCGAGCCCTCGAGCAGGCGAAACCGGCTGGAGAGCGGGATGTCGGGAGCCACACGCCCGCGGACCTCACGCTCGGTGTCGAGCAGCTCGGCCGAGAACGCGCCGCGGAATCCCTCGGTGAACGCCGCCGCCGCGTTGCTCGACAGGCCACGCACCGATCCGAGCGCCACGAAGCGCGGGCTGCCGGGAGCACCGGACGGCTCTGACGCCGCGGACCGGGTCGCCGCGATCAGCGTCACGATCATCAGCGCCCGTGCTGAGGCGCCAAGGTGATTGCGCGCGATCATGACGGCACGAGCGGCGGGCTCTCGATCAGCCGCCGCCCCACCTCGCGCGCGTGCTCGAGCAGCTCGGGACGAGCGACCACGCTCCCGAGCCCCTCGTCGTCGTGCGCGAACGCGAGCGTCTCCTCCCAGCGCGTTCCGATCCACTTCATGAAGCCGCGCACGCTGTGCTCGGCGAGATCGTGGCGATGCCGCGAGCTCAGCGCGGTCACGAACACGCCGCGGCGCGTGCGCGGCCACAGCGGCCGGAACGTGAAGCCGCCGCCCGGCGCGTGGACCAGCGGCGTGATGCAGTTGCAGCGGTCCATCACCAGCTTGAGCGGGCCGCTCACGGTGTCGAAGTAGATCGGCGAGCCCACCGCGACGGCGTGCGCGTCGCGCAGCGCCTCGTAGATCGGATCCATGTCGTCGTGGAAGACGCAGAACCCCGTGGTCGGCTCGGGACCGCACGACTGGCAGGGCTTGACCTGGATCTCGTTGCACTTGAACCGGGTCACGATCCCACCCGCCGCTTCGGCGCCCTCGGCGATGGCCTCGAGCAGCCGCTCGACGCTGCCACCGAGCACCGGGCTGCCGTCGAGCGCGACCAGCCGGCGCCGAGCGGAGGCGTCCAGCGCGGTTACCGCTTGCGCGCGGCGGTCGAGGAGGTGACGCGACCCTTGCGGCCGGAGCCGGCGCGCGTCGCGCGCCCGATCGTCTTGGGCTTCGCGGCGCGAACGCCGCGTTTGCCCGCGACCACCGACACGGCGGCGGCGCGGCGAGTGGTCCGGCTCGAAGCCGGCGCCGCCGCGCGCGCTCGCGCTCCGGCCTTGGCGCCGTTGCGCCGCGCGGCTTCGTTCACTTTCGGTGTCGACGCACCGCGCGATGCCGCGCGATCGGTGGCGCCACGATCCGGCCGACGGTGATCGAACCACTCGCGGATGTAGGCGGCGATGTCCTGGGTCGAGGCGCCCGGGTCCGAACAGGCGGCCGACGCCCATCCCGGCGAGCGTCGTCATGTCCTCGGCCGGGATGATGCCGCCGCCGGTCAGCAGACGATCATCGATGCCGGCGCTCGCGCATCAGGGTCAGCACCTCGGGGAACAGCGTCATGTGCGCGCCGGAGAGGATCGAGAGCGCGACGACGTCGACGTCCTCCTGGAGCGCCGCCTCGACGATCTGCTCGGGCGTCTGGTGGAGACCGGTGTAGATGACCTCCATGCCGGCGTCACGCAGCGCCGCGGCGACCACCTTGGCGCCGCGGTCGTGACCATCGAGTCCGGGCTTGCCCACCAGTACGCGGATCTTGCGGGCATGCGGCTCCTCTGCGAATAGGGGACGTTCGCGCCGCGGTGGATCGAGTGGCGCGACGCGCGGCAAATATACATCCGGGGGCGCGTCGCTGACGAGCGCCCGACTCAGTCGTCCGGTGTGTCGAGCGCGCGCTCGGTTTCCTCGTCGCGGCGGCGGGCCTCGACGTAGTCCTGCTCGGTGACGATGCGCATCTCGCCGTCCTCGTCGCGCGCCGGCCGCACCACCCGGCGCTCGAGCACGGCCAGAGCGGCGCGCGCCGCCGCCTCGGCGTCGAAGAACCAGGCACGGTAGTCGTCGTCGCGGCCCAGGGCCTCGAGCCGCCAGGGATCGAGATCGGGCGCCCGCGCCGGACGCGCGCGCCGATGAGATCGCCGGGACCGAGCCGCGACACCGACTGGCCCGGCTCGTGGCTCGGCTCGGACGGGATGAGCTGCACCGCGTTGCCATCCGGAACGAACGCGAGCCCTTCGCGGTCCATCGCCACCACCTCGCTCGCGTCGCGCGGATCGACGCCGGAGACCTCGGCGAGCAGCCGGTCCACATCGTCGACGGCCGGCTCGGCCTCCGTCTCCCTGTCGCGCGAGAAGACCTTCATCGCGAGGGCGACGAGGGCGATCAGGAGGACCAGCCCGATGGTGGCTTCGAAGGTCGACATCGGCGGCGCCCGATCAGAACTCCGCGGACTCCACGTAGTCCCCGAACACCTCGCGCATCGCGTTCCGGATCTCGCCCTCGGTGGCGTAGGCGCGGGCGCAGTCGAGGATCTTCGCCATCAGGTTCTGCTCGCCGGGAGCGGTGCGCGCCGCGGCGGTCAGCGCCTTGAGCGCTCCCGCTGCACGCCTTCTGGTCGCGGGTGCGGCGCAGCTCGGCGAGGCCGCGCTTCTGCTCCTCCTCGACCTCCTCGCCGATGTAGAGGATGCGGGATCTCGAGCTTCTCGCCGGGCTCGACGTATTCGTTGACGCCGACGATGATGCGCTGCTTCCTCTCCATCTCCTGCTGGTACTGGTAGGCCGCGCGCGCGATCTCGCGCTGGAAGAAGCCGCGCTCGATCCCCGCGACCACGCCGCCCATCGCGTCGATCTGGCGGAAGTAGTCCTCGGCCTGCGCCTCGAGCGTGTTGGTGAGGCTCTCGAGGTAGTAGGAGCCGCCGAGCGGATCGATGGTCTCGGTGACGCCGATCTCGTGGGCGATGATCTGCTGCGTGCGCAGCGCGATCTTGACCGCCTTGTCGCTCGGCAGCGCGATGGTCTCGTCCATCGAGTTCGTGTGCAGCGACTGGGTGCCGCCGAGCACGCGCGGCCAGCGCCTCGAAGGCGGTGCGGATGATGTTGTTCTCGGGCTGCTTGTCCCACAGCGAGCAGCCGGCGGTCTGGGTGTGGAAGCGCATCAGCCACGACTCGCGTCGCTTGGCGCCGAAGCGCTCGCGCATGTGCCGCGCCCAGATGCGGCGCGCGCGCGCTCAGCTTGGCGATCTCCTCGAAGAAGTCGAGGTGGCTGTTCCAGAAGAACGACAGCCGCGGCGCGAAGTCGTCGACGTCGAGGCCGCGCTGCGACGCACTCCTCGACGTAGGTGAAGCCGTCGGCGAGCGTGAACGCCAGCTCCTGCGCCGCGGTCGAGCCGGCCTCGCGGATGTGGTAACCCGAGACCGAGATGGTGTTCCACTGCGGCACGTGCCGGGTCGCGAACTCGATCAGGTCGACGATGATGCGCAATGAGGGCCGCGGCGGGAAGCACCAGCACTTCTGCGCGATGTACTCCTTCAGGATGTCGTTCTGGAGCGTGCCGCGGAGCTTCGTGAACGGGACGCCGCGCTTCTCGGCGTTGGCGAGGTAGAAGCCGAACATGATCGACGCCGGGCCGTTGATCGTCATCGACGTCGAGATCACGCCCGGGTCGATGCCGTCGAGCAGGATCTCCATGTCCCGCAAGCTGTCGACCGCCACGCCGCACTTGCCGACCTCGCCGTGCGCCTTCGGGTGATCGCGAGTCGTAGCCCATGATGGTCGGGTTGTCGAAGGCGATCGACAGACCGGTCTGTCCGGCCTCGAGCAGGTAGTGGTAACGCCGGTTCGACTCCCGGGCGGTGCCGAAGCCCGAGAACTGCCGCATCGTGAACATGCGGCCGCGGTACATGGTGTCGTGGATGCCGCGCGTGTAGGGAACTCGCCGGGGAACCCGAGCGTCTTGCGACAGGTCGACGCCGGCGAGGTCCTTCGGGCCATAGAGCGGCTGGATCGGGAGCCCGGAGATGGTGAACGGGTAGAGCCCCGACCGCTCGCGCGCCTTGGCGTAACGCTCCCGCCACGCCTGCTCGAGCCGGCTCCAGTCACGACCCGGAACCGGACCGCCGTTCATCGTGGCGAGCGTGCCGTTGTCGTCGGGCGCCGATTCGGCCGGCCGCGCCGCGCGAGTCTGGAGCGGCCCCACGCTGGGTGCGCGCGGGGTGGCGCCGCCGCGGACGCGCGACGACGATCGACGGGAAGTCGGTGGGGTTCGCATGACGATCGCTCAGTCTCCTCGGAACGTCCGCGCTCAGCGGCCGGCGCGGACTCGGTTCATGGCATCGCGCGCGCCGCGGCGTCGCGGCCGCGCGCGTCGGGTTCGCTGCGTTCGCATCGTTTCGGCGTCCCGCTCCATGTGCGGGTCGAGCAACCGATCGGCGACCTGCTGCGGCGAGAGGCGCTCGTCGAAGAACTCGGCGATCAGCTGGCCCCACGCCGGCTTCGGGATGGCCTCGAAGAAGCGGCTCCATTGCCGATCGCGGAGGGTCTCGATGACGCGCTGCTGGTAGCGCTCGCGCCGCCGCGATTCGAGCACGCCGTTCCGGTCGAGCCAGCCCAGGTGCTCCTCGAGCCGATCGACCAGCTCCGGGACCCCCGTGCCCTGCGAGGCGACGGTGAGCAGCACCGGAGGATCCCAGCCGTCATCGGCGGGCGCGGGCTGAGCTCGAGCGCCGAACGGATCGAGAACGCGCCACGCTCGGCGCCCTCGCGATCGGCCTTGTTGATCACGAACACGTCGCCGATCTCCATCAGCCCGGCCTTCATCGCCTGGATGCCGTCGCCCGACTCGGGCACGAGCACCACGGTGGTGGAGTCGGCGGCCTGCGCGATCTCGAGCTCGCTCTGTCCGACCCCGACGGTCTCGACCAGGATGCGCGAGAACCCGGCGGCGTCGAGCACGTCGCAGACCTGGGCGGTGTGGACCGCGAGCCCGCCGCTGCTGCCGCGGGTGGCCATCGAGCGGATGAACACGCCGTCGTCGCCCGCGAGCTCGCGCCATGCGCACGCGGTCGCCCAGCAGGGCGCCGCCGCTGAACGGGCTCGTGGGGTCGACCGCGACGATCGCGACCGTCTCGCCGCGCGCGGCGGTACTCCTGGGCGAGGCGGGTGACCAGCGTGCTCTTGCCCGCGCCCGGCGGGCCGGTGATCCCGAGCCGCCGCGCGCGACCGGCGGCAGCGTGAGCAGGCGTCGAGCAGCGGCCCCGAGCTGGGGTCTCGTTCTCGACCCACGAGATCGCCCGGGCGACCGCGGGACGGTCGCCCGCGAGCGCACGGTCGATCATCGCGCCGGCGCCGTTGGCGCCCGCACCGTGGTCGAGTTGGTCCGGTTTGGGGTTCCGCATGGGTCGTGGCTCACGTCCGCGCCGCTCGAGATGCGCCGCAGGCAGGGCCGGTCCGGCCCCTGTGGCGCTCGGCTGGAATGACGTGAACGAGCCTACAGGATGGCGGCGGACATCGCACGCGACACTAGAGTAGTGTTCGCGCTCCGACCCAGGCGAACGGAGGCGATCCATGTTCTTCGGGTTCCACGCGCTCGTGTACAGCGCCGACGCGGAGCGCCTGCGCGCGTTCTTCCGCGACGTGCTCGAGTTCCCCACGTCGACGCCGGGCACGGCTGGCTGATCTTCACGCTGCCGCCGGCCGAGCTGGGCATCCACCCCGCGGAGCGTCCGGGCGGGTCCGAGCTGTATCTGATGTGCGATGACATCCAGGCGACGGTGGCGTCGCTCGAGGCGAAAGGGCGTGAGGCTCACCCGGCCGATCGCGGATCAGGGCTTCGGCATCGTGACCGCGATCGAGCTGCCCGGCGGCGGCGAGATCGGCCTCTATCAGCCCAAGCACCCGCTCGCGATCCGGCGCTAGCGCCGAGTCAGGCCGGCAGCGTGCCGGCGGGCGGCACCTTGTCGGGATCGTTTCGCCACACGACGTACGAGTAGACGATGAGCGCGAGCACGCCGGCGCCACCGACCGCGGCGACGACCACGAACGCGCGGCCGGGCCACAGCGCCGCGACCACGATCATCCGCCGCCCCCATGGCGACGAACAGCCAGCCGCCGAGGCGGTGCGTGCGGGACCCAGGAGCGCTTGCTCGACAGCGTCCACGGCGTGCGGATGCCGACGAACCAGTTCGGGCGCACCTTGCCGAGCACGTTGCCGACCACCATCAGTAAGGCGCCGACGAGGATCGGGATCAACTTTCCATGTCGACGTGCCCGCCCTGGATCGCGAGCACGACGATCCCTGGATCGCCGCGAGCAACGCGATGATCGCGAGCCTCAGGGTGGCGTAGGCGCCGGCGAAGCCTCGTAGTTGGCGCGACCGGGGTCGATGCGGGGAAGAGCAGCATCAGCACGTAGACGCCGAATGCCGTGAGCGGCATCGCGAACAGTCCCTCGAAGCGGCCACCCCAGCGGTCGGGCCGGCCGTCGAAGCCGTAGTGGACCGGAATCCGATCCGGAGCCGAGCCCCAGGTCGCCGCCGCCAGCGCGAACATCGCGACCAGCAGCAGCACGTGCGGCCATTCACTGCGCCACGAGAATCTCACGAGCGTCTCTCCTTTCCCCGATGACGGGACTGGAACAGTTCGATCAGCGTGGCGATCGTCTCCTCCATCGCCGAGAGGTTCAGGCTGTAGACGATCGTGGTCGCCTTGCGCTCGGCGACGATCAGCCCGCGTGCTTCAAAACATTGAAGTGACCCGAGAGCGTGGAGCGGGCGAGCGGGAATCGATCCGCGATCTCGCCCGCGCTCATGTCGCGGGTTCGCAGGAGCCTCAGGATCTCGCGTCGCGTCGGATCGCCGAGGGCGCGGAAGATCGAGTCGGTGGGCATCGTGTCGGTATCCATGGTTCGCTATTTCGCCAACGACCGAAATAATAGCCCGAGCCGGGCGCCGACGCAATGGAAATCATCGAGGACGGGGCGGCACGACCGAATCCGCCTTGCCGCGGGACCGCGGGCTGATAGCCTGGGCGCGTCATTGCGACCGGCGCCGCCGTTCAAAGAGCGTTCTCGACGAAACCGATTCTTCCCAAGGAGGTTGAGTTCATGCGTGTCCCGATCCTCGCCGCCGCGATGCTCTTATCGCTCTCCCCCGCTCTCGCCGCGGCCAAGTCGTCGGGCCCGAAGGCGCTCCCGCCGTCCGAGGCGAACGCGAAGCAGGCGCTCGAGGCCTCGCCACGGCACGGCGAGTACGTCGACGTGACGCTGCCCGGCTCGAGCGTTCCGATCCGCACCTGGGTGGTCTATCCCGAACGCAAGGACAAGGCGGGCGTCGTGATCGTGATCCACGAGATCTTCGGACTCTCCGACTGGATTCGCGGCGTCGGCGACGCGCTCGCGCGCGAGGGCTTCATCTCGGTGACGCCGGACCTGATCTCGGGGCTCGGCCCCGGTGGCGGCGGCACCGACTCGGTGCCGAGCCGCGACGACGTGGTCAAGCTGGTGCGGAGCCTCACGCCCGCCGACGCGCGCGCGCGGCTCGACGCGGTGCGCGCGTACGCGAAGACCATCCCCGCCACCAACGGCAAGATCGCCACCCTGGGCTTCTGCTGGGGTGGCGGACGCAGCTTCGAGTACGCCGCGGCGACGCCGCCGCCCGAGGCCGCGGTGGTGTTCTACGGCTCACCGCCCGACAGCGTCACGCTGCCGCTGGTCGTCGCGCCGGTGCAGGGCCACTACGGCGGCGACGACGCGCGCATCGGCGTGACCATCGAGCCCACCAAGCAGAAGATGAAGGAGATGAAGCGCAGCTACGAGGCGTTCTCGTACCCGGGCGCAGGCCACGGCTTCCTACGCGCCCAGGACGATCGCGACGGCGCCAACAAGAAGGCCACCGAGCAGGCCTGGCCGCGCGCGATCGCGTTCCTCGAGAAGCGGCTGAAGTAGCGAGCGAGTGTCGTGACTCAGAAGTAGGTTGTCACAAAGGCTGTCCGATGCGCCCGGATGGCAAGGCGCGACGACGAAGTTCGTATCAAGGAGATACAACGAGGAGGAGCAACGCCGCCAGCCGGGATGCAGCGGCAGCCGACTGACAAGCTACTTCTGGGTCTGACTACGCGCTCTGCGTGCGGCGGCCGGGATCTCGGCGAGCACGCGGCGCGCGATGTCGAGCGCGGCGTTCGGCTTCGCGAGCCGGCCCGCCGCCTCGCGCGCTCGCTCGCGCGCCTCGGGGTCGGTGATCCAGCGCGCCACCGAGGCCTCGACCATGTCGAGCGTGTCGGCGTGGACCGCCGCTCCGCCCGACTCGAGGTACTCGGCGTTGCCCACCTCCTGACCGGGGGTCGGGCGGAAGATCACGAGAGGGGCGCGCTTGACCAGCGCCTCGGAGCAGGTCAGCCCGCCCGCCTTGCTCACGACGACGTCGCAGGCCTCGAGCAGGACGTCGACGGCGTGGGTGAAGCCCAGCACCGTGATCGCTCCGGAGCGCGCGGCGGGCAGCGCCTCGATCACGACGCGCAGGCGACCGTTGGTCCCGCACACCACCACGACTTGCGGGGCGAGCGGATGGGCGGCGAGCCGCTCCGCCAGATCGGCGAGCGGACCCACACCGCTGCCGCCGCCCATCACGAGCACCACCGGACGCGCGGGATCGAGTCCGAGGCGCGCGCGCGCCGCGTCGCGGCCGATCGTGTCGCGCGAAGCGCGGGTCGACCGGGATGCCGGTGACCTCGATGCGCTCGCGCGCGACGCCGTGTCGTGACCAGCTCGTCGAGGACGCGCTCGCTGGCGACGAAGTAGCGGTCGACGTGCGGGAACGCCCAGAACGGATGCGCGGTGAAATCGGTGATCACGCAGTAGAGCGGCACCCGGAGCCGCCCGACGCGGCGGCGCTCGGACAGCGCCTCGACCGGGAGGAAGTGCGTGCACACGACCGCGTCCGCGCCCTCGCCCTCGAGCACACGCACCAGCCGTCTCAGATTCATCCGGTCGACCGCGAGCCGCACCGGCGCGGTGCCGCGGTTCACCGGCGCGAGCGCCGACGAGTGGTAGAGCACCCCCACAGCCGGGGCGCGCGCCGCCATGGCGTTGTACGACGCGGCGTAGGTGTCGCGATAGAGCCGCGAGGCGAACACCAGCGTGTCGACCTCGCGCACGGTGGCCTCGCGGCGCCACCCGATCGATCGCGGTGGCGAGCGCCTGCGCGGCGCGGCGATGCCCGCCGCCGGTCGGTGGCGTGCAGGATGGCGATGCGCGGTCCACCGCCCGAGGGTCCGCCCGAGAGCGTCTCGACCGCGACCATGCCGCCGCCGACGGTCGGGAACAGCACCGAGCCCGACGCCGAGGCGCGGCGCCAGGCGCGCCACCAGCGCCGCTGCGCCCGCAGCCGCGCGCGCCAGCGCTGGGTGACCCGGCGCGGGATGCGCAAGCGACCGATTCGGGGGACTCGCACCATCGATCTGTCTACCTCAGTCGGTGACCGCGTTGCGGTAGTGACGGAGCGCCAGGCCCTCGGCGCCGAGCTCGATGGCCACGACGTCGATCCTCACGGCGGATCCGCTCTCGGCCGCGACCGCGCGAGCCGCGCGCGCGAGCCGCTCGCGCTGCCGGAAGTCGACCGCCAGTGCCGCGCCTCCGTAGTCCGAGCGTCCACGGTACTTCACCTCGACCAGGACGCGCGCGTTCCCGTCGACGGCGACGAGGTCGATCTCGACCCCGGCGACGCGGCGGTTGCGCGCCACCACCTCCATGCCGCTCAGCTCCAGGTAACAGGCCGCCAGGGTCTCGGCGGCGGATCCTCGTGATCGCGCCATGCCCACGAGCGCTCCTCGAACGGGGGCGTGTGAGCTCCTGGACGGCGTCCGCCGGATCGGGGCGATCGACGGCGCCACGGACCGGGGGACGGCCGACAGTCTATTCGAACGGCAGCTCCTGCGTGCAAACCGGGGTGAACGAGTAGCGGTGGAGCGCGCAGGGCCCCATGCGGCGGATCGCCTCGAGGTGCTCGGGAGTGCCGTAGCCCTTGTGCTGGGCGAAGCCGTAGCCGGGGAACACGCGGTCGAGTCGCTGCATGATCCGGTCGCGGACCACCTTCGCGAGCACCGACGCGGCCGCGATCGAGACGCAGGTGGCGTCGCCGTCGACGATCGCGCGCCTGCGCGTGCGCCATCTCGGGGATCGCATCGCGCCCGTCGACCAGCACCAGCTCGGGGACCACGGCGAGCCGCGCCACCGCCTGCGCCATGGCGCCGAGGCTGGCGCGGCGGATGTTGCGGTGATCGATCGTGCGCGGCCCGACCACCGCCCACGAAAACGCCCGGGCCTCCGTGGTGACCCGGGCGAACAGAATCTCGCGCGTCTCGTGATCGAGCTGCTTGCTATCGTCGAGCGCTTCCCAGCGCACGCCCGCCGTGAGGATCACCGCGGCGGCGACCACGGGTCCCGCGAGCGGGCCGCGACCGGCCTCGTCGACGCCGGCGACGACCACTCCTGCCCGGCGATGCGAGTCTCGGCTCGGCGCATCCGGCGCCAGGCCGAAGGTTTCACTTCTCGGTCGATTCTCCCGTCGGCGTCGTCGTCTTCTTCTCGGTCAGGCGGGCCGCCTTGCCGGTCTTGCGACGCAGATAGAAGAGCTTCGCGCGCCGCACCACCGAGCGCTTGACCACCTTCACCTCCGCGACCGACGGGCCATGCACGGGGAAGGTACGCTCGACGCCGATTCCCTCGCTGATCTTCCGCACCGTGAACGTCTGGCGCGTGCCACTGCCGCGGAGGTTGATGATCTCGCCGCGGAACTTCTGCTGCCGCTCCTTGTCGCCCTCGATCACCCGGACCAGCACCTCGACCAGATCGCCGGGACGCATCTCGGGACGGCCGGACTTCAAGTGAGCGGCTTCGACCTTCTCCAGCAGGCCCATGGGAGGGCTCCTTTCTCGTGGAAACCCGGGGATGGCCCCGGGCAAACAGGCGGCCGGGCAGTATAGGAGACCGGAGCGAGCCGTTCAACGGGGCTTTTCGCCCGTTCGTGGACGCGCCCGGAGGCGCGGAATCCCGGCAGGATCGGGCGTCCCCGTCAGGGGACGGTGGCGCCTCGAGCCCCGCGAGGTCGTACACCGACCATCCGTCAGCGGCGTGCAGCCGGTGCGCGGCGAGGTCGTCGCGCGTTCCCTGCACCAGGTAGTGCGTCGCGCCGTAGCGGTCGCGGATCCGGATCAGGTCGGCGACCGAGAGCGCACGCTCGTGCTCGGCCAGCTCGGCGTCGATCGCGAAGCCGCGCCGCGCGTACGGGCGGAACCCGTTCAGCGCCTCGAGGCGCTGCTTCCACTCGACGATCCTCCGGTCGAGCGGCGGGTGCCGCATCGAGGCAACCTGCGCGCGCTCGGCGTCGGGCCAGAAGCCGGGCAGGAACGGGGTGACGAACACGCTGTTCCGGGGCGTCGCGCTCCGGATCCACGCGTCGAGCGGCTCGACCTCGCCGGGGCTCCGTTCCGCGCGTCCTCGATCTCGACCGCGAAGAACCCGGGGGCAGAGATCAGCGCGCTCGCCACCTTCCGGTCCACCAGCAACCCGATGGTCCCGGCGAGCAACAGGATCGCGCCGAGCGGACCGAAGGCGTCGCCACGCGCCCCCGATCCGGATCCACGCCGCGGCGAACACGAACAGGAACAGCGCCGGCAGCGCGTGCGCGAGCTGGAGCGGATAGAGCGCGAGTAGGCCGTAGGCGCCGAGCGGACGCGCGAGCGCGCCGACGAAGAAGAACAGCACAAGCGCGATCAGGAAGCCGCCGAGGATGCCGGCGCCGCGCCGCTCGGGCCACGCGAGCACGAGCACGGTCGCGATCGCGAACACGACCAGCGCGCGAATCCAGGCGGTCCAGCTCATGAACGTGTCCGGGTCGCAGCAGTGGGGCATCGCGAACAGCACGTAGATCTCGTCCATCTGGCGCTTCATCTCGCCCCCGAGGCCCGAGCCCGCGAACGCCACACCGGCGATCACGAGCGGCAGCACACGAACGCCGCGGCGGCGAGCGTGTAGGCGACGATCGCGCGGCGCGGGAACGACGCGCGTCGCGCGATCAGGGTCAGGAACAGCGCCAGGCACGCCCAGCCACCGACGACGAGGTGGAACGTCGTCGCCAGGCCGAGACACGCGCCGGCCCACCCCGCGCGGCCGCGCATCACGAGTACCAGCGCCGCGAAGATCAGCGGGTAGGCGAGCGACTTGGGCTGGAACCCCTCGACCGGCGCACCGCAGATGCCGAGCGTCTGGCCCCAGTGGAGCCACAGCACGAACCCGATCACGAGCGCCGAGGCCGGCAGACGCAGCGTCTTCGCAAGCGCGGCGAGCGAGATCGCGAGCAGGGCCCAGCACACGGCGCGCCCGACGTTGGCCACGCGCCCGGCGTCGCCGAGCCTCCACAGCGGCGCCACCAGGTGGTCGAACACCGTGCTCGTCGGCGGCAGCCGCGACCAGGTGAAGTCGGCGGCGAGGAAGGTGGGATCGGCGACGCGCCGCGAGCCGAGCAGGTAGATCTCCTCGTCGGTCTCGACGAACGCCGACCAGCACGAGACCACGATCGTGAGAAACACGAGCACGGCGGCGATCGCGTATGCGTGACGCGAGAAGAACCCGGTGGTCGGGCCGGATCGCGGCCCGGTCGCGCGTCCCATCGCGGGATCGGCCGGCGTGGTGGAGGAGTGACGATCAGGCCCGCGTCGGCTGGCTCCGCCCGTGGCGGGCGTGGTGCTCGCGGTACCACGCGATGGTGCGCTCGAGCCCTCCTCGAACGGCGTGGTCGCGCTCCAGCCGAGCTGGCGCTTCGCGCGCGAGGTATCGAGCGAGCGGCGCGGCTGGCCGTCGGGCTTGCTCGCGTCCCACTCGAGCCGTCCCTTGAAGCCGGCGAGCCTCGCGATCGTCCCGGCGAGGTCGCGGATCGAGATCTCGCGGCCGGCGCCGATGTTGACCGGCTCGCTGCCCTCGAGCCGCTCGAGTGCCAAGACCAGGGCCCCGGCGCGCGTCCTCGACGTAGAGGAACTCGCGCGTCGCCTTGCCCGTCCCCACACCTCGACGCGGTCCGCTCCCAGATCGGCGGCCTCGACGCACTTGCGGATCAGCGCCGGGATCACGTGCGAGCTCTCGGGATCGAAGTTGTCGCCGGGACCGTAGAGGTTGACGAGCAGCACGTTGACCGCGTCGAACCCGAACTCGCGGCGGTACGCGTCGGACTGGACCAGCAGCATCTTCTTCGCCAGCCCGTACGGCGCGTTGGTCTCCTCGGGATAGCCGTTCCACAGCTCGTCCTCGCGGAACGGCACCGGCGTCAGCTTGGGATAGGAGCAGATCGTGCCGACGCTGAGGAAGCGTTTCACGCCGGCGCTTCGCGCGGCCTCCATGAGCAGCGTGCCCATCATCAGGTTGCGATAGAAGAACGTGCCCGGGCTCTTGCGGTTGGCGCCGATCCCGCCGACGACCGCGGCGAGATGGACGATCGCGTCGGGCTTCTGGTCCGCGAGCATGCGCGCGACGTCGCCCTCGTGGGTGAGGTCGTACTCGCTCGAGCGGACCGGCGTGGCGCGGTCGTAGCCGCGCTTCACGAGGGCCGCGAGGACGTGGCGGCCGAGGAATCCGCCGCCGCCGGTCACGACGATGCGGCTCTCCGGGTGAATCCGCGCGGGGTCGTTCACGATCGATCGAGGGTCCGGGATGGCTCGGACGAAGTCAAGCGTTCGGGTGCTTCTTCAGCAGCGCGAAGCGCCGCCGGTACCACGCGACCAGGCCGCCGAGACCGATCGCCTGGAGCGCGCCGCGCCTCGCCGCGCGCGTAGAGGAACGCGAGGTAGGCGCCAGTCCGCGCAAAGCCCGCGCGCATCCGGCGGCGCCGGATCGCGTGGGTCTCCGCGAGCGTCGCCCACAGCGAGCGCTCCGAGGCGCCGCCCGACTCCATGATCGCGAGCGGCGCCTCGATCACGTGGAAGCGGCAGCCGGCGACGCGGGCGCGCAGGAAGAAGTCGTAGTCCATCGCGCGCTTCAGACCCTCGTCGAATCCGCCGAGCCGCTCGAACGCCTCGCGCCGCGTCCACGTCGCCGGGTGGTTTACCGTCATGTCGCGCTCGAGCCGGTCCGGCGCGCAGCGGTAGGCGACGTCGCCGTGCGGCTCGCGCTTGCGCATCCACGCGCAGTAGACGTCCGCGCCGGGATCGGCGGCGTGGGCGTGCGCGACCGCCTCGAGCGCGCCGGGCGCGTAGAGGTCGCCGGCGTGGAGGTGGGCGATCAGCGTGCCGCTCGCGAGCCGGATGCCCTTGTTCATGGCGTCCGAGATGCCGCGATCGGGCTCGCTCACGGTCCGCACGCCGCGCCGCTCGAGCTCGGCCAGGTACTCGACCGTGCCGTCGGTCGAGGCGCCGTCGACGATCCAGTACTCGAGCGCCGGGTAATCCTGGGACAGCACGCTCGCGACCGTCTCGCGCAGCGCCGGCAAGACGTTCCGGCACACGGTGACCACCGTGATCGTCGGCGACTCCGGTCCGCTCACGAGCGCGCCCGCCGCTCGAGCACGCGCCAGATCGTGGTGCGCCAGGGTCGCGCTGGTAGGGGCCGATGCCGTCGAAGTCGTGACGCTCGAGGTCGCCGAGCGCGGCGATCGCCGGCGCGTACTCCGCGCGCTCCGCGTTGTCGAGCACGATCAGCCCGCCGGGCCGCACCCGCGGCGCCGCGTGCGCGAGGCACGGGCGCGCGCCCTCCCGTCGACGAAGACGACGTCGAGGCTCCGCTCGTCGAACGCGTCGATCGCGCGCACGTAGCGCTCGAACGACATGCCGGCGTATGTCGCGATCGGTCGAGTGTAGCTCCGGGGCCGTAGGACGGCACAGCGCCGCCGAGCGGCTCGGGCGCGATCAGCCGGTAGTCGCAACGCGCCGCCTGCTCGGGCGTGAGCGCCGCACGGGTGCGCGCGTGCCACTCGGGATCGTGCTCGATCGGAGACCACGCGACCCACGCGGTCGGCGAAGAACCGCGTCGAGCCCCCGGAGCCCCACTCGAAGGCCGTCAGGTCGGAACGCAGCCGCGCCTCGAGCCAGCTCCGCGCCTTGAAGACGATCCACGGTGTGGCGTCGTCGAGCGGCGTGCGCTCGCCGGCGAGCGAGCGGATCCACGCCCCGAGGTAGCGCAGCGAGGCGGGATCGGTCGCCGCCGTCCGCAGCATGGCGGTCGCGCCGTTCGCGAGCCGTCGCGGCGAGAGCGCGGGCGTCACCACGGCCTCGGACGGACCATCGCCTTCGTCAGCATGCGCCCGGTTTGCCACATCGGGCGGTAGAGGAAGCAGGTGCCGTACACCGCGAGGAATTGCGCGATCAGGGTCGCGGCGGCGGCACCAGCGGCGCCGTAGCGCGGGATGAGCACGAGGTTGAGCGCGATGTTCACCGCGGCGCCGACGGTCACGGTGAACAGGTGGACGCGCGTCCAGTTCATCGTGGTCAGGAACGCGCTGCGGGCGACGCCGAGGTTGGTGAACAGCACGGTCCAGACCAGAATTTGGAGCGGCAGCGCCGCGGCGGCGAACTGCGGCCCGAAGGCGAGGCGCACGAGCGGCCCGGCGATCAGCGTTGCCGGCAGCGCGACGGCGTAGCCGCACAGCGCCATGAGGTCGTAGAGACGCTGGAGCCGCCCGTGGAAGATCGCCTCGCCCTGCGCGCGCGCGCGCACGACGCTCGGGAACAGCGAGGGACGTCACCGCCATCGGCAGCACGTACCAGACCTCGGTGAGCCGCACCGCCACTGAGTAGACGCCCGAGCTCCTGGACGCCCGACATCTGACCCAGCATGAGCTGGTCGATGCGCATGTAGAGCATGATCATCGCGTTCGAGAAGATCAGCGGCCAGCTGTCGCGCAGCAGCGATCGGGCGCGCGCCCACGAGAAGCGCCAGTGCGAGAGATCCCGTCCGGTCCAGACGTAGGCGAGCACGAGTGCGGTGGCCCCGAGCGCGACCTCGGCCGAGCCGACCACGGCGAACGCCGCGACCGCGAACGCCGCCATGATCAGGGCGACCCGCGCGAGCGAGGCCACGACCAGCGCGGCGTTGCGCGCCATCACCGCGTACTTCACCGTGAGCTGCGACTGGAACCACTGCTCGATCACTCCGAGCGACTGGAACGGCAGCGCCGCGACCGCGATCAGCACCAGGGTGGGCATGATCGCATCGTGGCGGACGAGGATGATCGTCACGACGGCGGCAATCGCGGCGAGCAGGCTGCCGGCGAGACGCAGGCCGAACGCGGAGCCGAGGATCTCGGAGGACCGCGTGGGCTCGCGCACCAGCTCGCGCACCAGGATGGTGTCGAGGCCGAGGCCCACCAGCGGCGAGAACAGCGAGACGAAGGCGAGCGCGTAGCTGAGCTGCCCGAACGCGACCGGGCCGAGGTAGCGCACCACCCACACGCCGACCGCGAAGCTGAGGCCGAGGCGCACCACCCGGTCGGCGAGCTGCCAGCCGGTGTTCTGGACCACACCGCCGGAGACGGCGAACCGCCGGTGCCAGCGCTCGACGAGGCCGCCCGGCTCTGCCGGCCCGGCCGGACTCATGCCGCGATCCTTAGCCCGGGACTCAACGCGCGCTTCGCCGCTCGGCCACGACCAGCGTCCGCCGCAGCAGGCCCTTCGCAAGTGCCAGGTACGGCTGACGCGGGCTCCGCACCGATCCCCAGCGGGCGCCGTGGTGCGGGACGTCGCGATCGAGCCGGTCCTCGATCTCGTGCAGCTCGCGCAGGTAGGGCTCGTAGACGGCGTCGCGCAGCGTGCGGTTCATCGGCACGCGGTAGCCGGCGAGGCCCGACTCGTAGAGCCGCGGCGCGATGCGCTTGAGCCCGTGGAAGTGGAAGAACACGAGCGGCGCGCCGTCCACGAGCACGCGACCGCCGTCGACCGCGATGGGATGGCCCTCGACGTTCCACGGCGCCACCCCCGAGCCGCGATGCTCGAGCACGCGGACGCCGGCGAAGCGCTGCGGTCACTGGTCCAGGTACTTCTGGTCGGCGAATCGCTCCGGCTCGACCCGGTCGTAGCACCACTCGATGCAGCGGGCGCTCCACCACTCCAGGCACGCGCGCGCGTTGGCGTCGTTCACGAATCCCAGCAGCCCGACGTTGTAGATCCCGTGCTCCTCGAGCCCGCGGAGCGCTGCGGTGAACCGGTGGCCCACGATCAGGATCGAGTGGCCGGCGAGCTCCTGGTCGATCGGCTCGGGGTCGGAGAAGAAGTACAGGTCGGCGTCGAGGTACATGAGCGACTCGCCGGGCGGAGTCGCGGCGAGCAGGTGACGGATCAGGGTCGGCGTGCAGGTGAAGTAGTACTCGACGCGGCTGCGGTTCGCCCGCGCCTCGAGCAGCTCGGGATGCGCGGCCTCGAGTGCGGCGAGCCGCAACGGCTCGATGCCGGGCAGCGCGAGCCGCTCGAGCGTGTCGGCGGTGGCGTCGTCGAGGCAGAGCACGGTGAGCGTGAGCTCAGGGCCGGAATCGCGCCAGCGACCGGTGGAGCGCGAGCCCGCGCGAGAGGTAGTTGGCGTCGAAGTAGGTGCAGAAGCGCGTCGTCGTCATCGGCGGCGGGCGTCCGCCCAGCTCGCGACCGCCGCGGCGACGACGCGCGCGCTCTCGGGATCGAGCTGAGGGTACATCGGCAGGCTGAGCACGGTGGCGGCGGCTTCCTCGGTGCGCGCGAGACCTCCCGGCGCGGGCAGCCGATCGCGGTAGGCCGGCTGGAGATGGACCGGCACCGGGTAGTGGATCAGCGCGCCGATGCCGCGCGAATCGAGGAACGCGCGCAGGTGGTCGCGCTCGGGATGGCGCACGACGAACTGGTGATAAACGTGGTCGCGGTCCGGTCGTGGTGTCGGCGGCGCGAGACCGCGATCGGCGAGTGCCTCGAGATAGGATCCGGGCGATCGCCTGCCGGCTCGCGTTCTCGGCGTCGAGGTGGCGGAGCTTGACCCGGAGGATCGCGGCCTGCAGCTCGTCGAGCCGGCTGTTCCAGCCCGGCGGTGTCGCTGACAGCGGTCGCGCTCAGCCGTACTCTGCGCAGCCGTCGCGTCGCGCTCCGCGGCGCTCGGCGTTCGAGGTGACGACGGCGCCACCGTCGCCGATGCGCGCCGAGGTTCTTGGTGGGATAGAAGCTGAACGCCCGCGATGTCGCCGATCGCGCCGGCGTCGCGGCCGCGGAAGCGCGGCGCCGTGGGACTGCGCGGCAGTCCTCGATCAGCGTGAGGTCGTGGCGCGACGTGAACGATCCGATCGCGTCGCAGGTCGGCGGCCTGGCCGTAGAGATGGACCGCGATCACCGCGCGGGTGCGCGACGTGACCGCGCGCGCCTCGAGGCTGCTCGGAATCGAGCGGTCATGGTCTCGAGCTCGACGTCGGCCAGCACGGGCGTGGCGCCGCACATCTCGATCGCCGCCACGGTCGCGACCGCGGTGTGCGAGACGGTGATCACCTCGTCGCCCGGCGCCGACCCGCAGGCCCGGAGCGCCAGGAGCAGCGCGTCGGTCCCGCTGCCGACGCCGATCGCGAACTCGGCGCCGAGATACGCGGCCCACGCGCGCTCGAACGTTTGCACCTCGGGGCCGAGGATGTACCGGCCGCCGTCGAGCGCCGGCGCACCGCGGCGTCGATCTCGTCGCGGATGAGCGAGGTAGCCGGCGCGCGGATCGGCCGCCGGGATGCGGGCCCGCGACGCGACGTCCGGCGTCTTCACACGTGCGCGATCCAGGTGCTCGCGGTAGAAGGCGAGGCGTGCGGCGGAGCGCGTCCTCGAGCCGGACGCCGGGGCGTCCAGCCCAGCGTCTCGCTGGATCAGGCGATCAGTCCGCGTAGTAGTCGCCGATGTCGATGCGCTTGCGCTCCGCCGGGATACTGCGCGCACCACGAACTCGCCCGCACCGTTGGCGTCGACCAGCCGTTGCGCGAGATCGCGCAGCGAGATCGGCCTCGAGTCCGCCGAGGTTGAAGCACGCGCCGTTGGCGCCGCATCGCTCGCGGCCGCGAGCAGGAACGCGTCGACGGCGTCGTCGACGTAGGTGAAGATCGCGCAACTGGTCGCCGTCGCCACACCTCGAACGGGCGCGCCCTCGAGTGCAGCTTCGGACCCAGACGCCGAGGAACGTCTGACGCGCGTCCTTGATCCGCATCCGCGGGCCGATCGTGTTGGTGAGCCGCAGCGCAGCAGGCCTTGCACGCCGTAGACGTCGTTGTACAGAGCAGGTGGTAACCACTCGCCGGCGATCTTGTTGATCGCCGTTCACGTCGACCGGCCGCGAGCGGGTGCTTCTCGTCGACCGGCAGGTACTCGGGACGGCCGTAGATCTGGCGCGTGCTCGCGAACACGACCTTGACGGTCGGGTTGAAGCGGCGGCACGCCTCGAGGATCGACAGCTGGGCGCGGCAGTTGATCTCGAGGTCGGTGTACGGGATCGTCCATCGAGTCGAGATGGCTGGTCTGGCCCGCCAGGTTGAACAGGCACGTCCTGGTCGCTGGACGAGGATAGCGCATGCTGTGCTCGATCGCGCACGTCCGAGATGTTGACGCGCAGCCGGTCCGCGATCCCGGCGACGTTGAAGCGGATTGCCGCCGTACTCCGGCACCAGGCTGTCGACGACACCGTGACCTGGGCGCCCTCGTCGACCAGCGCGCCGCGCCAGATTCGAGCCGATGAAGCCGAGCCCGCCGGTGATCAGCGCGCGGCGGCCGCGAACCGCCGGTCAACGGACGGCGCTCGCGGCGGGACGGAACAGGAAGCCCCGCTGCTCGGGATGCTCGGGCGCGCCGCGCACGGGCGTCGGCTCGTGGATCAGGAACTCCCGCAACAGCTCCATGCCCCGATTCGTCATGTGATCGAGCAGCTCCCGGCGGTTGAGCGCCCAGCCCAGGTACTCGGTGTCGTAGCCGTGGCGGGCGGCGCGCTGCAGCATCACGAACGACGGCGCATGATGCACGATCGGCAGCCGGGTGACGAAGAGCATCGCGCCCGCGCCGGCGAGCCGCGATGACACCTCCCGCCAGTCCTCGCTGTACTGGAGCGACGAGCTGGCGACGACGAGATCGTAGCGGCGGTCGAACGCCTCGGCCTCCGCGGTCACGAACCGCGCCGCGGGGAAGCTCGCGCGTCCGGCCTCGCAGAGAAGCGGCAGGTCGCGGCAGTGATAGTCGATCGCGACCTCGGGCAGGAGCGCCCGGGTGAGCGCGTAGTAGTGTCCAATGCCGCCGCCCCGAGTCCAGGCAACGACAGGCGCTCACGCATGCGCGCCGCGCGCGCGACCACGCCAACCGTAGCTCGCTGACGATGTTGTGCGCGGCGAGGTCGTCGCGCCCGATCGCGTTCGACTCGTGCGCGACGCCGAGCGGGCCCGGGCCGTCGATCGACTCGAGAAAGCGCGGCAGACGCTCGCGCTGTGCGACCGCCACCGCCGCGACGTTCCAGCCGGCGTGACGCGCGGTGTCGCGCCATCCGCCGGGCGCGACCTCGTACTCGGGCGCGCGTCCCGCGTCGCGCAGCGCGCGCAGGCCGTCCCACACGATCGGCGGCAGCAGCTCAGCCTGACCGCGGTCCTGGCGCTCATCGGGCCGGCAGCACGCCCGCGCGCCGCGCCCATCGCCCCATCGAGCGGCGGGTGCGCCCCCAGGTGCGCTCGAGCACGCCGGGCTTCTCGCCGTACGCGCGCCGGCACCGCTCCCGTACCTCGCGGGTGCTCGACCGGCTCGGGCCATTCCGTGGGGATCCGGCGGGCACGGCTCCAAACGACCGTGCGACCAGCCGGGATCGAAGCTCGCGTTGGTCGCGCCCTCGCCGAAGCCGATGTTCTCGACCATGCTCCACGGCGGGCACAGCGTGAGAGCGCCCTCGAGCATCTGCGCCAGGATGAAGCGCACCGCCCAGAGGTTGCGATCGGACTCGATCTCCGCGAACAGCGGCAGGTCGGCGCCGTAGCGGTACGGATCGATGCCGCGGTCCCGGCACTCGACGAGCAGGCGCGCGCGCGGTCCGGTCCATGCCGCGCCAGGCGCGCGCGCCACGTGCCCCAGCCCCAGATCTCTCCACGTCCCGAGAAGTAGGGCCGATCGCCGACGTCCGAGGGCGTGAGCCGCGGGTGGTTCCACGCGGAAACACTCGAGACGCGCGTCGTGTCGCGATAATGCTCGAGCGCCGCGCACAGCCAGGCATGGGTTCCCGGCACGCACACCAGGTCGTCCTCGAACACGATCGCGGCGTCGCTGACGCGACAGCGTCTCGCCGACGCCGGCGAGGATCGAGCGTCCGAGGCCGAGGTTCTCGTCGCGGCGCACCACCTCGAGCGCCAGCCCGCGCGGCTCGTCGAGCACCCGCCGCACCTCGGCGACCCGGGGCGCCGCGACGTCGCGCGGGCCATCGCTGTAGACGATCACCCGCGGCACCCGGTCCGCCGCGAGCGCGTCGAGCGTCCGCCGCAGGTGATCCGGGCCGCGCGTAGCAGAACAGCACGACCGGGACGTCCCGGCTCACCGTTCGCTCCGCGATCGCGCGGTCGCGCGCTGGTCCTCGAGCCGGCGGAGGTAGGCGCGATCCTCAGGGCTAAGCGCGGCGGTCGCGAGCAGCTCGGGCCGGCGCTCGAAGGTGCGCCGCAGCGACTCCTCGCGCCGCGTCGCGCGCGATCGCGCGCGTGGTGACCGGAGAGCAGCACCTCGGGCACCTTCCAGCCGCGATAGTCCGCCGGACGCGTGTAGTACGGCGCGTCGAGCAACCCGGAGTGGAACGAGTCGCTCTCCGACCGAGTCGAAGGTTCCCACCACGCCCGGCAGCAGCCGCGCCAGCGCGTCGACGCACGCACAGCGCCGCCGGCTCGCCGCCCGAGAGCACGAAGTCGCCGATCGAGAGCTCCTCGTCGATCGAGGTGCTCGGCGCACGCGCTCGTCGACGCCCTTGTAGCGGCCGCACACGAGCACCAGGTGCTCGAGCCCGGCATACTCGATCGCGACCGCCTGGGTGAACGCGCGGTCCCTGCGGCGAGAGCAGCACGACGCGCGTGCCCGGCGGCGCGATCGGCTCGGCGCCGACCTGCGAGCGACGCGAGCGCCCGATCGATCGGCTCGACCTTCATGATCATCCCGACGCCGCCGCCGAACGGATAGTCGTCGGTGGTGCGGTGCGGTGTCGTCGGTGAGAGTCGCGCAGCCCCCACCACCCCGCGACCTCGAGCGCGCCCTCTCGCGCGCGGCGCGAGGATCATTCCCTCGGCGGCGCGCCGGCCCAGGAAGAAATCCGGGAAGATGGTGAGCAGCGTGATCTTCATACGCGGCACTTCGAGCTCCTCGAGCCCCAGAGGGGGAGCGACACGGTGATCACGCCGTGCTCGAGGTCACCGCACCGCACGACCTCGGTGGTCGCCGGCGCCAGGATCTCACGCTCTCCCCGGACGACGTAGATGCGGGGTGCGCTCCGGTCTGCACCACCCGCCACCGTGCCGAGCCGCCGGCCGTCGACGGTGACGACCGCAGGCCGATGAGCTGGTTCACGTAGGCGGTGTCCGGTCCCGGATCGGGCAACGACGCGGCGATCGGCCAGCAGGTCCCCCTGCGCCGGGCTCAGCGGCCCGGCCGCGGTCGAGGTAAGCCCCGGAACCCACCAGCAGGTGCCCGTGGACGGGACGCACGCGCTCGAGCGTGAGCGCCTGTGTGCGCTCCATGGGCATCGCGACGGTGGAAGCTCCCGATCGCGAGCACCTCGTCGGCGGTCAGCAGCGAGCCCGAAGAGCGTGAGTTCGCCGGCCAGCCCGTGCACGCGACCGAGCCGTCCGATCCGAACCAGGGACGCCGTCAAGGGAATCAGTCGGCGATCTCGAGATTCGATCTCCGCGCCACGCTCTGAGTGGCGCGCCGCGGCGCCGAGCGCCAGCCGCGAGCGCGCGGTCCTGCCCTGCTTTGCCGATGACGTTGGCCGAGGTCGTCGGGATGGACGTGGAAGCTCGAGGCTCGAGTCGGACCCTGCGACCAGGATCTCGATCGACGTTCTCGGGATGGTCCACCAGACCGCGGGCCATGAAAGGCTGCGAGGTCCGCTGAGACGTTGGTCTTCGGCGTCGGGTTCGCGCCGGGGTCAGCGAGGGAGTGGGACCGTGCCACTGGCACGGACGATAGTCGCCCCGCCCACGGGAAGAGGAGATGATCCCGCAGGGCCGGTGCAGGGGGCCAGCGCCGGCAGTGAATTGATTGAGGATTTGAGACCGCGAGGCCGCGCCAGGGCGACCCACCGAGCAGAAGAGCGCGGTTCTCGTCTGACATTGGATCACACTCGCGAGCCGATGGTTGCTGTGGTCCTTGCCCCGATGTAGACACCTTGCGGCCCTCACGCAGGCGGTTGACCACTACGAAGAACAGGTCGAACGCCGGATGGCTCCAGCATCAGCGGCGCCTACCCGACCCAACCTGCGGCGCGTCGAGCAGCAGAGCCGACGCCCGGATTACTAGCCTGAAAGAGGCGCTTCCCGCGTCCCCGAGGAAGATCGAGCCCGGGGGAAGTTGGCGCAGAACCCGACCTCCGCCGGCCACCGCGAGCTGGGCGGCGGTGGCAAGCGCCGCCATCGACGACCAGGCTTGAAACCGGCCAGCAGGATGGCCGAGAGCCGCGACCACGCCGTTCATGTTGTCGAGGAAGTTGACCGCGTAGCAATACGTA
>ERZ1370068.3640-contig-2745_pt1 | contig 29195 bp, 50 predicted proteins | sample MGYA00561227_ERZ1370068 | MGnify/ENA primary metagenome ERZ1370068 (study PRJEB38410, sample SAMEA6850437) | metagenome | study: Metagenomic assessment of the ecological functions of the soil: analysis of the soil microbiota associated with the...
ATTGTACTTCGTTCAGTTACGTATTGCTGATTAATCTTTCACAAAATGCAAACAGTGTTTATTTCATTATGGTGAAAGATGAGAACAACATAATTCTTAACTGACAAAGAAGATTGTCAAGATGTAAAGCCTGTAACGCTTTAAAGCCACCCCGGCTCAAAAGTCGGGGTTTTTATTGTCACTATTTACTCCAGCAAATTAAAAATCGTATTCCACTTTATCTCCGTCTTTAATCAACACTCCGTTCATCTTTTTGTTCGAGACCCAGTTTGCTGTATCTACTTTTCCAAAAGAAGGTCAGCTTCTTTTAATCATCCATTATCATTAGTCCCGTTTGTTCCGTCTTCGAGCACCCAGCCAGTGCAGCTCCTTCTTGTCCTTTGTCATTATCGAGTCCTAACATTACGGGCGGTCTTTTCCGTTCACCTTCAGCAAACCCATAGCCCGTCTCGTTCCCGCCCTTCTTCGTCTATTAATAATTCCTGCACAGCGGGTCCCAGGCGTTTGCCACTTAGCCTGGGTCGAGAACAGGCGCGGCACCAGCGCTACACGGTCATAACCATTTCACATCAAGAAATAATAATGCCGGTGGCGTTATGATTATAGCCCATGTAATGTTCCATATATTTTGCTTCGGGCGGATATCTTTTTCCCCCATGCTTTTTCTTGCGCGGGCTGTAGTCGGTAACGAAACCCGGTTAGAAGAATATGGAACGGGCGCTCCTATCAATATTCTTTCTTTTCCGAAGGGTATCGACAATAATGACTCCTTTTTACACGCAGCACACCGGGATTATTGCCGGGTGTAAAGGCGAGAAAAGAAAAACAGCGGCACGAATGCCGCCTAATAAATACAGGTAAATACGCATGTTGCGTGCCCTTTTTTCAATTTTTCAATTTGAGCTTCCATGAAACTGCTTTAGGGTTTAGAGTTTAGAGTTTAGATTTAAAAAGATGTACCAAAAATATAAAAAGTTACTTCACCTTTTTGAAAACGAAAACGCCCCGCAACAGCGAGGCGTCTTGCTATAAGAAAATTCTTTGCTTTTGCCATTTTTTTCATTTGTAAAACCGGTGACCTTAAATTCTGTCCTGCGGTTTTTTGGTGATCGGCTTCCGAACATGGGGTTTCATCTTGCCCTTTGCAGTTGTTGGTCAACATAGTTTCGCCATACCCCTTGGCGGTCGCTACGCGTTTTGTCAACTCCTTTTTTAGTAAGGTGACGCTTAACGGCTCGCATCACCGGCAACGCTTCGGCGAAAGCTTCTCATCGTATTCAGCCGACCCGCGCGTAGCCCAGGCCGGCTCATCAATTCAATCTTAATAGTAGAGATTCAAGCCGTAGCTGAACTCCCGCCAGCGAATCAGCCGCACGGTAGCCGCATCGGAGCTGGATCATCTGCTTTATCGTAGTCATAATAAATATTCGGAACGGTATAAATTTTCTTCACCACTACCGGTTCTACTTCCATGCGCAGATGAACAAGCCATTGAGCCGCAGCTACATGCTGGTCGTGGACTGGTGCTCTCATCAACGCGATCCTCGGTAAAAAACTTATCCCTTGGCTCCAGCAGACAGAGCATTCGGCGCTCGAGGTCAGTCGTAAAGGCGAACGTGACCGTCATCGCCAGTGGTAACATTTTCCTTGTTGCCAGGCAAGCTTGTTCTGTTAATGAAACGTTAACGCCACCTACCGGTTTATCCGAATCTTTTCAACCACCATGCCGTCAACGGTAAATACATAATCTTTTCGCTTAGCGCAGGCGAAAATATGATCGCTGCCCGTTTCACTATTGCGGTTAGAGGAAAAATATCCTCGTAACAGCGCTGGCGCTGTCGGGCGCTAAAGCAAAACCAATCGTCATCGTGCGCAGAGTTAACTCGGGCATTCCATATTTTCAGGGGAGGACTCCATTTGCCGCCTTGGCTTTCGGCCTTATATATATCCAGCCCGCCCAAGCCAACAATACCATCGGAAGAATATTAATAAAGTGTATTTCCACTGATGAGCAGGTGTTGCCCATTCTATTACCGGCAGCATTAACAAGTTCCGCCCAGGTTAACCGGGGGTTCCCCATGTGCCGCTTTCGCATTTCACCATATATATATCCGAACCGCCCATTCCGCCCGGCATGTCGGAAGCAAAATACAGGTGTAGGTGCCGTCAGCGCTCAAAGAAGGATGACCGGTTGAATATTCTCGGTACTGGCTAGTGGAACCATTTCACCTCGCCGCCATTTATCATTTTGAAGCGTGGATTTCTCGACACTCCGGAATTTACAATTCCACCGGAACTGTTCAGTCGACTTCTTTTCCCTGCGGTGGTGAAGCTTGCGGTATGAGAATTCATGGCGGCTGCCGTCGGGAGTAAATTGCCGCCGAAGGAGCTATGGAACCCTTGAACTTCTGTGCCTGGCTAACCGGTCTCCGCTTTTCCCCACTCGTTGTTCTCTTTGGGGGCATAATACAGGCTGTAACAAGGACGGCCGGTATAGTGCGCTGAAAATTCCTCCCTTTGCTAACACCCGATTTTTCACCACGGCCCAACACTGCTTGAGGAAATCTTCTCTGAAGTGTTTCGCAAGTCTTCAATCCCGCATCATGGTAGTGATTCGGCAGAATTTTCCCACCACTTAAGTAAGTAGCGTCCCAAAACTTTTTCGAGAGAACAGTCAATCTTCCCGGGAAGGCATCGATAAGGCTCTACAAACGACTATGGATCTTCTATCAGACACCTGCTTGCCTTGGGGCACGCTTTGGACAAAAATCAAATCGAAAATCAGCCCAGGCTCTGCCACTCGCTTACCATCCCTAAGCGAGCACACTATCCCCGGCGTTGCGCTGCGGCTGCTGACGATCCAGATCGCCTGCTACACTTCCCAGATTTCGGAGAGTGATCACGCCCGTGATCCCAGCTTGAGCGGCGAGGATTGTTGCGTCTGGTCAATTCCGTGTATTTTGGACTGACCACTCCTGCAAACGGCATCGAAGAAGCGGTTTTCTGTTTGGGCGTTCGACAGCAAAATTCGGCCAGGTTAGCGCGTGGTCACCGCCGGTGATCGAAGAGTTTCAAAGGCTGGCGGGCGAAACACCCTTCGCATGGCGTGAATTTTAGCGCCATTGCGTCGGCACGGCTATCATGACGCGCGAAGTAATCAGCACCGTCCAGGTGCCGTAGCGTAGGGGGCTGATTACGTTGCCCGGGCTTGGTGCGCATGACGTGGGCAAAATCGTGATGGCATCCGCGTTTCCGCAGCATTTCGCGGAGGCTGCGCCGCCGTTTTGGAAGCGCGCGGGAGCGACGAGACACCAATGGCACTCCGAAACCGAGGTGCTGGGTTGCGACCACACGGAAACTTAGGCGCCCTGTGCGCCTGGAACCCCACAATTTTGCCAGATGTCATGGTGGAGAGCGCTGCGGCATCGTCACTATCACCACCCCGAGCAGAACCAGCCACCACGCCGAGATCGTCGCGGCCGTCCAAATCGCTTCGAAATCTCCATCGTGCGGCCACGCGAAGATTGGAGAAAGCGGTAATCCGGCCTTGGAGGTGACGAAGGAAGACTGGCTTAAGGCCACTGGCTGGCATCTTATTCCGCAAGCGCTTGAAGCAGAGCAAACCATCGCCCTGGCCTCACTTAATCGAAGCTTAGAAGAGACTCCCAACTATTCTGGAAGGCTTGGTTTAGTCGAGCACTGAAGACAGCACGCCTCAGACGTAACAAAGAGCCACCGCTCCTCGAAATTAAGAAGATTATCACGCTTCGAATCAATACGAAGCGAAGGAGCTCTGCTGCTTCTTATTACTTTTTGCACTTTTTGCCTCCTGCAAGCGGCCTGCGCTGCGGCTGGTCGAGCGATCGGAACTCGAAACGGCGACAACTCACATAGCTAGCCCAATCCGATGACAAAACTTTTACGCTCGGGATCACCACCGTGTTCGCCGCAAATGCCGAGCTTGATGTCGGGACGGGTCTTGCGGCCCTTTGCGACGGCAATTTCCATCAACTGGCCGACGCCGGTCTGGTCGATGGTCGCGAAGGGGTTTTTCTTCACGATCTCCAGCTTCGGCGTAGTGCGGGAGGAACGAGCCAGAGTCGTCGCGGCTCATGCCGAGCGGCGGTCTGCGTGAGGTCGTTGGTGCCGAAGCTGAAGAACTCGGCGGTCTCGGGCAATCTCGTCGGCGGTCAGCGCGCCGCGCGGGACTTCAATCATGGTGCCGACCAGGTAGTTGAGCTTGTCGCCTTCTTTTCCTTCTGCACCTGCGCGGCGACGTCGGTGAACGAGCTGCGACCTGGAGATCGAGTTCCTTCTTGAAGCCGACGAGCGGGATCATGATTTCCGGGCCTGGCCTTGATGCCGGCCTTCTGGCATTCGGCGGCGGCCTCGAAGACGGCGCGCGCCTGCATCGCGCTGATCTCCGGATAGGCGATGCCGAGGCGGCAGCCGCGATGGCCGAGCATCGGGATTGAACTCGTGGAGTTCATGGACGCGCTTGGAGATCTGTGTCGGCGCTGATGCCCATCTTGTTCGCGAGCGCGATCTGCGCGGCGTGATCGTGCGGGAGGAATTCGTGCAGCGGCGGATCGAGGAAACGGATCGTCGCGGGCAGTCCCTTCAATTCCTTGAACATGCCGAGGAAATCCTCGCGCTGATACGGGAGCAGCTTCGCGAGAGCGCCTTTCGGCGTTCCTCGCGTTTTCTCGGCGAGAATCATTTCGCGCATGGCGTCGATGCGGTCGCCTTCGAAAAACATGTGTTCGGTGCGGCAGAGGCCGATGCCTGTGGCGCCGAACGCGACGGCGTTGCGCGGTCTGCTCGGGATTGTCGGCATTGGTGCGGACCTGAGAGGCGGGTGGCCTTCGCGCACCACTTCATGAGCTGCGACGAAGTTCCGGTAAGGTCTCGCTCTGTCTTCGCGTCGGCGTTGTTCTCAACGAGGCCCTGGATGACTTCGGAGGCAGCGGTTTTGATTTGGCCGGCATAGACCTCGCCCGCGGTGCCATCGATGGAGAGGAAGTCGCCTTCCTTGAAGATCTGGCCGTCCACCGCAGAGGGTCTTGGCGTGATAATCGACGTCCAAGCGCGCTGGCGCCGCAGACGCAGACCTTGCCCATCTGGCGGGCGACGAGGGCGGCGTGGGAGCTGACGCCGCCGCGCGCCGTGAGAATGCCTTCGGCGGCGATCATGCCGCGCAGATCTTCGGGCGAGGTTTCGACGCGAACGAGCAGGACCTTCTCGCCCTTGGCCGCGGCCTCGACAGCGCGGTCCGCGTTGAAATAGATCTGGCCGCTGGCCGCGCCCGGGCCGGCGGGCAGGCCGCTGGCGATGACTTTCGCCGACTTCACGGCAGCGCGATCGAAGATGGGGGCGAGCACCTGCTCGAGTTGGTCGGCGGGATTGCGCAGGATCGGCGGTCTCCCAGTCGATGAGCTTCTCCTTGACCATGTCCATGGAGAACTTGCAGCGCGGCCATGGCGGTGCGTTTGCCGTTGCGGGTCTGGAGCATGAACAGCTTGCCTTCCTGGATGGTGAACTCGATGTCCTGCACGTCCTTGAAATGGCTTCTCGAGAATCGCGCGGACGTTCATCAGTTCCGCGTAGGACTTCGGGCATGGCGTTCTTGAGCTCGGGAGACCGGCTCAGGCGTGCGGACGCCGGCGACGACATCTTCGCCCTGCGCGTTGATGAGGAATTCGCCGTAGAATTCATTCTCGCCATTGGCCGGGTTGCGGGTGAAGGCGACGCCGGAGCCGGAGTGTTTCGCCGGTGTTGCCGATAGACCATCGCCTGGACGTTGACGGCGGTGCCCCATTCGGTGGGGATGTTGTATTTGCGGCGATAAACGATGGCGCGGTCGTTCATCCAGGAGCCGAACACGGCGCCCGCGGCGCCGCGGAGCTGGTCCCACGGATCGTTCGGGAATACCTTGCCGGTGCGCTCCTTCACGAGCGCCTTGAAACGCTGTCACCAGTTCCTGCTGGTCCTCGGCGGTCAATTCGCTGTCCACGATGTCCTTGCTGATAGCGTCTCGTGCTTGAAGCCTTCGATGACCGTCTCGAACGGCTCGTGATCTTCGCCTTCCTTCTTTTGCACGCCGAGGACCACGTCGCCGTACATCTGGATGAAACGCCGGTAGCAATCCCAGGCGAAGCGCTCGTTCTTGGTCGCGGCGGCGAGGGCGAGCACGGTCTGGTCGTTCAGGCCGAGATTCAGAATCGTGTCCATCATGCCGGGCATGGAATCGCGCGCGCCGGAGCGGACGGCGACGAGCAGCGGCATGCCCTGGGCGTCGCCGAACTTGCAGCCCATGATCTTTTCCATGTTGGCGATGCCGGCCTCGCATCTGGCGCCTGGAGCTCCTTCGGGATAGGTGCGCTTGTTCGCGTAGTAATACGTGCAGACCTCGGTGGTGATGGTGAAGCCGGGAGGCACGGGCAGACCGATGCGGGTCATCTCGGCGAGATTGGCGCCCTTGCCGCCGAGCAGCGGCTTCATGGAACCGTCGCCGTCGGCCTTCTTGTATTGCCGAAATAGATAAGCGTATTTCTTCGCTTTGGATGCCTTTGCCATAATCAGGAAGTTGTAAAGATGCGTTCAGTAGTCGTAGTATCAGGTAAGGTCCGTCGGAAACGAGCCGGGAATCTAACAAAGGCAGGGGGTGTCAACGGCTGAGTTAATGCGACACCGCGCCTCTCAGAGGCTTCCATCTGCGCAAACCGGGCTTGTAACGGCTCCTCGTTTCAATATCATGCTCGCCAATGGACGTGGGTGGCCGAATCTGTAGGTGGTATAGCCAATTCTCAACAGAACTATAGAACGACTTAGATTATTGTGCTGCGAAGGTTCAGGAAACACTCGCCCCGCAAGAACAGCAATATGAACAAAGAAGTCTGAGGCCTGCATTTTGATGGTTGCTTCCCTTGTGCTGGTGAGTTGGAATCTTAACGCGCAGCAGCTTGTGCGTTACGCAATAAGCAGCGCAAATTCTTTCACTTCTTCAATTGTCCCTCAACCGGGATCGCCTGAACGCCGTGCGAGCGCTCTTTCAGCCACGGGTCTGGACCCGCTTCTTTCAAACTGGGTTCAACGGACATTTCTTTGATTAAGAATTGGCAGACGGGCGACTCCAGTCGCTAACGATAAATATTTCTCATTCACTATCACCCCTAATCCCGGATTTCAGATCGACTTTAGCACGATCACCTATAGCGTCCCGAGTTCTAACGCTACCTGGGAGCTGCGTTCGAGTGTGGACAATTACACTTCCAGACTTTACGCTGCATGCGACCCAGCCGAACGTGCCGACCAGCATCTGTTTACGGATAGCGTCGTCTCACCGGAACTCAAACGGGTCCAGTGACATTCCGTATCTATGGTTACAAGGAAGTTTCGACGAATTATTCAGGGCACAGTAAATAATGTCCTTATATTTGGTGGCCAGCCAGTCGGGGACGATTAATGGTCAGCGGGACGGTCATGGAAGCGAATCCTCACGATTCATTCTGAATAACCTGACGACCTGTGATGGCTGGAGAGGATGCCATCTTTACGACTCTTGCCACCGGTGACGGCACCATTAACTATCGTGGTTCAAGTAAGATTATTCTTTCCGCAGCTACCAGGAACACGCTGATGATAACTAACGTGGTGGCTGCCGATGCTGGAACCTATTTCGTTGAGATCAGAAACGGTGTGAGCTCGCAGCGCTTCCAGCAACTCTAACGGTTCCCGTGCCCATCAATCCTCCTTATTCTTGATCAACCTCACGACCAGACGGTGATTGCTGGAAAGGGATGCGATCTTCACGGCTCTCGCAACCGGTAATGGATCATCAGGCTATCCCGAATGGTTCCGAAACGGAATGATTCTTTCTCCTGCTACTACTAACACACTGATTTTAACTAACGTGATGGCTGCCGATGCTGGGACATATACCGTTGAGGTAAAAATGCGGAAATTCTTATTGACTCTCAGCACGCTCCCACTGTTTTTATCTCGAAACCCGCGTTGTCCCATGTGAAGCCGGCTGGCCAAAGTCGGAACAGTGGCACCGTGCTTAGCGTTACGGCCAGGGAGCTCCGCCATTGGATTATCAGTGGCTGCGGAATGGAAAAAGAATTTTCGGAGCGACAAGCGCAATCTCAGCTTGAGAGATGTGCAAGAGTCCGACAGTGGGTGTATTCTGTTGAGTTCAGATGAAGAGAACTCGATTTTAAGCCAGCCAGCCGAGTTGTGGGTCGTAGCGCCGCCGCATATCCTGGCTCAGCCTTCGGAAACCAAACAGCAGTTCTCGGAGCCAGCGTAAGCTTTACAGTGACGGCCTCAGGTGGCGCTCCTTTAGCTACACTGTGGCGGAAGAATGGGGACGAATATCAGCGGCGCCAACGGACCCGTCCTCGGCCTCACCAACCTAGAGGGTGCTGACGCAGGCACGTGCTCTGTCGGGTGCGTAACGCGGCCGATTCGATCTTAAGCCAGGGAGCGCTCCTGGATCTGACTGCCCCGCCACAAAGTCCCCCAACGCTCTCGGCGTTCGCGGATCTGACCATGCCTGAGAACAGCTTCATTACAGGAATTGCTTTCACAATCGGTGATGAAGAAACTCCGGTGTTCTTGACTCTTTCGGTCGATTCTTCAAACCAAGACCTCCTTCCACGAGCAACATCTTTTGGGTGGCAGCGGTAATTATCCGGCTCCTGGGGTTGATCCCCGCGCCCGATCGTTCCGGAACGGCAAAGGTCAGCATTGGAGTCAGTGACGGCTCAGCATCATTCCTCGAGGTCATTTTGGTTACGGTCGAGTCAGCGACGTGCAGCTTGTCATCAAACGCATTTCCGCAAGAGAAGTTCGGCTTACCCTGAATGGCCCGCCGAAATCAACCACTGAGTGATTGAATCCTCAAGGGATCTTATCAACTGGTTTCAGTTGTCATCCAGATTCAGCGGGACGGGGAGCATAGAATTCACCGATCACCGGATGTTTCAGGCCTCCTTTTAACTGTTTTCTCCCGCGCCGCCGAGCGGACTAATCAAATTTTTCCGATCCGGCGGGATGGAGTTCAGCCATTATCCTCCGCCTCAATTGGCAAACCTGATCGCTCTTCTTCCGCTCGATTCTGGCAGACGGGTCAGCCTTACGCGCGCTATGCGCAATCCCTCCATTTCTTCCACGCGCAATTCAGAATTGCCGAGGATGAAGTCGTGGCCTTTCTTTGGGAACCCACCCAACCTCGATGTGACGAAGCCGCTCGTTGTCGTAATTCCGTCGCTCTCCAGCCGTTCCCCGATGATCTCGGATAATTGGTGGAGCGGCAAAGTGCCTGAGATTTCCCAGGAAGTTTCACCCGTTTTCACCCAACAAAGGCTTTTCCTGATCAAACTCATCCCGACGGCCAACTAACTCTTCCAGGATGTTCTCCAACGCCACCATCCCAACAATGCACCTCCATACTCGTCGACCACGACTGCAAAATGGAGTTTTCGGTCGAGGAAAAACTGGAGCAGTTTTTCCAGGCGCGCCGTCTCTGGAACGTAGATCAGTTTCCTCGCGACCGAGGCAAGGTCGGCGCCGCTCCTCGCTGGCTCATGCGCATGGCAAACAAATCCTTGAAATGGATGACGCCCACTGTCTTGTCGAGGTTGCCTCCTTCACAAAGCGGAAAGCCGCGAATACTGCGAGCTCCTCTCCGGCGACATCGAGGCATTCGGCGATACTTCAGCTTCCGTATTCAGGCCGTGGGCCAACAACAATCTCTTTCCGCGGGCGCATCACTTCGCGAGTAGCGCCACTGGCGCCGCTGATGATCGCATGGTCGAGCGCATTCAAAACGATGTCCCAGACCCTGTAAAGGGGTCCATCCCTTCGGCACGCTTGCCATTGCGCGGCGGCAAGAGCAAGCGCAACTCCTTCTTCCGAGTGCGCCAGCTCCGCTTCACTGGCCGCCTCGATTCCCAACTGCCGCAACAACCAGAGTGAGGCTTGATTGCAACAACCAGATAAAGGGATAGGAAGCCCGGTGGAACCGACGAGAGCGGACGGACCACCCACTAGAGCGACGTTGGCAGAGGATTTTGAATGGCCAGCCATTTCGGCGCTTGTTCTCCCGCGACGATATGCAAGAACGTAATCACAGAAAAAGCCCACTGCGAAGGCAATCGAGATGTCGGACCTGCTCTGATTCTACTTTCAGCCATGACATCAGCGGGGCCAGCAGATCGATGAATACCGGATGGCCTATCCAGCCGAGACCCAGGCTCGCCAAGGTGATACCCAATTGACAGCGCACTCAGAGAGGCATCGAGGTTTCGGATCACTTGACGTGCAATCTTTGGTGCGCCGATTTCCCTTTGGCAATCAGCGGATCGAGCTGAGTATCGCGGATTTTTACCAGAGCAAATTCGGCTCGCTACAAAAAAAGCCCATTCAGCAGAGACGAGGAGGATGACCGCGGCTATCTTTGAGAAGCAAACGGATGATCGCTTCCGAGTCCATACTACAAACTGACCTCGCCAAAAATGGATTTGAGAATGTCTTCCAAGCTTACAATGCCAATCTCGCGGCGATCCAGGCCGAGCACGATCCCGAGCCGATGCGCCGCTCCGCTGCATGAGCTGCAATGCATCCTGCAATCTCAGCGCCTCATCCAGATAAACGGCCGGCTTCAAATAATCGCGCGCCGTCCTGCCCGGCAAAAGCTCATTCGCATATCAGAAGAGTTTGCAAGTTGACAATCCCCACGATCCGCCGGGTCCTTCCCTCCTGCTGCCAAATGGGCAGGCGAGTAAATCGGTATTGCCGGTACATCTCCAGCAATTCGACCGGCGGTCGTATTGGAGGCAGCAGTGACAGTCTTGTTCAACGGCACGGTAATCTGCCTTACCTTAAGATGCTGTAGGTCCATCACGCGGTTGATCATAACCCGTTCTTCCGTCGTCAATGCTTGGGCCGAATCTTGCATCACTTGCCGCAGTTCATCGCGGCTGTCGAAGAGATGGCCTGGTAAAAATCTTACCCCCGGTCCAGCGGAGCAATCCATTGGCGAACCATGCGACCATAAAAACCAAAAGGCGCTAACAGGTAATGCGTGAATCGAAAGAATGGCACTACCGCCAAACAAAGACTGGTTCGGATAAAGTCGGAAAAGCATTTTCGGCAGCAAATCGCACAAAGCGTAAAACAGGAATATCACGACGATCAGAACCAGCCAAAAGACCGAAGGATGCCCAATTCGCCGAGTCCAACCATAAAGCGCGCGGACCATCAGGCTCACGGAAATGAAGTTCAACAGCGTATTGCCGACCAGAATGGTCCATAAAAAATCTTCGCTATTTTCGAGGTAGCGGTGCAACACCCTGGCGCGTCGATTGCCGGCCCGCGTCTGCTGGCGGATGCGGAGGCGACTCAAGGCGAAAACTCCAGATTCCATGCCGGAAAAGAGAAATGACAACGCTGAACAAAAGCTCACAACCAATATCAGGTATAAAGTATCTGTCATGTGCGTCTCCCTCCGCGCGCTTTCTGGACAACTTCCACCAATAACTCGCGAGCTCGACGATCATCCACGACTTGGGCAGTCAGCGTGTAGTCCCCGGAAAACGGCGGATTGCCCTGGAGCGAGGAGCGACTTCAAGCAAGCTTCATCAGCAAGCCGCCCATCGTGTCCACTCCGGAGTACCTCGCCCAGTTCTGGGTATTCCCGCCTGAAGTCGTCGATACGAGTCGTGCCGTTCACGCGCCAGCGGCTCTCGCCAAGCTTCTCCATAATGAAGGCTTCTACCTTCTCCTTCGCTCCGGATATCGCCTATCATCTCCTCCAGGATGTTTTCCATCCGAACGCACTCCAGCCGTGCCGCCGAATTCATCGAGGACAATGGCCAGCCCACGCTGTTGGCGCTGCAGACTCTTTAGCAACTGCAACAGGTTCATGGTTTCGGGCACAAACGAAGGAAACTCAATGGCGTCGGCCAAGTCAATTTGCGGATCCAGCAACAGCGCGCGGGTATCGAGAATTCCGACAACTGTGTCCGGCGTCTCGTCGTAAATCGGCAGCCGGCGGTGCTTGCAGCGGCGGGCGGCGGCGATCATTTCTTCAATCGAAAGATCGTCCGGGATGGAATCCATCTGTGCGCGCGGCCGCATCACATCCTTCGCGGTGCGCTTGTCCAGATTGGATAATCTGCAAGATGATTTCTTTCTCCGAGCGAGCGAGTGTTCCCTGCTGATGCGCCAATTCCAATAACTCCTGATAATCCTCATCGGTGAGCGCCCCTTGCGGTTTGATTGGTCTGAGGAATAACAAAGTGAAGGATGGCCGTATTAAGCCGTTGAGCGATTTCGCGCAAGGGGCGAGTTAACCGCTGCAGCAAAAGCATCGGCCGGGCGCAATATAACACGAAGATCTCCGGCGCTCTGTACCGCCAGGGTTTTGGGCAGCACCTCGCACCCCAGGAGAATGACCAGGAACAAGCCAGCCAAAGTAAGCACCGCGGGCCAACCTTGTTGCAAAACTCCCCAGAGAGCGACGGCAATCAAGCCTGCGTTGGCGAAGGTATTGACCAAAACGATCGTAGCCAACAAATCTTGAGGCTCGGCCAATAATCGACCCACCGTCTTGCCCGGCCCTCCAAATTTGTCTGCCAATTGTTGAATCTTCCACTTCCCCAGCGAGAAGAGAGCCGATTCGGCAAGCGCGAAGAAAAAGCTGATGCCGGAGAGAACCAGCATCACCCCAACTGCGATTATCGGGTTCAACTCCACAAGGTCAGTATTGGCAACCAACAACCCACGAAGAATAAGATTACGGGCCGCCTATCGCCGCACCAACTGGCCGCCCTCGGCATTTGCCCTTTGAAAATGTCTCTTGGTCTGTTATCTGTTCAGCGAGCCCTTTCGGCATTACCAATGCATAATAATCTGCCCCCGCCCGTTATGAAAGAAAGGAGTCGACCCAAATTGGCCGTTGCGACTGCCCTCTTTCTACTGGTGGTTTTGCCTCTGGCCCTCGTCTGTCTTTATCGAATCCGCTTTGTCTGGACAAGTCGGAGCGAAAGCCTCGAAACGATTCGTCAATCAGGGCATCCTGTGACTTTGGCGGAGTTGGACAAAGATGGTATCCGGAGGTTCCGACGGAATGAAAATGCAGCCACCGTTCTCACCAATGCCCTTTGCTCTGATCGTGGCAGGTGATGCCAACTCACCGACACTGCCACTGATTGGAAAGGCGAAATGGCCTGTGCGTGGCGAACCGCTCTCGGCGGAAATGAAGCAAGCGATCGAAGCTCATCTGGCCTTAAACAGGCAGGCGGATCAATCTGTTGCACCAAGGCGCTCAATTGAAGAAGTGCCGGTATCCCGTTGAGTTCTCCTTGGGATTTACACATTGATGCCGCACTTGGTCAAACTCAAGGAGAGTTGCGAACTAATGAGTCTCGAAGCCGCTCTCCAGGCAGATCGCAACAACCTTGACGGAGCGGTGAATTCTGTAGTTGACTCAGTTGGCCTTGGCAAGCTCACCGCAGAAGGAGCCTGCTATGATATCTTCGCTTGTCCGGATCGCTTGCCAATCCATTACCTCAGAAAGGTCTCGAACGCATTCTCAACCATATTAAGTTCAATGACGAACAATTGAGCCGATTGTTCTCTGCTGTGCAGCAAGCAGAGAATCAACCAACTGGGATGCAGCTTTTGCCGGTGAGCTTTGTCTCGATTTCATGCTTTCACTTTGCCAATCCAGCGGATTGAGAACGTTGGCTCGAACAATCCCCTGCCGACGAGCATCCAATGGCCGAGCAGATCGGGGTCAGAGCGGGGGAGATTTTCTCAGCTTATCAGGCCAACGCGATAAAGACCGCCTCCTATTACCTGCGAGTGCTCTGACGAACTCTTACGGGTCTGCAAACTCAGGTTTCCCGAGAGACTGCCTCGAGTTCCTGAATTGAAGGCTCGGTTTCAATCGGAGCCAAAGGAAAAGACTTTCATCATTCCGCTCTGTTGTTGCCTAACTCTTTACAAAAGCATTCTCAAGGACGCGAGGAACATAGCAGGCCTTCGAGCTACAGCAAACTGCCTTGCGTGATCGAACGATTCCGTCTTTCTCACAGCAACGCCATGCCAGAGTCGGCCATAGATCCTCGTCCCGTCATTTCTAAAGGCAGTTCCACTGGATCCATGCGATGGCAAAGCCAGTTGCGCTACCGCAGACTCGACACAGGATACGTCGTCTACAGCATCGGCCACGAAGATCGGGAAGGATGGTGGAGGTGCCGAGTTTGAGAGCTCAAAAGATTCTTCAGGATCGGCTTTCTCGAAGGGCTCTTATGATTGGACTTTCATCGTTGAAAGGTAAGCACCGCAAGCCCTCGGAAGTTCTTCCTCCCGCCCTAATTCAAAGCCACTCCGCGCCTGACATAGGTCGGGATATCCAGATCCTCTCCTTGATGAATAGTCGGTTCGCTTTTGTCGAACCGCCCCTCTGAAACAACTTCCAACGGTAAGTATTCTTGCCGCATTTTCCCGGCAGACCTTCTCTGGTGGGAGGAGAGGCATTTTTGCTTCTGTAACAGCTCGCGAGTTTTTTCCGGACTTAGATCCGGTGGAGGACCCACGAATCGCGAGGGTGCCCGCCCTGCGGTCTCGTTCCTGACTTGAGCCCCGCTCTCCCGTCTGGAGTTGGAGGAAAGATTGTCTCGTCTCGCCATTGCTGGTCCCAGCCACCATGGAGGAGACACTTCCGGTGTCAGCTTTCGTTCCGCTGAGAAGTAATGATCGTGACAGCCAGGACGTTCGCCTGAAACTTCCGCATCGATCGCCGCGCCCATGATCAGACGCGCCTTTTCACAGTAGCGGAAGATCTGTTCCATGACGCGATTGATCTCGGTCAGTGGTTAGATCGTTACCTCCGACGAAACTGACCAACACCGCGTCTGCGTCGCTGAGAACTCGTCCGCTTTCCAAAAGCGGATGGACGAATAATTTGTCAATGACTTCCCGTGAGCGGTTTCGCCCGTTGCTTCGGCTGCGGCAAAGAAACTCTCCGCGTGAGTTCCTTGCAGCACCGAGCAGAGGTCCGCAAAGCTGATCTTGATAAATCCAGGGCTGCTCAGAATTTGTTTCACCGACTGAACCATCTGTGCCAGCAAGCCGTTGGTAGCCTTAAACGTCTCCGGCAAATTCGACTGCTCATCTGCTCGCTTCAAAGCCTTTTGATTCGAGAGACAGATCACCTCCATCTGCAACAATCTTGAGCCGTCTCCAACCCTGCTTGCGCTTGACGTTGCCGCCGCAAACCTTCGCACTCAAACGGCATGATGACAAAAGCTCAGGACGCGGGCGCCGGCTTCTTTCGCGACTCGCGCGACGACGGGGGCTACTCCGGTTCCGGTGCTCCGCCCAAGCCCGCGACGAGACAGATGAGATCCACTCTTTTCGCACAGCGCCCTGATTTTGACGCGTCTCTTCTTCCGCGACCAGGGCGCGCCAGCTCCGGATCTCCGCCGATTCCAAGACCGCGGGTGCGGTTCGCCCCAGCAACAGTCTCTCCGCACAGCGGCTTGCTTCCGGAGCAACCATCATCGGTGTGGAGTATAACCAAATCCTTCTCGGAAAACTCCGGCCCCGATCATTTGCTGAATGGCATTGGCTCCCGCCCCGCCTATCCCAATAATCTTGATGCAGCTACGCTCTGGCGCGTGAGGCGCTTCCGGAACCCGGTAAATATTATTAATATCCATGGTGGATGAGTGATTCTGTTGTTCTCAAAAATTGTTAGCGTCTCCTGAACCACTCGCCCAGTGTGCTCTTGAGGCCGCGCCGCCATTACGCCCGCGCCGACTCGCCGCTGTTGTTGGAATGAGCCAAATTTCACGAGCCCGATCGCCGTGGTGAACTCAGGCTGATCCAAGGCGGACTTCAGGCCGTTGAAGGAATTTGCCTTCCCCGGGAACGCCTAGGCATCTGGAACACATCTTCCGCGAGTTTTTGAATTCGCGGAGTGCGAGCGCCACCGCCGCAGAGGAAAACGCCCGCGCGAAGGTAATGTAACATGCCGAGCCCGGAGAGTTCTCGCTCGATAAGTTGAAGCATCTCCCTAGTTTCGAAGAGACATGATACGATGCAGATGTTGCAGGTTGACCGACCTCTGGAAGCCCTAAATCACGCGTGAGAGCAATGGTTCTTCCTTTCACACTTTCATCCAGGACGGCGCAGCCATGCTCGAGTTTGAGCTGTTCGGCACGGCCCAACGGAACCTTCGAGACCATGTTGCGCAGATCGTTCGAGACATGATCACCTCCCACCGCCAGCACTCCTGTGTATTTCAATGATCCCATCCCGGCATAGACCGCAAATTCCGTCGTCCTGCACCCAGATCGATGACGAGCGCGCCGAGTTCTTTCTGTTCGTTGTCGAGCAACGCGAGTGAAGAAGCCAAGCCGTTGAAGACGATTTCCTGACCTCAAGCCTGGAAGCCCTTTAACAACGCGGATTGGATTTTGCAGCCGGTTCAGCTTTCCATGGATGACGTGTATCTCTACTTCCAGGCGGGCGCCGAGCAGCCTGACTGGATCGCGAATGTCATCCTGTCCATCGACGAGGAAATGTTGCCGGATGGCATGAATGACATGATTTTCTGCAGGTAAATTGATGGCCTTGGCGTTTTTGATTACATCTTCCACATCGTCGGCCGCGATTTCTCGATCTGCCGAAACGACCGGGTGCACGCCGCGGTTGTTAAATCCGCGGAGATGACCGCCAGTGACTCCTAAGCAGACGCTCCGGATTTCCACATCTGCCATTTGCTCCGCCTCCACGATGGCATTGCGGACGTCCTCTTCCACTGCCGTGGCCTCGGCGATCTCGCCTTTGCGGACGCCTCGGGAGCGAGATTGGCCGACACCGATGATATTAACGGCACCCTCCGGGCTTAGCTCGCTGACCATGGCGCAAACTTTCGAGGTGCCAATCCTCCAAACCAACAATGATCGAAGAGGAATCAAATGATGTTTTTTCCGGATTACGCGTGGGTTGGTTTCATTTTGGGTTTCTGGGAGGGAAATGGAATTGGCCTCGAACCAGGTCGCAGGAATGTGATTTGAGACTGACAGATCGAGAGTGGCGATGATCTTCCCCGTGTCAGGCCAACGTCATAAATCGCCCTCCACGGCGCAACTGACCTTCCAAGCGGTGAGTGGCAAACGTGACTTCGTTGCTCTGACGTCGTCATCCGCAGCAGATCGGGCGTGGACAGATCAATCTGTTGAATGCCGACGATGCCGAACATCGGTGACTGCTCGAACTCTTCGATCAACCGCAACGCCGCTCGAACTCGTATCGGACAGAACCTGTCTCCAGGTTTGATTCTCGCGGCGGGAATTCCCGTCAAGATCGGTAAACTCTCCCCCAGGATATTAGCGGGTGAGCTATCACGCCGGCGTCTTCGCGGGGACATCACAAAGCCGCGTGGATCCAGATAAAAGACGCTGGGCGGAGAGCCTGTTCGGGGTTGCCAGGCATAGGCCTGGGAGATCGGTTCTCTTTCGGTGATACTCAGTCTTAGAGAATCTGGGAGCACCCGTTCGCCGGCGCTTCCTGAATCCAAGGGGACCAGCTCGCAGGTCGCGCCCGGACAGCGCGACAAGTCCAGGGCCAGCAAATTTTCTCCGAACTTAACCCTGCCCACTGGCGTATTTCCTCGACTGGAATATCGCCATCAGTTCGGATCGAGATCGAGCGAATGGAGAACGCATGGTTTGTCGTAGACAATCAGATCCAACGCGAGACGAAGCCTTGCCAAAGGATAAACAAGCTCTGGCAATGTTCCGAGCGAAATACCAACAATCGAGGACTACCATGCGGAGTCGCGCCGTCCGAGCCTGTTGTGAACGCAGCTGGACGTCCAGCACATGGGTGCGCGCTCAAGCGCCGGTTCTTTGCTTTTCGCTTTGTCCACATAGTCCGCCTAGAAATCGGAAGGCCACGATTATACGGCCTTAATTCAACATGCCGCGACCCAATCAGAAGACGCTTTACGTGGGGCAGGCGAGGAAAGTCCAATGCAACCAGCTTCACTTGTAATAAACTCTTCTCGCGATCGTGCATTGAGATCAAGCATTCGATACCGTGCGCTCTCGAGCCAAATCGACCATTCTCTGACACAACTCAAAAAATTCACTCCGGCCACGGCTGCGCCGTCTGGCTAGCAAACTGGTCTCGGTCATACCAGGCAAGCGTATTGACTTCCAGCACCACAGGCTCCGCATCCGCATTTACCATGATATCCACCCGGCCATAATCACGGCCGCCAATTGCTTGGAAAGCCGCCAGCCCAGCGGCTTGAATGCGAGCCGTCACTGCAGGACGGGAAAGGTGCAGGACAAGAAGTATTCAGTCGCGCCAACCGTATACTTGTTGCGATAAATCATACCCGCCCCGCCGCGGCCGAAGCCCCCGACCACCGGCAAAGCCTGTCCATCGAGAATGCCTACGGTTGTCTCGCGGCCCACGATCTGTTCCTCCATCAGGATTTGGGAGTCATAGCGCAGCGCTTCGGTCAGGGCGGCCTTAAACTCTTCGACGCGTTCGACGAATTGCAATCCAACGCTCGAACCTTGGCGCACAGGTTTCAGGACGACTGGAGGTTGCCATCCCATTGGGCCAGCTCTGCATCGGTCGAATCCAACACTTCCAGATCGTGCCGTTAGGAACACCCGCCGCCAGACAGCGGCGCTTAGTCAGAACCTTGTCGAATGCCAACCGGCTCGACTCCGCGTCGCAGCCGGTATAGGGATGCCAAGTTCATCCAGCCGCTTTTGCACAGTGCCATCTTCGCCATAGGTCCCATGCAGGGCGAGAAAGACGACATCTACTTTGGGTGGCAACTGCCAGGATTCATCCTGGGGATCGACTTCTGAACGCTGTGTCCCAGAGAACGCAAAGGCCCGCGCTACGGCAACTCCTGAATGTAGAGAGATCTCCCGCTCGGCCGAGGGCCCTCTAACATAACGGCGATGCGCAGCGGCGACTTGGCAGGTTGGAGACCAGGCCGGTTTACATCCGCCTCTCGATTATTATCCGACGACACCATCCATTTGCTTGCTCAACCATGTTTCAGAAAAGAGACTTCTCGTTCCACCCTCATTTAGCGTTCCGGACCGGAATCCTCTACCACTCTCTCCCACGACCTGGACTTCGGTTTCCAACTCGATACCACGGCCTGCTTTCGCTGGTTTGCTTGATAATCTCGATCAATCGTAGAACATCACAGGCGGTGGCATGCCCATCGTTCACGATGAAATTCCCATGCACATCCGAGACGACGGCGCCTCCGACACGGGTTCCCTTTGAGACCGAGTTCCTCAAATGAGTTTGCCGGTACGGGAATGAGCGGGAGGATTCTTAAAATGCATCCGGCGCTGGGCGCAGCGGGCTGGGAAGCCCAGCGTTTCTGGCTGAAAGCGTTCATTCGCTGCGCGATCGCATCCTGCGGCGCAGACTCTCCTTTCAAAACAGCCGCCAGAGCGGATATGAGTTTTGAACAGCGGACATCCGCGATATTCGACATAGACTTCGCTCGCTTTGCGTTCAGTGATCTTGGCCGGAAAAATCCATGAACCGGATGGTCTCGACGAACTCGAAGATCCAAGCTCCCATCGCTCCCGCATTCATGCGCAAGGCGCCGCCAATACTTCCTGGAATCCCCTCCAGAAATTCCAGCCCGGTAATGGCATTTCGCCTCGCCTCGACGGCAACGGCTTTTAATTTCACCCCCGCTCCGCATATCAAACGATTTTCAAGCCACCTCGACTCGAGTGAATTGAGCACTCGCCAGGCAAATCACCACCCCTCGAATGCCGCCATCCTTGATAAGCAGGTTTGAGCCTCGGGCCCAGTAGAAGGAACGGGAGCCTCCGTTGACGCGCAGAATCTGGAGCACCTGCGCCAGCTCTGCCTCGAAGCAGGTTCAACACCGAAATCAGCCGAGCCCTCCGACTCGCAAAGTCGTCACCGCTTCGCCGAGGCTCGTCCTCTGCGAAGAACGCTTTTCGGCGTAAGCCTTCCTGACAATTCAGTGAAATCGCGCTCCTTCTGATCGGGAGATTCTTTGGAGAGTTCCGCAGCAAGTGCCTGGGCCGCTTTTGTGATGTCCCCGGCCCCCAGAAATAGAATGACATCTCCAGGCTGGCATGCGCCGCCCGCACCGCGCCTGGAATATGCTCGAGAGCGGGAATAAACTCGACCGGCTGACCCTGCTTTCGGACCGCGTCCGCTAAGGCCGCTCCATCGACGCCGGGGATTTTCGCTTCGCTCGCGGCGTAAACCTCGGTCAACCAAAATCGATCTGCCTCAGCAAAGCAGGAGGCAAATTGGTTAAGAAGAAATTGAGTGCGCGTATAGCGGTGCGGCTGAAAAACCGCCAGAAGCCGGCGTCCACCCAATGTTTTCAAAGCGCGCAGGGTTGCTCGGATCTCGCTGGGATGATGCCCGTAATCATCAAAGATCCGGAACCGTTGATCGCGAAATAGCTCCTGCTGGCGGCGTGCGGCCCCGCGAAATGGCGCAATCGCCTGAGCAATCTTCTCCGGATCGAACCCGATTTGATGGAGCAAAGCAATAACCGCGGCTGCGTTCGGAAACATTTTTTTCGCCGAGCAATCAGATCTGAAACAGTTGCAAACGCTCGCCATTCCGCCAGATTTCAAATCCAGCGCCGGTTCAGGCTGAACGACTGACGCGCGCCCATTTTCAGCCATCGAAGCGACACCACCTTTGGCTTTGGGCACGATCCGGTAAGCCGAGAGAAGATGATAGCCGTAGGAGATCGCCCGTGGATGCGAGGCGAACAATTGGGCTAAACGCGCATCATCGGCGCAAAATACGCAAGTAACCAGTCGTTTGCGCGGCAAATTCGCCGAAACTCGCGGCAAATCGCATCAAGATTTGCAAAATAGTCGAGATGCTCCTCATCGACATTCAACACGATCGCGTGCTCGGGATGAAATTCACAGAGAGAGCCATCGCTCTCATCAGCCTCGATCACAAAGAAAGGCTGAGTCTTGGAGGTTCCTGATCTAGAAACGGAGCGAAACCGAGCATGAGGCTGAAGTTGCGGCACGAGCGCGCCCACGGCATAGCTCTGGTTCTGACTCCAATTGCTCAAGCGCGAAGGCGAGCAGTGCGGCAGTCGTCGTCTTGCCGTGCATACCAGCGACACAGATCCCACGCTGACGCTGCAACAACAGGGCCAGCAAGACCGCCGCGCCGGACAATTGGAGTGCCTCTTTCGGCAGCCGCCGCCAACTCGGGGTTATTCAACGGAATGGCTGAAGAATACACGACCAAAGCAGGCGACGCGGACAAAAGCTGTTCCGCGCAATGGCCTGTGTGTATCTCCGCGCCCCGTGAGCGAAGCTGTTGGATCTCCGGGTTCAGGATTAAATCTGATCCTGCTACTTTGTAGCCCCAGGTCCAGCAGCAAGTGCCCGGAGTCCGCTCATTCCGCAGCCACCAGCGCCCACCAAGTAGACAGTGCATCCCACTGTTTGCAGAAGGACAGTAACTTGTTGTGGGAGCAGACAATTCATCAGGATTTGGAAAGTTCCGCTTTCAAATGATGCTTTGAGATGTCCCGTGCGCTCTTCGAGGCCGGCTGCACAGGTTGGAGAGCATTCGACATGGTCGGTTTGGCTGGGGAACGCTCCGAGGCGGAGAGAGCGTGCCCGCGAACTACCGCCGCCCGGTGTTCTCCCAGGGCTTTCAAAATCTGCTCGGCGACGTGCGCGCTGCATGCGGCGCATGTCTCTGCTTGATGGCGACGCGAATGTGCTCTCGTTCCTCGCCATTTCGGATGAGCCCAATAATCAGGCCAGCCAAAATGTCAGGAGTCGCGGTCTTTCACCGACCATGCGCGCGGCCCCGCTTTCGGCGAAATAACGCGCGTTGAAGTATTGGTGATCGTCGGCGGCAGAGGGATAGGGAATGAGAATAGCCGGCACCTGCATGGCTGCAAATTCGGCGAGAAGATGCCCTGCGCGGCTCACCGCGGAGGTTGCAGCGCCAAGAGCTAGTTCCATCTCCGTTAAAAAAGGAAACACAGCCGCTTCTTGCCGGAGCCTCGCGTAGGCGTTGCGAATTCGCGTCCAAGTCATTCGGCCCGGTCGAGGTGAAGGTATTGCAACTCAGGCAAACTGATGGAGAGTTTCGGGAATCGTTGCCATCACCAAATCATTGATGCTCCGCGCGCCTTGGCTGCCACCCATGACCAGAGAGTGGGCCGCTCGGGCGACAACCGAAGGGCCATGCGGCAGCCAGCAGGTTCCATCGGTTGGAACTGCGTCCTAACAGGCATGCCTGTGAAGAGAACGTTGGTGTTCTGGAGACGCCGGACCGTCTCCGGAAAACTCACAAATGCCTGATCCACCCAAGGCGCAAGCCATCGGTTCGCTCGTCCGGGAATCGTGTTCGCCTCATGAAGAAAGGTCGAAGCTTTGCAACATTTGGACGCCAAAACAGCCGGTGCGCTGGTAAACCCGCCCATGGCCAGCACCGCTTGTGGCGGATGCGCTCGAAAGAGTCTCTTCGAGTGCTGGTAGGCTCGCCAGAAACCATGAATAAATTCTCCGATCGCACCTCGATTCAGAGCGACCGCGGGCGAAAGTCAGCAAACTCGATCCCGGGAAACGCCTGGATGGCCTGTTGGATCAACCTCCTTGGCGAGACCAGAAGAGTTGGAGTACAATCCCGAGCCAAAAATTCCTCCGCCACCGCAAGCCCCGGGAAAATGTCCGCCCGTGCCACCGCAAGCAATGGCGACTCGAAAGTTGTTTGAGAAGGAATCATCGAGACATTGGCTGGGGCGAGAGTTGCCGCGTTTCAATGCGGCGAGGCGTCCTCAACGATGCGTCCACTCCTCTGCGGGCGACGCTAATCAAAATGCCAACGCTGGCGCAGCATCATAGAAAAGGTTTGATCCTCCGTAACTGATAAAGGGCAAGGGTAGACCTTTATTGGGCAGAACACTGCGCGACCACGCCGATATTGATTGCCGCGCCTGCAGTCCAATAAGAACGTAAGTCCGGCCCTCAGGACGATGCCGAAAGATCGCGTGAACGCCGCGAAATATAGACACCGCACAACATGAGCACTACGAAAGCAGCGGGCACAGCCAAGGTGGGCAACCAACCCGAGTTCCTCTCCAATAATCGAAAGAATAAAATCGGTGTGTTTCTCCGGCACGAACCCAAGCTTTCTGGCGGCCATTGCCCAATCCCAAACCGGTCCAATCCCTCCAGAGCCCAAGGCTATCATGGCCTGGTTCGGATTGATAGCCGACGCCACTCTTATGATCGTAGGGTAGAGCCAGGCGAGAACGCGTTTCTGCCGAACCGGATTGATCCAGATAGCCGCTCCCAGGCCCAGATGACGGCCAAGCCCAGGGCACGAAAAAGCGAAAGCGGACCCTGCGATAAGCAAGAGCATGCCGCTGATGGCAGCCAGAAGGACGGTCGTGCCGTAATCTTTGCCCAATAAAACCAGGAATAACAGCGGTGCCATGATGCGAGTCCGGATGATCAGACCATACCATGAAGCCTGGCATCTTCCGTTGAAATCGGTCCCCGTAATGCGCCAGCGCGATGATTGCGAGTTTAGCTAATTCGGAGGGTTGAAACTTACACCTTTTTCAGATCCAACCAGCGTGCCGCTTGATTTCCTGCTAAACAAACAACCAGCACCAACAAACCGGCCGCCACGGGGAGCAACAACCAGGAGAGCTTCTTGAGATGACGGTAATCCATCGCGGCAGCGATGGCGCGAGCGATCAGACCCAGCCCGCATGCCGCCAGTTGGACCAACAGATAGTCGTGCGCCTTTGCCCGTCATGCTCGCGCTGTAGAGCATCACCATCTCCGAGCGCCAGAAGGCCCCCGACGCAGAAACGACCAGGGTAGTAGCCAGTTTCAATTCAGGAACTGAAGATGGGGATTGATTGAGCTTGTCTTCTCTGACTACAGATCATCGAGACGTCTCTCGCGGACTTACTGTTGGGGAATCGAGGAACTTCCACGTCAACGGCATGAGATTGGAACTAGCCACGGTTGGTATCGTTCCCGGGAGATGGTTTGGCTACCGATGACTTGCCTGCGGGCAATTTCAACTTCTGCCCCACCTTAATCTGAGTTGTCTTGAGATTGTTAGCCGCGCTGATAAGCCGACCGATCATCCCGTGCCATGCCGTCGCAATCCGACGCAGCGAATCTCCCGCTTTGACGACATAAGCTGGAATGTTTCACATCATGAGTGCCCTCTTCGGACGCGACGGCCTGCGTAGCGGAGGGTGGTCGGTGAGGGGGATCTGTAACTTTGACCGGGCTTTCGAGTTTCAGGGGGTCAAACACCAGGTTTGCTGTTCTCCAACATTCTGACGGAACACGCCCTGGCTTTCGCCAATCTTATGATAGTTATCTCCTCGGAGCGACTGTGTATTCGATCGTATTGAAGGCGGAGGTTGGAGCGGGCGTGGGAGTAACGCTCTCTATTGGAACCGCGGGGAGGGGCCTGTAGCTCACGGTAGGAACGATTGGGTCCGGCGGCGGGCTGATGTCTCGAATGGTCGTAGCTCCGCCAGCGGCGGCAAAGGAATTGGCCGCCGGAGAGAGTATCCTGCGGCGTCTTTGCTCTCGGGGTTTGCAGCCCTGCATCAACAGGCCGCCTAAGAGCACGACCGGAGAGCCAGAATGGTGAATGACGGCGATGCGGATGTTCGCTTTCCCTTGCTTTCGGTCAACAAACCCTTGGGGTATTAGTGGATTGGGTGAGTTCATTTGCGTGAACGTCCTCGAGGACGTTTTATTGAGGTTGAATTGTTCATATGTTTTTCACGCCTGATTCTTTCCTCAAAAACCGGCGCAAATCGTAAAGTTAAGGAGCGCTGCTGCAACGGGTTCTGCTTTTCCTGGTTCAGATGTGCGGACGGCGGCGACTTATCGCGGTCCGTTCTTTCGCCTGTGGTTTCAGCGACCTGCTGGACGGCCTGGCGAAAACTTTCGCCCCGCTGTTCATAATTTAGAAACATGTCAAAGCTTGAACAAGCCGGCGAGAGCGCAAGACAATATCTCCCGTCGCTTTCTGAGCTGCTTCCGTAACCGCTTCTAACAATGAAACCGCCGGGAAGCAAGGCGCGAAAAGGCTCTCAGAAGGCAGCGCGCATTTTCTCGCGAACCTCACCGATCAAAAGCCCTCTGACTCGTTGCGAAAGCAACGGGCCGATGTCGTGGAAAGGAAAACCTTTGTCCTTGCCCCCAGCGATCAGCCAGATGTTTGGTTCGCCAGATTTCGCTGGCCGGCATCGCCAGAAGCAGCTTTCTGCACGGCGTCCAGATTTGTCGCGCCTGGAGTCATTGATGTGGTGACTCCATTGGATCTCTGCGATTTTTTCACACCGGTGGGGCGCCGGCTCATAGGTTTTCCAACGCCGATACTGTTTGCTCCAGCGGCACTCGCAAGACATGGCCCACGGCTAAGGCGGCCATGAGATTCTCCGCGTTGTGAGGTCCACGCAGCTTGCAGTCGTCCATATTCGAGCAACGGACCTGACCAATTCGGAAGCCGGCTGGATGAGGAGTCCGCGATCCAGGTAAAATATCAGCCCTCCGATTCATGGCGCTGAAGGTGATGACTTTGCAGGAATCGGCAATTGCAACGAGCGTAACTGCGCCAGCGCTTCGGATTGGCTGATCGCCCAATCGTAAGGCTGTTGATTCATAAAGATGCGTGCCTTCGCTCTGATATAATCTGCCATGCTGGCGGATAGCGGTCCAAATGATCCGGAGTAATATTGAGGAGAACCGAGACCGCGTGGCCGAAAAATTGGATCGTCTCCAACTGAAACGAACTGATCTCCAAAGTCAGAATATCGAGCTGCCGGGTCTGATCTGCAACCGCACAGATCGGCCGTCCGATATTGCCGGCGGCGACCGTTTTCCGGTTCGCCCGCGTGAGGAGACGTTCGACCAATTCCGTCGTGGTGGTTTTGCCATTGGTGCCTGTGATGGCTATGTTGAGGCAGAGCGACTGCTGATAGCCTAATTCCAGTTCACCAATCACCGGAACTCGCCGGTCCCGCAAAGTTCTCACCCACCGGGATTCCAGAGGCACGCCGGGACTAAGCACCGCTAAATCGAACTGTTTCCGGGATCGAGCTCGCGCCGAGTTCAACATCAACGCTCAGGCCCGAAGCTTAGCGGCCGCGGCTCTTAAGCGTGACGGTGTCCGAAGCATCGACGACGGTCACCTCTGCAGCGTGCCGCCTCAACAACTTCACTGGCTGCTGAGCTGCTCAGGCCCAACCCAATGACGAGCACCCGCTTGTTTGTTGTCTGAACATTTGAGCAATTTTGCCAGACTCCGCAACGATTTTAATCGCAGCTTCAGAGTGCTTAAAGCCACCACGGCGCATAAGATGCACAGGATATAGAATCGCATCACGACCTGGGATTCATACCAGCCCTTCTCAAAGTGGTGGTGCAAAGGCGCCATCAAGAGAATTCGCCGGCCAGCGCCGTAACGGTGCTTCGCTTATATTTTGAACCAGCCTCGTTGCAGGATCACTGAAATGGCTTCGGCCACAAAACCCCACCCTGCAATGCAACAACCAGCGGCTGGTGAATGAGCACGGACATGATGCCCAACGCGCCTCCCAGAGCCAAGTGAACCGGTATCTCCCATGAAGACCTGAGCAGGATGGCAATTGAACCAGAGAAAACCAAGGCCCGCTCCAATCATCGCCGCGCAAATCACCGTTAATTCACCGGCGCCAGGCACGTACGGCAACCTGCAAATAACCGGCGAATTTGACGTTCCTCTGCAATGTGAGTAAGTATCAAAAAAGCAAACGAAACGATCAGGTGACACCCAATGGCCAGACCATCGAGACCATCTGTCAGATTGACAGCGTTCGAGCTGAAAACAATCATCAAAACAGTGAGCAGGAGTCCCACGCCCACGGCCCACGCTGGATCAAGGGGCAGCGGACGTTTGTAAAACGGGACCATGACCTCGCTAATCAGCATTTTGGTCGTTGGCGTCCACCAGAGGTAAATTCCGATGACCAAGGCCAGCAAACTCTGCACCCAGAGCTTGATGTGTGATTTAGCCCCGGATTGTTCTGCTGGGTGATCTTCTCGCGTAATCGTCGTAAAATCCCTAGTCCCGCCGCGACCAGCACGGCGACCAATGTTAATCTCGACGAGCGCATTTCCACTCGGGTCCAAAGCAGGGCGGTGAAGTAGAGGACAGCGCGATAATCAATACCCCACTCCATCGTAGGAACGCCCTTCTTGCTCAAGATGCGGGCCGTCATACCGCCACTCTCTTCCGCTTTATCCAGGTAATTCTGTCCAAATTTCAACTGCTTTAACAACCGAATTGCTTTGGGGCCCAGCCATAAGCCTCAACAGCAAAGCTGTCACGGCCGCGCCGTTTGCGCTGGCGAAAAACTGATATAGCGAAACAGCCGCAGAGGCGAGAGGTGCTCGGCCCAAGAGTGTGCCCTCGGCCTAGTTCGGACTAGCATCACTGCGTGAGCAAGTAAAGCATATGATTAACCACCCCACAGCCCGTATCAACTCCGGGTTGTCAGCGCTCAGTCTTTACCCCGGCGGACGGGCCGGCATCTCAGCGAATTCGTCGGTCCAGCGCTGCCGGATCTCCGAAGCTGAACCCGCTTCAGCGTTGCCTTCGCCGCAAGGCGGCGCCGAGACGCTCGAACCGCATGCTGCGCGAGTGCCTTTAACAAAAATGAGATCACCCGCCGCGACGAACTTTTTCAAGGGCTCCGCCTGCGGTAGCTCGACATCCAGGAAGGCCTGGACCTGCTCGAGAATCCTGGCAGTCCCGGGCCGCCCTGGTTCCAGCCCGGCCGCCAGCCGCCCCACGGCAAACAAATGGGCGACACCCAACTCGCGCCGCATAGCGCCCGACCTCGGCGTGAGCCGCCGCGCCTTCGGCGCCCAGTTCGGCCATATCGCCCAGCACGGCAACGCGCCGTCCCTTGCAGGGGCAGATCTCGCGGCGTCCTTCGAGGGCCACAACGCATCGAAATCGGCGTTTCGCGTTATAGCAATCATCCAAGACGCCAACGCCACCGGTTTCCCAGAATATCTGCCAATACGCATTTTCGGCGGCCGGCAGTCGGTCGTGACTCAGTTTGCAGTTCCTCTCGACCCAATCCCAGCTCTGGCCCCGACTGCCAAGGCAAGAGTGCATTCTTCGCCTTGATGCCGCCCCAGCAAGTTGACCCGATAAGTTGCCATTCATACCGGCGGTGGGCGAATCGACACGAAACGTCGATCCGTCCCTCTTCGTCTACCTTGACGGAACTGGCCCGCCAGTCGTTACCGATCTCCATCCTGACCCGAATCACTCCAGCCCGGGTGCGCTGGACAATTTTTTCGGTCGACTCACCATCTCCGTCCATGAACAACTTTCCCACGGCTGGAAGTAATCCGGCCAGCCAACCCCTCTTCCTGGACGACGCCCGGAAGATTCCCAAAAACTCGAGGTGTTCGCGTCCGATATTAGCTTTTCATTACGCTGAACAGCGGCTGAACCATCGCAACCAACGGAGCCAGTTCTCCCGGATGATTCGTGCCGATCCTCGAACACGGCGGGGCTTGGTGGGCTCAGGGACAGCCCGAGCAAGGTCAAAGGCACAATTTCCAATATCGTTGTTATAGCTCGCTTCGCTTCCGCAGCGTCCGGAAACCGCTGGCGCAGCACGGAGTGCAACGAGTTCCTTGGTAGTCTGCCGTTAGAGCTGCCATCGCCACGACCGGGAGCTTAAAATCATTCCGATATCGCGCCGCCAACCGTCCTGCAACGCGCGCCGGGTATTCTCCACGATCACGACCGCCGCGCTCTTGCACGAGTCAGCCGGCGTGTTGCTCGAGGAGCAGCGCAACCGCCCCCTTCTGCAGGGCATTTCTGCAAAGTCGTGGCCATCAAAGCGGTCACCCGTAAGGGCGATGAACAGGTCGCCCGATCTAACGCTCTGGGAGTCGGTGGAGACGCCCGTAATCCGTGTCCGGGAGATCCACTGACCAGCCTCCCGCCAGCCATTTCTACAACCGATGTCAAAGAAAGCGCGGCCCATCCGCTATGGAGCCAAACCTTTAGCAATACGTAACTGAACGAAGTATTAC
>ERZ1370068.1832-contig-11780_pt1 | contig 29190 bp, 46 predicted proteins | sample MGYA00561227_ERZ1370068 | MGnify/ENA primary metagenome ERZ1370068 (study PRJEB38410, sample SAMEA6850437) | metagenome | study: Metagenomic assessment of the ecological functions of the soil: analysis of the soil microbiota associated with the...
ATCGAACAGCTCCGCGAGCTCGGTCATGAACGGCTCGTCGGTCATGTCGAGCCGCAGCGGCGTCACCGCGATGCGGTTGTCGGCGAGCGCGGAAATGTCGCTGCCGTCGGCCGGCGGTGCGCCGCGCATGCGCACATAGGCGATCCAGTAATAGGCGTTGCCGCGGCCGTCCTGGCGCGCGTCGATCTGCAGGCGCTCCTGGCGGTTGCGGCCCTGGCGTCGCGACCGCGATGCCCTTGACCTCGTTCGGCGCGCAATCGGGAAAATTGACGTTGATCAGCACGTCGCGCGGGATGCCGGCCGCCGAGCACGCGGCGGATGATGTCGGGGCCGAAGCGCGACCGCCGTATCCCAGTGCGGCGGCTGGCCGCTGCGCGACTTGTAGGCCTGCGAGAGCGCGACCGAGGGGATCGCCGAGGATGGTGCCCTCGACCGCGCCGGCGACGGTGCCGGAATAGATCACGTCCTCGCCGGCGTTGCGGCCGCGGTTGACGCCGGAGAGCACGAGATCGGGCGGTCGGTCCTTGATGACGTGCCGCGCGCCCATGATGACGCAGTCGGTGGGCGTGCCCTTGACCGCGAAGCGGCGCTCGCCGACCGCGCGCAGCCGCAGCGGATCGTTGAGCGAGAGCGAATGCGAGACGCCCGACTGGTCGAATTCCGGCGCGATCACCCACGACGTCATCCGACAGCGCGCGGCCGATCTCGGCGCAGACGTCGAGCCCTCCGAATGGATGCCGTCGTCGTTGGTGATGAGGATGCGCATGTCGAGCGACGGATGATAAAGGACAGATCATCGAAAAGAGCCGGTCGTGGTCCTGAGGCGCTTACTCGCTCTGCAGCGCTTCCGGTCATGCCTGCGGGCTCGATCGTCTTGAGCCCGCCCATGTAGCTCTGCAGCGCGTCCGGCACCGCGATCGAGCCGCCCTCCTGCTGATAGGTCTCCATCACCGCGATCAGCGCGCGGCCGACCGCGACGCCGGAGCCGTTGAGCGTGTGCACGTGGCGCACCTGGCGCGTCGTCCTTGGCGCGGTAGCGCGCATTCATGCGCCGCGCCTGAAACTCGCCGCACACCGAGCAGGAGGAAATCTCGCGATACATGCTCTTGCCCGGGCAGCCAGACCTCGATGTCGTAGGTCTTCTGCGCGGCAAAGCCCATGTCGCCGGTGCACAGCGTCACCACGCGGTAGTGCAGGTCGAGCCGGCGCAGCACCTCCTCGGCGCAGGCGAGCATGCGCTCGTGCTCGTCCTTGCTCTGCTCGGGCGTGGTGATGGAGACGAGCTCGACCTTGGTGAACTGGTGCTGGCGGATCATGCCGCGGGTGTCCTTGCCGGCCGCGCCCGCCTCGGCGCGGAAGCACGGCGTGCAGGCGGTGAACCGCATGCGGCAGCGCGGCCTCGTCGAGGATGGATCTCGCGCACGAGATTGGTGAGCGGGACTTCGGCGGTGGGAATGAGCCAGAAATCCTCCTTCACGGGCGCCCGCTCGACCAGTCTCGATCGACTAGTGACTCGCAGATCGAGTTCCGCCTTGCAAACCTCCTGCCGATCCGGCAGGGCATATCTGAGCGCATCGCGTAGCAGTTCCGCGCGGGCAATCGTCTCGCGTCGCAAGAAACTGATCGTCGTCGAACTTCGGCAATTGCGCCGTGCCGAACATCACCTCGTCGCGCACCAGCAGCGGCGGCGCTGACCTCCGTGTAGCCGTGCTCGGTCGTATGCACGATCGAGCATGAATTGCACCGAGCGCGCGTTCCAGCCGCGCCAAGACCGCTCTTGAGCACGACAAAGCGCGCGCCCGAAAGCTTCGCGGCGGTCTCGAAATCCATCTGACCGAGCGCCTCGCCGAGCTCGAAATGCTGCTTGGGCGCGAAGCGCGTAGTTGCGCTTCGCCCCGAAACGATGGTGCTCGACATTGCCGTTCTCGTCGCTTGCCGTCCGGCACCTCGTCGAGCGGCAGATTGGGGATCTGCGCGAGCGCCTCGTCGAGCTCCTTGGAGAGTCGTTTCTTCCTGCGCCTCGAGCGCCGGGATCTCGCCTTCAGTCGCGCGACCTCGGCCATGAGCGCCTGCGCTGCCGCTTCCTCGTTGCTCTTCTTCGCCGCGCCGATTTCCTTCGACGCCGCGATTGCGGCCGCGCCAGCGCCGCCTCGGCCTCTGGATGGCGGCGCGCCGGCGCTCGTCGATCTCGATCAGCTTTCCGGCCTCGGCCGGCAACCCGCGCCGCGCCAGCGCGCGGTCGAACTCCTCCGCGTTGCTCGCGGATCCATTTGATGTCGTGCATGGCCGAAGCTCGTTCCGTCGTCATGCCCGCGGCAGGCAGGGCGCCCGTTCCACGCCAGACACCGGTCTGTCTAGGAAACAGTCGCGTCGATCCGGCGCTTGCGCTGACTACGGATCGCGCGCGCCTGCGCCGGGCGCGACGATCATCGTAGTCGTCCCGATGACTGCATCATCTCGGCCGGGCTTGCGCGGCGGCGCTCAGCGGCGTCCTTGCGCCTTGTCCGCAGCCGCCTTCTTCTCGACCAAGCCGCACCGACCAGATCGAGCCCTCGTAGAGCACGCATCAGCGGCAGCAGCGAGCGAGAGCTGGCTGAGCACGTCGGGCGGCGTGAGCACCGCTGCGATCACGAAGGCGCCGACGATGAAGTAGCGCCGCTTCGCCTTGAGCTGCTCGGGCGTGACGATGCCGACGCGGCCTAGCAGCGTGAGGATCACCGGCAGCTGGAAGGCGATGCCGAACGCGAAGACGAGCCGCATCATCAGGTCGAGGTATTCGTCGACCTTGGGCAGCAGCTCGATCGTCGCCTGGCCCTCGCCGGCGACTCTGCTGCATGCCGAGCGAGAAGCGCGCCAGCATCGGCCATCACCAGGAAATAGACCACGAGCGAGCCGAGCGCGAAGAAGATGGGCGTCGCGACGAGATAGGGCAGGAACGCCTGCCGCTCGTGGCGATAGAGGCCGGGCGCGACGAACATGTAGATCTGCGTCGGCGACGACCGGGAACGACAGGAACGCCGCGCCGAACATCGCGAGCTTGAGCTGGACGACGAAATATTCGAGCAGCGCCGGTGTAGATGAACTTCGAATTCTCCGGCCCGGCGACCCACACGAACGGCCAGATCAGCACGTTGTAGATCGTGCTTGGCGAAGAAGAAGCAGCCGATGAAGGCGACGGCGAACGCCAGCAGCGCCTTGATCAGCCGCGAGCGCAGCTCGATCAGGTGCTCCATCAGCGGCGCCTTGGTCGCCTCGATGTCCTTCCTCGTCCTCGCAGCTCATGCGGGCTTGCCATCAGGCGCTTGCCGGCGTCGGTCGCATCCGCGGGCGCCGGCACCAGGCGGCCGCGTGCCGCGGACGCGCTCGGCGGCGGCGCGGCTGCCCGGCGCGAGCGTCGCTCGCGCCGACGGGCGCGGCGTGCGCTGCGCTGCAGGCGGTCGAGGCTCGGCGCCAGTCGCCGGCGCGGGCTGTCGTCGGCGATCGCGCGCTCGATCTGCTGCTGCGTAGCTTTCGAGCTCCCGGCGCACGTCGCTGACCGGATCGAAATTGGCATAGCTCTGCGCCTGGCGTGGTCATCGTCGTCGACCCTGCTTCTTGAGGTCGGCCAGCTCGGCTTCGCGCATCGCCTCCTGGAACTGGCTTCTGAACTCGGAGGCCATGCGGCGCAGCTTCGCCCATCCACTGCCCGAGCGTGCGCAGCGCGCTCGGCAATTCCTTCGGCCCGATCGCGATCAGCGCGACGATGCCGATGAGCAGTAGCTCGCCCCAACCGATGTCGAACATGGAGGCTTCAACTCCGAGAGGCGCGCGATGCGTCAGCGCCCTGCGATCCAATGCGCCGGCTCGGCTTGCGCCGCGGCGCGCCAGCGCTGATCAGCCGGCCTTGCGCGTCTCCGCCGACTGCCGCTGCGACCGTGCGGTCCGCGGCGCGCGCGGCAGGCGGGCTGATGGTCGATGGTCTTGATCGGATCGGTCTTGGCCGGCTCGGTCTCGGCTTTCTCTTCTTCCGTCAGCCCCTTCTTGAACGACTTGATGCCCTTGGCGAAATCGCCCATCAGCTCCGGAGATCTTGCCGCGCCCGCCGAACAGCAGAAGGCCGACGGCCAGCACCAGAATCCAGTGCCAAATGCTCAGTGAACCCATGCGCACATCCTCCGCATCGACGGGACTGCACCGCCCGCCTCGTCTCTCGGCTTTGCTCGAAACTGGGCTCCGGCGCCGGTCAAAAACAAGGACTCCGCACTTCGTTGCCTCTGCCGCGCGGCAGCCATGGCGCCGCGCCGGTCCGTATGCCCGCTCGCAGTGTCGGGACGCGGCAAGACACAACAGGCTTCGCCCGCCGTTCCACAGCGCGTATGAGCGGTGCTGGCGTACGGCCGCTAAGCAGCTTGGCTGTGCGGCGCCTCGCGGCAATGAACCCCGCGATCACTCCTCGCCGGTGCGCTCCGGCGGCGGCGAAGGCCGAGATCGAGATCGCCGGGTTCAGCGGATCCTCGTCCTCGCGCAAGCGCCGGATCGTCCGACGGCAGCGGCACCGAGAAGCCGGGCGGCAGCCGGCCGTCGAGCAGGCCGGAGCCCTTGAGCTCGTCGAGCCCCGGCAGATCGCCGACCGCGTCGAGCCCGAAATGCGACAGGAACGCCTCGCTGGTGCCGTAGGTCAGCGGCCGGCCGGGCGCCTTGCGCCGGCCGCGCGGGCCGGATCCAGCCGGTCTCGCAGCAGCACGTCGACCGAGCCCTTCGAGGTCGATGACGCCGCGGATCTCCTCGATCTCGGCGCGCGTCACCGGCTGGTGATAGGCGATGATGGCGAGCGTCTCGATCGCCGCGCGCGAGAGCTTGCGCGTCTCGACCGCTTCCCTTGCTCGAGCAGCCAGGCGAGATCGCTGGCGGTGCGGAACGTCCACTTGCCGCCGATGCGCACGAGGTTGACGCCGCGCGTGCGCGTACTCCTCCTGCAGGCGGCAGCGAGCGCCGCGTGCACGTCGACGCCCTGCGGCAGCGCGCGCCGCCAGCGATCTTCTCGTCGAGCGGCTCGGCCGACGCGAACAGCATCGCCTCCGAGCAGCCGCAGCTCCTCCGGCGCGCGCGCTCGCACCGCCGTCGCTCCGGCTCATGTCGTCTGCTGGCATCACCACTTTCAGCCTCGGCATTGCTGCGGCCCTCCTCTATTCACTTGCCGTCGCCCGGGCGCCGCCACGCCGGCAGCCGGCTCGGCCACCTCCGTTTCAGCCGGCTGACGCTTGCGCACGATAGAGCGGCGCGAACGCCCGCCTGCTGGTGCACCTCCGATCACGCCCTCGCGCACCATTTCGAGCGTGGACGCGAAGCTCGATGCGAACACGGTCGGCGCGCAGCGACGGCTCGACCACGATACGAGATCAGGATATTCGTCGAGCCGCGCTCCAGTCGGACGACTGGCCGATCAGCCGCTCGAGCGCCTCGCGCGCCTCGGCCAGCGACCAGACCGTGCGCTCGGCGAAGCGCACATGCGCGAGCGCGCTGCTGCTGGCGCTGCTGCGCGTAGGCCGAGAGCAGGTCGTAGAGCGTCGCGGTCCATTCCGGGCGCTTGATGTGCGGCGATCGGCTCCGGCTGGCCGCGCGCGGAACACGTCGCGATCGAGCTGCGAGCGCGCCGAACAGCTGCTCGGCGGCGTCGCGGATCGCTTCGAGCCGCTTGAGCCGCAGCGCGAGCGCGGTCGCCATGTCCTCGGCGCTCGGCCCTCGGGCGCGTTCGCGTCCGGGCAGCAGCAGGCGCGACTTCAGATAGGCGAGCCACGCCGCCATCACCAGATAGTCGGCGCGCGAGCTCGAGCCGCAGCTTGCGCGCCTCCTCGATGAAGGCGAGGTACTGGTCCGGCCAGCGCCAGGATCGAGATCTTGGCGAGGTCGACCTTCTGCTGGCGCGCCAGCGCGAGCAGCAGGTCGAGCGGCCCTTCGAAGCCCTCGACGTCGACGACCAGCGCCGGCTCGTCCGGTCGCCCGCTCGGCCGGCAGATTCGGCTTCGAATCTGAGCTCGTCGGGCTCATCGAGGTCGCCCCTTCCGGGCGCTCGGCGGCGTCACTGCCAAGCGCCGTCGCATTCGGCGCGCATCGCCGCGAGATCGGCGCTGCGAGACGCTGCCGCGCCGGCGAGCGCAGCGTCGGCGCGGCCGCCGCCTCGCCGGCCAGCAGCGGGCACGCGCCGCGCAACGGCCCGCATCTCGTCGAGCTCGCCGTTGCAGTGGAGGACGAGGTCGCAGCCGGCCGCGATCGCCGCGCGCGCGCGCTGTCGATCGAGCCGGACAAGCGCTCCCATCGAAATATCGTCGCTCATCAGCAGCCCGTCGAATCCGATCCAGCCCGCAGATCACTTCGCGGACCAGAGTGACCGAAGTTGTGGCCGGAGCAATAGGATCGATGGCCGTGTACACCACATGGGCGGTCATCCCCAGCGGCAGGTCGGCGAGCGGCCGGAACGCGGCAAAGTCGGTCGCCTCGAGGGTCGCGCGGTCGGTCTCGACGACCGGCAGCGCGCCGTGGCTGTCGGCGGTGGCGCGGCCGTGACCGGGGATGTGCTTGAGCACCGGCAGCACGCCGCCGGCCGAGCAGGCCTTCGGCCACCGCGCGCGGCGATCGCCGCGACCTTGCTCGGCGTGCTGCCATAGGCGCGGTCGCCGATCACGGGGTCGGCGCCGGCGACCGGCACGTCGGCGAGCGGCAGGCAGTCGACGTCGATGCCGACCGCCACGAGATCGGCGGCGATCAGGCGCGCGCCGAAGCTAGGCCGCCTTCAGTCCCGCTGCAGCGTCATCGGTCGTAGAGCTCGGCCATAGGCGGCGCCCGGCGGATAGGCCGGCCAGTGCGGCGGGCCCGAGGCGCTGCACGCGGCCGCCCTCCTGATCGACGAGCACAGCCGCGTCGCGGCCCACGGCGCTCGCGAAAAGACGCGATCAGGCCGGCTCACTTGCGCCGGAGCGTCTCGACGTTGCGCTTGAAGACGATGAGACCCCAGGGCTCGCTCTCGCACGAAACGCGCGCTCGGCGCGGCGTCAGTGTCGTGCCCGCAAGTGCCGGTGATGAAAGCGCGTACCGTCATTGGCGCGGATTAGCCCGCGCATGCTGCAAGGGTCAAGCAGACTCAGTTGTTAGGAACGCACGCATTGGCCGCCAGCGGCACGTGTCGCGCAGAACTGGCTCGCCTCCTGGGCCGATGCAAACGGGCCCAACCATGGTGCGGTAGAAAACGCCCTTGCTGCCCAGATCCGCTCGCCGAATGATCGGCTGGCGGCTGCCAAGCTCGTTGGGGAACTTGGCCTGCAGGCTGCGGAAGGAGGTGATTGCGCCTCGCTCTCGGTCTTCTGCGACGACAGCTGCACGACAAATCCGCTCGCCGCGCTCTCCGCGCGGGGCGGTGCGGCTACGGCGCGCGGCCGCCGCGCTGGCGGGCGGCCGCGGGCCGCCGGCCTGCGGTTCGAGGCAGATCGGACGCGCCGCTGCGCGGCGCCGGGGCCGGGGCCGCCGCGCGGGTGCAGGCGGCGTGGCGGCCGGTCGGGCCGTCAGGCGGTTGTCGCCGTCGCGCGCCGGTCCCGGCGCCGCTGGCGGCGCCATGCCCGCAGGCTTGCCGCTCGCGTCGCTTCCATCGGGTCGTATGGTGACCGGTGCGGACCTTCTTCGGCTCTCCGATCCGACTGACGGCTGCGCTGCAAGCCCGGCCTGTCGCCGGCGCGACCTGAGCCTGCAGACGGCCGCGCGGGCGGAAAGCGCTACCGGCTCCTCCTGCTTGGAGACGAGTTGTTCTCTCTCGATGGTCGCGAGCCGATCCTTGCACCGCCTTGCTCGATTGCGGATCGCCGGCCGTCGCGGGGACGATCTTGGTCGGGGTCGAACTGTCAGCGGCGATGACGGGCGGCGGCTGGGTCGAACTGGGCCCGCCGGAATAGCTCCGATACGCGTAGGCGCCAGCCGTGCCGAGCACCGCACACGCGACGAGCGTGAGGGGCCGGCAACATTGCCGCGCGAGCGCGCGCGGCGCATCGTCGTACATCTCGTCGTCGTGCGGCTCGAGCGGAACGTCGTCTTGGTAATAGGGATCCGCGTCATCGCTGCCGTGCAGCGGTTCCACCGTATTGCGCTGGGTGTCGTGGATCCGGTCGTCGTGGTGCCCGTCCTGATAGTCAGCCGCGAGCGGCACCTGGTCATGGCCGGCCGCGCGGCGGCTACTACGGACGCCCGGAGTGCCTGAATGCGCGCAGTCAAGGCTCCGGCGTGCGCTCGCGTGCGAATGGGCTCGTGCGGCAAATTGTGGCCAGTCGTCCGGCGCGGTCGGACTCGGCACATCCGGCGCCGTGGCCGGTCTCCTCTTGACGCGCGTTGCTCCGTCCGAACTCCGGCAAACGGGTCACGCTGCCCGATCAGGCGGGCGAGCTCCGCGAGCGGATCGCTGCCGCGCTGCGGCTGCTCGCCTCCGGCCGCGGCATCGCTGCGCCGATAAGGGTCATTCGGCCGATAGGATACGTAACGTGTTGTCGTCCGCCATACTCATCCCGTTTCCGGTGCTGGCGTCGCTCTCGGCTGGTTCCTGGCGTCGACCGCGAGTCCATCGCGCTCAACGGCACCGAGCGAGACTCAACGCATCTCCTCAGGCGCCCCGACGCCGAGCATGCTCTAGCCCGAGTGCGAGAACGGTGACAACGCCCTGCACGAGCGCAAGGCGGGCCATGGTCATTTGTGGATCATTCTGGATAATGAAGCGTAAATGAGGCGAATCCGTCCCGCGATTCCACTGGGCGTGGAAGTCGCTTGCAAGTTCATACGAGATAAAACGCGATCCGATGCGGCTCGTGGGCCATCGCGGCGGCCTCGACGAGGCGCGGGATAGAGCGCAAGCCTGCCGCATCAACGCAAGTTCGCCGGCATCGTCGAGCCGATCAAGCGCGGCGCCGGCGAGCATCGAGGCTCGCGCGCGCCGCGCTCGGCTGGCAGGTCCGGAACGACCTCGCGCGCATTGCGGAACACCGACTGGCCGCGCGCGTGGCCGTACTGGACGTAGAAGACCGGGTTGTCGCGCGACTGCTCGATCACCTTGGCGAGGTCGAAATCGAGCACGGCGTCGTTCTTGCGGTAGAGCATCATGAAGCGCACGGCGTCGCGTGCCGACTTCGTCCACGACCTCGCGCAACGTTACGAACTCGCCCTGACCGCTTCGACATCTTCACCGGCTCGCCGCCGCGCAGCAGCTTGCACGAGCTGCACGATCTTGACGTCGAGTTCGGCCGTCAGCGCGTTGCTGATCGCCTGACCGCCTTCACCGCCGCCTGCATGCGCTTGATGTAGCCGCCGTGGTCGGCGCCCCAGACGTCGATCATGGTCGCGGAAGCCGCGGTCGAACTTGCGTCTTGTGGTAGGCGATGTCGGAGGCGAAATAGGTGTAGCTGCCGTCCGATTTCATCAGCGGCCGGTCGACGTCGTCGCCGAAGTCGGTGGCGCGAAACAGCGTCTGCTCGCGGTCCTCCCAATCCTCGACCGGCGCGCCCTTCGGGCGGCGGCAGGCGGCCCTCGAAGACATAGCCTGCGCGCCGCAGCGTCGGCGATGGTCTCGCCGACCTCGTCGCGCGCGCCTTCGATCAGCGAGCGCTCGGAGAAGAACACGTCGTGCTCGACGTTGAGCGCAGCGAGATCGTTGCGGATCTCCGCCATCATCATGGTCGATGGCGCGCTTGCGCACGAGCGGCAGCCAGTCCGCTTCCGGCTTGTCCGTGCAGCGTCGGCCGTACTCGGCGGCAAGCGCCGCGCCGACCGGCTTGAGATAGTCGCCGGGATAAAGGCCCTCCGGGATCGCGCCGATGTCCTCGCCCAGCGCCTCGCGGTAGCGCAGGTAACGCCGAGCGCGCGAGCGACGTCGACCTGGGCGCCGGCGTCGTTGATGTAGTATTCGCGCGTCACCGTGAAGCCGGCGAACGCCAGCAGATTGGCGAGCGCATCGCCGAACACCGCGCCGCGGCAATGGCCGACATGCATCGGGCCCGGTCGGATTGGCGGAGACGTATTCGACATTGACCGGCGCGCCCTGCCCCACGGTGCTGCGGCCGTAGTCCGCGCCGGCCTGGAGCACCGCGCGCAGCGCATCGATCCAGGCCGCGGGCTTGAGCGTCGAGATTGATGAAGCCAGGCCCCGCCACCTCGACCTTGGCGATCGAGGCCATCGGCGCGCAGCTTTTCGGCAATGGCTTCGGCCAGTTCGCGCGGCTTGCGGCCGGCGTCCTTGGCCAGCACCATCGCCGCATTGGTCGCCATGTCGCCATGCGCGGCCTCGCGCGGCGGCTCGACCACGATGCGCGACTGGTCGATGCCGGCGGGCAGGATGCCGGCCGCGACCAGCTCGCGGTTGGCGGCGTGAACCTTGTCGAGCACGACGGCAAAGACGTTCTTCGGCTGGTCATTCATGGTTCACGTCGCGGAGCGCCGCGCCTAACGCAATTCCGGCGTCGAGTCAAAAAGCCGCGCGTGCTCGACGAGCGCGTAGCGGTCGGTCATCCCGGCGATGAAATCGGCGATCCGGCGCAGCCGCCCGTCATCGTCGCCGGCCTCGACGCCGTGCGCCCAGTCCGCCGGCAGGTCCGCAGGCGTCGCCGCATAGCGCGCGAACAGGTCGCAGACCACCTGCTCGGCCTCCGCCATGATGCGGTGCGATGCGGGCCTGCACGGTACATGCGCGGATAGAGAAACCCCTTGATGGCGACGTCCGCCGCCGCCATCGCCGCCGAGAAGCCGCCGACCGGATGACCGGCGAAACGCACGTCTTCGGCCGAGCGGGGCGCCAGCATCTGCAGGCGCTTGCCGGTCTCGGCGATGACGTCCTCGATCAAGGCGGCGATCAGCGCCCGCACCAGTTCGTGCGCCGCACGGGCGGTATCTGAGCGTCGGGATGACCGGCGCGGGTCTTGCCGAGAAGGTCGCGCACGAGCGCAACCTCGGCGAGGTCGTCGAGCGCGAACAGCTCGGCGCGCAAGCCGTCATCGATGTCATGGGCATCATAGGCGATGTCGTCGGCGATGGCGCGCGACTCTGGGCCTCGGCGCTGGCGAAGCTCCAGAGTTCGAGGTCCTGCGTGCGGTCCGTAGGCCCGGATCGCATGCGGCAGGCCGCGCTCGCGGTAGCGCCCGACCGCCGCGCCGCCGCGATCCGTGAGCGGCCCGTTGTGCTTGACCAGCCCTTCGAGCGTTTCCCAGGTGAGGTTGAGCCCGTCGAAGGCGGCATAGCGCCGCTCGAGCGCGGTCACCACCCGCAAGCGTCTGGGCGTTGTGGTCGAAGCCGCCGCAGGCCCGAGGCAGCGGTCGAGCGCCCGCTCGCCGGCATGGCCGAAGGGCGGGTGACCGAGGTCGTGGGCGAGCGCCAGCGCCTCGGCCAGGTCCTCGTCGAGCCCGAGCGCGCGGGCGAGCGAGCGCGCGATCTGGGCGACTTCGAGCGTGTGGGTCAGCCGGGTGCGGAAATGGTCGCCTTCATGGAAGACGAAGACCTGGGTCTTGTGCGCAAGCCGGCGAAAGGCGGTGGCATGAATGATGCGGTCGCAATCGCGGCGAAATGCGCTGCGCGTCAGGCTCGGCGGCTCCGGCCAGAGCCGGCCGCGGCTGTTGCCCGGATCGCAACGCATAAAGGGCTCGCGCGCGACGACGCTTCCACCACCATGCCTGACCGCTCCAGTCTTGCCGATTGACCAATGCCTTCGGCGTACCTAACTATCACGCCGCGATGTTGTCGCACGGCCTAGAGTCTACGTTGTCGCATTTTCGGACGGAAAACCGGATTCCACTTTTCCAGGAAATGCTCTAATGGAACGCATGGGAATGGAAAACCTGACGGTCACCGAACGGGCGGCGCGGCGGATCGGCGAGATCCTGCGCCGCGAGCCGCCAGGCACCATGCTCCGCCTGAGCGTGGAAGGCGGCGGCTGCTCCGGTTTCCAGTACAAGTTCGACATGGACCGCGCGCAGGCGCCTGACGACATCGTTATTGCCCGCGACGGCGCCCGGGTGCTGATCGACCAGGTGTCGCTCGGCTACCTTGCCGGCTCCGAGATCGATTTCGTCGACGACCTGATCGGGCGCCGCCTTCCGGATCAACAATCCGAAGGCCACCGCCTCCTGCGGCTGCGGCACCAGCTTCGCGCTTTAGGCAGAAACTGGCTTACTCGCGCGCCACGGCCGTCGGCCGTTCGGGATGCGACTGCACCACCCGGCACTTCCTCGAGCTGCGGCTCGAGCTTGCGCTTGAGCAGGCGGTCGACCTTGTCGAGGTAGATGTAGATCACCGGGGTGATGTAACAGCGTGAGCAGCTGCGAGAGCACGAGCCCGCCGACCACGGCGACGCCGAGCGGCTGGCGCAGCTCGGCGCCGGCGCCGTGGCCGAGCGCGATCGGCAGCGCGCCGAAGATCGCGGCGAAGGTCGTCATCATGATCGGCCGGAAGCGCAGCAGGCAGGCCTCGCGCGATCGCGCGCTTCGGCGCCCATGCCGACGCGCCGCCGCTCGATCGCGAAGTCGATCATCATGATCGCATTCTTCTTGACGATGCCGACCAGCATGACGATGCCGATCATGGCGATCACCGAGAGGTCCATCCTGAACGCGCATCAGCGTGATCAGCGCGCCGACGCCCGCCGACGGCAGGCCGGAAATGATGGTGATCGGGTGGATGAAGCTCTCGTAGAGCACGCCGAGGAGCACGTAGGCGGCGAAGATCGCCGCCAGAACGAGCACGCCCCTGCCCTTTGAGCGACTCCTGGAACACCGCCGCCGAGCCCTGGAAGCCGGTGGTGATCGAGGCCGGCAGGCGGGCCTCGCGCTCGACCTCGCTGGATCGCATCCACCGCCTGCCCGAGCGAAAAGCCAGGCGCCAAGTTGAACGAGATGGTGACCGAGGGCTGATTGCCCTGGTGATTGACTTGCAGCGGCCCGGACCGACGGCAGCGATCGTCGCGTCACCGCTTCGAGCGGCACCGACATGCCGGCTGCGCGGTCTTGACGTAGATGTTGCGACAGCGCCGTGATGTCGGTCTGGAATTCCGGCTGGCTCTCCAGGATGACCTAATAGTCGTTGGTCGCCGTGTAGATCGATCGCCACCTGGCGCGTGCCGAAGGCGTTGAACATCTCCTGGCGGACCTGGTCGATGGTCACGCCGTAGACGGCCGCCTTCTCGCGGTCGATCTCGACGCCCATCTGCGGGTTCTTGATGTAGAGATCGCTGTTGACGTCGCGCACGCCCTCGACCTTGGCGATCCGCTCGCGCATCTCGGGCGCGAGCCGGTAGAGCGCCTCGGTGTCGCTCGATTGCAGCGTGTACTTGAACTCGGCCTTGGAGATGCGCCCGGTAGATGTTGGGATGTTCTGGACGGTCTGGAAGATGACCGACATGCCGGGAACGGCATTGGCGGTGCGCGCGCAGGCGCTGGATCACGTCGGTCGCGACTTTCCGCCGCGCTCGTGCTTCGGCTTGAGCGCAATGAACATGCGCGCCGGTGTTGGGGTCGGATTGGTGCCGCCGCGGCCCGACCGCTCGAATTGATGTAGTCGACCGCCTTGATCGGCCGCGCACGATCGCCGCCACTTTGCGCTGCAGCTCCGACCAATGCCGGAACGGAAATGTCGGACGACGCCTCGGTCGAGGCGTTGATGAAGCCGGTGTCCTCGGTCGGAAAAAGCCCTTCGGGACGATGATGTAGAGCCAACCGATCAGCACGAGCGTCGCCAAGCGTGACCAGTGAGCGTCACCGACTTGTGTTCGCAGCACCCGGTCGAGCGACCATTCGTAGGCGCGCAGCCAGCCTTGAACACCGCCTCGAAGACGCGCAGGACGATGTTCTGCTTTTCGCCCTCGCGATGGGACTGCAGCACGCGCGCGCACAGCATCGGCGTGAGCGTGAGCGAGACGAACCCCGAGATGATGATCGCGACCGCGATCGTCACCGCGAACTCGCGGAACACGCGGCCGACCATGCCGCCCATCAGCAGCACCGGAATGAACACCGCGATCAGCGAGAACGTGATCGAGATGATGGTGAAGCCGATCTCGCGCGCGCCCTTGAGCGCGGCCTCGAACGGCCGCATGCCGCCTTCGACGTGGCGGACGATGTTCTCCAGCATGACGATGGCGTCGTCGACGACGAAGCCGACCGACAGCGTCAGCGCCAGCAGCGTCATGTTGTTGATGGAGAATCCGAGCGCATACATCGCCGCGCAGGTGCCGATCAGCGACACCGGCACCGCGAGCGCCGGAATGATGGTCGCCGAGACCGAGCGCAGGAACAGGAAGATCACCAGGATGACCAGGCCGATCGGCGATGCGCAAGCGTCTCCTGAACATCTCGCACCGAATCGCGGATCGAGATCGAGCGGTCGATCAGCACTTCCATGCAGATCGACGGCGGCACTCGAGCGCGGTACTGCGGCAAACGCTCACGTAACCAGGATCGACCACCGTCGACCGTATTGGCGTCTGGCTGGCGCTGGATCGCCAGCACGATCGCGCGGTTGTCGTTGAACCAGCTCGCGATCTTGTCGTTCTCGACGCTGTCGATGACGCGGGCGACCTGATGCGAGCTAGACCGGTGCGCCGTTGCGCATAGGCCACGACGACCTTGCGGTACTCCTCCGCTTTCGTCATCGCGCCCGATCGCCAGTCAGCGTCACGCTCTGCTTCGGCCCGTTGAGCGTGCCGACCGGCGTGTTGGAATTGGTCTTGGCAACGACGGTGCGGATGTCGTCGAGCGAAATGTTGCGCGCCGCCGCCGCCACAGGATCGACCTGCACGCGCACGGCGAATTTCTGCGCGCCGTACGACCAGCACCTGCGGCGACGCCAGTGAAGCTGGGAAATCTGCTGCGCGAGCGTGATCTCGGCGTATTCGTCGACAACGTCGACAACGGCAGCGTCGGCGAATACCAGGCTGATATAGACGATCGGGAAGTCGCCCGGATTCACCTTGCGGAAGCTTGGCGGCGTGCGTCATTTCGACCGGCAGCCTGCGCGCTGCGCGACCGTCAGCGCCGTCTGCACGTCAAGCGCGGCGCCGTCGATATTGCGGTTGAGATCGAACTGGATGATGATCGAGGTGATGCCGAGCGACGACGACGAGGTGAGCGAGGTGATGCCGGCGATCGTCGACAGCTGGCGCTCGATCGGCGCCGCGACCGAGGCCGGCCATGGTCTCCGCGCTCGCGCCCGGCAGCTGTCGCCGTGATGCTGATGGTGGGAAAGTCGACGGCCGGCAGCGCCGCGACCGACAGCAGCCGGTAGGCGAAGACGCCCGAACACGATGATCGACGGCGGTGACCAGCGTGGTCAGCACCGGCCGGCGAATGCAGGTCTCCGAGAGCACTGCATGGATTACGATCCGACCTTCGCGCGGCGCGCGGTTACCTTGGTTCCGCTGGAAGTAACGCAGTGGCGGCCGTTGGTTACGACCGTTTCCGCCGCTCGGTCCGCTGGCGAGAACCGACTCGCTGCCGACACTCGGCGCGCGACCTGCACCGGCCGCACGGTCGCCGACATCGTCTGTCGACGACGAAAACGTAAGAGCCGGCTCTGGCTCATCTGCACGAGCGGTCGAGGCACGCGTGACCGCCCTCCTCCTCGCGGAAGGTCAACGGCACTGGTGACGGCAGCGCCCGGCTGAAGCAGTTCGTCGGTGTTGGGCAGTGGTGGCGCGAACCGGGACCGTGCCCGTCGGCGCGTCGACGCTGTTCTCGATCATCGTCACCTGCCCGGCTTGCCCGCCGCGGGTCGCCGGGAATGATCGCCTCGATGGTGGCGCTCTCGCTGGCGAGCGCCTGGCGCGAGATCCGACAGATAGCCCTGCGGAAGCGCAAAGGTGCACGTAGACCGGCGCGGTCTGAGATGATGGTCGCCGAACGGCGAATCGACCGCGCGCACGAACAGTTGCCCACCTTGACCGCCGCCATGCTCGGGCCTGCCCGGCATCGGCGCCCGGATGGTGCAGTAGCTGAGCATGGATGTTCAGATTCTCGAGTTGCGCCGTGTTGGGAATCGACCGAGGCTCGCCAGATGCTGGTCTGCGGTGCGCGCGTTTTGCAGCGTCACCAGCGTGGTCGCACTCCGGCGAGCTGGTGCAGCGCGCGACGTCGCGTTCAGCCTGCTCGAGATTGGCCTTGGCGCCGGCGAGCAGGCCTTCCACCTGCCTGACCTGGGCTTCGATGGCGCGGCTGTCGAGCGTGAACAGCAGGTCGCCTTGGCGCACCAGGGCGCCGTCGCCGAAGTGCACGCCGGTGATTTCGCTGCTCTACGCGCGGCTTGATCGCGACGCTGGCGATCGGCGTGACGGATCCGAGCACCTCGATGCGCACCGGCACCGACCTTCTTGGTCGCGGTTACGACCTCGACCGGAACCGCACGGGGCGCGTTCTGGCGCGGGCTTGCGCTACCGCGCCGCCCGGCCACAAGCCGCTGCGCGTCGCGGCGATGGCTACAGCCGGCCGCGACAGCCACGCCACCACCGCCACCACCGCCACGATCCGCTTCGTCGTTACCGCGCCGCGCGGGCGTTGCATCGGCCCGCCGGACCTCTCTGTTCGCCGGTGACCCGCTCATCACGAGTCTTTTTATTTATATGCGAGAATAACATTCTAACATATCGCCATGAGGCGCCGTCGTAAAAACGGTAGTAACCATTGACCATAAGCGGTTCATTCGCACGGCGGACTGCCACGCGCCCGATCCCTGCGACCTTGAGCCCCTCCCGCCCTGATGCGCATCGCCACCTGGAACGTCAATTCCGTCAAACAGCGCGTGGACAATCTGACCGCCTGGCTCTCGGAACGGCGGCCCGACATCGACCTGCCTGCAGGAGACCGAGCGCGTGGATGACGCCTTCCACGCGAGGCCCTTCGAGGCGCTGGGCTGGACAATGTTGCAGTGCACGGGGCAGAAGACCTTCAACGGCGTCGCGCTATTCTCGAAATTCCGCTCGAGGACGTGACCGCGCGATTGCCCTGGCGATAGATGCCGACGAGCCATGCCCGGTTTCTGGAAGCGGTGGTGATCGACCGCGCAGGGAGCGCTGCGCTTCGCCTCCGTTTATTTGCCCAACGGCAATCCGGCAGGCACGGAAAAATATGCATATAAAATCAGCTGGATGGACAGACTTACTTCATTATGCGCGCGAGCGGCTGCAGCACTGGAAGAGCCGCTGGTACCTGGGGAGATTTCAACGTCATTCCTCACCGAGCTCGATGCGCGCTTTCCCGACCGGTGGGTGAACGACGCGCTGTTTCTCCCCGCACCCGGCGAAAATTCCGCACCCTTTATCATCTGGGATTGACCGACGCGGTTCGGCGCCGGAAATGACGGTCCCGGTCCTTACACTTTTGGGACTACCAGGCGGGCGCCTGGCAGAAGAACGACGGCCTCCGCATCGACCATCTCCTGCTGTCGCCGCAGGCCGCCGACCGGCTGCTCGTCGCGCAGGCATCGACAAGCACGCGCGGCTGGGAAAAGCCGTCCGACCACGTGCCGTGTATGGGCCGATCTCGAAGCTCAGTGCTTGAAGAAGCTGTCCAGAATACTCCACGGCAGCTTGCAGTTGACGCCGACGCGAACGATGTGGTCGTCGAGGTGCAGGCGCTGATTGCTTGGCAAAGACGGGGCTGGGCGTCGGGTTGAAATACGGATTTGTCCTGCAGTCCGACGTAGAGGTATTCCACTTTCGCTGCACCAGTCCTCGATGAGCTTGACCCTCGACGCCGCCGCCGGCGGTCCAGCCCCAATGCCACTGCTGGTCCGAGATTTTGCCGGACGGGCTGAGGAGATTGTTCGCGACATTGGCGAGCGCGCCACCGGCCGTGGCGTAGAGCAGCCAGTTGTCCCGCGCGTAGCCGATCCGGCCGCGGAAGGTCGAAAGCCACCGCTCGCTGACCTCATTGCTGAAGGCGGCGTTGGGGGAAACTCTAGAACGCGCGCCCTTCTTGCTCATAGGCCGAGATGTCGGCCTCGAAGCCTGACGGCACGTCGTTTGCGCGTTGCAGGTTGAAGCCCGAGGTGATGCCGAAGATGCCGCCGCCGAGGTCAAACCGTGGCGTCTGATCTGCCCGGTCGCGTTGATTTCGCAGCGACGCGCCGCCCCATGCGCGGCGCCGCCGGCATACTGACGTATGAGCCGGCGCAGGTGGGCACAGAGTGCTTTGTAGATTGGTGCAATGCTGAGGTCAGCGGCGATGGCCGGCGCCGTCAGCGCCGACGCCGCAACCAATGCCAATACCGCCGTGCTTGCGCACAGCGAAGTCCTCATTCAAACCTCAACTCAGCGCATCCCGCATTGGCCGCACAGACATAGGCGCGGCCCGGCTGGCAGGTCCATCAACTCGGAAGCCTGGAGAGCAGATTTCCGGCGAGTGTGGCGCGAGCGCCACAGAGTTCCCCTTTGCCCGTTTATCATTCCGGCCGCGTCGGATGGCGCTGAGTGAACCGGAATACCCGCCTTGGCCATGGAGCCGGACACGCCGCCGGGTTCGCGCAGTGCTCGCGCTGCACTCTGCGCCGCCCGCGCCATGCAATGCCGACTCAGAGCTACGCCTCGGGGCAGCTCACTGGCGGCGGCTTTTCAGCCAATCTTTCCAGATACTTGCGGCCATGTGCGCGCTCGGCTATCGTCTGGCCTGCGCGAGCGCGGCTGAGTATACATGTCGGTGATCCAGGCTCGTCCGGTCCCGGCGCATCCTTGGCGACGATGGAGCCAGAACAGCCCGAGCGCCGCTTGGCGGGATAACTCTGCTTCGCCTTTGAACAGCATGCCGCCGAGCAGCGCCTGCGCGCGGTGATCGCCTTTGTTCGCCGACAGAGCGCAACCAGCGCGCGCGCTTGATCCGCGTCCTTGGATGCACCTTTGCCGAGCAGGTACAGCCGTCCGAGCTGATATTGGGCCTCCGGATCGGCGAAATGTCGAGGCGGCGTAGCGGAACATCTCGCGCGCGACGTTGGGATCGGCCTTCAGCGTCCCGGGGATGCCTCGAGATGGTAGAGTCCCGAGCGTCACCGAAGGCGTTGGCCAGGAAGCGAGCGTTTGGCGTGCCGGTGCTGATCGGTCGCCATGCATGGCGGTGCAGGCGGCGGAAATAGTCGTAGGCGCGCGCCTGTGTTCAGGTCGACGCCGTCGCCGTCGGCGTACATGCGCCCGAGCTTCCAGATGCGCGCCGGGGACGCCCTGCTCGGCGGCGTATTCGAGCTCCATCAGCGCCTGCTCGGTCTTGCCCTGGCGCAGCGCCTGCGTGCCGGAGCGCAACGCCTCCGAGCGGGGTCGGCGGCATGGCCGAGCGCGGCGGCAGCGCGAGAGGCGGCATGCGACCGGCGCGACCTGGCACAGCTGCGCAGCGGCGTTGCATTGCCGATGGCGGGGCTGCCCGCCGCCGGAGCTGGGGACGGTTGTCCGAGCAGCGGCACCGTGCCCCTTCAGGCGCGCGCGTGCCGTCGAAGCTGATCGGCCGGCGAGAGGCCGACGGCAACGCCGAGCAAGGCGAGTGCCCGTGATGACGTCAGATGTCCGCATAGCACGCCCTTTCGGCCGCCGCGCCGGGGATGGGTCAGCTGGCGCCGTCGCGCGCCGGTCCCACCTGCTGGGCGTATTTCCACAAATAGCCTGAGGTGAATTCGGCCGTCGCGGCCTTCCACGCGCTTGGCCCGAGCGTCGATGTTCAGCCTTGCTGAAGCTTGACGTCGAGCGTGCCCTTCACCGCGTCGATGCGCGATGATGTCGCCGTCGCGCAGAAGCGCGATCGGGCCGCCGACGGCGGCTTCCGGACCCGACATGGCCGATGCAGAAGCCGCGGGTCGCGCCGGAGAAGCGCCCGTCGGTGATCAGCGCGACCTTCCCGCCCATGCCCTGTCCATACAGGGCCGCGGTGGTCGCCAGCATCTCTCGCATCCCGGGGCCGCCTTTGGGCCCCTCGTAGCGGATTACGAGCACGTCGCCTTCCCTGTACTTCTTCTTCTTGACGGCCTCGAAGCACGCTTCCTCCCCGTCAAAGCAGCGCGCCGGGCCGGTAAATTTCAAGTCCGCCATCCCGGCAACCTTCAACGATGGCGCCTTCCGGCGCGAGGTTGCCCTCGAGCCCGACGACGCCGCCGGTGGCGGAGAGCGGCTTGTCGGCGGGACGGACCACGTCCTGGTCCTTGTTCCACTTCACCCGCTTGAGGTTCTCGGCGACGCGTGCGCCCCAGTCACGGTCAGGCACTCGCCGTGCAAGATACCCGTGGTCGAGCAGCGTCCTCATCAAGAGCGGAACGCCGCCTGCTTCGAACATAGTCTTTGGCGACATAACGGCCGCTCGGTTTCAAATCCGCGATATATGGTGTCCTTTTGAAGACCTCGGCGACGTCGAAGAGATCGAACTTCGAGGCCGCATTCGTGGGCGATCGCCGGCAGATGCAGCGCGGCATTGGTCGAGCCGCCGGTGGCCGCCACCACCGCGGCCGCATTCTCCAGCGCCTTGCGGGTGACGATGTCGCGCGGGCGGATGCCGGCCTTGATCAGCGTCGACGACCTGCTCGCCCGCGGTCATGCAGAAGCGCGTCGCGGATTTCGTAAGGCGCCGGCGCGCCGGCTGAATAAGGCAAGCGCGAGCCCGATCGCCTCCGACACCGTCGCCATGGTGTTGGCGGTGAACTGCGCGCCGCAGGCGCCGGCCGACGGGCAGGCATTGCTGCTCGAGCGTCTCGAGATCGGCGTCCGACATCTGGCCGACCGAATGCTTGCCGACCGCCTCGAACACGTCCTGAATGGTGACCGGCTGGCCCTTGAAGGTGCCGGGCAGGATCGAGCCGCCATAGATGAAGATCGACGGCACGTTGAGCCGGCACATCACCATCATCATGCCGGGCAGCGACTTGTCGCAGCCGGCAAGCCCGACCAGCGCGTCGTAGGCGTGGCCGCGCATGGTCAGTTCGACCGAGTCGGCGATCACCTCGCGCGAGGGCAGCGAGGACTTCATGCCCTCGTGCCCCATGGCGATGCCGTCGGTGACGGTGATGGTGCAGAATTCGCGCGGCGTGCCGCCGGCGGCGGCGACGCCCTTCTTCACCGCCTGGGCCTGGCGCATCAGCGCGATGTTGCAGGGCGCGGCCTCGTTCCAGCAGCTCGCGACGCCGACGAACGGCTGATGGATCTGCTCGCGCGTGAGCCCCATCGCGTAATAGTAGGAGCGATGCGGCGCGCGCTCGGGACCCTCGGTCACGTGCCGGCTGGGCAGCTTCGCCTTGAGGTTGCGTCCTTCGCATCCATTTTGTGCCTCGGCCTCGGTCTCTTCGACTTCCAAGCTCGCTCCGAACGGCCACCCCGAAAGTGTCGCGATCAGCGTCTCAGGGCTGCGTATGGCCAAATCGGCGGCGCGCCGGCCGGATTCTGCATTCGGATGTCAATGTTTTAGCCGTGTTGCCGCGCAAGCAACATGATTAACGAGTTGGTTAACAGGCGAATGTCACACCTTGGCCACATCAGTGTCCCGCTTTGGCAAAAAGTACTGCCGGCGACGGCGCACTTCACCGCATTCGAAATTGCGGATCGAAGCCGAGGTCAGCTGCGCCTTGGCGATCGAGACCACGCCGTCGTCATCCGCGATGTTGTAAATGCCTGGTCGCGCCGCGCGTGATCGCGAGCAGCGCCGGCGTGCGCGGCGGCATCGACGTGCAGCGCCGGGCTTGCGGCCGCGCGTCGCCGTACCAGGTGCCCGGTCCATAGAGCAGGCCATAGCGCAGCACGACGGCATCGAGGCCGGCCGCGGCGAGCACCTGCTGCTCCATGTCGGCCGCGCCCTTCACGGTGACCGCCCGTGCCGGATCGGCAAGATTGAGCGGATCGGTCTCGGCATGCGGCTCGCCGCCGGGCGCATAGGCGAAGGCGATGCTCTGCACGATGAAGCGGCGCGCCGCGCGCGGCCTGCGCCGCCGCAACCAGGTTGCGCGTGCCTTCGCGTGCGGATGCGGGCATTGTTCGCATAGGACGCGACGATGCGCGCCTCGTCGAATTCGCGCGGCAGATCGGTGAGCTGGTGGATGACGACCTCGGCTCGGCCGCGCGCACCGCACGCGGTCACTGCCCGCGCGTCGAACACATCGAGCGACGGCGGGCGCGACCCCTGCCCGCTCGAGCTCGCTTGCCGATCGGCGCGAGCGCGTGGTGCCGGTGACCGTCATGCCCGGCGCGCAGAAGCAGCGGCACCAGCCGCCGGCCCGATGGCGCCCGCGGCGCCCGCGAGGAACACTCTCATTGCTCGTATGCTACACGGTCGTGCCGTCAGTCGCCGATCGAGACGTGTCGATGTCGAGGCCGCGCCTGCTCCGCCGAAGTTTCTTCGCCCGCAGCGTGCACGCGCGTCGCCCCTGATCTCATCGGCGCAACGCTGCTGTTCAAGGGCGTCGGCAGCGTCATCGTCGAGGTCGAGGCCTATCACCACACCGATCCCGCGGCGCATTCGTTCGGCGGCCGGACCGAGCGCAACAGCCGTGATGTTCGGTCCGCCGCGGCTACGCTTACGTCTACCGCTCCTACGGCATCCACTGGTGCCTCAACTTCGTCGTGCGAGCCGCAGGGCAGCGCCAGCGCCGTGCTGATCCGCGCGCTCGCGCCGCGCAAGGCTTTGCGCGCATGCGCCGGCGCCGCGGCGTCGCCGATGAGCGGCTGTTGTGCTCGGGGCCGGGACGGCTGTGCGTGAGGCGCTCCGGCATCACCGACGCGCAATACGGGCTGGCGCTCGACGAGCCGCCGCTTCGAGATTGCTCGCGCACGGCCGACGTCGACGTCGACGGTCGGTCCGCGCATCGGCACTCACCAAGGGCGATGGATCATCCCTGGCGCTACGGCCTCGAAGGTTCGCGCTTTCGTCAGCAAGCCGTTTCGAACGGTGATCAGCTTCCGCATTCCGCTGTCATCAGCCGCGAGAGCGGATGATCATTGATACGAGATGATGAACTCCGCAGCCGGACGCCGGTTGCGAACGTGCGCGACACGCGACCGGACGACATTTCGAGCTCGAGCACGACTCCGCATCGTCATGGCAGCACAGATAGGCGTGCTTGCCGTCGGGGCTGAAACCGAAGCCCATGGGAGATTCGCCGGTCGCGAGCGAGGCTGATCTGCTTGCAGACCATCGGCCTGGTAGATGGCGGCGTGGCGGTCGTAGGTCGAGGAGACCAACGCACGTATCTGCCGTCGGGCGACACGCACGCGGCGCATCTGCCGTTGACGTCGCCGGCATGCCTTCTGATGGCAACGGTGGCCGCGCAGGCGATGGCTCGCGCGCATCGATGACGTGGAACCTCGGCCGCGCTCTGCGCGCAGACGTAAAGCGTCGCGCCGTCGGCGCGAAGTCGCGAGCCCTTCGGCCACAGTGCGGGACCTATGGATCGGCGTCGAGGGGCGTCGCGGCGATCGCGATCTGACGACCGGCGACGGTGATCCGGTGGCTTGAGCGACGCGAACACCTTGCCGAGTCGCGTGGCTGACCGCGACCCAGTGGGCGGTGGCGCCGACGATCGATACTCTCTGCACCTTGTCATCGGCACGGATCGATGGCGAGCAGCGCGTTGCCGAGAGCTCGCCCGACGACCAGCACCATCCCCGCGCGCGTCGATCATCACGCCGTGCGGCGCGCAGATCGTCGCCGAGGTCGATCAACGCGCGTCGAGCGACTTCGACGGCGAGATCGATCACCACGATGCGGCGGTCCGGATCGATGCTGCTTGGCGAAAAATGCCGTCGCCATAGACCGAGGCGTAGGCGGTGCGGCCGTCCGAGCGAGAGCGCGATCTCGTGGGTCGAGCCCGGCATGTCGATGGTCGCCGGTCATGGCGAGCGTCGCGGCATCGAAGAAATGCACCTTGTGGGCGGTCTTGGCCGTGACGATGAGGTCTGGACCGCCCGGGGCGGTTGTTGAGGTCGAGGCATCGATCGTCATTCCACATCCGGCGGAAACAGCTCGTCGGCGCTCACCACCCGCGGGCGACAGGCCCCGCTCGTGGACGTAGCGGCCGATCGCCTCGCAGGTCGGCCGGTTCGGCTCGAGGCCATAGGCCCAGAAGTCCTTGCCGAAGACGCGCCACGCCTCCTCGACGTGGTCGATCAGCCACGGCAGCGCGAGCGCGCAGCGCATCGGTGTCGTAGAGGCCGTCGACCGCGAGATCGCGCGGCTTCGCACGAACGCCCGGTAGATGCTGCGCGCCGCCCACGGATGCGCGCGATGGACATCCTCGCGCACCACCACCGTGTGCATGATCGGAAGAATTCGCGTGCGGCGGTAATAATCCCGCTCGATCTCCTTGATAGTTCGGGAACAGGCGCGCGATCGCGCGGCGAGCCGTCGAGGAACAGCTTCGGGATATAGAGCGACAGCAGCGCGTCGAGCTCGCCCGCCGTCGAACATCCTCTCCAGCGTCTGGCCGGCCGGAGAGAAAATCGAGCTTGATGTCCTTCGGCAGGTCGAGCGCGATCAGCGGCGGCTCGACGAAGCTGTTGAGCCCGCCCATGAACCAGTGCATGTCCTGCGGCCTTGACGCCGTAGTCGTGCTGCAGCATGCCGCGCATGAAGCACGAGCCCGGTCGAGCTCCACTGCGAGGTGCCGACGCGCTTGCCCTTCAGGTCCTGCGGCGTGTTGATGCCGGCGCCGGTGCGCACGTAGATGCAGGAGTGGCGGAAGATTTTCGAGAGCGCGACCGGCACCGCCACGAACGGGCACTCGCCGCGCGCCCTTGAGCGCCGTGTAGGAGGCAAGCGACAGCTCGGAGACCTGGAACTCCTGTCTGTCGAGCATGCGCTGGAAGCGCCTGGCGCGGCCGCAGGATCTTGATGTCGAGATCGATGCCCGTCGGGCTTCACGCGCGCCGTCGATCAGCGGGCGGGTGCGGTCGTAGTCCCAGCAGGCGAGCGTGAGCTTGAGATTGGGCATCAGGATGTTCCGTCGTGTGACAACTGAAGCGAGGCTGGAACGCCATTTCAAGATCGAAGCAGCGGGCCGGACGGCAACGGTCGCGCAGCACGGGCGCGGTCGGGACGCCCGGCGGCATCGAGCAGATCGGCGATCCAATGATTGCAGACATCGAAACAGATGAAATGCGCCCGTTGGCGCGAAAAGAACAGGCTCGTCCCATAAAGCCCAGGCCCGAGTTCCTCCGGCACGCGAGCGGCCTTGGCCGCGGGCGAAGGTGGCACCGAGCATAGTCCGCCAAGCGCGCAAAGCCCGGCGTCGCCGACATCCACCCGCGCGACGTCGGAGTTGGCGAACATCGCGCGCGGATCGCGCTTGACGCCGACGACGTGCAGGACCGAAGGATTGCCCGGGCGAAACAGCGCGCGCATGGCCAGCGCCACGGTCAGTGACTCGAGCCGGTCGGGACTTCGCGGTAGAAGCGCTCGTCGCCCCAGCCGATCTCGAGCCGGTCGAAGTCCGCAAAGCGCGTCGCGAGGTAGCCGAGCGCGCTCAGGCCCGCGCCGGCTCGCCGCTTCGCAAGCGAGCGGCACGGGGAACGACGATGCCGGCATGGTAGCCGTGACCGACGACGAAGACCTCGGTCCTCGGCGCACCCGGCGCTGAGGTGGCCATAGGCTGCGGTCGCCCGAGCGCGCGGTGGCGATCGTGGCGGAGTGCGAACAGTGAGCCGCGATCGCAAGGCTCAGAGCCGAACGCGCTCGCCGTAGTCCGCCAACGCGAGCGTGAGCTGGACATTGTGCGGCCTGCGAGCTTGCCGCGCCGTGCGAGGCGAGCATCAGCGCAGCGGCTGGGAGGACCAAGAGCGGCAGCGTGCCGAGTCGCCATCGGCAGAAAGGCGCAGCGCGGGAGTTCCCGAGATCCCAGGCCGCGCCGCTGAGCACGGACACCAAAGTAGAGCCTGGGCGTAGCTGGTCGCGAACACCGCCCCCGACATCCGGCCGATGTCGGCGGGCACGCTCAACAACGGCGGCAAGGGTGAGGGCGAGGGTGAACACCACAGCGCCGACAAACCACAGCACGAGCCGGCCCAGGCGACGGTCCATAGGCTCGCCGTCGGCGACGATGCCCGCCACGCACAGCAGATACAGGCACGCCGCACAGCGACGAAGGGCCAGGCGCGGCGCTACGAGCCTGTGCGCCGTGAGCAAGCAGAATAAACGACGCGGGCAGCTGGCCGAAGTTGAGCGCGGTGAGCGCGGCGCTGATCAAGTCGGGCCGGCCGGCGCTCGGTGAGATAGCCGGGCAGAAAGGTATTGCTAGCGAAATAGACGCTGTTGACGCTGCGCGAGCAGCAATGCCGATTTGCCAGCGTCAACGGAGTTATCGCCAGTCGGGCCACCAGGTGCGTACCCGGCGATGGGCGCAGTCATCTCTGCCGTGTCGGGCGCCGGCGCAAGGCGCGACGGTGAGCGACTCGCGATCAGCACCAGCAGCGGGATGCCCCAGATCGCGAGCCCCAGCGCCAGGAATCGTCGACCAGCGGAAGCACGATGGGACCGTCAGCATGACCGGCAGCGTCTCGCCGACGAGCAGTCCGTTGGTGTAGATCGCGGTGCCGAGGCCCATCGCGTTGCGGCAGCCAGTGTGCCGACCAGCGGCGGCAGCGCCGGCTGCATCGATGGCGATGCCTCGCGCTCATCACGATGGTCGCGGCGTAGAGCGCGCACACATCGAGCACAGCGCCGCGCAGGCCCGGAGCCGACGCCGGCGATCAGCAAGCCGCGCACACCAGCGTCGGCAAGGCGCCGAAGCGCGCGATCAACAGCGAGCCCAGCAGCGCCGCGACGCGCGAACAGGATGCATGGAAGCGCCGGAGAGGAATGCTGATCTCGGTTCCCGACAGGCGCGAGGTCGGCCTGAATGACGGCGATGACCGGCGGCACCGCCAGGATGATCAGCCGCAGCCCCACGCCGCGGCGAGCCAGAGCAGGCTCGCCGTAACCCAAAATTTTCGCATGAACGCTCCCGGCTGCGGGCTCGTTCGCCGTTCTTTGCTCACAGCACCTAAACACCGCAAAGTCGACCCCATTCGGGCGCCGGCCCGCACGTCCACCAATAGTGTAGATCCGGCCCTCCCGCTTCTCGGCCGATGCGGCTTCGCCTAGGCCGCGCCCTTGAGGCGCCCAGCGCCTCGTTGATCTTGGCGCGGCGCGCCTCGGCCTCCTCGCGTTTCTCGCGCTCGCCTTCGACCACCTCCGCGGGCGCGCGGGCGACGAAATCGGCATTGGCGAGCTTGGCGTCGATGCGGGCGATGTCGGCATCGACCCGCGCCATTTCCTTCTCGAGCCGCGCCTGCTCGGCCGCGAAATCGATCACGCCCTTGAGCGGCAGCGCCGCGACCTCGCCGCGCACGATGAGTTGCACCGCGCCCTGCGGCGGCGCTCGGCGACGATCGAAATGATCGGAGAAGCCGCGCCAGCCGCCGGATGATCTCGGCCCACCGCCCTGCCCTCGCCTGCGTGGCCGCCGAGACGCCGACCAGCACGAGCGGGATCTCGGTCGCCACGGTGATGTTCATCTCCGCGCGCACCGAGCGGATCGCGGTGACGAGGATCGATCACCCAGCCGATCTCGGCCTCGGCCTCGGCGTCGTCGAGCGCCGTCGTGCTGCGGCCAGGGGCGAGCGCGAGCAGGCCGTCGCGCGCGGCGCCGCCCTCCGCCGTCACGCGCCACAGCTCCTCGGTGATGAACGGCATGAACGGGTGCAGCAGCTTGAGGATCTCGTCGCGCACCCAGGCCGTCATCGCGCGCGTCTCGTCTCTGGCCGGCGCCGTCGGCGCCTTGCAGCACCGGCTTCGCCAGCTCCAGGTACCAGTCGCAGAAGATGTTCCAGACGAAGCGGTAGGCGGCGCCGGCCGCCTCGTTGAACTTGTAGGCCTCGATCGCCTCGGTGATCTCGCGCGCCGCCTTGCGCGGTCTCGTGCGCGATCCAGCGGTTGAGCGTCTCCTTCGCCGGCTGCGGATCGAAGTCCGGCACGCGTCACGCAGTCGTTCATCTCGCGCAAAGCGCGCCGCGTTCCACAGCTTGGTCGCGAAATTGCGGTAGCCCTCGACGCGCTGGGTCGAGAGCTTGATGTCGCGGCCCTGCGCCGCCATGGCGGCGAGCGTGAAGCGCAGCGCGTCGGCGCCGTATTCGTCGATCAGCTCGAGCGGGTCGATGACGTTGCCCTTCGACTTCGACATCTTCGGCGCCGCGCTCGTCGCGCACCAGCGCGTGGATGTAGACGGTCGTGGAACGGCACCTCCTTCATGAAGTGCAGCCCCATCATCATCATGCGGGCGACCCAGAAGAAGATGATGTCGAAGCCGGTGACCAGCGCGTCGGTCGGGTAGTAGCGCTTCAGCTCCGGCGTCTCGTCCGGCCAGCCCAGCGTCGAGAACGGCCACAGCGCGGAGGAGAACCAGGTGTCGAGCACGTCCTCGTCGCGCGTGAGACAGCTGTGCGACGTCCTCGGCTCTCGGCGATCGTCGTCAGCGGCTTCCTGGCTGAGATCGCGTCGTTGACGACGTAGTAGGCCAGCGCGTCGGCGAGCGCCTCGTCCTCGCTCTCGGCGACGAACACCTTGCCGTCCGGCCCGTACCAGGCCGGGATCTGGTGGCCCCACCACAGCTGGCGCGAGATGCACCAGGGCTGGATGTTCTCCATCCAGTTGAAATAGGTCGTCTCCCAGTTGCTGCGGCACGAACACCGGTGCGCCCGTCGCGCACCGCCGCGATCGCCGGCTGCGGCCAGCGTCTTGGCGTCGACGTACCATTGGTCGGTGAGGAAGGGCTCGATCACGACGCCCGAGCGGTCGCCGTGCGGCACCGTATGCGTGTGCGGCTCGATCTTGTCGAGCAGCCCGCGCGCCTCCAGCCGCGCGACGATCTCGCTTGCGCGCGGCGAAGCGGTCGAGGCCGTGACAGCGCAAGCGTCTCGATCGAGCTCCGCCGACGGCGGCACGTCGTCGAGAAACGCCTCGTTGTCCGCGAGATCGAGATTGGCCTCGGCGATCGAGCACGTTGACGCAGCGGCAGATCGTGCCGCCGCCCGACCTCGAAATCGTTGAAGTCGTGCGCGGGCGTGATCTTGACCGCGCCGGTGCCCTTCTCGGGATCGGAATATTCGTCGGCGACGATCGGAATGCGCCGCCCGACCAGCGGCAGGATGGCGTGCTTGCCGACCAGATGCCGGTAGCGCTCGTCGTCGGGATGCACCGCGACCGCGGTGTCGCCGAGCATGGTCTC
>ERZ1370068.9361-contig-8146_pt1 | contig 29189 bp, 46 predicted proteins | sample MGYA00561227_ERZ1370068 | MGnify/ENA primary metagenome ERZ1370068 (study PRJEB38410, sample SAMEA6850437) | metagenome | study: Metagenomic assessment of the ecological functions of the soil: analysis of the soil microbiota associated with the...
GATCAGCGCCGCCGAGGTTTCACCCAAGGTCACCTCGGCATTGGCCTCGACCAGGCGCTTGCGGCCGGCCATTTGCGCCAGCAGCACCTGGAGGCGGCGCCGCCGACGACGTTCTGCATGCCGCACAGGAACCCAACGGCAAACAGGATTTCCATCGATAGCACGCCGAACCACGCGGCGACCGGAATCGCGAGCAGCGCGATGCCCCGCCTCGACGTCCGCGGCGATGATCACCGGCAGCTTTGCGCACGCGGTCGAGCAGCACACCCGCGTGCAGGCTGAACAGCGCGAACGGCAAAGGTCTCGAGCGCAACCAGGATGCCCATTTGCATCGGCGTCGCGTTGAGCAGCAGCGCCGCAGTCAACGGCAGCGCCAGATTGGTGATCTGCGCGCCGAACGAGGTGACGGTCAGCGACAGCCAAAGCCTCCGGAAGCTCGCGGAAAGCCAGAGGCCGTCGAAGTTGCGGCGAAACCAGTGCTGTAATTTATCGGTATCGTTCATCATCGCTTCTCCGGCCGCGGCTTATCAAAAGCGCGGCCGCCGGTCATTCGCCACCGGCGAGAAACGAAACGCGGAAAACCCCGATCCCGATTCCCGCCGAGCCCGGCGGGAACGCCCGGGCTAAGGTCGCGGCAGCGGCGTCCCCGAGCAGAAGCCGGGGAAATGCGCGCCGGAAGGAAACTCCTCCTGCGAACGCGCACGCCGCGATCGCAATCGCGGTGACGAAGGTCGTCGGCGCGTTCTGGTCATGGCAGGATCATCCCTGAAGAGTGGCTGAAGTCGGCGCCAGTGTACGCGAGATCGCGTCGGCGCGCGCAATCGCGATCGCGCGTCGTGCGCGCGCCTGCCGCGGACAGTGGTCGCATTTGTGCGACGAATCGCTGCGCCACCGCGTCGAAATGTCGGGCGGTCGGCGGTCAGCCGCCTGCCGCCCTGCGCTTCATGTCGATGTCGTAGTACTGCCGTGGATGCACGTAGAACGTGTTGTATTTGTGAGCCCTGCAGCCACGGCTGCACGAGGATGGTTTCTCGCCGATAGACGCTCAGCTGCCACGGCGCGTAGGCGGTGACGAGCTTCGGACAAGCGGTGAAACATTTTCAGGCGCTCCGGGCCCTCCGGCATCAAACGGGTGCGGCCGAAGAGGTGCGTCGAACTCGGGCAGGCGGAAGCGCGCGAGATTCTTGATCGCCGGCGTTCGGCCCGTAGAGCAGATCGAAGAACCGACGCCGTCCGGCGTCGAGCCCGTATTCGCCAGGGTCCACATCTGCAGCTTCGCCGGCGCGCCCCATCTTCAACAGATCCGGGCCACTTCTGCTTGACGAATTGACCCGCAAGCCGACCGCGGCGAGGCTCTTTGCCACAGCCTCGTCGTAGAGGCGGTCGCTGCTCGACGGCGGCGAGGCCAGCGACAGGACCAGCGGCTTGTTGTCCGGCAGATCGCGCCAGCCGTCGCCGTCGCGATCGATGTAGCCGAACTTGTCGAGCAGCGCCTTTGCACCGCGGACGTCGTAGCGAACGTAGCCCTGAAAATTCGGATCGTGGCCCTCGACATTCGGCGGCAACGGTTGCGTCGACGGCTCGGCCTGGCCCTGACGCGCGATGCGTATGTCCTCGTCGACGTTGTAGGCCATGCTGATTGCGCGGCGCAGCGCGATCCTGTCGGTGGTCAGCCCGCCGACCACCGGGTCCTCCATGTTGAAGTAGGTGTAGACGACCGCGGGCTGGATGCCGGTGCCGACGCGGATGCCGCGCTTGGCGAGCTTCGGGCTTGAGCTTCTGGTCCGGATTCAGCACGTTCCAGATCAGCTCGTTGGGGATCTGCAGGTAGTCGAGTGTCCCCGCCCTGGAAAGCGAGCAGGCGCGGATTCGATTCCTCCATGATGCTGATTTCGATCCGTCCGATCATTGGAATCTTTTGCCGCGCATCGTCGCGAGCAACGCCTTGTCGGCGGGATCGGTGCTGTCGGGATAGCGCTGGTCGCGAAAGCCCGGATTCGCCCTCGAGGACGATGCGCTGCCCGCGACGCCATTCCTTCAGCCGGTACGGTCCCGAGCCGACCGGGTTGGCCATCGCCCAGCCGTTGCTGTCGCTGTAGGCTTCGATCACTTCACGCGCGACCGCGGCGGTATTGATCGTCGTCAGGTCGGACAGCAGCGAGTACTCGGGTTGATCGAACTTGAGCCGGATCGTAGTACCGGTCGATCGCCTGCAGGCCTCTCGATCGGTGCATCGTAGTCGAATCGGCCTCCGGGCTTTTTGGCGGCCGCGATCGGCGCCGCGATGCCGCTCAATCTTGCCGTCGAGCACCGCCAGCGCCGGCGAGCGCATCTTCGGGTCGAGGATCCGCTTCCATGCGTAGACGAAATCGCCGGCCGTCAGCCTTCGCGCTGTTTCCCCTTGAAAACCGGATCGTCGGCGAAGTAGATGCCCGGGCGAACCTTGATCGTCCAGGTCTTGCCGTCGGCCGACACGTCGGGCAACGCCACCGCGACGCTCGGCACCAGCTTGTATGGACGCGCCAGCAGATCGTAGTGACGTAGAGCGTGTCGAACATCGCGCGGTTGACGCATCGCGAATAGAGGTCGTTGACCGCCGCCGGATCGAAGCCCGTCTCGGCGATCGGCAGGGCCACGTGCAGCACCTTTTCCGGATCGGCGGCATGCGCATCGAAGCTTGCGGCCAGCGACAGCGCGATGGCGAAACCGCACGCGAGCGCTGCGATGCGACTGAGCGAGTTGGTACTCGCGATCATCAGGCGATCATTTGACCGCGGACGCGCGGCGCGCCATATCGATGTCGAGGTATTGCCAGGGATGCTGCTGGATCGGGTTGTACTTGTATCCGAGCAGCCAGGGCTGCACCAGCGCGTTTCGCAGCGATAGATCGTCACCGCCCATGGCACGTAGATGCCGATCAGCTCGGTCATGCGCTGCATCAGCTTGTCGCGCTCGGGACCTCGGCGAGTGACCGCGCCTGCACGTAAAGCCGATCGTATTCGGGCAGCTTGAACCGCGTCAGGTTGGAGAAGCCCGCGTTTTCACCTGTACAGCAGCGAGAGGAACGTGAAGCCTCGGACGTGACGCTGATGTTTGCCGCCTGCCACATCTGCAATTGCCCGAGGCGAGCCGCCTTCAGCTGGTCCGGCCATTTCTGCTTGACGAATTCGACGCGCAGATCCTTAATGCCGCGAGATTGCGCTGCAACAGCTCGTCCCGCTGCCGCGCCAGCCCGTCCCAGCTGGCGGCGACGAAAAAGCGCAAGGTCACCCGCAGCTTCGGCCGGGTCCGGCGCCTCGCGCAGGCCGTCGCTGTCAAATGCGGTCGACGTAGCCGAACTGGCCCGAGCAGCGCGCGCGAGCACCCGCGACGTCGCGTCGGATGTACTTCTCGATCTTGTGGACTGCGGCCGCTGACGTTGGGCGGAATGAACTGGCGTCGCGCGCCGCGCCCGGGTCGTGGCGTGGGATCACGCGGGCGTCCTCCTCCGCGTCGTAGGCCATCGCGGATCGCGCGGCGCAGCGCGATCCTGTCGGTTGTCGTAGCCGCCGACGACCGGGTCCTCCATGTTGAAGTGCGAGTCCGGTGATCGCCGGTTGACGCGTCGCGCTCGACACTGAATGCCCTCGCTGCAGCGAGCCTGGTGCTTGAGCTTGTCGTCCGGGTCGAGCACGTTGCCGACCAGCTCCGGAGGCACCGCGCGAAGTCAAGTCCTGGCGGTCCTGCTCGAATGAGAAGCAGACGCGGATTGGCTTCCTCGATGACGCTGATCTCGATCTGGCCGATCATCGGGATCTTCTTGCCGCGCGAGCGTTCTGCGACGAGCGCCGCGATCGGCTGGATCGGTGCTGCGCCGGATAGAGCTCCTCGCGGAAGCCAGGATTCGCCTCGAGCACGATGCGCTGCCCGCGGCGCTCACTCCTCTCAGCCGGTAGTGGCCCGGTGCCGACCGGATTCGCCATCGCCCATCCGTTGCCGTCGCCGTAGGCTTCGACGACTTCGGCGCGACCGCGGCGGTCTGCCGCTGACGGTCAGGTTCGGACCAGCAAGCTCGGCGATCGGGAAAGTTGAGCTTAAATCGTGAGCGTATAGCGATCGATCGCCTGCAGGCCCTCGACCGGCGCGTCGTAGTCGAACTTGCCGGTCTGCCTCGCCTTTGGCGACGATCGCGATCGGCGCCGACGAAACGCCCTTCGTACAGACCCAGCTGTGTCGAGCGCATCGCCGGATCGAGCGCCGCGCTTCCAGCGCGTACACGTAGTCGGCGGCGGTGAGCTCGCGACGGCGGCCCCTTGAACGACTCGGCGTCGTCGGCGAAGTAGATGCCCGGGCGCGACCTGCATCGTCCAGGTCATGCCGGTCGGCCGAGATTTCGGGCAACGCCGCCGCGGTGTTGGGCACGAGCTTGTACGGCCGCGCCAGCATGATCGTACTTGTAGAGCGGGTCGAAGATCGCGCGGTTGCACATAGTTCGAATAGGCGTCGCCCGCTGGCCTCGCGGGTCGAAGGCCTGTCTCGGCGATCGGGATCGCGACGCGCAGCACCTTGGCCGGAATCCGCGGCGTGCGCCGGCGGCGACCGCCGCTGCGATCGCGCGGGAAAGCAACACCGCGAGCGCCGCCGCGATGGCGCGCCAGTGCGGCGCGAACATGGACACGCTAAAGCAGTTTGTCGATGCGGCGGCGATCGCCTCGGGCTCGACCTTGGGCGCATAGCGCTCGACGACCTTACCCTCGCGGTCGACCAGGAACTCTGGGTGAAGTTCCACTTGATCGCCTCCGAGCCCAGCACGCCGGGTTTGGCCGTCTTCAGGTACTCGTACGAGCGGGCGCGGCGTTTCGCCATTGACGTCGATCTTGGCGAACATCGGAAAGGTCACGCCATAATTGACTTCGCAGAACGACTCGATCTCGTCCTCGCTCCCCGGCTCCTGCGCGCCGAACTGGTTGCAGGGAAAGCCCAGGACCTCGAGCCCGTCGCGCGTGCATTTTCTGGTACAACGCCTCGCAGCCCTTGTACTGCGGCGTGAAACCGCATTTGCTCGCGGTGTTGACGATCAGCAGCACCTTGTCCTTGTACTGGTCGAGCTTCTGCGTCTTGCCGTGAATGTCGGTCACCGGAATATCGTAGATGATTGGCCTAGTCGGTCATCGGCGTGCTCCGGAAGATGGATGCGACGATTATGCTCCGGCATCCGCTTGCGAGCGCCCAAGCCTGCGCGGCTCGGATCCGCGCTATGCGCGCGCCGAAGCCGCCCGCCGGGCGTCTCGATCACGAACGACGTCGCCGGCGCTCATTTCGACCTTGAAGGTCGCGCCGAATTCTCGCGCTGTCCGTCGCCGCAGCGCTCGACCCAGTTCGCGTCCGAGCCGCCCGGCGCTGCCGCCGGCCAGGCCGAACGGCGGCATCGCGGCCGGTGGTTGGCGAGCATGACCGCGGTCATCGGCTCGAGAAAGCGGACGCGCCGCTCGCCGCCGTCGCCGCCGCGATGGCGACCGGCGCCGCCGCTGCCGCGCGGATCGCGAACTCCTCGAGCCGCACCGGGAAAGCGCCACTCGAGCACCTCCGGATCGGTCAGCCGCGAGTTGGTCATGTGCGTCTGCACGACGCTCGCGCCGTCGAAATCCGGGCCCGGCGCCCGAGCCGCCGGAGATCGTCTCGTAGTACTGGTAGCGTGTCGTTGCCGAACGTGAAGTTGTTCATCGTGCCCTGCGACGCGGCGAGGACGCCGAGCGCGCCGTAGAGCGTGTCGGTGATCGCCTGCGACGTCTCGACGTTGCCGGCGACGACCGCGGCCGGATAGCGCGGCGCGAGCATCGATCCCTCGGGAATGACGATGTCGAGCGGCTTCAGGCAGCCCGCGTTCATCGGAATCTCGTCGTCGACCAGCGTGCGGAAGACGTACAGCACGGCCGCCTTGCACACGCGCCGACGGCGCGTTGAAATTGGTCGGCTGCTGCGCGCTGGTCCCGGTGAAATCGATCGTCGCCTTGCGCCTTGCCTTGTCGATCGAGATGCGTGACCGACGATCTTCGCGCCGCTGTCCATCTCGTACTCGAAGTGGCCGTCGGTCAGCACGTCGAGCACGCGGCGCACCGACTCCTCGGCGTTGTCCTGCACGTGCTGCATGTACGCGCGCACGACGGCGAGGCCGAAGTGCGCGACCATCTTCGCTCGAGCTCGTCGATGCCCTTCGCGCACGCCGCGACCTGCGCCCGGAGGTCGGCGAGGTTCTGGTCGATGTTGCGCGACGGATATCGGCCGCGAGCCGAGGATCGCGCGCATCTCGTCGTCGAGAAAGCGGCCTTGCGCGACCAGCTGCACGTTGTCGAGCAGCACGCCCTCCTCGTCGACGTGGGTCGAATCCGGCGGCATCGAGCCCGGCGTGGTGCCGCCGATGTCGGCGTGATGGCCGCGCGACGCGACGTAGAACTCCGGCGACGGCGCTTGCACCCGTCCGGCATCGGTCGCCACGTCCAGAAACACCGGCGCGATCACCGTCACGTCCGGCAGATGCGTGCCGCCGTTGTACGGCGCGTTGAGCACGAACACGTCGCCCGGCTGCATCGGTGCCGCGCCGGCGATCGATGATCGTCCTGCACGCTCTCGCCCATCGAGCCCAGGTGCACCGGCATGTGCGGCGCGTTGGCGATCAGGTTGCCTTCGGCGTCGAACAGCGCGCAGGAGAAATCGAGCCGCTCCTTGATGTTGACCGAGTACGCGGTGTTGGCGAGCGTCACGCCCATCTGCTCGGCGATCGCCATGAACAGGTTGTTGAACACCTCGAGCAGCACCGGGTCGGCCGTGGTACCGATCGCGTGCGCGCGCGCGATCGCGTCGTCGCGCTCGAGCACCAGGTCGATCGCGTGGCGGTGAGCGTCGCGCTGCCAGCCCGGCTCGATCACCGTCGTCGCGTTCTTCTCGGCGATCGACCGCCGGACCGGCGATCGCGGTCGCCCGGCCGCAGGTCGCGCGCGGGTATACACCGGCGCGTCGTGCCAGGCGCCGCCGGTGATACACGCGGTTGGTCTTCGCCGGCTGCAAGCGGCCCTGCGCGCGGAGCGAACGACGGCGCGCGTCTCGTCGGCCGCTCGCGGCGGCGCCGATCGCCTCGACCGCGGCAGCTTCGATGACCAGCGGCTTGCCGGGCATCAGGAAGCCGTATTGCGTCCGATAGCGCCGCTCGAAGTCGGCGACCAGCGCGGCAACGCGGGCGTGTCTCGACCGGACTCGCGACGCCTGGTGATCGGCGCGGAATGCCGATTTCGAGCGTCGTATCGGTGCCGTCGTACTTGACGATGCAGCGTGCGCTTGACGTGCGGATCGCGTCTGCGCGCGATGCCCTGCGCCGCGACCTCGCCCTGCGCGAGCGACCGGCCGAGCTCGAGCAGAGCCGGCTCGCCGCCGCCAGCGCCGCCGACGGACAGCGTTGCCTCGACCGCTTGCTGGCGCAACGCCCGCACGTCGGCCAGGCCCATGCCGTACGCCGGAGAGCACGCCGGCGCAGCGGATGGATGAACACCCGCGTCATGCCCAGCGCGTCGGCCACCGCGCAGGCGTGCTGGCCGCCCGCGCCGCCGAAGCAGCACAGCGTGTACTCGGTGACGTCGTAGCCGCGCTCGACCGAGATGTGCTTGATCGCGTGCGCCATGTTGTCGACCGCGATCTGCGAGAAAGCCTTCGGCGATCTGCTCCGGCGTGCGCACGGTGCCCGGTCTGCCGTCGCGATCTCGGCCGCCAGTGACGGCGAAACTTGCTCGCGCACGACCGCGGCGTCGAGCGGCAGGTTGCCGTCGGGCCCGAAGACCCGCGCGGAAACAGCGCCGGATCGATCTTGCCGACCATCACGTTGCAGTCGGTGACCGTCAGCGGGCCGCCGCGGCGGTAGCGACGCGGGTCCCGGATTGGCGCCGGCCGACTCCGGGCCGACGCGAAAGCGCGCGCCGTCGAACGCGCAGATCGAGCCGCCGCCGGCGGCTACGGTATGAATCTGCATCATCGGCGCGCGCAGCCGCACGCCGGCGACTTCGGTGACGAAAGCGCGCTCGTACTCGCCGGCGTAATGCGTGACATCGGTCGACGTGCCGCCCATGTCGAAACCGATGATCCGGTCGAAGCCCGCGAGCCGCGAGACCTCGCACCGCGCCGACGATGCCGCCGGCGGGTCCCGACAGGATCGCGTCCTTGCCCTGGAAGCGGTGCGCTTCGGTCAGCCCGCCGCTCGACTGCATGAACAGCGAGGCCTCGGTCCCGGGCAGATCGGCCTCGACCTGCGCCGACGTAGCGGCGCAGGATCGGCGAACAGGTAGGCATCGACGACCGTCGTGTCGCCGCGCGAGACGAGCTTCATCAGCGGGCTCACTTCGTGGCTCACCGAGACCTGCGCGAAGCCGATGCGCGCGCGCGAGCGCGGCGAGCGCTTGCTCATGTTCCGGGTAGCGGTAAGCATGCATCAGCACGATCGCGCAGGCGCGGATCCCGTCGTCCCAGGCGACGCGTCAGCTCGCGCTCGGCGCTGTCAAGATCGATCGCCCGCACCAGCTCGCCGTGCGCGCCGACGCGCTCGTCGATCTCGATCACCCGTTCGTAGAGCATCGTCGGCAGCGACGATCCTGCGCACGAAGAGCTTCGGCCGGTTCTGATACGCGATGCGCAGGCGCGTCGCCGAAGCCGCGCGTGATCAGCAGCGCGGTGCGCTCGCCGCGTGCGCTCGAGCAGCGCGTTGGTCGCGACCGTAGTGCCCATCTTGACGCGCGTCGATCGACTCCGCCGGGATCGGCGCGCCAGGCGCCACGCCCAGCAACTCGCGGATGCCGGCGATCGCGGCGTCGCGATAGCGCTCCGGGTTCTCGGAGAGCAGCTTGTGGGTCGAAAGCGTGCCGTCGGGACGGCGCGCGACGATGTCGGTGAAGGTTCCGCCGCGGTCGATCCAGAACTGCCAGCGCGATGGCGTGTGGTCGGTCATTGCGGCGTCGCGGCATTATGAATGCTGCATTCCGGACCGGAGCGCCGCTCACCGCCGTCCGCGACGCTTCCCCGATTCGAGCGAACGGAGACCGCAATGAAAAGAGCTCCATGCCATCGGCCGCCGTCGCCGGCCTGTTCCTCGTAACCGCGGCGAACGCGCAGACGAAGTGGGATATGCCGACCGCGTACCCGGCGAGCAACTTCCACACCGAGAACATCGCCCAGTTCGCCGCCGACGTCGACAAGGCCACCGGCGGCAAGCTCAAGATCACCGTGCACGCCAACGCCTCGCTGTTCAAGGCGCCCGAGATCAAGCGCGCGGTGCAGGGCGACCAGGCGCAGATCGGCGAGATCCTGCTCGTCAACTACGAGAACGAGGACGCGTTCGTTCGGCCTCGACGGCGTGCCGTTCCTCGCCACCAGCTACGGCGATGCGATGAAGCTCTACAAGGCTTCGAGGAAGACGCTTCGAGGACAAGCTCGCCAAGCAGGGTATCAAGCTGCTCTATACGGTGGCGTGGCCGCCGCAGGGCATCTACACCAGCCGGACGCTCAACAGCGCGGCCGACATGAAAGGCGCTGAAGTGGCGCGCCTACAGCCCGGCGACCTCGCGCATCGCCGAGCTGGTCGGCGCGCAGCCGGTCACCGTGCAGGCGGCGGAGCTCACGCAGGCGCTCGCCACCGGCGTCGTCGACTCGTACGATGACGTCGGGCGTCGACCGGCTACGACTCGAAGATCTACGAGCACATCAAGAACTTCTACGACACGCAGGCGTGGCTGCCGAAGAACGCGGTCATCGTCAACCAGAGCGCGTTCGACGCACTGCGCCAAGGCGACAGCAGGACGCGGTGCTGCAAGGCCGCCGCCGACGCCGAGGCGCGCGGCTGGAAAGCCTCCGGAGGAGAAGAACGCCTGGTACCTCGACCAGCTCAAGCAGAAGGGCATGAACATCGTCAAGCCGAGCCGCGCAGCTCACCGCCGACCTGAAGCAAGTCGGCGACACGATGCTGCAGGACTGGACCAAGAAGGCCGGCCCGACGGACAGGCCGCGGTCGACGCCTACAAGGAAGATGTAACCGAGCCGCTCGTCATCGCCGCGAATGCAACAGCCCTCGTGCGCCGCCTGCTCGACGGACTCTACGATGCCGCGGCGTATCTCGCGGCGGCGTCCCTCGATCGGCACGCTGGCGATGGTGCTGCTCGGGATCGGTCGGCCGGATCTTCGTCTTCCACGTGCCCGGCACCGACGCCTACGCTGGCTATTTCATGGCCGGCTCGGGGTTCCTCGCGCTGGCGCACACGTTGATGCGCGGCGAGCACATCCGCGTGACGCTGGTCCTCGAGCACCTGGGCGCGCGCGGCCGGCGCTGCGCTCGAGCGCTGGTCGCTCGGCGCGGCCGCGCTCGTGCTGTCGATCGCGTTCGCGTATTTCAGCGTGCGGCTTGCCTGGCAGTCCTACACGCTGCACGACATCTCGACCGGCATCGACGCGACGCCGCTGTGGCTGCCGCAGCTCGCCATGGCCGCCGGCACCGTGATCTTCGCGGTCGCGTTGGTCGACGAGTTCTGTGCGCGAGCTTCGCGGGGGCGGCCGCGGGTCGCCGCTGGCACCGAGGAACCGGCGCACATCGAGTGAGCGCATGGATCTGCTGATCACGATCCTGCTGATCGTCGCGCTGTTCGCGCTGCTGGGCAGCGGCGTGTGGATCGGGCTCGCGCTCGCGGGCGTGGCGTGGATCGGCATGGAGCTCTTTCTCGTCGCGTCCGGCCGGCGATGCGATGGCGGTGACGATCTGGGGCACCGCATCGTCGTGGACGCTGACCGCATTGCCGCTGTTCGTATGGATGGGCGAGATCCTCTTCCGCACGCGGCTTGTCCGAGGACATGTTCAAGGGACTCGCGCCATGGCTCGAGCGCGCTGCCGGGACGGCTTGCTGCATACCAACATCATCGGCTGCACGATCTTCGCGGCCGTCTCCGGCTCCTCGGCGGCGACCTGCGCGACCATCGGCAAGATGACGCTGCCCGAGCTCAAGAGCCGCGGTTATCCCGAGGACATGACCATCGGAACGCTCGCCGGCGCCGGCACGCTGGGGCTGCTCATTCCGCCGTCGATCATCATGATCGTCTACGGCGTGTCCGCCAACGTTTCCATCGCGCATCTGTTCATCGCCGGCGTCGTCCCCGGGCTTCTGCTCGCGCTGCTGTTCTCGGGTTATATCGTCGCCTGGGCGCTCGTGCATCCGGACCGGGTCCCGGCCAGCCGTCGAGCGGACGACGCTGGCGCAAAAATCTACGCTTCGCGCCACCTGATTCCCGTCGTGCTGCTGATCGCGCTGGTGCTGGGCTCGATCTACGCGGGCATCGCGACGGCGACCGAGGCCGCGGCGTTCGGCGTCGTGGGCGCGCTCGCCATCTCCGCCGTGCAGGGCTCGCTCGGCTGGCGCACGTTCCGCGACAGCCTCCTCGGCGCCACGCGCCTGTACTGCATGATCGCCCTGATCCTCGCCGGCGCCGCGTTCCTGACGCTCGCGATGGGGTATATCGGCTTGCCGCGGCATCTCGCCGAATGGATCGGCGGACTGGGGCTGTCGCGGCTCGCGCTGATCGTGGCGCTGATGATCTTCTACATCATTCTCGGTTGCTTTCTCGACGGCATCTCGATGGTCGTGCTGACGATGGGCGTGATCCTGCCGACGGTGGAGCGCGCCGGGATCGACCTCGTCTGGTTCGGCATCTTCATCGTGCTGGTCGTGGAGATGGCGCAGATCACGCCGCCCGTCGGCTTCAATCTGTTCGTGCTGCAGGGCATGACCAACCGGCAGATCACCTGGATTGCCAGGCAGGCCCTGCCGATGCTCTACCTGATGATCGTCGCAACGCTGCTGATCTACTTCTTCCCGCAGCTCGTGACCGCACTGCCGCATCAGATGAAGTTCGGCTGAGTGAGCGAGTCGGACGATGAAACCGCGAAGCAGCGCAGAATGCCCAGGCGCCTTCGAGCTACGCGGCGAAGCTGAAGGCGCCGTTCGCCGTGCTCGGGATCAGGACCGCGCGCGGGGCGGTCACCGGCATCGAATATCTCGCGCGGAGCGAACGGGCACGAGGCGCCGACCGATGCCGTCGCCGAGCGCGCGTGCCGCCAGCTCGAGCGCTATCTCGACGATCCATACTTCCGCTTCGCATTGCCGCTTGCTCCCGCCGGCAGCGCGTTCGGCCGCCGCGTCTGGGCCGCGCTCTCCGACATTCCCATCGGCGAATCGCGCACCTACGGAGAACTCGCGCGGCGCCTCCATACGGCTCCGCGCGCGATCGGCGGCGCCTGCGGCGCAAACCCCATCGCGCTGGTTGATCCCCTGTCACCGCGTCGTCGGCAGCCAGGGTTCGCTTGGCGGCTTCATGGGCGTGACGGAAGGCGATCCAATCGCCATCAAGCGTTGGCTGTTGACCCACGAGGGCTACCGCTTCGGCCGGTAGCGCGGCATAAAGCTGCTCGCGACCACTCGCGCTGCCGATTCGATGCGCAAGCGAACGCAAACCGACGCCGCGCTGATCGACGCGTTCTGCGATCAGCTGTGGCTCCAGGACGGGCTCGCCGCGTCGAGCCTCGCGAGCTATCGCCGCGATCTGAACGCCTGGGCGGCGTGGCTCGCGACGCATGGCGGACACGCCTTGCTCGCCGCGACGCGCGGCGACGTCGAAGCCTTCCTCGCCGCACAGTTTCACTCCAGGGCCAAGGCGACGTCGATCAACCGGAGGCTATCGACGCTGCGGCGCTTCTACCGGCTGCAGGCGGCGCAGGGCGCGCTCAGCGCCGATCCGACCCTGCGGATCCGGTCGCCGAAGCTGCCGCGGCGCCTGCCGAAATATCTGTCCGAGCAGCAGGTCGAGACGTTGCTCGGCGCTCCCGACACCGACACGACGCTGGGCCTGCGCGACCGGGCGATGCTCGAAACGCTTTACGCGACCGGCTTGCGCGTCTCCGAACTGGTGGGTCTCAAGCTCGCGCAAGTGAGCTTTCAGATGGGCGTGGTGCGCGTCCTGGGCAAGGGAGGAAAGGAACGGCTGGTGCCGTTGGGCGAGAGGCGATCGACTGGCTCCAGCGCTATCTCACGGGCGTGCGCACCCGGCTCGCCGGCGACGCGCCGCACCGACGCGGTATTCCTGACCGCGCGCCATGCGCCGCTGACGCGCCAGGCGTTCTGGCACGTGATCAAGCGCTATGCGCTGGTCGCGGACATCCCGGCGTCGAAGCTTTCCCCGCACACGCTGCGCCACGCTTTCGCCACGCACCTGCTCAACCACGGCGCAGACCTGCGAGTCGTGCAGCTGTTGCTCGGCCATGCGGACATCACGACGACGACGATCTACACCCACGTCGCGCGGGAGCGGCTGAAACGGCTCCATGTCCAGCATCACCCTCGCGGGTGACGCGTTGCCGCGACGGTCAGCTCCGCTTGCCGCGTTCGATCGCGACGCCGATCCGTGCCACGCCCGCGATCGGCGCCAGCGCCGACGACGCTCACCCGGGCCCACGGTGCGCCGAACTCGCCGCGCAGCACGTCGGCAAGCGCCTCCGTGAAGCGCTCCAGCAGCTTAGTGCGGATGGTCGGCGGCGAAGGACTGCACGCGCTTGACGATCGCCGCGTAGTCGAGCGCGTCTGAAAGATCGTCGCTGGCGAACGCCTTGGCGGACGGCAACTCGAGCTCGAGATCGATGAGCAGCGGCTGGCTGAGGTGTTGTTCCCACGCGTAGACGCCGATGCGCGTCTCGACCCGCAACTGGTGGATGAAAATCGTGTTCATCGGGGGCTCGACGGGGGTTTGCTAGACTTGATCATTCGACCTCGCGTCGTGCGCGCATTGTAGATGAATACTCCGCTCGCCACCCTCGGCGTCATCGCGGGAGCGTACCTGCTCGGATCGGTGTCGTTCGCGGTCGTGGTCAGCAAATTGCTCGGCCTCCCGGACCCGCACAGCTACGGGTCGGGGAACCCAGGCGCGACCAACGTGCTGCGCACCGGCAACAAGACCGCGGCCGCGCTGACGCTCGCGGGCGACGGGCTCAAGGGTTGGCTGGCCGTGTGGCTCGCCCATAGCCTGGGCTCGAACTTGGGCGATGCATCGCTCGCAACCGCGGGCGCCGCCCTCGCGGTCTTCGCGGGTCACCTGTACCCGGTGTTTCATCGCTTTGCCGGCGGCAAGGGGTGTCGACCGCCGCCGGCATCGTATTCGCGCTGTCGTGGCAACTCGGGCTTGCGCTGCTCGGCGTCTGGTTGGTGATCGTGCTGCTCACCAGGATCTCGTCGCTGGCCGCGCTCTCTGTGGCCGTGGCAGCGCCGCCGCTGGGTCTCTATGTCATCGGCAACCACCCGGAGGCATGGGTATTGGTGCCCATCGCCGCACTGCTCATCTGGCGGCATCGCAGCAACATCCGGAAGCTTCTCGCCGGCGAGGAACGCAGGATCGGGCAATAGCCTTGTGCAACTGGAGCGATCGGTGCGAGCCGTCCGAGCGGGCACGCATCAGCGCGGCTGATCCACGCTCGCAAGATCCCAGCGGGGGCGCACGGTAAACGCGTGGTCGCTCGCGGCGCCGCGTTGCAGCCGCAATGCGCCGGCGAGCGCGATCATCGCCCCGTTGTCCGTGCAGAATTGAAGCTCCGGGAAGAAGACTTTCACGGCGCGGCGTTCCAGCGCTGACGACAGGCGCCCGCGAAGCGACCGGTTGGCGCCGACGCCGCCGGCGACGACGAGCCGCGGAAGGCCCGTCGCATCCAGCGCGGCGATGGTCTTGGCGACGAGGACGTCGACCACCGCCGCCTGGAAGCCGAGTGCAATGTCGGCCTTGCGCTGCTCCGAAAGTGCATCGCTGCGCGCCAGCGTGAGCACGGCGGTCTTGAGACCGCTGAAACTCATGTTGAAATCACCGCTGTCCAGCATCGGCCTCGGCAGACTGACCGCACCGGGACGACCGTGCGCCGCAAGCCGCTCGAGCGCGGGACCACCGGGGTAGGAAAGGCCGAGGAGCTTCGCGGTCTTGTCGAATGCCTCGCCGGCCGCGTCGTCGAGCGTATCCCCGAGCAGACGGTAGTCGCCGATCCCGCCGACGGCCAGAAACTGGCTGTGTCCGCCGGAGACGAGCAACGCGAGAAAGGGGAACTCCGGCTTCGGCTCGCAGAGCAGCGGCGACAGCAGATGCCCTTCGAGATGGTGCACTCCGACGACGGGCTTCGCGAGCGAATAGGCCAGCGCGCTGGCGATGCTTGCGCCGACCAGCAGCGCGCCTGCAAGTCCCGGCCCCTGCGTGTAGGCGATCCCGTCGAGCTCGGTCAGCGCACACCGCGCCTGCGCGAGCACGCGCTCCGCCAGCGGGACCACGCGGCGGATATGATCGCGCGACGCGAGCTCGGGCACGACGCCGCCATAGGCTTCGTGGAGCGCGATCTGCGAATGCAGGGCGTGCGCAAGCAATCCGCGCGCGGTGTCGTAGACCGCCAGCCCGGTCTCGTCACAGGAGGTTTCGATACCCAGCACTCTCATGGAATCATCGGCACTGTCGGCATCGCGTGTGCAGTGTGCGCTTGCACGCCGAGTCGTTGGACGTTATACTTATCAGTTACTTTAACACCGAGCAGCGAGAGGATCGATTCGTCATGCCCAGCGTTCGCGTTCGCGAAAACGAGCCCTTCGAAGTGGCCGCTGCGCCGCTTCAAGCGCACGATCGAAAAGACCGGCTTCGCTCACCGAGTTACGGGCCCGGGAGTTCTACGAAAAGCCCACCGCCGAGCGCAAGCGCAAGCTCGCGGCCGCGGTCAAGCGCCACTACAAGCGCCTGCGCAGCCAGCAGCTGCCTCCGAAGCTCTAGCTGAGTCGTTAGTGCGTCACGCTCTGCGTGACGCGACTCATTTGCCACCCACTTGCCGCGTTGAACTCGGCGCTCGCGCGCCGGTTAACGCGGCATTTTTCACTTCCGGACCGTCTTCCATGACGCTTAAAGCCCGAATCACCGACGATATGAAGAGCGCGATGCGTGCGCAGCGATACCGCGCGCCTCTCGACCATCCGCCTGCTGCTCGCCGCGATGAAGCAGAAGGAGGTCGACGAGCGGGTCGAGCTCTCCGACGCCGACGTGCTCGCCATCATCGACAAGATGATCAGGCAGCGCCGAGAATCGATCACCCAGTTCGACGCCGGCGGTCGGCCCGAGCTGGCGGCCGCCGAGCGGGCCGAGATCGAGATCCTGCAGGGCTACATGCCGCAGCCGATTGCTCGAAGCCGAAATCGACGCGCTCGTCGATGCCGCAATCGCGAGCGCTGGGGCTACGAGCATGGCAGCCATGGGCAAGGTCATGGCGAACCCTCAAGTCTCAGCTTGCCGGGCCGCGCGGATATGGCGGTGGTGTCGAGCGAAGGTCAAGGCCAAGGTTAGCGGGTTGACCGCTTCAGGCCGCGGAACGGGCTCCCTCGACCCTGCGGATCCTCGCCTATAATGAGTGACATGGGCCCCGCGACCGCGTTCTTCGAGGTTCGTGGTCCGCGTCATCCAAGCCCATGATTCCAAGCGACTTTATCCAGACTCTGCTTGCTCGGGTCGACATCGTCCAGGTGATCGATCGGCAGGTACCGCTCAAGAAAGCGGGCACCAACTTCGCTGCCTGCTGCCCGTTCCATTCCGAGAAAACGCCGTCCTTCACGGTAAGCCCGGCCAAGCAGTTCTATCATTGCTTCGGCTGCGGCGCCCACGGCACCGCCATCGGCTTCCTCGATGGAGTTCGGGGGCAAGTCCTTTCCGGACGCGGTCGAGGAGCTGCCCGCGACGCGGGCCTGGAGGTGCCCCGCACCGATCCCGCCCGGAGCGATGCGCCGCGCGGTCAGGCAGAAAATCTTTCGGCGGCCCTGCTTACCGCCGCGGAGTTCTATCGCGGCGCGCTCAAGGAGACGTCAGCGCGCGATCGAGTATCTCAAGGGTCGCGGGCCTGACCGGGGCCATCGCGGCACGCTTCGCCCTCGGGTATGCGCCGGACGACTGGCAGTCGTTGACGAAGGCGTTCTCGGACTATCAAAGCAAGGCACCTCGAAACCGCTGGGCTGGTGATCGCCGGTGAAGGCGGCAAGCGCTACGACCGTTTTCGCGGACGGATCATGTTCCCCATTCACGACTCGAGGGGACAGGTGATCGGCTTCGGCGGCCGCGTGCTGGATGAAGGGCGAGCCCAAGTACCTGAACTCGCCGGAGACCCCGGTCTTCGCCAAGGGTCGAGAGGCTTTACGGGTCTGTTTCAGGCGCGGCAGGCGATCACGCGCCGCCGGCAGGGTCGTGGTGGTCGAAGGCTACATGGACGTCATCGCGCTGGCTCAGCACGGCGTCGAGTACGCGGTCGCGACGCTGGGAACCGCCACCACGCCGGTGCATGCGCAAAAGCTCTTCCGCCTGACCGATACGGTTGTCTTCTGCTTCGACGGCGACGAGGCAGGCAGGCGCGCCGCCTGGCGCGCCCCTGGAAAATGCGCTGCCGGAGCTCTCCGACGGCAAGCAGCCGCGATTCCTTTTCCTGCCGCAAGGCGAGGATCCGGACGACGCGATCCGTCGCCGGGGCAGGGAGGCCTTCGAGGCGCTGGTCGATTCCGCGATTCCGCTTTCCGAGTTTCTCGTCGAGGAGCTCGTCACGCGCTTTCCGCCCGTGTCGGCGGAAGGCAGGGCGGCGCTGCTCCAGTGCCGCCAAGCCGCTGCTCTCGAACAGGTCGGGGCCCCGATGCTCTCGGCGCTGCTGCGAAGACGTCTGGCGGTCGTTGCCGGCCTGCCCAGAGCGAACTCGCCCCGCCTCCTGCCCAGGACACGCGATCAGGCTGTGCAGAGGTCGACGGCTCCCGGCCCACGTCGGATTGCGCCATCGCTTCTCAGGGGGCTGATCAAGTGCGTCCTTGCTGGAACCGCAAGCTCGTCCGCAGGGTGGAAGTCCACGCGACCCACCGAAGCGGGCGAAGAGGGTCGCGGCCCTGGCAGCCCTGGCTGATTTGTGCACTGCAGCAGAACACGCCTCCTGACCACGGCGGGGTCATGCGGCATTTCGCGACCAGCCGCCACGAGCGGGTGCTCGTGGAAGCATTGACAGCCGCAGGGGAAGGCAGAAGGCTTCAGCGCTGAATCGTTGGAAATTCGGCTGGCCGAAGGGGTCAAACGGTGATTGGGCGATGCGGCTGAGACGCGATGGAGCCGCTGCGGCCGGGGCCGGCTCGGTCAGAATTGTCGCCGGAAGAAGCCAGAGCGCGCGCGACAGCGCGGCCTGGTGCAGGGAACGGCTCGCGCGCGGTGCATAGAGAGGGCTGACGGCATGTTATGCTTGCGGGTTTTTCCGATCCCGGCCCCATCTGGGGATCGTCGTGTGCCGGCGCGGGCGTTTTGCGCGCCCTAACCCGCTGGGACACATATGGTCAAGAAATCCTCCAAGCCGGCAAGAAAGAAGGCTGCCAAACAGGGGCAAGCCGGGCCGCACCGGTCGAAGGCGCACGCTGCCAAGCGGCCGGTGCGCGGAGTCGACCAAGGCGGTCCGCGGCGGGCCGAAGAGCCGGGCGAAGAAGATTGCCCGGAAAGCGGCGTCAGGCCTCTTTCCCGCGGCCACACAAGCTATCGGGATCCAGAACCGCGCGTCCCGGACGAAACTGCGCAGCCGGAGCACACGGGCAAAGGCGAGCGCCCGTTGGCCGGAAATGACCGGTGGCAAAGACTGCTGGTGTCGCGCCCAAGCTGAACGCCCGGGCGGCCCGGCAGGGTGGCGGCGAAGTTGCCAGAACTGAAGCTGGCAACCAAGCTGGCAACTAAGTTGGCAGCCAAGTTGGCAACTAAGTTGGCAACTAAGGGGGAGCAGCAGGCTGGCAACTGGAGTGGCAAGCAAGCTGCCACCGAAGGCGCCCGCCAAGTTGCCTGCCAAACTGCCCCCAAGGTGGCGGCGGGCAAGGGCCAGGCGGTCGCGGCCAAAGCCGGTGCTCCGGCCGTTCCCGGCAAGCCGAGCCCGGGCGAGATCGCCGGCGGCGGCTGTCCGCGAGGCGCACCGAGAAGGCGCTCGCCGAAGGCAAGGCGCAGAAGCGGCAAGAACGGCGAGGTCGAGCTGCGCAAGCTCGAGCTCACGCCCGCCGAAGCCGAGGCGCGCAAGACGCGGCTCAAGAACCTGATCGTGCTCGGCAAGGAGAGCGAGCTACCTCACGTTACGCCGAGATCAACGACCACCTGCCCGACGACATCCTCGACGCCGAGCAGATCGAGGGCATCATCTCCATGATCAACGACATGGGGATCCAGGTCTACGACGAGGCGCCCGACGCCGAAACCCTGCTGATGTCGGAAGCCGCCCCGTCGACGGCCGCCGAAGACGTCGACGAGGAAGCCGCCGAAGCTGCGGCCTCGACGCTCGACTCCGAATTCGGCCGCACGACCGACCCGGTGCGCATGTACATGCGCGAGATGGAGCTCGGTCAGGCTTCTGACCCGCGAGGGCGAGATCGAGATCGCCAAGCGGATCGAGGAGGGCCTGAAGCACATGATCATGGCGATCTCCGGCCTGCCCGATGACGGTGGCGCAGATCCTCGAGCTTGCCGCCAAGATCGAGAAGGACGAGCTCAAGATCGACGATGTCGTCGACGGCCTGATGGATTTCAACGAGCAGCTCGAGGCAATCGACGACGAAGATGCGCTCGAGGAGTCGATGAAGACGAAGCCGACAGCGGCGCCATCGCCGCGGAAAACCTCGAGCGGCTGAAGGTCGCCGGGCTGCAGCGCTTCGCGGCGATCCGCCGGCTCTACACGCGGATGCTCGGCGTGCTGCAGAAGGACGGGCCACAAGGCGCCGAAGTACCTCGACTTGCAGAAGAAGATCTCCGCCGAGCTGATGCAGATTCGCTTCGCGGCGCGGCAGGTCGAGCGCCTGTGCGACAGCGTTCGCTGCGAAGTCGACAACATCCGGCCAGATCGAGCGCAAGATCCAGGACCTCGTCGTGAACAAGGGCGGCATGCCGCGCCCCGATTTCATCAAGAAGTTTCCGGAGCACGAAACCTCGCTGCGCTGGATCGACCGCGAGATCGCCGCGCGTCATCCGCTACAGCGAGGCGCTCACGCGCTACCGGCAGGCGATCGTCGAGCAGCAGCAGAAGACTTCTCGACCTGCAGAAGCGGGTGATGATCCCGCTCGAAGGACCTGAAGGAGATCAACAAGCAGATGTCCACGGGCGAGGCGAAGGCGCGCAAGGCCAAGCGCGAGATGACCGAGGCCAACCTGCGCCTCGTGATCTCGATCGCCAAGAAGTACACCAACCGCGGCCTGCAGTTCCTCGACCTGATCCAGGAAGGCAACATCGGCCTGATGAAGGCGGTCGACAAGTTCGAATACCGCCGCGGCTACAAGTTCTCGACCTACGCCACGTGGTGGATCCGGCCAGGCGATCACGCGCTCGATCGCCGACCAGGCGCGCACCATCCGCATCCCGGTGCACATGATCGAGACGATCAACAAGATGAACCGCATCTCGCGCCAGATCCTGCAGGAAACGGGGCAGGAGCCCGATCCGGCGCTGCTGGCCGAGAAGATGGAGATGCCCGAGGAGAAGATCCGCAAGATCCTCAAGATCTCGAAGGAACCGATCTCGATGGAGACGCCGATCGGCGACGACGACGACTCGCACCTCGGCGACTTCATCGAGGACGCGAGCACGGTCGCGCCGGTCGATGCGGCGGTCAACGCGAGCCTGCGCGATGTGTGCAAGGACGTGCTCGACACGCTGACGCCGCGCGAGGCGAAGGTGCTGCGCATGCGCTTCGGCATCGAGATGAACACCGACCACACGCTCGAGGAAGTCGGCAAGCAGTTCGACGTCACGCGCGAGCGCATCCGCCAGATCGAAGCGAAGGCGCTGCGCAAGCTGCGCCACCCGTCGCGCTCGGAGAAGCTGCGGAGCTTTCTCGAGGGAGAAGGCTGATCCGGCGCGAGGGAGCCCCCTGCTGACAAACGCCCCGCCCGCGGGGCGTTTGCTTTCGAGGGCAGCGCCGATTCAGGACCCGCTCTCGCCCGAGTCACTTCCCGGGCTTCGCCAGATCGAGCGTGACGATCATCTGCTCCGGGTCGTTCGGATCGTGCTGAGCGACGAAGCCCAGCTTCGCGACGAACGCAAGCATCGACGCGTTGATCGCGAGCACGTTCCCCACCAGCCGCACGAACCCGCGCTTCTTCGCGCGAGCGATCAGCAGCTCCATCAGCGCGCGGCCCAGGCCGCGACCGTTGCCAGGCGTCGGCGAAGCGACCACGATGGCGAACTCTGGCGCTCTCACGGTCGGGATTGCCGACGTAGCGAGCCACGCCGATGATCTTCTCGCTATCGCGCGCACCCTCGAGCGCGACCAGCGCCAGCTCGCGGTCGTAATCGACCTGCGTAAAGCGGAGCGGCATCTGCGGCGTGAGCCCGGGGAGATGCTGCATGAAACGCAGGTACCGGCTCTGGATTCGAGAGCCGTCCACGAAGGCGCGCTCCATGGCCGCGTCCTCGGGTCGGATCGGACGGACGCGCAGTCGCGGGCCGCCCGCGAGCGACACCGTCGTCTCGAGCTCCGTCGGATACGGATGGATCGCCATGTGGCGATAGCTGCCCGCCGCCAGCTTCGCGCGGGGATCGATCACGATGCGCGCGCGGGCGACAAGGCTCGTCGCCGGAAACTCGCGCTCGCACCGGATCGAGCTCGAGCGCGCACCAACCACGGCAATGCGCAAACAGGCGTCAGAGACCCCGAGCAGCAACGCTTCAGGGATTCGCCATGTTTCGGAAGCTTGACGAACTGCGTGCTCGCGATGAGGTCTCGCGCGGAGCCGTCGACTGAGCGGCGAAGCATCAACGACAGCTCCCACGCGTGCGCCCTTGCGGCGCCGAAGATCACCGGGCCAAAGAGTGAGTCCACATACACGCCGATCTTGGCGTCCTGCGCCCGAGGCGGGCTGGACTTGCCTGCGTGGAAGCGCCACCGCGATGCCGAACGCTGCGAGCAGCGTCGTGGTTTCAGTGGCATCCAGGACGCTGCGGTGACCATCGGCGATCGCCCTCTTGCGCACGGCGGTTGCGGTCTCGATATCAGGCGCAGCGAGCTCCGGCTGCGGCCCGGCGGCACTTCGAGGCCACTCCTGGTTGCGGCGGTACGCGGCGAGGAATGAAAATGCTTCGACTGCGTTTTCGGGCGTGAAAAAGTCGGGATCCCCGCCGCCTCGAGCGCGCCGCGCGCCTCAGGCCAGTCGAGCGCTCCGAGCCACGCCGCCAGGACCGGCTTGCCGCGCGTCCTTCGCCGCATCCGCGACTGCACGCGCGCGGCGTCCGTCGGCGGCGCGGCGGGAACGGCGACGTGCAAGGCGAGCACTGCGTCGGTTGCGCCGTCGTCAGAGCACCGCTCGGACGGCTGCACCAGCAGCCTCCGGCGAGCGCTTCACGCCCGCAAACGTCCACCGGGTTGGCCGGTTTCACGTTGTGGCCGGCAATAGCGCCCTTGCAGGCTGGCCCGGAGTCGTGGCGCTTGAATTCAGCGGCTGGAGCTGCACGCCGTTCGTCGGCTGCGCAGTCGCGCGGCAAAGCAAGCCCGGACCGCGACCGTTGGTGACGATCGCCAATAGCCGGTTACCGCGCGGGATCCGCCCCACCGCGAGCATCCGTGCGGCGGCAAAGAGCTGGGCGTAGAGGTGGACGCGCACGGTTCCCGCGCGCTTGAGCGCGGTGTCAGTACGCCGCGTCATCAGGGGTCGTACCGAGTCACGCTCCGCGGGGACTTCATGGCGTCCGGCGCCCGAGGCACGACCACGGGCTTGGTGCTTTGCGCGGCCGCGCGCAGCCGGGGAAAGCTTCCGCGCGTCGCGCAACGTCTCGAGATACAGCCCAGGGGCTGCCGTCGGTCTCCGGGATCGCGGCCAGAGGCGAACTTCGAGCAGCTCTCGAAATCTGGCGTCGGTTACCGCGCTGCCAGCGGGACGACCGGCGCAAACCCGATCCGGGCCGTGCGCGCGAAGTCGAGCTTGCCTGCGCCGGCGACGGCCCCCGACTTGCGAGATCAACGAGAGGCGACCCGGCATGGCCGGGACGGCGCCAAAGAGTCGCGTTCACAAGGCCCGGAAGACACCCGGATCACGCGCAGACTCGCTTCGGCCCGAGGATGCGCGGGCCCGCTTCCCGTGCGCGCACCGCGACCTTGCGCCGCCAGCGCGCATATTCGCGTGGCGCGGCGGTCGGCGCGCCCGGGATGATGATCGCTGCGCGCGCCCGTCCGCGGCACTGCGCGAGCACGGTCGGCACCGCGGATGGCGGCGCACAGATCACTGCCACATCCACCGCCCGCTCGATTGCCGCCCGGCAGGCGATGCATGCGCGGAAGTGACCGAGCACGGTCGCGTGATGGGGATTCACCGCGTAGAATCTCCCCGCCGAAGCCGCCCGCGGGCAACGGATTCTCGTTACACGATGCGTCCGAGCGAGCCCGGGCGTTCGGACGCGCCGACAGAGCGCCACCGAGCTCGGGGCCAGCAGCGGACGCGAAAGGTATTACTTGCGGGCGTCATGGGCGGGGCGAGAGATCCCAGCAGGCCGGTGCAGAGCCTGCTCGCCGTCTCCGCCCGCCCGCACGTTCCCCGCGGCGAAAGGCGCCGTTGACGCCGGTCAACATGGCATGTAGTGTCGCGCATGTGAAGGTCAGGGGGTCCCCCCGGCCGGCGATCCGCTGCTCGCTCAGCGCGGTCCCGCCCGCGCACGTCGCCGCCGTGCCTCCGGGATCGCACGGCGGACGAGCTCATGTTCTCGCTGCACGCACGCGGGAGCATCAGAGCGGGGCCTCGAGCAGGCGCTTTCGAGCAGGTGGGAGCTCTCGATGGCCAAGTTCAGGGCGCTGACCCACCTCGAATCAGAGGCGGGCGAGCGCGCGCGAGCCTCGGCGACTGCGCCGCGCGGACCGACCTGCGTGCGCTCGAACATCACGCAGCTCGTCGATCGGCTCGAAGCCGACGGTCTGGTCACGCCGCGTCTGGAAACGATCCGACCGACCGCCGCGGCGTGCGGGCCGCGGTGACGCCTCTCGGAGTGGAGCGACAGGCCGCCGGCGCGAAGCTGGTCGGCGAGGTGCAGAACAGTTCGCAAAGGACGATCGCCGAAGCGTGGCATGGCGCGCTGGTGCACGTGCTGACGGCGATCGAGTTAGCTCAGGTCGCGGTGGACTTGCTCCGCTATAATCGCTGCATCGGCGTTGCCGCGGGCCTGTAGCTCAGCCGGTTAGAGCAGAGGACTCATAATCGCTTTGGTCGCTGGTTCGAATCCCAGCCGGGCCCACCCTCGGGCCGCAGCGATCTACCCGCGGCGCGGGTGGGAGGGCTCCGGACCGCGGCCGCAGGCGCTCGCAATGGCGTCGCAGGGCGACGGCGCTGAGGGCGACGGAACATTGCCGCGCGGAACTCGGTCTTGGGGATTGGGGGCGTCCGCGACCGGTGTTCCGTCAGACCCGCGAGGTCGGACACTTGAGCATAGTCAGCGCTTGTAATAGTTGCCGCGCGGCCGGACGTGGGCTAGGCGTCGCTGGACGAACTCCCAGATCGAGCGCTTTTTGCAGCTCGAGACAAGAAGCACAGGCAAGGATCGCGAAGAGGAGCCATTGGACGTGTTTGCCCGGCGCAGCGCTGTCAATCGGATTGAGCGCATTGATGCTGGCGGGCTGCATGGTCGGCCCGGATTTTCCAGCGGCCCGACGCGCCGCGCGCGGACCGCTTCACCGAGAACGCCGCTGCCGCCTGAAGCGGCGTCGAGCGGCGGCTACTGGCGGCGCCGCGCAGCGCCTTCGTGCCGCCGGCGGCGACCTCCCGGCGCAATGGTGGTCGCTGTATCGTTCCGAGCCGCTCGACCGCCTGATCCGCGACAGGACTCGCGAGCGAGTCCGACGCTGGCCGCCGCGCGCGCGACGCTGCGCCGGGCGCAGGGAAAATCTGACCGCGCAGACCGGCGCGCTGCTCTATCGCGGCGTGGACGCCAACGCGTCGAGAAGCCACGCGCGAGAAGATCTCCCGAACTGCCGCGTTCGGGCAGCCCACGGCTCGTCGCCGATCTTCAACCTGGCCCGCAACGCGTCCGATCAGCGTCTCGTACGCGCTCGACGTCTTCGGCGGCAGCCGGCGTCAGCTGGAGTCCCTGCGAGCGCTGGAGCGACTATCAAACTATCAGCTCTGAGGGCGCGTACCTCGCGTGACCAGCAACATCGTGACGGCGAGCATCCGCGAAGCCGCGCTCGCACAGATCGCGTCGACGCGGGAAATTAGCGGCGAACGGGACAGTCACGCGCGTCGCGCGGCGCAGATTCAGCTTGCGGCGTCGGGCTGGAGCTGGTGGCGCAGCGCGCACGAACCGCGCAGACCGAAGAGGCCACGCTCCCGCCGCTGGAGAACCAGCTTGCTCAGACCCGCCATCTGCTGGCCGTGCTCACCGGGCGGCTGCCGAGCGAAGATCGTCGTGCCCGAGTTCAATCTGGACCGCGCTGCACCTGCCGGAGGACATCCCCGTGGTACACCCTCGGAGCTCGTCCGGCAACGCCCCGGACATCCCGCGCCGCCGAGGCGCTGCGCACCAGGCCAGCGCACAGATCGGGTGGCCACCGCCAACCAGTATCCGCAGATCACACCTGACCGGCAGCTTCGGTGCGCAGGCGACCGAGCTGCATAACCTTTTTGCCGGCCCGAGCATATGGAGCATCGGCGCCGGATTGCTGCAACCGCTGTTCCACGCCGGCGAGCTCGAGCACAAGCGCCTCGCCGCCGTCGCCGCCTACGATCAGGCCGCGGCGCAGTATCGGGAGACGGTGCTGCCGGCCTTCCAGCAACGTGGCCGATGCGCTTGCGCGCGCTCGAGGCCGATGCGCGAACGCTGAAAGGCTGCAGTCGGATGCCGGAAGCGCTGCCCGCGAGACGCTGGACCTGACGCAGCGGCAATTCCAGCTCGGCGCCACGAACTATATCGCGCTGCTCGATGCGCAGCGCCAGTTCAACCAGGCGCGTTTCGCTGTTGGTGCAGGCCCAGGCGAACCGCTACGCCGACACCGCGGCGCTGTTCCAGGCGCTGGGCGGCGCTGGTGGAACGGCGACACGACGCGCGCCTGCCCGGCCTGATCGCGCGCGACCGAGACATCCCAAACCGAATTCCCACTCGAACATTCGAACGGAGAAGTCTGCAATGAAGCCTTCAATGAAGAAACGCATGATCATCATGCTGGTGCTCGTCGGAGTGCTGCTCGGCGGCATCGTGGGCTTCAATGTATTCAAGGGGCTACATGATGCAGAAATACATGGCGTCCGCGCCTGTGCCGGCGGCGACGGTCAGCGCGACGAAGGTCGACTATCAGCAATGGCAGCCGCAGATGCAACGCGATCGGCACGCTGCGCGCGATCACGCGGCGTCGACGTGACCACCGAGGTCGCGGGGCTGGTGCGCAGCACTCAACTTCAAATCGGGCGACGAGGTCAAGGCGGGCCAGGTGCTCGCTGCAGCTCAACGCCGACACCGAGATCGCGCAGCTCGAATCTCGCTGCAGGCCGCGGCCGACCTCGCCGCGACGGTCTACGAGCGCGATCAAGCAGCTGCTCGCCGCCGAAGTGGCGAGCAAGGCGCAGGTCGACGCCGACGCGGGCGACCTGAAAAGCAAGCGCGCGCTGGTCGCGCAGCAGGCGCGCGCTGATCCGCAAGAAGACGCTGCGTGCGCCCGTTCGCCGGGCAAGCTCGGCATCAGCATCGGTCAATCCGGGCCAGTATCTGAACCCGCCGACAAGCTGGTGACGCTGCAGACGATCGACCCGATCTACGTCGACTTCCAATCTGCCGCAGCAGCAGTTGCCGCAGGTCTCGGTCGGGCAGAAGGTGACGCTGACCAGCGATGCCTACCCGGGGCAGAGACTTTCACCGGCAAGGTGAATGCGATCAACCCGAAGATCGACCCCTCGACGCGCAATGTGCAGATCGAAGCGACGGTGCCGAACGCCAAGCGCGAGCTCGCTGCCCGGCATGTTCGCCAGCGTCAGGGTCGACCAGGGCGCGCCGCAGCGCTATCTGACCTTGCCGCAGACGGCGATCACGTTCAACCCCTACGGCGATACCGTATTCGTCGTCAAGACCGTCGGACAAGAAGGATGCGAAGAGGCAACGCGCAGCTCGACTGCGCAGCAGGTCTTCGTCACGACCGGTCCGACCGCGCGGCGACCAGGTGCGCGATCGTCAAGGGCATCGAGGCCGGGCACGCAGGTCGTCACCAGCGGCCAGGTGAAGCTCAAGAACGGAACGCCGGTGGTCATCGACAACTCGGTGCAGCCGGCGAACAGCCCCAACCCGACGCCGCAGGAACGAAAAGTGCCGCAGATGAACTTCACCGACACTCTTCATCCGCAAGCCGGTGCTTGCGACCACGGTCAGCCTGCTGATCCTGGTGCTCGGTGCTGCGCTCGCTGGTCGAGCCTGTCGGTACGCCAGTACCCGAAGACGCAGAACGCCGTCGTCACGGTCAGCACCGCGTATTACGGCGCCGATGCGGCAGACCGTCGCCGGGTTCATCACCCAGCCGCTGGAGGGCGCGATCGCGCAGGCGCAGGGCATCGACTATCATGTCGTCGACCAGCATCGATCGGGCGTGTCGATCGATCACGGCGACGCTGCGCCTCAACTACGACGCCAATCGAGGCGCTGACCGAGATCAACACCCAGGTCAACTCGGTGCGCAACCAGTTGCCGCCCGAGGCGCAGCAGCCGGTGCTGACCGTGCAGGTCGGCGAGACAGATCGACGCCATGTACATGGGGTTCTTCGGCGACACGCTGCCGAACAACAGCGTCACCGACTACCTCGCTGCGCGTCGTCAAGCCCAAGCTGGACTCGATCGAGGGCGTGCAGACCGCCGAAATCCTCGGCGCGCCGGCAGTTCGCGCTGCGCGCGTGGCTCGACCCGGCGCGGATGGCGGCCTACGGCGTCACCGCGACCGACGTCCGTACCGGCGCTGGCCAACAACAACTATCTCGCGGCGCTCGGCAACGACCAAGGGGCCAGATGGTCAGCGTCGACCTGACCGCCGGCACCAGTCTGCACTCGGTCGACGAATTCAAGCAGCTCGCGGTCAGGCAGAAGGACGGCGCGATCGTCCGCCTGCAGGACGTCGCCAACGTCGTTCTGGGCGCGGAGAACTACGACTTCACGACCGCGTTCGGCGGACGCAACCGCGGTGTTCATCGGCATCAAGGTCGCGCCCGAGGCGAACGTGCTCGGAGGTCGCCAAGCGCGTGCGCGATGCGATTCCCGGAGATCCAGGCGCAGATGCCCAACGGCATCACCGGCGAGATCGTCTATGACGCGCACCAAGTTCATCACGCAGCTCGATCGACGAGGTGGATGAAGACGCTGATCCAGGCGCTGATCATCGTCACGCATCGTGATCTTCCTGTTCCTCGGCAGCTTCCGCGGCGGTGATCGATTCCGCTGATCGCGATGCCGCTGTCGCTGATCGGCGCGTTCTTCGTCATGCTGATCCTCGGCTACTCGATCAACCTGCTGACGCTGCTTGCGCTGGTGCTCGCGATCGGCCTGGTGGTCGACGACGCGATCATCGTCGTGGAGAACGTCGACCGGCACATGAAGGAGGAGGCAAGTCGCCGCTGGAAGCCGTCGCTCGTCGCCGCGCGCGAGCTCGGCGGACCGATCATCGCGATGACGATCGTGCTGATCGCCGTGTACGTGCCGATCGGCTTCCAGGGCGGGCTGCACCGGCGCGCTGTTCACCGAGTTCGCTTTCACGCTCGCCGGCGCGGTCGCGGTATCGGGCATTGTCGCGCTCACGCTCTCGCCGATGATGACCTCGCGCATCTTCCGCGCGGAGCAGGAGAGCGGCCGCTTCGTGCGTTTCGTCGACCGCCAGTTCGAGCGCCTGCATCACGGCTACCAGCGCGCGTTGCACGCACTTGCTCGAGACCTGGATCGTCATCGTCGTCATGGGGCTGCTGCTGCTCGGCGGGACGGTATCATCTGTTCATGACGTCGAAGGCCGAGCTCGCGCCCGCAGGAGGATCAGGGCATCGTGCTGATGCAGGTCCTCGGCGCGCCGAACTGCGACACCCCAGCAGATGGCGGTCTACTCGCAAGCAGGTGTTCGACATCTGCGAAGAGCCTGCCCGAGTACGATCAGCTGTTCCAGATC
>ERZ1370068.11169-contig-9807_pt1 | contig 29185 bp, 26 predicted proteins | sample MGYA00561227_ERZ1370068 | MGnify/ENA primary metagenome ERZ1370068 (study PRJEB38410, sample SAMEA6850437) | metagenome | study: Metagenomic assessment of the ecological functions of the soil: analysis of the soil microbiota associated with the...
GCGCATCGCCCGCGGCGTTCCGATGGGCTCCGATCTTGAGTATTCCGACCAGGTGACCCTCGCGCGCGCGCTCGAGGGCCGGCGCGAAGTCGAGTAGCGCGGGCGCCAAGGCCGCCGACCAACTTCATCCCTGCCTGCCATGTTCTCCACCGTCGTCGATGTGTTCGGTCTCGTCTCCGTTCCGCTGCTGGTGGCGCTGAACGGGTTCTTCGTCGCGGCCGAGTTCTCGCTCGTCACCGTGCGCTGGACGCGCGTCGAGGAGATGGTCGAGAAGAACCGCTTCGGCGCCCTCGCCGTGCGCCAGGCCGTCGAGAAGCTGGACGACGCGATCGCCGCAACGCAGCTCGGCATCACGTTCGCGAGCCTGGCGCTCGGCTGGCTCGGCGAGCCGACGCTCGCGCACCTGCTGCAACCGCTGTTCAAGCGCGTTGCCGGGCGCGTGGAGCGTGGCCGCCACGCACGCCGCCGCGGTCGCGGTGGCATTCCCTCATCATCACCTATCTCCACGTCGTGCTCGGCGAGCTGGCGCCCGCGGCGATCGCGCTCCAGCGCGCGGAGCAGGTCGCGCTGTTCGTGGCGGGCCCGGTGCTCGCGTTCGGCCGCGTGTTCCGCCCGTTCATCAAGCTCATGAACGGATCGGGCAACGGTGTCGTGCGCATGCTGCGACTCCCGCCGCCCCGCCGCACGCGATGGTGCACTCGGTCGACGAGCTGCAGATGCTGGTCGAGGAGACGGAAGAGGCCGGCATCATCCCCGAGGACCAGGCCAGCTACGTGCAGAACGTGTCTTCGAGCTGTCGACCAAGCGCGTGCGCGACGTGATGGTGCCGCGCGACAAGGTCGTGTCGCTGTCGCTGTCCGCGCGTCGGAAGAGGAAATCCTCGCCACCGCGCGCGAAAGCGCCCACACGCGCATGCCGGTGTGGGACCGCGATCCCAACAACATCGTCGGCATCGTCAACACGAAGAACCTGTTCCACCTGTTCAGCCTGAAGGGTTTCGTCATCCTGATGGACGCGATGTACGAGCCGCTGTTCATCGACCCGGATGTGTCGGTCGCGCGGCTGCTGCGCATCTTCAAGCCGCGTGCGCCGGCCGATGGCGGTCGTGCGCGACCGCGACCTGAACTTCCTCGGCATCGTGACGCTCGAGGACGTGCTCGAGGAGATTGTCGGCGAATCCAGGACGAGCACGACGCGCCGGAGCTGGCAACGACGCTGCCCGCGGCGGGGTCAATCATGCACTAGGGGCCTGCGCCTCCGACAGCGAGCGGATTTCATTCCGATCAAGGTGACATTCGAAAGGCCCGCCCTCGTGGATCGAGGCGGGCCTTCCGTGGCTGGGGCGGTCTTGGATCAGTTCACGATCGTGACCTCGCGAACCCCCAAGCTCGGGTCGATCACGCAAACGAGCGAAATAGATTCCGGGAGGTACTGATCCTGCCTGCCTCGGGTGCCAGGTGAGACCACGCGATCCTGCGGCGGCGTCGGCCGACCAGCGGAGGGCCCCCTGCGCATCGTAGATCTCCGAGTCGATCGGCGTGGCGTAGTTCAGGCCACGCGAAACGGACGGCGCCCTGGCTTGGTTCCGGATAAACGATGAGCGGCCGAGGCCCGATCCCGCCTCCGAGATCGACGGCGACGGGACTCGAGCAGCCCAGACCGAGCGCCCGACGAGGCCGCACCCCGCCAGGCTCAACAACGGCGCGAGGTCTGCGCGAGCGTCACGATGTCGGCGTGCGAGTTGCAGAACCTCGGGTCGAGCACCACGTCGGTGATTCCGACGGGGACGCCTGAGGTTGCACCGCCGGGGTTGCCGAACCAATCGTTGCATCGTGAGCACGACGGCTCCGGCTCCATTCCGGCGCATGCCGACGCTGTTGCCGAAGCCGATGTTGTTGGCCACGGAGTCGAGGTTCGCATCGGTGGTGCTGATCTCGTAGCCGGGCCCGTTGTTGTTGTAGCTGGTGTTCGAACGCAGCACATCGTTTCCATTGTCGTTTGCCACCACGATGCCGCGACCCCATTGTGACCCACCACGTTGTGATCGATTCTGTGGCGAAGCTAACGTTGATGCCGTCGCCGGTGTAACGCGTCACCACGTTTCCCCGCAGATGACCGGTGAAATGGCCGCCCGAAATGCCGTTGCCACCGGCGCGGGTCACGTGGTTGTGTGTCCGCGTGGTCGGTCGTGGCGTTGATCACGATGCCGTCCGATCCAGAGTCTTCGACCGAGTTGCCGTCCACGACCACGTACGTGCCCGTGACGACGATCCCCGAGACGCCACAGCGGCGCACGGTGTTGCTGGCGTACAAATTATTAGACACTGAGCTGCACGGCGGCCCTGACAACTCCGCTGCCGGAGCAATCCTCGACCACGTTGTTCACGGCGCTCATGTCGTTGCATCCCGTGTGGATCCCATCGACGCAGTTGCGCACACAAGGTTGTCCGTCGCGTATTCGTCGCTGAACACCCTGATGCCCACGGCGGCGGGACCGGTCACGTAGTTGCAATTGAACGGGGATGCCCCTATTGCGCCGGTTACACTGTTCAGGTTCCTCCGACCACCGTGTTCATGAAGGCCTGAGAGAGCGCGCCGGTCATATTCAGGTTGCCGAATACGATGCATCCGGAGACATGGACCGTTCCCCGCCGCCGGCGACGCCGGTGAGCCCCGGAGTCGGCCCGATCATCTCAACCGTGCACGATCCGCCGGAGCCGACGCTGACCGATGCTCCCCCAGGAAATGAAATCCCTCTACCGAGACGTTGCCACTCAGCCCCGAAGCGCTCAGCAGGCGTCGAACCCGGGGGATGCTGGCGGGGAAGTCGGTGGAAACCAACTCAGGAACAGGGGATGGGTAATGCTGACGCTCTCCTCGTACGTACCGGCGCGCACGTAGACGGTATCCCGAGGCGTCGATGGCCGCCTGGATCGTGGCAAATTGCGTGGCACTAATGCCCACGCTGGCACTCGCGTCGAGGGCGATGACCAATGCGGCAAGGGATAGAACCTGACCGAGGCTTTCATGGCGCTCCTCCGTGGGATTCGCCCGAGGGCACTTCGAGCGTGCGGCCGGGCGAGCAGCGGACGGCTGCAATCGAACCCGTGCGCTCGGGGCAGGGAGGGCGCGCACCTAACAGGAATATATTTCCCGTCTCCCGCGTCGGTGTGCAAATTTTCACAGGCCGCAGCCGTGCCGCCGTTCGTACCGCTGAACGAGCTGGGTGGCTCAGACGCTCGCCGTCCCTTGCGGCGCCCGCCTCAGGCATTCACTCCGTAGGCTGCGCCGCTCCGCCCGCTTCCCGGCCTCGATCAACCGGTCGACGACGTCGTTCCGCACGCCGACGCCGACGTAGCGAATCGGCTCGCCGAGGAGCCTTGAGTCCGAGCAGCTGGTAGGTGCGAGAGCACCCGCGGCCGCCACTCCGGGCGCATCGCGTAGCTGAGCCCCAGGCTCGCCGTGGTGGCGTGGACGAGCGGGTGCGCGAGAAGGATCTGCGTGTGGGTCCGCGTCGACCCACGCCTCCTTGTAGAGCCAGGTGTGGCCGGGGCGATGACTGTCGAGCAGGCGGAACCGCGACAGATCCGGATGGTTGAGCCCGAGCATGTCGATCGTGTAGAGGCCGGACTCGTAGGGCACGGCACCCGCCGCGGTCGTCGCCAACGTGTCGGTCGGCAGCGCGATCGTGTGCAGAGCAGTCTTCCGATGCGCTTCCAATCCTCGACTTCTTTGTCGTGCCCACGCGACCGACACCATCTCGTCCTTGGCCCAGATCGTCTGCTGGCGAGCGGAGAACACCAGGTTGACCGCGGCGTAGCACATGACGATGGTGATCGGAATGACGCGCACCGCGAGGCGCGGCATGCCCGGCGAGAGCACGCGCGCGATGGCGTCGAACCCGCCGGCCGCCGCAAGCGACGCGAGCGGAAGCAGCGGGGCGACGAAGCGATAGTCGGGCATGAAGTCGCCGCCCGTCGAGGTCAGGTACGCGGCGAAGGGCAGCACGATCGCGGCGATGAGGGCGAGATCCAGGCCGCGAAGCCGCCAGTGTCGCGCTCCGGCGAATGCCGCGATTCCGATCGGGATCACGAGCAGCTCGAGATGAAGGTCCACCGCGGCTCGGCCGAGATACGTCGCGCCGTACGCGAAGCGGGAGAGCCCCGGCTGCCTGACCGCGTACGTGTTGGGCACGAGCCGGCCGTAGTAGCTGAGACGCCACAGCAGATGCGGAACGACGCATAGCGCGAAGCAGCGCCGACCACGCCAGCGCCGCGTTCCATCCGATCCGTCCGCGCGCGGCGAGCACGACGACGACGAGAAACGCGCAGCCCGCGGGCAGCAATCCGTCCGGACGCGTGAGCGCCCCAGAGCCCGAATGCGACGGCGCTCGCGAGGAACCAGCGCCCGTCCGCGACGCCCGCCGGCGTCGCGCCCGGCGCCGTGTCGAGCCCGAGCATGAGCGCGACCGCGCCTCAGCGTGATGCACAGCGTGAACAGCGACGTCTCGAGCCCGCCCGATCCCCACGCCGCCCACGCGCTGCTCGCCGCGATCAGGGTGCCCGCGGTCAGGAGCCCCAGGCCGCGCCGATGCGCCGCCCACAGCACGACGCCGAGCGCGGCCAGCTCGAAGAGGGCGCCGAGCACCAGGCTCCACCGCTCCGGATCGCCGCCGACACGGATCACGAGCGCCATCAGCACGGTCCACAGGAAGTTCGAGTAGCCCTCGACGCGCCTCGCCGGAGCTGAAGACGAGCCCCAGGCCCGCGACCAGGTTCTCGCGTAGCGGAAGCTGATGAACGCGTCGTCGTACAGGAACTCGAGGTAGACGATGTGGGCGAGACCGAGCCCCAGGATCAGCGCCGGCGAGGACGAGTGTCGCCCCGGCGGGCCGATGTCGTCACGACGCCGGCGTCGGACCCGACCGCGACGTCGCCGGATTCGGCGCCCCTCACGAGGCGACGTGGCGACTCGAGCGGCACGCGTGGCACGCGCGCCGCGGGAGCGTGATGGCATGCGGCGATCTTCGCCGTAACCCGATGCGAAATGGAAAGAAGGCTTGCTCGCCCGAGGCGCCCGTGATAACTGTGCGGCGGAACATGGACGTGCCCGGAGTCTTGGCACACTCACGCTGCTCCATCAGGAGATGGGCAATGCCACAGTGGACTCTGTTCGAAAATGATTTTCGAGTCATCGACCAGTCGCTCGGCGAGCTGCTCCAGCGCACCAACGCGATCTCCGTCCACCTCGTGGACCGTTCCGGCCAGCTCATCACCTCGGCCGGTCGCGTCGGCGACCTCGACCCCACGGCCTTCGCCGAGCCTGATCGCGGCCGAGTTCACGGCGAACGCCGAGCTGGCGCAAATGCTCGGCGACGTGGGGGTCGAGGCCGTCGTGAGCGAAGGCAAGACGCGCTCGGTCTACTCCTGCATGCTCGCGGGCCGCGTCATCATGGCGACGGTGTACGACCGGCGCAGCACGCTCGGGCTCGTGCGTTTCCGGGCCAATCGAGCGGCGCAGGCGCTCGACGGCGTGTTCCGCGGCCTGTTCGAGAAGGTCGGGCCTCGGCGAGCCAGCGTTCGCGGCATCCGCGACCATGCCGTGGCCGCGGGACAGGAGGTCGACGCGCTGTTCGGTGACTAGCCGGCGTCGGCGCCATGGCGCTCATCAATCATCGGACGCGCGAAATCCATTTCAAGATCGTCTACTACGGCCCGGGCCTCGTGCGGTAAGACCACCAACCTCAAGATGCCTCGCACGAGCGGCTGCCCGCTCGATCGTCGCGGCCGGCTCGTCTCGATCGCCACCGAGCACGAGCGCACGCTGTTCTTCGACTTCCTGCCCGTCGAGCTCGGGCAGCAGGTCAACGGCTTCACGACGCGCTTCCACCTCTACACCGTGCCCGGCCAGGTCTACTACCGGCGCTCGCGCCGCGCGGTGCTCCAGGGCGTCGACGGCATCGTGTTCGTCGCCGACTCACAGCCGGCATCGCGAGCAGGACAACCACGACTCGCTCGCCGACATCGGCGAGCCTGCTCGTCGACGATCGGACTGCACGCCCGCAGCAGCGCCGCGCCTGCCGCGCGTGTTCCAGTACAACAAGCGCGATCGTGCGCGGCCGCGCTCCCGGTCGAGCGCATGCGCCGCGCGCTGAACCCGGGCGGGCTCCCGGACGTTCGAGGCGGTCGCGCAGCGAAGGGCGCGGCGTGCGCCGAGACGCTGCGCACCATCTGCAAGGCCGTGCTCGGCGCGCCTCGCCGAGCCGCAGGCGCGTCGCGCGTCGCACCAGCCTGCTGGCGCCCGCGGCGCGCACCCGTCCGCACCTGGCGCGCGCGCCCGCGACGATGAAGGCGCTGGTTCGCGCTCCTCGCCACCCTGGGCCGATCGGCTTCGCGCCGATCGCGCCGGCGACGGCCGGCAGCGCGGTCGTGGCGCTCGTCGGTTACTCCTGCCCGCGATGCCGCCGGTCGTCGCGATCGGCTCTCATCGTGCGTCGCCACGCCGCTCGCGGCGTGGATCGCGGGCGAAGCGGAGAAGTTCTACGGCCACGACGCTAAGCCGATCGTCATCGACGAGCTGATCGGCCAATCGCTGGCGCTCGTGTTCGTGCCCAGCACGTCGCCGCCTACGTCACCGCCTTCCCTCCTGTTCCGCCTGTTCGACATCTGGAAGCCGCTCGGCGCCCGCGAGAGCGCAACGTCTCCCGGGAGTGGATCGGCGTGGTCGCCGACGACGTCATCGCGGACTTTACCTCCTGCGCTGCGATCCACGTGGTGCTTCGCGGCTGCCCATCGGATGGGCGTTCCCTTCTGAGTCGCTCCGGCGCTATCGACTCTTGCCGTGCCCGAGGGCTTCCGCGAGAATGCCGCTCGTCACCGGCCACCGCGGTACCGACCAAGGGAGGTCCCCATGAGCGAGTTCATGTCGGACGATTCCGGGAAGCATCGCGAAGCCGAGCACGCGTCCGCATCACGGGCCCGTGCGCGCGCGATCTGTCGGCCTGGAGGGCCTCGCGCGCGCGCGGCGCTGGACGCCCCTCATGCTGCTCGTCTCCCCGCCTGCATTCGCCGGTCCACAGGAGGCTCGTACCGGCACGTCACGCCGCCCTCGGCTACGCCTACTTCGACAACACGCTCAACATCCCTGCGGACCCCGACCACACGCTCAAGGACAACCTCTTACTACGGCGGGCGCGCCGGCTACTTCTTCAAGCCGTCATTCGGCGTGCAGGCGCAGGGCGGCTTCAGCTCGACCGAGGTCGACATCACCGACGGCGAAAAGGTCAGCTTCTGCACGCCGGCGGCGATCTCGTGTTCGTGCCGATTCGCTATCCGATGTTCGACTGGCATTTCTGGTCGGCGCCGGCTACTCGAGCCTCACGCCCGAGAACACCGACGACAAGAATCAATCGACCTTCGAGGCGGGCACGGGGTTTCCGCTGGTGGCTGAACGAGCGCTTCGCTCTGCACGCCGAGGCGCGCAACGTTCTCCTGGTCACGAGCTTCGGCAACGTGTCGGAGTCGAGAGGGACAACGTGCTCGTTCTCGCCGGCGGCCTGACGTGGGCGTTCGGCGGCAAGGTCAGGGACACGGACGGCGACGGTGTCCCCGACCACAGCGACAAGTGCGCGAACACGCCCAAGGGCGCGACCGTCGACGCGAACGGATGCCCGACCGACGCGGATGGTGACGGCGTCTTCGACGGCATCGACACCTGTCCCAACACGCCCAATGGTGCGACGGTCAACGCCACCGGCTGCCCTCTAACGACGCGGATGGCGACGGCGTCTACGACGGCGTCGACAAATGTCCCGACACGCCGAAGGGCGCCACGGTGGACGCGACGGGATGCCCGGTCGACTCGGACGGCGACGGTGTCCCGGACGGTATCGATCAGTGCGCGAGCACGCCGGCGGGCACCCAGGTCGACCGAGCGCGGATGCCCGAAGGACAGCGACGCTGACGGCGTTCCGGACGACATCGACAAGTGCCCGGACACGCCGGCCGGCACGCCCGGTCGACGCCACGGGCTGCCCGGCCGTGAGCGTCGATGGAGACCGAGTTCCTCGACACCGGAACGATCCGGATCCAGAACATCAACTTCGCCTGACCGGCAAGGCGGTCGTGCCGGCGGAGGCGTACGCCACCCTCGACGAGGCGGGCGCGATCCTCGAGCAAGTCGGCCGGATCTCAAGATCGAGGTCGGAGGTCACACGGACTCGAGCGGCCCCGCGGCGACGAACCAGAAGCTGTCGCGAGGATCGGGCGCAGGCGGTGCGCGGCGTACATGCTGCAGAAGTATCCCCGAGCTCACGCCGAGCCAGTTCACGGTCAAGGGCTACGGCGAGTCGAAGCCGATTCGTGCCCAACACGACGCCTGACAACATGGCGAAGAACCGCGCGTCGAGTTCAAGGTGCTCAATCGAGAGGTTCTGAAGCGCGAGACACAGAACAAGTAGGAACGCGCGCGGGGGCGAATCGCCCTCGCGCGACGAAACAGAGAACGCGATCGGGCCCGGCGCGCACGCCCGGCCCGCGCGCTTCGCGGCGTTTCGGCATCGGGGTTGCGCGAAGCCTTTGGTTCGGCACAGTCGCGCGCGACTCGCCCGCCGCACTCACGCCCACGCTCACGCCCATGCGCATCGAAATCCTGACGATCGGCAACGAGATCCTGCTCGGGCCGCACGCTCGACACGAACTTCGCCATCCTCGCGCGCGCGCTCGAGGAGGTGAGCGTGCAGGTGGACGTGGCACAGCACGGTCGGCGACGTCGCCGAGCGGATCGCCGAGGCGCTCGGCAGCTCGCGCTGGCGCGCGCCGACGGCGTGGTGGTCGACCGGCGGGCTCGGGCCGACGCCCGACGACATCACCCGCAAGGCGGTCGCCAACGCGCTCGGGCGCCCGCTCCGGCTGAACGAGCACGTGCTCGACGCATCCGCGAGCGCCGCGCGCGCAGGTCGGGCCGCAAGCTTCCGGCCGTCGGTCGAGACCAGGCGCTCGTGCCGACGGGTGCGCAGATCTGGCAGAACCCGCTCGGCACCGCACCCGGCCTCCTGATCGTTCATCAGGACGACAGCCGGTCATCCTGCTCCCCGGCGTGCCGCAGGAGATGGAGGCGCTGGCGCGCCGAGTTCGTGGTGCCGTACCTGCGCGAGCGCACCGGGCAGCGCGTCGAGTCGTTCACGCTCCGCACCGCGGGCGTCTACGAGAGCCAGCTCCACGAGCGGATCGGCGCCGCCCCGCAGGGCTGGCCGAGCGCGACGCTCGCCTACCTGCCGAGCTATTTCGGCGTCGACCTGCGCGTCACCGTGACCGGCTCGACGATGGCGAAGCAGGTCGAGCGAGTCCGCGGCTCGCGCGCACTACGCCGAGCTCAAGGAGCTGGTGGAGCCGGTGATCTACGCCGAGGGCACGCAGACGATGGAGGAGGTGGTGGGCGAGCGCTGGTCGCGCAAGGGCTGGCGGATCGCGACCGCCGAGTCGTGCACCGGCGGGCTCCTGGCACAAGCGCATCACCGACATCGCCGGGTCGTCGCGCTACTTCGAGCGCGGCTTCGTCACCTACTCGAATGCATCGAAGGTCGGAACTGCGTCGGCGTGCGCGCCGGACGACATCGAGGCGCACGGCGCGGTGAGCGCCCCGGTCGCCGAGCAGATGGCGCCGAGGCGCGCGCCAGCGCGCCAGGTCGAGATCGGCGTCGGGATCACCGGGCATCGCCGGGCCCGACGGTGGCAGCGAGGAGAAGCCGGTCGGGCACCGTGTTCATCGGCGTCGCACACGCCGGGCGGCAAGCGCGCGTGCGGCTCTACTCCATGACGGCGGAACGCGCGCGACGATCCGCGAGCGCGTCGGCCGCAGACGGCGCTCGATCTCGTGCGGCGGGAGCTCATGGGCCTGCCGCTCGACGCCAGGCTCAGTAGCGCCGCCCGCTTCGGAGCTCCGTTGCGCATCTTCCTCGCCGTATTCCCGCCCCCGACGTGCAGCGTGCCGCTGGCACTGTCTTCAGGCGCTGCGGAGCCCCGGCGACGGCACGTGTCGTGGGTCAAGCCCGAGAACCTGCACTACACGCTGCGCTTCATTGGCGAAGTGGGCGGTGACGGGTTGCGCCGGATCGCCGAGGCGGCTCAGGTCGCGGCGAGCCAGCACGCGGCGTTCGACGCGGCGCTCCGGCGGCCTCGGCGGCTTTCCGACGCTGCGCCGTGCGCGTGTGCTGTGGATCGGCATGGCGCGCGGGGGCTCGGCGCTCGAGGCGCTCGCCGCGAGCCTCGACCGTGGCTCGAGCGGCGCGGCTTCAAGCCCGAAGCCCAAGCGTTCACCGCGCACCTCACGATCGGCCGCGTGCGCGAGCCGCGTGCGGACTGGACCGATCGACTGGCCGAGGCGACGAGACGCTCGGCGAGCCGCCGTTTCGCGCCGACCGCATCGCCGTCGTCGAGAGCGCACTGTCGCCGAAGGGGCCGACGTATTCGGTGAGGATGACGGCGAGCTTGGTGGCTGACGGAGGCGAATTGCGCCGATGAGCAGAGGCTTTCACGAGTTTCGATTCTCGTTCGTTCTGGATTCTGCTCGCGTGCTTGTCATCCTCCCCGGCGACTGGGACGACGTGGACCGCACCGCAGGAACCGCTCTCGCCTCGGCAGTGGCTGGAATTCGACTTGAGCGGCGCCGACGCCGTGGGCATCGGCCGTTTGGTCGCCGTGCGGGACACGGTGGTCGACGTGAGCCCCGTGGACAGCTCGGGAATCCCCGTGCGCTCCTGACCCTTCGGGTCGCGACGGCTGAAGGGAGGGGAATGGAGGAGCCACGATTCGAGTCGGGATTTCGGCTACGCCGACTTCAACCGTAGCTTGAGCCACAGAGCCAGCCCGCGCTCTTCATGCTCCGCAGATACTCGTCGGGGTGGGGTTGTGCGATGGCCCGGATCCCGGCGGTGCCGGACTTCGTTCCTTGGCGGACTCCGAGGTCGCCGCCACCCAGCGGAACTGTGACGCGGATCTTGGAGGACCAGAGTGTCGACTCTCTCCTCACTCGAGCCGACGTCGTGGTCGTCGGTCAGGTGATCTTTCTCGGTTTTGCGCGACGGGTTCAAAGAGGCGCTGCGTTGTGGTCGCGGTGGATAGCGTGCTGGCCGGGACTGTATCCACCGACTCGCTTTGCGTCTTCATGCCGTTCCTCGCCTACGCTCCGCCCGGGCAGGGTCTCGCCGTGTTGCGGGCCACCCGAGGGCTATCACGAGACCATCGGCTACCTCGCGGGCGGCCAGGCCGTGATCGATGGCCGAACGCAGCGCTGGGGCATTTCAGTAGAGACACTTCGCCAGCGGCTCCGCCACCTGCGACCACAGGATCTCGAGCACCGAGGTTCTCCCGCTCGGACTTCCTCGCGGGCCGAATTCTGGTGGGATCGGCCCCCTACGGAATGACCTCTTGCCTCTACTGCTCCAAATGTGTAATATGCCCGGGTCGACCCGCGGCGGCCCGCATTTCCCTAGCGTCGAAGAGCCGTCGGGGAGAGAGTGACCCCATGAGCCCCGGGACGCGAGTAACGCCCCCTCGACGGACGAACCGCCCCTGCGAAGGAGACGCAGACCATGATTGCCAACACGCCGTCGGCCAAGGAAAAGACCAAGGCGCTGGACCTGGCCCTGCAGCAGATCGAGAAGCAGTTCGGCAAGGGCGCCATCATGAAGCTGGGCGAGGAGTCAGCGCCAGCGTGGCGGTCGAGATCATCCCCACCGGCTCGATCGGCTCTCGACATGGCGCTCGGCATCGGCGGCGTGCCGCGCGGGCGCGTCGTCGAGATCTACGGGCCCGAGTCCTCGGGCAAGACGACGCCTGGCGCTCACCATCATCGCCAACGCGCAGCGGCCTGGGCGGCAACGCGGTGTTCATCGACGCCGAGCACGCCCTCGACGCGGCGTACGCGCAGAAGCTCGGCGTCGACATCGCCAACCTGCACGTGGCACAGCCCGACACCGGCGAGGAGGCGCTCGAGATCGCCGACCACCTGGTGCGCTCGGGCGCGGTCGACGTCGTCGTGATCGACTCGGTCGCGGCACTCGGTGCCGCGCGCCGAGATCGAAGGCGAGATGGGCGACTCGCACGTCGGCCTCCAGGCGCGGCTCATGTCGCAGGCGCTGCGCAAGCTCACCGGCTCGATCTCCAAGAGCCAGCACCGTGCGTCATCTTCATCAACCAGATCCGCATGCAGATCGGCATCATGTTCGGCAATCCGGAGACGACGGCCGGCGGGCGCGCGCTCAAGTTCTACGCCTCGGTGCGCCTCGACATCCGCCGCATCGCCACGCTCAAGGAAGGCGAGCAGGCGGTCGGCAACCGCACCAAGGTCAAGGTGGTGAAGAACAAGGTCGCGGCCCCGTTCCGCGAGGCCGAGTTCGACATCCTCTACAACGAGGGCATCTCGCGCGAGGGCGAGCTGATCGACTTCGCGTCGAGAAGAAGCGTCGATCCAGAAGAGCCGGCACGTGGTTCTCGTTCGGCGAGGAGCGCATCGGCCAGGGCCGCGAGAACGCGCGGCTGTTCCTCAAGGAGCACGCCGACATCCGCGCGGCAGGTCGAGGCGAAGCTCCTGCCGCAGCTGGGCCCTCAAGGTTCCGGAGTCGGGGAACGGCGCCGCCCTCGCGCCGAAGGCATCCGCCGCACGCCCCGGCGACGGTGGAGAAGCCCACTCCGCTCCAGCCAACTCCGCGTCGCGCGTCCGCCGGCGCTGGTCGCGAGCGCAGACCGGAAGCGGTGACCTCCGCCCCCCGAAAGGGCTCCATGACGCTCGGCGCGCGCCGTCGCTCGTTCTCGTCGAGCCGCGGCTCGGGCAGCACACTGAGGCGGGGCCGCCGGGAAGCCCTGCCGCGGTGGAGGCGGCACGCGCGGCCGCGCTCAAGCTGCTCGACCGCAGCCGCCGCACGCGATCCGACTCTCGCCCGTCGCCTTCGTGATCGTCCACGCCCCGGCCAGCGTCGACGAGGTCCCGCGCCGGCTCGAGCGCGCGTCGGGCTGGTGGACGACGTCGAGTACGCCCGCGCCTACCTCGCACGGGCGCTGGAATCGGCGATCGGCCGGGTGGCGGCGTCTCGCAGCCGGAGCTGCGCCAGCGCGTGGATCGCGCACCGAAGACATCGCAGGCCGCCGCGTGGCACGACTCCCCGAGGTCGACTCGGGCGCCGCTGACGAGGCGTCGCTCGCGAGCCGCGTCATCGCACAGACCGCGCGCCGCTACGCGCGTCTCGACCCGGCAGCGCGGCGCCAGCGCTCGTGGCCGGGCGCTGCTCGCGCGCCGGCTTCGACGCCGACACGATCCGACAGGCGTTCCGCGAGATGCCGAGCTTTGGAACGCGAACCCTAGTCGCATCGCGTCGCGCCGCCGTCTCGGCTATCTTTCGCCGATTATGCCGGCGTCCCCTGATCTCCATTGTGCCGCGCACCGCGTCCGAGCTGCGCCGGGCGTTCCTCGACTTCTTCGCGCAGCGCGGGCACACGGTCGTGCCGTCGTCGCCGCTGGTGCCCGAACGACCCGACGCTGCTGTTCACGACCGCCGGGATGGTGCAGTTCAAGCCCTACTACACGGCCGCCGGCGACGTGCCCTACACGCGCGCGGCCTCGATCCAGAAGTGCCTGCGGCTCACCGACCTCGACAACGTCGGGCTGACGCCGCGGCACGACACGTTCTTCGAGATGCTCGGCAACTTCTCGTTCGGCCCGCGCGAGCGCGGCGCCTACTTCAAGGAGGAGGCGATCGCCTTCGCCTGGGAGTTCGTGACCCAGGTGCTCGGCCTGCCGCACGGAGCGGCTCTACGCCTCGATCTTCGCGGGCGAGGGCAAGCTGCCGCGCGACGACGAGGCGATCGCGCTGTGGAAGAAGATCGGCGCTCGCCGAGCGACCGCATCGTGGCGCTCGGCCGCGCGGACAACTTCTGGGGCCCGGCCGGCGGCCAGGGCGCGTGCGGGCCGTGCAGCGAGATCTACTTCGACCTCGGCGAGCAGCGTCCGGACTACCTCGCCGGACGGACGCGTTCTGGGGCGAGCAGCCCGGGCGATCCGCGGCGACCGCTACATGGAGTTCTGGAACCTCGTGTTCCCGCAGTTCGACGCGCAGGCCGACGGCACGCTCGACGCCGCTCGCCGCGGCCCGGGCATCGACACCGGCATGGGGATCGAGCGGCTGGCGCTGATCGTCCAGGGCAAGTCGCACGATCTTCGAGACCGACGTGTTCGCGCCGCTCGTCGAGCACGTGCTCGCGCGCGACCCGCGCGCGCGACGAGCGCATCGCCGGCGGCGCTGCGCGACGCGCGCATCATCGCCGACCACGTGCGCGCGCTCACGTTCGCGATCGGCGAGGGCGCGCTGCCGGGCAACGAGGGCGCGGGCTACGTGCTGCGCCGCCTGCTGCGGCGCGCGATGACGCGCGGGCGCTCGCAGCGCAGGGCTCGCGATCGACGAGCAGCCGCTGCTCGCGCGGGTCGGCGAAGCTGACGCGTCGAGATGTTCGGCGGCCACTACCCGAGCTGCTGCGCGCCGCGACGCGATCGCTCGCGCGTGCTGCGAGCAGGAGGAGACGGCGTTCGTCCAGACCTTCGAGGCCGGGCTCCAGCGGCTCGAGCAGCTGCTGGCGCCGGCGACGCAAGCGATCTGCGGGTCGCCGATGCGTTCGCGCTCCACGACACGTACGGCTTCCCGATCGAGCTGACCGAGGAGATCGCGCGCGAGCGCGGTGTCTCGATCGATCGCGAGGGCTTCGAGCGCGCGATGGAGGAGCAGCGCCAGCGGGCGCGCGCGGCGAGCAAGTTCAAGAAGGGCGAGGCGCGCGAGCGCGCGCGCCTGGACCGAGGTCGCGCCGGGGCCGGACTCGGAGTTCCTCGGCTACGACCGACGCTCGACGCCGACGGCCTCGCGCTGCGCCGCTGGCGGCGCACGGCGATTCGAGCTCGAGCTGATGCTCGACCGCACGCCGTGCTACGCCGAGTCGGGCGGGCAGGTCGCGGATCGGGGTCGTCTGGTCGGCGACCGACGGGCGCCGAGCTGACGCGACGTCTATCAAGAGGGCGAGTCGATCGTGCACCGGGTCCGGGTCGACCGAGCGCCGCCGCGAGACGCTGCTCCTCGCGGCCGGAACGGCGCGGACGCGCTCGGCCGCGCGTCGACCCCGCGTACCGGCTTCCCGACGATGCGTCACCACACGGCGACGCATCTGCTGCACGCGGCGCTGCGCCAGACGCTCGGCACGCACGTCCGACAGGCGGGCTCGCTGGTCGCGCCGGATCGGCTGCGCTTCGACTACACGCACTTCGAGGCGCCGGCGCGCGAGCAGCTCGACCGCGATCGAGCGCGATCGTCGCGGAATGGGTCGCTCCGCGACCGTCCGGTGACGTGGACGGTGCATGCCGCTCGACGAGGCCAAGAAGCTCGGCGCGATGGCGCTGTTCGGCGAGAAGTACGGCGCCGAGGTGCGCGTCGTCACTGTCGAGGGCGTCGAGGACGCGGGCATCCCGTTGAGCCGCGAGCTGTGCGGCGGCACGCACGTGCAGCGCACCGGCGAGATCGGCGCGTTCGTGATCGTGAGCGACGCGTCGATCGCGAGCGGCGTGCGGCGCATCGAGGCGCTGTGCGGGCACGTGGCGCTGCGCGCACATGAAGGGCGAGCGCGCGTCGCTGCACCGCGATCGCGGCCGACGCTGCAGGCCGAGCCCGGCCGCGGTGCTCGAGCAGGTCGAGAAGCTGCGCGGCGAGATCGAGCGGCTGCGCAAGGCGCACGCCGAGCACGAGCGCGGCGGGCTCGAGGCGGAGATGACGAAGCTCGCGACGCCGGCGACGGCGTCGCCGCAAGCGGAAGCTGGGTCGTGGCCGAGCTGGACGTCGGCGGCCGACGCGAACGCGGTGCGCGACGCGGCGGACCGGCTGCGCGGCACGCTCGGGCGCGGCGCCGCGGTGCTCGCGATCCGCGGCGACGGCAAGCTGACGTTCCTCGCCGCGGTGAGCGACGACCTCGTGGCGGAGAAGAAGCTGCGCGCCGACGAGCTCGTGCGCGCGGTGGCGCAAGGTCACCGGCGGCTCGGGCGGCGGCAAGCCGCATCTGGCGCTCGCGGGCGGCAAGGACGCGCGAAGCTCGACGACGCGCTCGCCGAGGCGCGCCGGTTGATCGGCGAGGCGCTTGGGATGATCGCGAGGGTCGCGGCCGCGCGAGTCCCGCATCGTCGTACCCGTGAGCATCCGCGCCGCGGGCACGGGCGCGTGCGCTCCGGAGGACGTGGCGTGAAGGCGCTCGTGCTCGCCGGCGGGCGCGGCACGCGGCTGCGTCCCATCACCCACACGAGCGCCAAGCAGCTCGTGCCGGTGGCGAACAAGCCGGTGCTGTTCTACGGGCTCGAGGCGATCCGCGAGGCGGGCATCAACGACGTCGGCATCGTCGTCAGCGATCCGCGCGAGCTGCTCCAGCCCGACCAGCGTACCGGCGAGCGATGACGGCGATCGTGAACAGCCAGGCCGAGATCCGCGCCGCGGTCGGCGACGGCTCGCGCTTCGGGCTGCGCGTCACCTACATCGAGCAGGAGGCGCCGCTCGGCCTCGCGCACGCGGTCAAGATCTCCGAGGACTACATGGCGGGCGAGCCGTTCGTCATGTACCTCGGCGACAACCTGATCAAGGACGGCGTGACGCCGTTCGTGCGCGAGTTCGAGGCGGAGAAGCCGCGACGCGCAGATCCTGCTCGCGCACGTGCGCAATCCGCAGGACTTCGGCGTGGCCGAGCTGGACGGCGACGCGCGTGGTGCGAGCTCGAGGAGAAGCCGGCGGAGCCGAAGCAGCGACCTGGCGCTGGTCGGCGTCTACCTGTTCAGTCGTCGCGTGTTCGACGCGGTGCGCGCGATCCAGCCGAGCCGCCGCGGCGAGCTCGAGATCACCGACGCGATCCAGTGGCTGATCGACCAGCGGCAAGCGCGGTGCGCTCGCACGTCATCACCGGCTGGTGGAAGGACACCGGCAAGGTCGAGGACATGCTCGAGGGCAACCGCATCGATGCTGGGCGCGACTCGAGCCGTCGATCCAGGGCACGCGTCGACGCGGCCACGAAGATCGAGGGTCGCGTCACGGTGGGCGCGGGCACAGTCGATCGAGCGCTCGCGGCTGCGCGGCCGCTCATCATCGGCGCGGGCGCCCGTGATCGTGGACTCCTACGTCGGACCGTTCACGGCGATCGGCGACTGGGTCGAGGTCGCAGCACAGCGAGATCGAGCACTCGATCGTGCTCGAGCGGAGCCGCCTCGGTCGACGTGCCGCGCCGCATCGAGTCGAGCCTGATCGGCACGCGACGCGGTGGTGTGCGCGAGCGACGCGCTGGCCGCGCACGCATCGGCTGATGCTCGGCGACTCGAGCCGGGTGGAGCTGTCGTGAAGGTGCGCTGGTCACCGGCGCGCGGCGGATGCTGGCGCCAGGCGCTGGTGCCCGGCGCTCGAGCGCCGCGGGCCACGACGGTGCTGCTGCTCGCGCGCGCCGACGCCGACGTCACGCGACGCCGGCGCGTTGCGTGCATCCGGCCGGACTGTCCGCGCCGGACTGGATCGTTCCAACTTGCCGGCGTTCACCCGCGTCGACGATTGCGAGTCCGAGGTCGACCACGCGTATCGCGGTCAACGCGCTCGGCGCCCGCAACGCGCGCGGCCGCCGCGGCGGCGCACGGCGCCGCGATCCTGACGATCTCGACCGACTACGTATTCGACGGCACCGCCCAGCACGCCGTATCGCGAGTACGACGCGCGGCCGCGCCGCGCGTCGGTGTACGGCGCGTCGAAGCGGGCGGGCGAGCAGGCGGTGCGCGAAGCGATGCCACGCCATCTCATCGTGCGGCACGGCGTGGCTCTACGGCCGCGGCGGATCAACTTCGTCGACACGATCCTGCGGAAGGCGCGCGGCGGGCGATCGACCTGCAGCGTCGTCGACGACCAGCGCGGCTCGCCGACGTGGACGCGAGGATCTCGCGACGGCGCTGGTGCGCGCTCGCGAGACCGACCAGGTACGGCACGCTACCACGTGCACGAACCGAGCGGCACTGCACCTGGCACGACCTCGCGGCGTTCGCGCTCGCAGGCGGCCGGGATCCTCGACTCGTGGTCGACCGCACGTCGACCGGCGCGCGTTCGCGCGCCCGGCGCGCGCGGCCGGCGTACTCGGTGCTCAGCGAACCAATACTGTTCGAGCAGGTGACCGGCGCGCGGCTGCCGCACTGGCAGGACGCGTGTCGATCGCGCGTATCTCGCGTCGAAGCCGACGCCGGCAGGCAGCGCGCCAGCCGAAAGCCGAGAGCGACCCGACCCGTGAAACGGTGCGCAAGTCCGTGAGCGCGGCCCGCTCGAGCGCACGGCGCGCGCGCCGCTGTTCCACGGAGTCGGCGCGTCGATGCGCTCGCGCCGAGCCGCAGCCGCGCCGCGCGCCGGTGGCGGCGGCCGCCGAGGCCGACGATCGCGACGCCTGCGAGACCGGCGGATCGCTGTCTACTTCTGCGGCAACGGCGGCAGCGCCGCCGACGCGCAGCACCTCGCGGCCGAGCTGGCCGGGCGCTATCATGCTCGAGCGGCCCGGCGCTGGCGGCGGTCGCGCTCACGCACCAACACCTCGTCGCTGACCGCGATCGGCAACGACTACGGCTACGATGCAGGTGTTCTCGCGCCAGCTCGAGGGGCTCGGGCGCTCCAGGCGACGTGCTGGTCGCGATCACCACCAGCGGCGGATCGCCGAGCGTGCTGCGAGGCGGTCGCATGACGGCGCGACGGCTCGGGCATGACGGTCATCGGCATGACCGGCGCATGGGCGCAGCGAGTTCGCGGCGCTGTGCGACCACGCGCTCGTGACGCCGGGCACGCATCACGCCGCGCATCCAGGAGGGCACATCGCGATGGGCCACGCGCTGTGCGAGCTGGTCGAGCGCGCGCTGTTCGGCGCCCGCGGGCGCGGCGCGCTCGCGTGCGCTGCCGGCGCGCGTCGACGCGCGGGCGCGCGCGCTCGCGCGAGCTCGCCGGCGCCGCCGGCACGCGAGCCGCGCTGATCGGAGCCGCTGCTCGAGGCGCTGCGCCCCAAGCAGTGGACCAAGAATCTGCTGCTGTTCGCGGGCGTCCTGTTCTCGCAGCAGATCGACGCGATCCGCGCTCGCTGCTGCGCGCCGCCGCCGGGCTTCGTCGCGTTCTCGCTGCTCGCCGGCGCGGTCTACATGCTCAACGACCTGCGCGACGTCGAGGCCGACCGCCGGCATCCGCGCAAGAAGCAGCGCGCCCGATCGCCTCCGGCCGGCTGTCGGTCCCGGCGGCGTGGATCGGCGCTGGTGCCGCTGCTCGCGGTCGTCGCCGCGACTCTCGTGGTGGCTGGGACCGGCGTTCGTGACGGTGCCGCGCGTCGTACCTCGTGATGCAACCTCGCCTACAGCGTGCCGGCTCAAGCGCAGGTGCTGATCGACGTGTTCCTGATCGCGCATCGGGTTCGTGCTGCGCGCGATCGCCGGCGTCGAGCTGCTGCTGCCGGTGGCGCCGGCACCGAGATCTCGCCGTGGCTGCTGGTGTGCACGTTCTTCGGCGCGCTGTTCCTGGCGCTCGCCAAGCGCCGGCGCGGAGATGCGCGAACGCCGGCGACGACGCGCCGGCCAGCAGCGCGAGTGCTGCGGCCACTACACGCCCGAGCTGCTCGACGGCCTGCTGCTCGTCACCGCGGCGACCAGCCTGATGTCGCTACGCGCTCTACACGATCTGGCCGGCGACGGTGGCGAAGTTCGGCACCGAGGCGCTGCTCTACACCGTGCCGTTCGTCGCCTACGGCATCTTCCGCTACCTCTACCTGGTGCGCGACGACCGAGCCGACCGAGGATCCGTCGCAGGTGCTGCTGCACCGACCGCCCGCTCGCGGTGTGCGTGCTGCTCTACCTGCGTCGCGGTCGTCGCTCATCCTCTACTCGCACGTGAGCGGCGCGTCCGGAGGCTCCGCGCGCGACGGTGCGCGATCGAGGCGCGCGCCAAGCTCAACCTGGGTCTCGCGGTCGGCCCGCGGCGGCCCGACGGCTATCACGACCTCGCCACCGATCTTCCAGTCGCATCTCGCTCGCCGACACGCTCGAGCGTTCGCGCCACGTCGCGCGGCTTCACGCTGCGCAGTCGCACGAGGACGCGTCGCTACGCAGCGCGCAGCGTCGCAGGAACGCTGAGCCACGCTGCCGCGCTCCGCGCGCGGTCGGCGGGCAATCTCGTGCTGCGCGCGGCGCGGCTGTTGCGCGCATCGAACCGGCGTCGGCGGGCGCGCGATTCACGCCTCGATCAAGCGCATTCCGCCGCGAGCGCGGGACTCGGCGGCGGCGAGCGCGGACGCGGCCGCCGCGCTCGCCGGGACTGCCGCGCGCTTGTATGCGAGGCTGCGATGCGCCGCGCCGGATCGCTGCGCGCTCGCGCGCCGAGCTCGGGTCCGACGTTCCGTTCGCGCTCATGGGCGGCACCGCGCTCGGTCTGCGGACGCGGCGAGCGCTTGGCATTCGTCGTCTGCAAAGCCCTTCCGTGCCGTGATCGCGCTGCCGCGCTGGAGACATTTCCACCGCGCGGCGCGTTCCGCACGCATCGACCGGACGAAATATGCTTGACAGCGTGGAAGTCGCAAACCTAAGATTCGCACAAAGCACTTGCGGCGCGAGTGAAGTAAGAGCGTGCGATGCGCTGCGTCTCGGGAAACACGTTCGAAGGAGTTGCTCGAAGTCGACGGTCGTGTTCCCGTCGCTTCGCGCGCGACTGCGCGCGCGGGCATCGAACAGCCGCGACATGACCGGCAGCGGCTCTGCGGTCTTCGGGATCGTGCCGGCCGGGATCGCGTCCGGCCGAAGGTCGTCAGAGCCGCTTCGTCGGTGAACGAGGCGACTCTACGTCGATGCGATCGAGAATCACGCGTCGATGCAGACTCACGCATGATCCGCTAGCTTGAGCCGGAGGCATGGATGCACGACGCTCAAGACGAGCCACTGCAGCGCGACCACGGCAGCGCGCGATCCGGCGCTCGGTGTCGCTGGCTCGCGAGGTGGATCTCGCCATGATCGAGATCACCGAGGTCCGCGTCTCCCTCCGGAACGACGAGAAACTGAAGGCGTTCGTGAGCATCACGCTCAACGACTCGTTCGTGGTCCGGGGCCTCAAGATCATCCATGGCAACACCGGGTCTGTTCGTCGCGATGCCGAGCCGCAAGCGGCCCGATGGCCAGCACCAGGATCTCGCCCATCCGATCAACGACGCCACCCGCAAGTACCTGACCGAGATCGTGATGGCCGAGTACGAGCGCGAGCTGGCCAACCCGGCACCCGCAGCCTCCGAGACAGCGCCAGCGCTCGCGAGTCGGTCTACTGACGCGAGCGCAGTGGAGTCTCCCGCCGGCCGTGCCACGGTTCCGCCGTGCTCCCCGCGGCCGCCAGATCCGCGCGGCCGACCGTGCCACGCGCCATTGACAGGCCGTTGACCAGCGCGCCGCTAGATATCCCGCGCGGCTTTTCTCCAGCGGCTAGTTCTCCTCGGCCAGTCGCCATCACCCCGTGATCGCTCACGGCCGGACCGGACCGTGACGGAAATCCCGTTCTGTTGGTGGGGCGTGGCCAAGCGGTAAGGCACGAGACTTTGGATCTCGCATCCGGAGGTTCGAATCCTCCCGCCCCAGCCATTTCGCGGGGCCGGAGGACGCTCCGGCCGTTTCCGCATCGTAGTCGCGGACCGCGCGTTCGCGCATGTTCCCAGCCGACCGCGACGTCTGACGGGAGGCATCGATCGCGTGGATCCGTGTCGCATCTTCGCGGGCAACGCCAGCCGCCGGCTCGCGCAAGTCGATCTGCGAGCAAGCTCAAGGTGCCGCTCGGCGACGCCGACGTCGCGCGCTTCGAGGACGGCGAGGTCTCGGTGCGCTTCAACGAGAACATCCGCGGCGGCGACGTGTTCATCGTCCAGCCGACCGGCGCGCCGGCGGACAACCTGATGGAGCTGCTGGTCGATGCTCGACGCGGCCAAGCGCGCCTCGGCGCGGCGCGTCACGGCGGTGATGCCGTACTTCGGCTACGCGCGCCAGGACCGCAAGGACCAGCCGCGCGCGCCGATCACGGCCAAGCTGGTGGCCAACCTGATCACCGATGGCGGGCGCCGACCGCGCGCTGACGATGGATCTGCACAGCGCGCAGATCCAGGGCTTCTTCGACATCCCGTTCGACCACCTCTACGCCGCGCCGGTGCTGATCGAGTACTTCGCGCAGAAGAACATCCCGGACCTGGTGGTGGTGGCGCCCGACATCGGCGGCGTCGAAGATGGCGCGCGCCTACGCCAAGCGCCTGGGCGCCGACCTGGCGCTCGTCGACAAGCGCCGGCCGCGGCCCGACGCGGTCGAGATCATGAACATCATCGGCGACGTCGAGGGCAAGAACGTCGGTGCTGTTCGACGACGTCGTCACGACCGGCCGGCACGCTGTGCCAGGCGGCCGAGGCGATCCGCGCCGCAGGGCGCGCACGGACATCTACGCGCGGCGTGACGCACGGCGTGTTCGTGCCCGGGCTCGTTCGAGCGCATCGCCGACTCGCCGATCAAGGAGCTGGTGATCACCGACACGCTCAACCACGACGCACGTGCCGCTGCCGCCGAACGTCACGCGAGCTGTCGGTCGCGGGATCTGCTGGGCGAGGCGGTGCAGCGCATCCACGAGGAGCGCTCGCTCAGCTCGCTGTTCGTTTGACACACCGGGCGCCGAGCGCGCGCCCGGACGATCGACCCCGGGATCCGAAGTCGAGGAGGAACGCCATGGCAGTCATCCCGTTGAAGCGGCAAGCGCCGCGAGCAGCTCGGCAAGGGCGGCGCCCGCAAGGCGCGCGCGCCGGCGAGATTCCGGGCGTGCTGTACGGGCACGGCGAGGACGCCGGTCGCCGGTGGCGGTCGGGCGCGCGCGAGTTCGAGGTCGCGCTCCGCGCAGCACAAGGGCGGCAACGCGATCGTCAACCTGGCGCGTCGGCGCGGCGGCGAGTACACCGCGCTGATCCGCGACGTGCAGTACGACCCGCTCATCGCGCCAGCATCCTGCACCTCGACTTCCAGCACATCTCGCTCACCGAGACGATCGAGGTCGAAGGTCGCCGTGCACCTGACCGGCGCTGCCGATCGGCGTCAAGGACGGCGGCGGCATCCTCGAGCACATCACTGCGCGAGCTCGAGGTGCGCTGCCTGCCGACCGCGATCCCGCCGTCGATCGACGTGGACGTGAGCGCACCTCAACATCGGCGACTCGATCCACGTGCGCGACCTCGTCGATGCCCGACGTGACGATCCTCACCGACCCCGACGCAACGATCGCGCACGGTGGTGCCGCCGACGCGTGATGGAGGAGAAGCCGGCGGAGGGTGGTCGCGGCCGCGGGCGCACCGGCCGAGCCCGAGGTGATCGCCAAGGGCAAGAAGGACGAGGAGAGCCGAGGCCGAGGAAGGAGAAGGGAGAAGGAGAAGGGGAAGAAGTAGCGCCGTGCCGGCTGGTGCGTCGGCCTCGGCAATCCGGGTCGCGCGTTACGCCGACACGCGGCACAACGTCGGCTGGCGGGTGCGTGCGAAACGCTGGTCGGGCGCTGGCAGGCGCGACGCGCGACCGACGGCCGCCTAGTACCGGTCGTGGCACGGCGCGAGCGACGCGGGCGCGACGGTGGCGCTCGGTCGAGCCGCTCACGTTCATGAACCTGAGCGGCGACGCGGTCGCGCGCTGGCGAGCCGGACACGGGCTCGAGCCCGGATCGACTGCTGGTGGTGACGCGACGACGTCTATCTGCCGGTCGGGACGCTGCGGCTGCGGGCGCGCGGCATCGAGCGGCGGACATCGCGGGCTCGAGAGCATCGAGGCGGCGCTCGGCAGCGCGAGAGTATCGCGCGGCTGCGGATCGGCGTCGGGCGCGGACAGCGGCGCGGGGCTGCAGCGACCACGTGCTGGAGACGTCGGATCGCGGAGGACGAGGACGGCTGGACGAGCGGCGATGCGATCGCGCGGCCGACGCCGTGGAGTGCTGGGCTGGCCGAGGGCATCCTCGCCGCGATGAATCGGTTCAATCGCAGGCTGCATGAGGAGGCCGTCGGAATCGTGACACAAGTACGAGACCACGTTCATCCTCGAGGCCGGGCTTCGACGAGACCGGATGCAACGAGGAGATCGAGCAGCGTCATCCGGGTGGATCAAGGACCTGGGCGGCGAGGTGCTCGAGGTGTCAGCGCTGGGGCAAGCGGCGCCTGGCGTACGAGATCGATCGACGCAGCGCGACGGGATCTACACGCTGGTGCTGTACCAGGGGCCCGGCGCGATGGTGAAGGAGGTCGAGCGGCGGCTGCGGCTGAACGAGTCGGTGCATGCGCGTGCTGACCGTGATGCACGTTCCGCCGGAGCTGACCGCAGCCGCAGGCCGATCCCGAGCTGGCGGTCGCGGCGGCCGCGGAGAAGCCGGGACGAGTAACTGGCGGTCAGCCCCCGAGGAGGCCGGAGCATGAGCGATGCTCGAACTGAAGCTTCCGGAGATCAACCGGGTGCTGGTGAGCGGCAGCGGCTGACCCGCGATCCCGGACCGGCGCTACGCGCGGCGACGGCACGCAGGTCACCAGCTTCAGCCTGGCGTTCCACCGCCGTTACCGGGCGCGCGGACGGCACACCGGCGGAGCAGACCGGCTTCGTGACGGTGCTCACGTATCAGCGGCTGGCCGAGGTGTGCGGGCAGTATCTGAAGAAGGGCAGCCCGGTGCTGGTCGAGGGCCGGCTGCAGATGCGGGAGTGGACGACGATGCGCGGCGAGAAGGAGCAGCCGGCTCGAGCTGCGCGCCGAGATGGTGCACTTCCTCGAGCGGCGTCCGGACGGACCCACACGACGGAGCCGGCCGCCGGCGCGCGCAGAGCGTCCCGCGCCGAGGGAAGGGCGCCGAGGGCGACGGTTGTTCTGATCCGGGTTTAATGGCGGATCGATGAACTGTTCTGAGAGGTCGAACGGGAGGATAGCGAGAAGATGGCGCGGAAGGAACGAGAGAGCAAAGAGCTTCAAGCGGAAGTACTGCAAGCTGTGCCTCGAGAAGGTCGGGATTCGTCGACTACAAGGACGAGAAGCGGCTCGGCCGGTTCATCACCGACCGCGGCAAGATCGTGCCGCGCCGCGTGTCGGGCACCTGCTCGCGACATCAGAAGCAGATCACGACCGCGGTGAAGCGGGCGCGGATGCTGGCGCTGCTGCCGTTCACCAGTGACTTCTATCGCTGAACCGGTCGCTGCCGGCGGACGGCCGGCGTCATGGCTGCACGCTCGCTGCTGCTGGCTCGCTGCCGCGCTCGGCCTGTTGCGTGGCGAAGCGCCGTCGCCGTGGGGCGGCCTGTGGCTGGCTGGTGCCCGGCTGCGGTGGCGGCGCCGCTGCTCGCCGGCTGGCGGTTCGGCGCATGTGGGCGTGCTGGTGCCGCTCGCGCTCTTCGTCGTGGCGATGGTGGCGGCGGGGCCGTTCAGCATCTGGGTGTGGTGGATTCCGGTGGCCGCGCTGACCGGCGCGTGGATGGGACTGCGCGAGGAGAGGCGGGCGCCTGGCGTCGGGCGAGCGGGCGTGGATGCTGGCTGCCGCGTGCTGCTGCTCGCCGCGGCGCTGCCGTGGACGGCTGCCTATCCGAGCGTGGTACGAGCCGCGGATGCAGCTGCATCGGCCGATGCGGCGACGCGACAGCGCGGCGACAGCCGCGGCAGTGAGCTACGCGAGGCGCGGCGCAGCTGCCGGATCCCGACGCGATCGGCGTGCCGGCGATCGACGTGCGATCGAAGCCACGGCTGCGCGCGTCACGCGCCAGGGTCGCCGCTGCCGAGCGTGCTGTTCCGTGTGGATGGCGCTGCTGGTGTCCGCGGGCCGCGGCGCTGGCGTCACGGGTCGGCCGCGTGGCTTCGCTGGCCGGCGCTCTCGCGCCAGCCGGCTCGCGCGACTGGCGGCTGCCGGACGGCGCGCTCTGGACTGCTTGCTCGCCGGAATGGCGCTGCTGCGTGCGCCGGTCGGCGCGGTCTGGTCACCGACCGCGTGGACGCTGCTGATCATCACCGGGCTCGGGTTATTGTCTGCAGGGAGTGCGCGGTCGTAGAATCGCTGCTGCTCGCGCGTCGGCATTCCGTCCCATCGATCATCGCCCTGACGTTCGTTGTTCGTGCTGCTGATGGCCTGCGCCGTGTTCCTGCTCACGCACGGCGTGCGTGGGCGTGAGCGACGTCTGGCTGGACTACCGACGCCTCGAAGCCGGTCCCGCGACGTGGACGATCCTAGGAGAGTACCGATGGACGTGATTCTGCTCGAAGACCTGATCGGGCGTGCGGCAGCAAGGGCGCCACGGTCAACGTCAAGCCCGGGCTACGCCCGCAACTACCTGCTGCCGCGCCGGCTCGCGATCGCAGGCCGGCACCAAGGCCGGCGAACCTCTATCCAGGAGCTGGAGCGCGCAGAACCGAGTCGCCGAGAAGCGCATGGTCGAGGCAGGCGCGCGCCGAGGCGGCGCAAGCTCGACGGCGTCGAGGTCAACATCCCGGCCCAGGCCAACGAGGAGGACACGCTGTTCGGCTCGATCACGAACGCGCGACGTCGCCGATGCGCTGGCGCAAGGCCGGCCACAGTGGTCGACAAGCGCAGATCGAGCTCGACGGACCACATCAAGCAGCTCGGCAAGTACGACGTGCCGGTGCCGCTTCTGCGGCGGCGTCACGGCGACCGTGAAGGTCTGGGTGGTGCGCGGCCATGAGCACGGGCCGCTGCGCTTGCGACGCGGATCCGTGCTGGTCGCTGCTGCTGTGGTAGCGCCGCCGTGCTCGCCGCACGCCGGCCGGCGAAGCCGAAGAAGTCCGACTCAGAGCAAGAAGTCGACCGCGAAGACCGCCGCCCCGGCGACACGGTGCTGGTGCGGGTCGGCAAGGGAGTCGATCACGCCGGCGCATCGTCAGCGCAGCGGCTCGAGGAGCTGCCCGAGCAGTTCCGCGCCAACTTCGCGACCCCGGAGGGCCGGCAGCGTGCTCGACCGCATGGTCGAGGAGCGCGTGTGGCTGCGGCGCGCGGCCAGAAGACGGCGTGCCGCAACGCCCGGTCAGATGCGCGCCAGATCGAGCAGTCGCAGCCGCGACCTGCTGATCCGCACCTACGTCAACGAGGTGATGGCGTACGAACCCGCGCACCAGTCCGACGCCGAGGCGCAGGCGTACTACGACGCGCACCTCAGACGACTACCGCGTCCCGGCCACGGTCGTGCGCTGAGCCACATCCAGCTCGAAGGACGAGGAAGCCGACGCGCAGAAGGTGCTCAGGCAGCGCGAAGACGGAAGCGGGACTGGGAGAAGCTGGTCGCAGCAAGTACTCGGCCGACACGCTGACCGCAGCGACCGGCGGCGTCGCTCGGGACCGTGACGCGCGACGGCGTGTTCGCCGCCGCATCGGCCGCAGCCGGCGCTCGCGGAGTCGGCGTTCGCGTTCGACGGAGGGCGCGATCGGCGGACCGTGGCAAGACCGACAGCGGCTGGACGTCGTCAAGGTCGACGCGAACGAGAGCGAGTCGGTGCCGGCTCGTTCGATCAGGTGCGCAGCGTGATCCTGCGCGCAGCTCAACCAGGAGCGGTCGCAGGACTACTACCAGGATCAGCTCGGAGAGGCGCGAAGTCGCTCGGCGTGACGGCCGATTCGGCGGCGATCAAGAACTTCGTCGTCGCAGAAGAAGACGCGCGCGCGAGCATGTTCAAGCGAGGCGCAGGCGGCCGGGCGCCGCCGACGCGCGCATCGCCGCGCTACCAGCAGCTGCTCGCAGGAGTATCCCGAACAGCGACGTGAGCCCGCAGGCGCAGTTCATGATCGGCTTCATCTATTCCGAGGAGCTGAAGGACTACGACTAGTGCGGAGAAGGCGTTCCAGACGATGCTGATCGAAGCGGTATCCGAACGCCGGAGCTGGCGCACTCCGCGCAAGTGGATGATCGACCACATGCGGACCGAGGACGCGCCGTCGTTCATGAATCTCGACAGCCGATTCCGCGGCCGCGAGCACGGCCCGCGACCGGCGCGACGGCACCAGACGATCAGGCAAGCCGTGAGACGTCGTCGAAGTCGCGTCAACGGGCTCATTCTCGAGCACAAGACGCCAGCAGAACATCGTGATTCTGCGCGAGCTCGACGGCGAGCGCATCCTGCCGATCTGGATCGGTCCCGGCGAGGCGCAGGCGATCCGCCGCATCCTGTCGGAGGAGCCCGTTCCCGCGGCCGCTGACGCACGACCTCGCTGGCACCTCGTCGTCGAGGGACTCAAGGCTCGAAGTCGACGCAAGTCATCATCGCCGATCTGCGCGAGAACGCGCTCTTCGCGAGCGATGGTGGTGGAGCGCGGCGAGTGAGGTGCTGTCGGTCGACGCGCGGCCCTCGGACTCGGTCGCGCTGGCGCTGCGCGCCGAAGGCGCCGATGCTACGTGAACGAGGGGAGCTGCTCCAGCCGTCCGCCGCACGGAAGGCGAGGTCGGGCGTCCGAGGGGCGAGGATCGAGTCGGAGTCTCCACCGCGGCAGCTTACGGATGAGGAGAGGCGGGCTGGTTGCGGCGGCATCTGGAAGATATGGACCCGGGAAGACTTCGGCAAGTTCAGATGCTTAGCGCAGACGCGGAGGGCCCGCTCGCTGCGTTGGCTGTCGCCCCGATCCTCGACATCTACGATACGCGTCTGCGGTCACCGCAGCTCCTCGCCGCCTTGCGATCAGGACTCCGGCGCGTCTGTACTGGTAAGCCCAAACCCTCGTCGCGCTCGCCTATGGGTCCGCTACAGCCAGCTTCGTATCGAACGGCCTGTTTCTGGAATCGGGCGCGCACGGTTGCGGCCTCGTCGTTCTTGCCGGCGCCGGTCAGGGCTTCGGCGAGTCCGTTCAGCGAGCGTGGGTTCTCTGATTGCGTGCCAGATCGGCGCGGAACACGGCCTCGGCCTGCGTCCATTCCTTGCGCCGCAGGTAGGCCGCCAGCGTCTCGCGCGCGTGCACGTACCAATCCGGCGGCTCGTCGTAGGTGATCGAGTCCTCGGCTGCGACCGCGACCTGCAGTGCATGAGCGCATCCTGGGTCCTCCCTCGATCTCTGCGATCCGGCCCGCCAGCATCGCATCGGGGATCGACAGGACCTTCGCTGCCAGGAGCTATTACGTA
>ERZ1370068.8353-contig-7214_pt1 | contig 29180 bp, 39 predicted proteins | sample MGYA00561227_ERZ1370068 | MGnify/ENA primary metagenome ERZ1370068 (study PRJEB38410, sample SAMEA6850437) | metagenome | study: Metagenomic assessment of the ecological functions of the soil: analysis of the soil microbiota associated with the...
CGTTACTGCATTGCTAGGCGCTGCAGAAGATCGCGCTGGTGCGCCATGTCGGCGGCCTGCTGCGCCCAGGCTACGACCTCGCGATCAGCGAGCAGGACCTCGTCAAGCAGCCCGGCTTCTCGCGCGACATCAATGCGTCGCGCGCGGAGGCGCGAAAGGCTCCTCAAGGAGGCCGGCGCCGAGAACATGACATTCAAGCTCACCGAACCGCAACGTGGCGATGCCGTATACGCCGGTCGGCGTGTTCCTGATCGACCAGTGGCGCCAGATCGGCACTCAACGTGCAGCACGAGCAACTCGAGACGCGCCTCTACCTCGCGGCGCAGCAGCGCGGCAACGCGACCTACGACGCGGCGCTCGACTTCAATTGCGACTTCATGGACGAGCCCAACCTGCAGCTGCAGAAGTACCTGTCGGCGGACAAGTCGGCGCTCAACTATTCGGGCCATATCGACCGCAAGCTCGACGAGATCTACGAGAAGCAGTCCGGCGAGCTCGACCGGAGCGAAGCGCATCGCGCTCCTGCGCGAATTCGAGCGCCAGGCGCTCGAGCAGGCGTACGTCATCCCGACGATCTGGTGGCACCGGATCATCGTCTACCACAAGCAGCTGAAGGGCTGGAACATCACGCCCAGTCACTACGTGGGGCAGGACTTGACCGACGTCTGGCTGGATCGGTAACCCGCGGCGGGACGAAGGCGGCTGCCCCGGCTACGGGGTGATTCGCGCCGGCCGTTCGCCCGGTCCTGACCGTGCTCCGCTACATCGTCCAGCGCGTGCTGCTGATGATCCCGACGCTGCTCGGCGTCGCGATCCTCGTGTTCGCGATGCTGCGCGCTCATGGGCGGCGATCCGGTCGAAGCGATGATGCGCGGCGACGGCGCGCAACGTCTCGCAGGCCGTCATCGAGCAGGAACGCGTGCGCCTCGGGCTCGACCGGCCCATCTACGTTCAGTTCGGGAAATGGTTCGGCGGAATGGCGACCGGCGATTTCGGCGTGTCGATGTGGACCGGCAAGCCGGTCGTCGCAGGAGATCGCGTCCCGGCTGCAGCTCTCGCTGCAGGTCGCCGTGATGGCGACCGTGCTCGCCGTGCTGATATCGATTCCGCTGGGGACGCTGTCGGCGCTGTACAAGGACACCTGGATCGACCAGGTGATCCGCGTGATCTCGATCGCGCGGGCTCGCGGTGCCGTCGTTCTGGCTCGGCATGATCATCATCCTCGTGCTGCTCTCGTACTTCCACTGGCATCCGCCGATCACCTTCACGCCGTTCTTCGAGAACCCGCGCGAGAACCTGGCGCAGCTCATCTGGCCGGCGCTCGCGGTCGGCTACCGCTACTCGGCCGTGGCGACGCGCATGATGCGCTCGACGCTGCTCGAGGTGCTGCAGGAGGACTACATCCGCACGGCGCGCGCCAAGGGCGTGTTCGAGCGCCTGGTCGTCGTGCGGCACGCGCTGTCGAACGCGATGCTGCCGGTGGTGACGGTGATCGGCCTCGAGTTCGCGTTCCTGATCGGCGGGCTCGTGGTGACCGAGCAGGTGTTCAACCTGAACGGCATCGGCAAGCTCTTCGTGCAGGCGGTGGCGCGCAGCGACTTCACCATGATCCAGGCGCTGGTGCTGCTGGTCGCCGCGTTCTTCATACGTCGATCAATTTCGCGATCGACCTCATGTACGCGTGGCTCGATCCGCGGATCCGCTATCGCTGATGAGCGCCGTTCCCGGAACCTTCGAGATCGCCTACAAGGTGCCGCGGCGCCGTCACCCGGTGCTTGCGTTCGCCGTGCAGCAGCCGCTCGGCGCCGCCGGGCTTGCCATCATCGTGCTGATGCTCGTCGCGGCCGCGTTCGCCAAATGGGTCGCGCCGTACGACCCGCTGGCGGTGGACTACGGCGGCATCCTCGCGCCACCGTCGTGGCAGCATCTGCTCGGCACGGACAACTTCGGCCGCGACGTGTTTTCGCGCATCATCTACGGCTCGCAGACGGCGCTTTCGGTCGGCTTCCTGTCGTCGCTCGGCGGATGCACGCTCGGCGCCATCATCGGCGTCGCCTCGGCGTACTTCGGCGGCCGGACGGACATGATCGTCCAGCGCTTCATGGACGTCATCCTCGCCTTCCCCATCATCGTGCTCGCGCTCGCCGTGGTGGGGCTGATGGGCAAGAACGTGGTCTTCGGGATCGACTGGAACCTGATCATCGCCATCGGCCTGCCGATGGTTCCGAGGGTCGCGCGCGGTCGTGCGCTCCTCCGCGCTCGCCGTCCGCGAGATGCCGTATATCGACGCGGCGCGCACGGCCGGTTTCTCGCACGCGCGCATCATCTTCCGGCACATCGTTCCGAACGTCGTCGCGCCCTACCTCATCATGCTCACCGCGTCCGTCGGGCAGGCCATCCTGCTCGAAGCGTCGCTGTCGTTCCTGGGGCTCGGCGTGACCGAGCCCACGCCCGCCTGGGGCCTCATGCTGTCGGGATCGGCGATCGATTTCTATCAGCAGGCGCCGTGGATGATCGTGTTTCCCGGCGTGGCGATCAGCCTCGCGGTGTTCGCCTTCAATCTGTTCGGCGACTCGCTGCGCGACTGGCTCGACCCGAGGATCAAGATCTGACAGGCGGCGTCGCGCGCCGCACGCTCTTCGCCCGTCACCGCGTTCTCGTCTCCAGCGCCATCGATACGCCCCGCCATCATGACGCGCGAGCCGCCTTCTAGGCGGCGATGCGCGAATCCGTCGGCGTGCCCTCGATGGTGCTCGCCGCGGGCTATCTGGGATTCGGGGCGCTCGCCGAGCGGCAGCCAGTTTCCCTTGTGGGCGGCGCTCCTGTCCACGGTCACGATCTTCGCCCTCCCGGGGCAGCTCGCGATGCTCGAAATGTCCATCGCCGGATCGGCGGCGGTCATGATCGTGATCACGGTGTCGCTCACCGCGGCGCGCTTCCTGCCGATGACCGTCGCACTCTTGCCGATGCTGCGTTCGCCCGGCCGATTCGATTGGCGCATCGGCGCCGCGGTGCATCTCCTGGCGATGACGGGATGGACCGCCAGCATGCGCCGCTGTCCCGACTTGCCGCCCGCGGAGCGCCTGCCGTGGTTCGTCGGGTTCGCGCTGACCAACTGGGTGTGCTGCCTCGCGGCCACCGCCGTCGGCTACGCGCTGGCCGATTCGCTGCCGCCGCTCGTGCGGCAGGGATTGGTGTTCGTCGGACCGCTGTACTTCGTGCTGATCCTCACGGGCGAGACGCGCACCCGTCATGGCGTGCTCGCGCTCGCCTGCGGCGCCGTGGCGGGTCCGCTCATCCACCTCGTCGTCGCCCCAATGGAGCGTGATGCTGGGAGGGTTGATCGGCGGTACCGTGGCCTGGGGCCTCAACCGGTCGACGCAACGTGATTGAGCTCGCGCTCCTCATCGTCGCCTGCGGCCTGGGCACCTATCTGTGGCGCGGCCTCGGCATGCTGATCTCCGGCAAGGTGCGCATGGACAGCGAGTTCTTCGTCATGGGCCGGCTGTGTCGCCTACGCGATGATCGCGCGGACTTACCGCGCGCATCATCCTCTTGCCCACGGGCACGCTCGCGGCGACGTCGCTGCCGGAGCGCCTCATCGCGTGTGCGCTCGCGCTCTTCGTCTATTTCGTGTTTCGCCGGAATCTCTTCGTCGGCATTGCGACCGGGTTCGTCGCGCTCGTTGTCCTGACCGCCATCCGTAGCGCGATTCTGATTCCGAGTCGAGTCCTACGCGCCGCGCACCTTGGCGACGCCGCGCGAGACCACCGGCCAGAACAGCATCACGAGCGCCAGCGCGGTGATGCTGCCGACGAGCCGTTGGAGAAGAAAATGCGCATGTCGCCCTGGGCGATCAGCATCGCCTGGCGGAACGAATCCTCGGCGCGGTCGCCCAGCACCAGCGCCAGCACCAGCGGCGCCAGCGGATAGTCGAGCTTCTTGAACACATAGCCGACGACGCCGAACAGCATCATCAACCAGATGTCGAGCATCGCGCTGTGCACCGAGTACGCGCCGATCGCGCAGATCACGACGATGACCGGCGCGATGATCGAAAACGGCACGCGCAGGATCGCCGCGAACAGCGGCACGCAGGTGAGGACGATGATGAGGCCCGCGAGGTTGCCGAGGTACATGCTCGCGATCAGACCCCACACGAAGTCCTTCTGCTCGACGAACAGCAGCGGACCGGGCTGCAGCCCCAGATCAGGAGGCCGCCCAGCAGCACCGCGGCGGTCGGCGAGCCCGGAATGCCGAGCGCCAGCATCGGCAGGAGCGCGCTGGTGCCGGCGGCGTGCGCCGCGGTCTCCGGCGCGATCACGCCCTCGATCTGGCCCTTGCCGAACTTGTCGCCGTCCTTCGACATCCGCTTCGCGATGCCGTAGCTCATGAACGATGCGGGCGTCGCGCCGCCGGGCGTGATCCCCATCCAGCAGCCGATGAGGCAGCTCCGCAGCGACGTCAGCCAGTAGCGCGGGCAGCTTCTTCCACGTCTCGAGCACCACCTTCGGATTGATCTTCGCGGCTCTTGCCGGTGAACGACAGGCCCTCCTCCATCGACAGCAGGATCTCGCCGATGCCGAAGAGGCCGATCACCGCGATCAGGAAGTCGACGCCGCGCATCATCTCCGGGAACCCGAAGGTGAGGCGCAGGCGGCCGGTGATGTTGTCCATGCCGATCGCGGCGAGCGCGAAACCGAGCATCATCGCCGCGAGCGTCTTCCACGCCGAGCCCTTGCCCATCCCGATGAAGCTGCAGAACGTGAGCAGGTAGACCGAGAAGAATTCGGGCGGCCCGAACTTGAGCGCGAACTTGCGCGACGAGCGGCGCCAGGAACGTGATCATGATCACCGCGAACAGCGCGCCGATGAACGACGAGGTGAACGAGGCCGTCAGCGCCTCGCCGGCCCTGCCCTGCTGCGCCATCGGGTAGCCGTCGAAGGTCGTCGCCACCGACCACGGCTCGCCGGGGATGTTGAACAGCACCGACGTGATCGCGCCGCCGAAGAGCGCGCCCCAGTAGATGCACGACAGCATGATGATGGCGGACGTCGGCGGCATCGTGAACGTGAGCGGCAGCAGGATGGCGACGCCGTTGGCGCCGCCCAGGCCCGGCAGCACGCCGATGATCACGCCGAGCACGATGCCGATCGATCATCAGGAGCAGGTTGAACGGCGACAGCACGACTGCGAAGCCGTGAAAGAGCGCACTGATCTCGACCAAGGGAATGCCTCCAGGACCTGGCGGGAAAGCGAATCAGCCAGCGCGCGCTCAGTAGCCGAGCCACGCGAGCGCGTCGAAGGCGCCCTTGTACAGGGGAACCTTGAACCACACCTCGAACAGGACGAAGATCGATCGCGCTGACGGCGACTCCGATCGCGGCGCTCTTCGCCCACGGGTAGTGACCCAGCCAGCGCATGAACAACGATGATGTAGACCGCCGACGCCACGTACATGCCGACGAGCTGCACTCGCCAGCACGTAGACCGAACGCGGGCACGAGCACCGAGAAGACGAGCTTCAGCTGCGCCCACCCGACGAACGATGCCGCCCGGAGCGCTGCGACGACGGTCCGCCCATGCGCCAGCGTCACGAGCGAGCTCGCGATGCCGAGCAGGAGCCCGATGTAGAACGGGAAGTACCCCGATTGCGGGCCGTCGTCGCCCCACTTCGAGCCGAGCCGGTAGCTGTCGAACACGACGAGCGCGCTGACGGCGAGCAGCACCGAGCGCCGTCGCGATCTCCATCGTGCGCGTCGAAAGCGCCGGCCTGCGGCGCCGGCCGCTGTCAGGATCACTCATTGCACGGAATCTCCCCGGCTGAATGCAAACCGGCGGCGCTCCGCGCGCCGCTCGAGGACGCGCGCGCCGACGCTCTGTTGCGCCGGGCGCGGCGAGAGCGTCACGGTGTCGCCAGGAAACCGGCTTCCTTCATCAGCGTCTTGTGCGTGTTCTCCGCGCTCTCGACCCACTTCGCGTACTCGGCGCCCGCCATGAACGTCGTGTTGAACGCGCCGTCCTCCATGAACTTCTTCCAGTCGGCGGTTTCGCGCACTTTCTTGAAGAGATCGACGTAGAAATCGACCTGGTCCTTCGTGACGCCCGCGGGCATGAAGATTCCGCGCAGCATCAGGTAGTCGACGCCGACGCCCGCCTGCTTTGCAGGGCGGGATGTCGCTCCAGGACATCGTGTCGGTGACCTTCGCCTTGTACGGCATCGGCGTGTCGTCGAACACGCACAGCGGCCGCAGCGCGCCGGCGCGCGCCATTGCGCAACCGCCTCGATCGGGTTGTTGACGCTCGAGTCGATGTGCTTGCCGACGAGCTGCACCGGCGACGTCGCCGCCGCCCTTGAACGGAACGTAGGTGAACTTGGTGCCCGTGGCCTTCTCGATCGCGACCGTGATGATCTGGTCTTCCTGCTTCGATCCCGTGCCGCCCATCTTGAACTTGTTCGGGCCGCCCGCCTTGACCGCGTCGAGATAATCCTTCGCGGTCTTGTACGGCGTATCGGCGTTGACCCACAGCACGAACTGGTCGAGCGCCAGCATGGCGACGGGGTCAGGTCCTTCCAGTTGAACGGCACTCCGGTCGCGAGCGGAGTCGTGAACAGGTTCGACAGCGTGATGATGATCTTGTTGGGATCGCCCTTCGCGTCCTTGACCGCGAGGAAGCCTTCGGCGCCGGCGCCGCCGGGCTTGTTCACGACGATCATCGGCTGCTTCATCAGGTTGTTCTTCGGTGATGACGCCCTGAAGAAGCCTGCGCCATCTGATCTGGCGCCGCCGCCGGTACCGGCAGGACACGATGAACTCGACGGGCTTCGTCGGCTCCCATGCCGCTTGCGCCGCAAGCGGAAGCGCCAGCGCGATCGCCATGCGCGGCCATCGCGGACAACGACCAGCGCTTTCGTCAGACGGCGACGCGGCCGGCCGGACTCGTCCGCTCGCCCAATACCGTGACGCCCATCGCCGGACGTCCTGTCATTGCGTGTTGTTGCCATCTCGATTCCTCCTGGAGTGCACTCTTGCCCACGCGGGCGTTCGGTCGCGGGTCCCCGTCTCCGGCCCGGATCTTGTCGTCGATGTTACCCTCGTTTCGCTCGCCCGTGGTATACCACGCGACCACCGAATGCTTCGAGCGTCCCACACACGGTCCGGCCAGCTGTGCACGGTGCCGCAATCTGGCGTGAAACCATCCGCATATGATGACCCTGCATTCTCACAGTTTCGATCGAGTCGGTGACGTTGCGCGCGCTCGCACCGGCGAGGCTCGGCATTGCCGCCGCTCGCCGATCCCGGCAGACAGTCAGTCCGTGGACGCATCTCTTCGATGCGCCGCGAGCGTCGCCCCATCTCGCCCGTTGGGGATTGCGACCGCAGGACGACGACGGCGTCGTCGTCGCGCGGCAACGATCGACGGCGCGCGCGTGCTCGATCGCGGCGCAGGACAATCGATTTCTGCGGCAGCGCCGGCGCCGACTCATGCCGACGTCGCTCGCGACGCGCTCTTCGAGCTCGCGCAGGCCGAGCGTCCGGCCGGCGTCGTCCTCCTTGCGGCTCCGGCGGCGTCCGGCTGCACGAGGCCAACGCCGCCGAGTGGGCGCTCGCCGCGCGCTCCGCCGCGCTCCTCGAGTTGCGGGTCTCCGGCGTTCCAGTGCTCACGGTCGGCGTCGGCGACGTATTCGGCGGCATCCGTCCGTGCTTGCCTGCGCAGCGGAACGGATTGCGCTCGTGTCGGCGTGCGGCTCGGCTTGTCCGGGCCCGCGGTCATCGAAATGGCGAAAGGGTCGAGGCGAGCTCGACGCCGCCGATCGCCGCGACCATCGCGGCCGTCTTTAGTGCCGCCGCGCGTCGGCGGCGGGCCAGGTCGATGAGCCGCCCGACAGCGCCGACGCCATCCGTCGCTACGTCGTGCGCGCCCTCGGCGAAGCGACGCCCTTCGCGAGGTGGGTGCGAGGCGATGCATGAGCGGCTTCGCCGCGCGGCTACGCTGGAACGCCAAAGCGCCACGTTGCCGCCGCCGCCGCACAATCTCGCTCTCCGCTCTATTCGAGTGCGCGACTCGCACGCGCGAGGGATGGACCGCGCGCATCGGCGTTGCGACGTGCGCTCTGTCGCCCCGTTCGGAGCAGGGAACGTTCGGACCGTCCGAGGCGCACTCGCTCGACGCGGCGCTGCTCGAGAACGTTCGCCGCCATCGCTGCGTCCGGGAGACGAAACGCTGGCGCTCGCTCGGCGACTCCGGCGGCCACGAGGTTTCGCGACGCGCGGAAGCGTTGTGCGTGTCGCAATTTCTGCGCGCCAGCACGCCGCCGTGCTCTCGCTGGTTGCGCAGCCGCGGCGTTCGCCGTGCGCGGGTGCTGACGGGCCTGGGGCACAGCGCAGAATTCTTCTCGCACGTTCTGCAGGCGCCGAAGCGATGGCGCTCGCGGCGCGCGCGTCGTCGCCATGGAGCCTGCGCCGCGACTCGCGCGCGTCACGCGCTTTCCGGAGCGCGAGCTCGCGGCGATGATCGAGAACGACCCGCTATCTGGGACATCCGGTGCGCCACTTCGCGCATTGGCCGGGATGGGGCGAGCTCTTGCCCGATGGCGACACCGACCTGCCTGCGAGCGTTCGTGCGCTCGAAGGGATCGCGCGCGAAGGCGTCGGGCCATCGGCCGCTAGGCCTTGTCCTTCGCCGCTTCAGCCCACACCGCGCGCGATCTGCTCCGGCGCGATCGGCGACGCAGCGCGTCGGCGCCGGCGATGCATTCGGCGAGCGTCATCGGCCCGAAGGCAGCGCGAAGCAGCCGCTGTAGACGCGCGACAGGTCCGGCAACGCGCGCGGCGTCGACAGCACCCGAGAGAGCGTGATCGGCACGCCTGCGGCGCGAGCGCGTTCGGCGACGACGAACGGCGCCTTGCGCAAGCAGCGTCTGCGAGTCGGTGCGGCCTTCGCCCGGTGAACGCCCACGTCGCGCCTTCGAGCGCGGCATCGAGGACCGACCAGGTCGGCGACGACTTCGGCGCCGGAGCGGAACGATCCGCCGACGAGCTGCAACGCGAAGCCCAGTCCGCCGGCGGCCTGCCTCGGCCGGTCGCAACCTTCCTGCCGACCGCTCGCGTTCCGGCGAGCGCCAGCGTAGCGCGCAGAGCCGTGCATCGAGCACCGCGATGTCGCCCGGCTGCACGCCTTTCTGCGGACCGAAGACGGCGGTCGCGCCTGCGCTCGCCGCAAAGCGGGTTGTTGACGTCCGACATGATCGTGATCGCCGAATCGGCGAGCCTGCGATCGAGCCCGCTTGCATCTGCCTTCGCCGCTGCGCGAGGCCGGCCGGTGTCGGCGCGATGTCGCGGCCGCGCGTCGTCGGCGACCTCCAGGCCGAGCGCTGCCAGCATCCCCGCGCCGCCGTCGTTGCGTGCTGCTGCCGCCGACGCCGATCATGAACCGGCGCACGCCCGGAGTCGAGGAGAGCTGCCGATCAGCTCGCCGACGCCTGCGTCGAACGCGCGGAGACGTCCACCGCCATGCCATCGGCGTCGGTGATGCCGACGATCTCCGCCGCTTCGATGATCGCGGTCGTGCCTTCGCGTGCGTCGACGATGCCGTATGCGGCGGTGCGCGTTGCTCCCGCCGCGCCGCGTGACCGCGCCGCGTCTTCGCTGTCCGCCGCGCGAGAGCACCGCGTCGAGCGTGCCTTCCGCCGCCGTCGGCCATCGGGCACGCGCGAATCTCGACGTCGGGCCACACGCGCCGCAAGCCGCGGGCGATGGCTGCGCAGATCGCGGGCGCGGCAAGCGAGCCCTTGAACGAGTCGGGGGCGATGACGACAATCGGCGGGCGCGAGGACGGCATGGCGTGCGATTTTCGTGGATTGATTTTTTGTCGATTGATTTTTCTGTTGAATCGGCGCTGCACTCATCGTAGCAGCCTTGCATTCCTCCATGGACACGGCCCGGCGCTTCCTGATCTTCTTTCGTTCGCCTGGCCGGCGCTGGCGAGCCTCGGCGACGGCCGCGCGGCCCCGCGATCGATTACGCGCGCGAGGAGCGCTGGGCGCGAGAGTGGTCCCGTCGATCGTCGTCGGCGATCCGGTGTATCTCGCCACGGCCGCGCGTCCGAAGGTGCTGGCCATCCTCACCGTGCCGGCCGGCGCTGCCGCAGGCGGGATCGTCATCGTGCACGGGCTCGGCTTGCATCCCGGATTGGGGATCTGATCGGCGGCCTTCGCTCGGGCTTGCGCGGACGCGGGCTATGTAACGCTGTCCGTCCAGATGCCCGTCCTCGACGCCAGCGCCACGCGCGACGACTACGCCGGCACGCTGCCCGAGGCCGCAGACCGGATCGCCTCCGCAGTCGCGTATCTGCGCGGCAAGGGCATGGCGAAGATCGCGATCGTCTCGCACAGCATGGGGAGCGTCGATGGCCAACGCCTACCTCGCGTCGGCAAGCGGTCGACGCGTGGGCGCCGATCGGGATGACCGGACCGTTTGCGGCGCCGCCGAAGGAGCCGGTGCTCGACATCGTCGCCGAAACGGGAAATCGCGCCAGTGCGCGAAACGGCGCCCGCACGGGTCGTCGACGCTGCCGAAAGACGCGTGCTCGCGTCAGCTCGCGATCGCCGGCGCCGATCATTACTTCGACCGGCAGGCAGAAGGAGCTCGTCGTCGCGGATCGCAGCTTTTCTCGAACGCGCCTTCGGCGGGCGCTGCGCGCAGGGCTGATCGCTTCGCGGGCTAATCGCGATCGTCGTCCACGCCGCGCGTTGCGCGGGAGAGCCGGTCGGTAACGGCGAGCCAGGCATCGCCTTCCGGGCACCGCCTCGATCAGGATGACGTCGGCGTTGGCGGCATCGAGCGTGCGCAGGTTCGAATAGAGATCGTGCGCGTATTGCGCGGCGTCGGCGGGTGCGGCGAGCCAGACCCCGGCGAAGTCGGCAGGGCGCGCGACGGTGCGGGCGAGCACCGCGACGATTTCGTCCCGGTCGTCGAGCTGCGAGATCTCCGCGACGCATGAAATCGGCGGCGACGACGTGGGCCGGCGTCTTCGGCGCGTAATGCGAAGGAAGCGTCCCGGACGCGCGAGGCGCGCTCGCATCGGCGTCGGCGAGCGGCCGGCCGAGCGCCCGCGACAGCGCGGAAACGCCGATGCCGCCCAGGTCGCAACAGCACCGGATAGTCGTCGGTGAAAGCGACGATCGTCGATTCGATCCCGATGGCGCAGGCGCCGCCGTCGAGTATCGTCGTCCACGGCATCGCCCAGATCGTCGGCGACATGCTTCGCGGTCGTCGGCGAGATGCGGCCGAAGCGGTTCGCCGAGGGCGCGGCGATGCCGCCGCCGAACGCGGCCAAGAGCTCGCGGGCGACGGGGTGCGAAGGCACGCGCAAGCCGACGCTGTCCTGGCCTCCGGTGACGACGTCGTCGACGTGCGAGGGCGCGCGGAACGATCAGCGTCAGCGGACCCGGCCAGAACGCGGCCGCCAGCTTTTTCGCCCCATCCGGGACGGCTGCGCGCCCAGTCCGCCATCTGCGCCGCGTCGTTCGAGTGCACGATCACCGGATGATCGGCGGGGCGGCCCTTGGCCGCGAAGATGCGGCGCACGGCTTCCGGGTTGCCGGCGTCGGCCCCGAGGCCGTAGACCGTCTCGGTCGGAAAGGCGACCAGCATTCCGGCGCGCAGCCGGTCGGCGGCGCGGGCGATCGCGGCCGTCGAAGGCGCGTCGATGCGCTCGCTCATGGCTTGTCGACTACACTCCGCGCGGCCCTCACGGCGCCGGGGCGGGACGCGCTTTTCGGTTCTGCTAGAATTCGGGGTCTTTGCGCGCTGAGCGAACACGATGGCAAGGAGCGACAATGAGTGATTTTCTGTTCACGTCGGAATCGGTGTCGGAAGGCCATCCGGACAAGGTCGCCGACCAGATTTCCGACGCGGTGCGTCGATGCGATTCTAGAGCAAGACCCGACCGCGCGCGTCGCAGCCGAAACGCTGGTGTCGACGGGCCTCGTCGTGATGACGGGCGAGATCACCACGTCGGGCAAGCAGCGACTACGCGAGGATTGCGCGCGAGACGATCCGCAAGATCGGCTACAACGACCCCGAGCTGCGTTTCGATGCCGACGGCTGCGCGGTCATGGTCTGCTACGGGCGCCAGTCGCCCGACATCAAGCGCGGCGTCGACCAGGCGTCCGACGATCATCTCAACCAGGGCGCCGGCGACCAGGGCTGATGTTCGGCTACGCGTGCGACGAGACGCCGACGCTGATGCCGTTTCCCGATCTACTACGCGCACCGCCTCGTGCAGCGGCAGAGCGAAGTGCGCAAGGACGGCCGCCTGCCGTGGCTGCGGCCCGACGCCAAGTCGCAGATTACGGTGCGCTACGTCGACGGCAAGCCCGTCGTCGATCGACACCGTCGTCCTGTCGACCCAGCATCATCCGAGCATGAACGAGAAGCAGGCCGAGCTCGCCGAGGCCGTGATCGAGGAGGTCATCAAGCCGGTGCTGCCGGCGAACATGCTCAAGAGCGCGCGAGTACCTCGTCAACCCGACCGGCCGCTTCGAGATCGGCGGACCGCACGGCGACGCGGGCCTCACCGGCCGCAAGATCATCGTCGACACCTACGGCGGCGCGGCGCCGCACGGCGGCGGCGCGTTCTCCGGCAAGGATCCGTCGAAGGTCGACCGCTCGGCTGCCTACGCGGCGCGCTACGTCGCGAAGAACATCGTCGCGGCCGGGCTCGCCACGCAGTGCCAGGTGCAGCTCTCGTACGCGATCGGCGTCGCGCGGCCGATCAACGTCACGGTCTACACCGAAGGCACCGGCCTCATTCCCGACGAGAAGATCGCCGAGCTCGTGCAACACGAACTTCGACCTGCGGCCGAAGGGAATCATCCGGATGCTCGATCTCCTGCGCCCGATCTATCTCAAGACCGCCGCGTACGGACACTTCGGTCGCGACGAGCCGGAGTTCACGTGGGAAGCGACCGACAAGGTGCAGGCGCTGCGGTCGGCTGCGGGCATCTCGCGCGCGGACGACGAGGCAAGGAAGGCGAAAGCGCACGCCTGACGGCGCGGTATCCCCGGTCTGCCGCAAACGAGCGCAGTTTCGTCGCGCGCGTCTTGCTGTTAAACTACTGCTTTCGAGAACACGGAAATTGAAAGGAGGTGATGCTCATGGCTGAACGAACCAGAACCCGCCGCGAACACCCTCGAGCGTCGCTGCCTCGGCAAGGCCTACAAGCGCCTCTTTGTCGGGTCGACGAAGGGCGTCTTCAAGATGCTCGAGAAAATCAAGAAGGCCTAAGTTTCGTTACTGAACCTTCTTCACGGCGCCTCGGCGCCGAAACACTCGAAGGGCCGCGATGCGGCCCTTCGTCTTTCAGGAATGGGCCCGAACGAAGGTCGCGCGGTGGATGGCCGCGAACTTCGCAGGCGCTTCGCGAACGCGGTCCAGCAGCCGTCGCAGCAGAAGTAGTAGTCGACGCCGTCATAGCGCTCGACGTGCTTTCGGCGCGGTCGTGTCGACTGCCGTGCCGCAGACCGGATTCACGAATTTCGCCGCCGAGGGCGCGCCAGCGGCTTCGTTGCGCGACGCGGCCAATGGCGAATCCGGGACCGCGGCGCCAGCTCGCGGCAGGTCTCTGCGCCGTCGTTTCTTCGGCCTTGCCGCGCAGAATCGAGAGCACGCCGACGATCGCGACGAGCGCAATTTCGCCGGGCGTCTTCGCGCCGGCATCCGGACCCGGCGGGGCCGCAAGATGCGCCAGGCGGGCCTCATCGATGCCACGCATTCGCATGACTTCGCGCAGCCTGTCCGCCTTGCGCCGGCTCGCAATCATCGAGCACATGTTGCGCCGGGCTTCGCAGCGCGCGCTCCAACGCTTCTTCGTCGCCCTGCCCCTGGGTCGCGACCAGCACGATCGGGGCTTCGCTCCGGCCCATCGGCGAGCCGGATCCGCAGGCGCGCGGCGAGAAAGCGCGCTTCGTCGGCGGCCGGCGTGTTGCCGAGCACGCACAGGGCGCTTTTGGTGCTGTAGGGCTGGATGAAGAGCTCGATCATGCCGTTGCTCGCGCAGGACATCGCGTGCTGCTCGAGGTCATCGTCGGCCTGGATCCGGTCGTTGGAAATGCGCACGAGCTTCGGCTCGCCGCTCGTCATCGCACTCCGCGCGGAATCGATGACGACGTCCCTCGCGCAGCCGCCGCCGATCCAGCCGTGGAGCGTGCCATCGGCGAGAACGATCGCCTGCGCGCCCAGATACGCAGACGTCGGCGCGACGGCGCGGACGACCGTGACGAGCGCATAGGGCTCGCGGCGGCCGTTGAGCTCGCGCGCGAGCTCGAGGATTTCGTCGTTGGTCATCGCAACGCGTCGATCAAGTCCGGCAGCATCCGCTCGATGCCCGCGAGATTCGCGCCCGGACGCGAAGAGATCGAGGTGCGGGAGCGCAGCGCGCATGCCGCGGGCCGCGGGCTGAAATCGGGCCGGCCCAGCAATGGATTGAGCCACACGATGCGCCGTGCCCGTCGCCGGAGCGCGGAGAGCTCGGTGGCGAGACGCTCGGGCTCCCGGTGTCGTAGCCGTCGCTGACGATGATGACAGCCGGTACGCGAGTGCACCAGGCGGGCGCCGTCGCGGCGGTTCCATTCTTCCAGGCATTCCCCGATCCGCGTTCCGCCACCCCAGCCGGCGGACAAGAGGTGCAGCCGTTCCTGCGAGCGCCAGGGGTCCGGTCGCGCAGCGCTTCGCCGACGCCGGTGATCCGCGTGTGGAAGATGAAGCAATGGACGTCTTCGAGCGCGGCTGCGAGCGCGCGCGCAAGACGCAGGTAAAAGAAGCTGTAGGCGCTCATCGACCGGCTGACGTCGAGCAGGAGGACGAGGCGCGGTCGGACGCGGCGGCGATCCTTCCATGCGAGGCGGAATGGCGTGCCGCCGCTGCCAATGCTCCGGCGTATCGTGATCGGCAGGTCGAGACGCCGGCCAGAGCGACGGCGCGCTTCGCGCCGCAGCCTGACGTGCTTCAACCGGCGGGCGAAGCGGCGCATCAGCGTTTCGATCTCGCGCATTTGATCAGGGCGATGGAGATCGCGGAAATCCGTGGCCGCGAGCGATTCCTCGCGGCTCGCGCCGTGCCGCGCCGCGCCGTCGTCGGCATCCGGCGTCGCGTCTGCGCCGCCCTGCCCGGGGCCGCCATCGAGCAACGAGCGCGTCGTGTCGCCTGCAGTGGCGGCCTCCTCCGGTGACGCGCCTCGCCGGCGTTGCCATCGTCGAACGCGCTCTTGTTCGGCGGCAGGAAGTAGGCGTCGAACAGCGGATCGAATCGGCGCCACTCGTCGCCGCGGCCGCATAGCAGCGCCTTCAAGCTCCAGCGCAGGATCGTCGCCGTCGAAGACGCCGGCCACATTCGCAACGTCGAGCACACGCGTCGAATCGCCGCCGCCATAGCCGTTGGCGCGCAGGAATCCGGCAAAGCCCGTGAGGCGGGTGCGCAGGACGACGCCGGCATCGGCCGGCGAGGGCGCGACGGTCAACATGCAGCCGCGATGCGGGCGACGACCTCCCGGTGAAACCGGCGCGGTCGGCGCGCGTCTTGATGAGCGCGGACAGGGTCTCGAGAATCCGTTCCGCGCCGTCGTCGTCGAGCGTGGAGATACCCAGGCGGAGCACGGCGGCCGTCCAGTCGAGCGTCTCCGCGATGCCCGGTTTCTTCACGAGGTCCATGCGGCGGACGCTCTGCACGAACTCGACCAGCTGGCGCGCGAGCTCGCCCGCGGCACCGGGTGCGCGCATCTCGACGATCGCAAGCTCCTTGGCGAAATCCGGGTAGTCGATGTACTGGTAGAGGCAGCGGCGGCGCAGCGCGTCGGAGAGCTCCCGCGTGCCGTTCGACGTGATGACGACGACCGGTCGCGACACAGCGTGAATCGTGCCCAGCTCGGGGATCGACATCTGAAAGTCGGACAGGAGCTCGAGCAGATAGGCTTCGAAGGCCTCGTCGGCGCGGTCGACCTCGTCGATCAGGAGCACCGGCGGGTTCGCGCAGCGGATCGCCTCGAGCAGCGGACGGGTCAACAGATAGCGCTCGGAGAAGATGTCCTGCTCCTTTTCCGCCATCGGGCGCTCGTCGTGCTCGAGGAGCTTGATCGCGAGGAGTTGCCGCTGGTAGTTCCACTCATACATCGCGGCGTGGGCGTCGAGGCCCTCGTAGCACTGCAGGCGGATGAGCTTTGCGCCGCGCACCGCCGCGAGCGCCTTCGCGACTTCGGTCTTGCCCACGCCGGCATCGCCCTCGAGGAGCAGCGGCCGGCCGAGATCCAGCGTGAGCAGGATCGCTGCCGCCAACGGGCCTTCCGCGATGTAGCCCGCCTCCTGCAACGCGTGTTGCAGCGCCACCACTTCGCTCATCCGCGACGACGCCGCGCTCATGCGGTTTTCTTGCCAAAGAAATCGCGCAGCCAGTCCTTGAAGACGGCCCACGCGAGCGCGAGGCCATCGAGCTCGTTGGCAGCCGGCGGGGGCGCTGGTGCCGCGCTCGGCTTCAATGTGTCGGATGCGATGCCTGTCCCACCGGCGGACGGAGGCGTCACCGGAGGCTGCGTGGCGAGCGCCGAAACCTGCGCCGCGAAATTGACGGCGAACTGTTTCAGGATCTGGTCGGCGACCGAATTCATCATGCGGCCGCCGAACGCGGCTGCCTTGCCGCTCATCGAGACCTCGCTCTTGCCCACGAGATTGACGCGCCGCCGTCGGCGGGCTTCGATGCGCGCGGCAAGATCCATCGATGCGCCGGACGTGCCGGTGCTGTCGGTCCCCTTGCCGATGAGTCGCAGCGACTTTGCGGCCGAATCGATGTCGCGAACTTCGACCTCGCCCCGGAACGACATCGAGGCCGGTCCGACGCTTGACGCTCACCGTCCCCTTGAAGCGCGCCATCGGAGAGGCGCTCGGTGATCTTCGCCCCGGGCATGCACGCCGGCGACCGCCTCGATGTTCTGCAGGAATGCCCACGCGACGTCCGCCGGGCCCGGCAGGGGAAACGTCCGTTCGAGCTCGACCTTCACGCCGATCGTCCTGCCGCAGCGGCTATCGCTTGTGGACGCCGAGCGCCTTGCACTGCTGCCACACGCGGTAGGACGTATGCGGCATGTCCATGTGCGTGACTCCGAGATGCGCGAACGCATCCACCACCGCATTGCTGAAGCACGGAATGCCGCCGACGTGCGGCGACTCCGCCACGCCCTTGGCGCCGATCGGATGGTGCGGCGAAGGCGTGACCGTGTGATCGGTCTCCCAGTGCGGCGTTTCCACGGCCGTCGGCAGGAAGTAATCCATCAGGCTGTTGCCGAGATGGTTGCCGTTCTCGTCGAACGGAATCGCCTGTCCGAAGGCGACGGCGAACGCCTCGGTGAGGCCGCCATGGATCTGGCCTTCGATGATCATCGGGTTGATCCGGGTACCGCAATCGTCGAGCGCATAGAACCGCCGGACCTTCGTCTCGCCGGTGTAGCGGTCGATGTCGACCACGCAGACGTAGGCGCCGAACGGAAACGTCATGTTCGGCGGATCGTAGTACTCGGTCGCGTCGAGCCCCTTCTCCATGCCGTCCGGCAGGTTGCTCCGTGTGCGCCGCCATTGCGATCTCCTTCATCGTCTTCGCCTGCGCTCGGGTTGCCCTTGACCTTGAACCGGTCGACCTCCCATTCGAGATCGCCTTCGCCCACTTCGAGGAGATGCGCCGCGATCTTCTGCGCCTTTGCGCGGATCTTGCGCGCCGCCATCGCCGCCGCCGCGCCGGCCACCGGCGTGGAGCGCGAACCCCACGTGCCCGCGCCGTACGGCGCCTTGTCGGTGTCGCCTTCCTCGATCTGGATTTCGTCCGACGAGAGGCCGAGCTCGGTGGCGATGATCTGCGCGTAGGTCGTCGCGTGACCCTGGCCCTGGCTCATCGTGCCGAGGCGCGCGATCGCGCTGCCGGTCGGATTGACGCGAATGTCGCAGCTGTCGAAGAGCCCGATGCCGAGGATGTCGCAGACCTTCGTCGGTCCCGCGCCGACGATCTCGGTGAACGTCGAGATGCCGATGCCCATCAGCTCGCCCTTCGCGCGCTTCTCCGCCTGCTCGCGGCGCAGACCCTCGTAGTCGACCGCCTTCAGCACCTTCTCCAGCGCCGCGTGATAGTTGCCGCTGTCGAGCGTCCAGCCGAGCGACGTGGTGTACGGAAACTGCTCGGCCTTGACGAAATTGCGCCGGCGGATCTCGGCCTTGTCGATGCCGAGCTTTTGCGCGAGCACGTCGATCATCCGCTCGATCAGATACACCGCCTCGGTTACACGCAGCGAACAGCGATACGCGACCCCGCCGGGCGCCTTGTTCGTGTAGACCGGCGTCGACGCGACAGTAGGCCTTGGGAATCGCATACGAGCCCGTGCAGATGCTGAACAGGCCTGCCGGCAGTTTGGTCGCCGACACGTGCGAGTTGAACGCGCCGTGGTCGGCGAGCGCCGTGAAGCGCAGCGCCTTGATGCGTCCGTCCTTGTCCGCCGCGAGCTCGCCGACGCCGTGATAGTCGCGCGCGAAGCCGGTCGTCGAGATGTTGTCGATCCGCGATTCGATCCACTTTGATCGGCACGCCGGTGACGATCGACGCGACGATCGCGACGACGTAGCCCGGATAGACAGGGACCTTGTTGCCGAAGCCGCCGCCGATGTCGCCGCCGACGATGCGGATCTTGCTTTCGGGAATGCCGGAGAGCATCGCGACCACGGTGCGCACGAGATGCGGCGCCTGCGAGGTCATGTCACACCGTGAGCTGGCCCGGTGACCTTGTCGAACGACGCGACGCAGCCGCAGGTCTCGAGCGGACACGGATGCACGCGCGGATTGAGGATCTCCTCGCGGACGGTGACCGCGGCGCTCGCGAATGCCGCGTCGGCGGCGGCCTTGTCCCCCGCTTCCCACGTGAAGATGTGGTTCGGATGCGTGCGCGTGCCGTGACCGACGTTGTCCTTGTCGGCGATGTCGTCGCGGATGATCGGCGCGTCTTTCGCCATCGCCTTGTGCGGATCGACGATCGCCGGCAGCTCCTCGTAGTCGACTTCCACCAGCGCCGCGCCGTCGGCCGCGCTGTAGCGGTCGCTCGCGATCACCATCGCGACTTCCTGCATCTGGAAGCAGACCTTCTGGTCCGCGAGCACGGCCTGCACGTCGCCGCCGAGCGTCGGCATCCAGTGGAGCTTCACCGGCTTCAGATCGTCGGCAGTCAGCACCGCGACGACCCCCGGCACCGCGAGCGCCTTGCGTCTTGTCGATCGACTTGATCCGGGCGTGCGCATAGGGGCTTCGCACCATCGCGCCGAACAGCATGCCGGGCAGCTTGATGTCGTCGACGTAGCTGCCCTTGCCGCGGATGAAGCGCGCGTCTTCCTTGCGCAGCCGGGAGGCGCCCATTCCCTGGAGGCTCGGTTTCGCGCTCGAGCGTGCTCGTTGTCGTCAGGCATGGCGATCTCTCCGTGGAGTCTCGGGGATCAGGCGGGCGTCGCGGCCGAGCTTCGTTCGCCGCGTGCTGCACCGCCTTGACGATGTTCTGATAGCCGGTGCAGCGGCAGAGGTTGCCCGCCATCCAGTAGCGGATCTCCTCCTCGGTGGGGTCGGGATTTTCCTGCAGCAGCCGGTAGGCGCGCGTGATCATGCCCGGCGTGCAGTAGCCGCACTGCAGCCCGTGCTGCTCGTGGAAGCCTTCCTGCAGCGCGTGCAGCGCACCGCCCTGCTCGAATCCTTCGATCGTCAGCACTTCGGCGTCCTGGCATTGCACGGTCAGCACCGTGCAGGACTTGACCGACATGCCGTCGAGATCGACCGTGCACGCGCCGCAGTGCGATGGTTTCGCAGCCGATGTGCGGGCCGGTGTGCGCGAGCTTTTCGCGCAGCGTGTGAATCGAGGAGCTCGCGCGGCTCGACCACGACGTCGACCGCCTTGCCGTTGAGCTTGAACGACACCGCCTGTTTCTTGGCCATGGTCTCTCCTGTGCGTTCAGCCGCGCGCGCGCGAGCGCGGTGCGCAGTGCGCGCTGCGTCATCTCGCCCGCCATCGCCGTCTTGTATTCCGCGTCGCCGCGCTGGTCCGGCGCCGGATCGCAGATGCTCATCGCGAGATCCGCCGCCGCACCGATCGATCGCGTCGGTCAATGCGTCTTCCCGCGCGAGCGTATCTTCCGGCCGCGCGCGCCTTGAGCGCGTCGGCGCGACGTTGGTGAGCGCGATGGCGACCTGTCGCACGGTGTCGCCCGACATCGACAGCACTGACGGCGGTCGCGGCGGTCGCGAAGTCGCCCACCTTGCGCTTCAACTTCGCGTAGCAGTAGCCCGTGCCGGTGCGGGGACGGGAATGCGAATCTCCGTCATGATTTCGCCGGGCTCGATCCCGGTGCGTCGTAGGTGCCGACGGAAGAAGCCGTCGGCCGGGCACGACGCGCTCACCAGCGCTGCGCGCGCAGCACGAACGACGCGCCGAGGGCGAGCATCAGCGCCGGGTGATCGTTGCCCGGATCGCCGTGCGCGATGTCGCCGCCGATCGTGCCCCTGTAGCGCACCTGCGGATCGGAGATAAGTCGGGCGCCTTCGACCAGCAATGGGCACTTCTCCTGCAATGAAGCTTCGACCAGATGAGATCGTTCTCGGTGGTCATCGGCGCCGATGCTGATCGTGCCGCCGCTTCGCGAATTCCCTTGAGATCGGGAATCTTGCCGAGATCGATCAGATGGCCCGGCTGCGCAAAGCGCATCTTCATCATCGGCAGCAGGCTGTGACCGCCCGCCAGCAACTTCGCGTCGTCGCCAAACTGCTTCAGCAGGCTGAGCAAGCGTCCGGAACGGATTTCGGCGCGTGATACCTGAAATCGAGCGGAATCATCGGATCCTCCTCCAACATTCTTTTTAGTCTGCAATGCTCGACCAACGCACCGCAACAAAGCAAGTGTACGCCGAGCCCAGCAGCGGGCGGCGGCACGCCGGCGCAGGCACGGATGCCCGGTTGCCGGTCCGACTGCCGCGGCGGGCGCCAGGCAAGTCAGTCAACCATGAACAGGGTCCGCGTACCCGGAATTCCCTTCAGTTCGCTACGGCTGCCACCGCCGGCAATCCGAGCTTCCAGCCCGTGGCGCAGGCGAGCGCTTCCAGGTCTTCCACCGTGTCGAGGTCGGTGACAAAACGAGGCGTTAGGCCGTCTCGTGGACGTGGACGAGCTCGGCCTGCGCTCGATCAGGTGCCTGCAGGCGGGGTTCGTGTCGCTCGCGAGGATCCGAGTGCGAGCGCGACGTCGTCCAGGATGATCGGATTGCCGCGCTGGCCGTTCACCACCGGCACCACGACGTGCCCCGTCGGGCGCTTCTTGAACGCCCCGATGAGCTCGGTCAAGTCGCCTGCACCGATCAGCGGCTGATCCGAAGGCGCGACGATGACGGCATCGAAGGTGCCGCTCAACGCGGCGAGCCCTGCGCGAACGGAGCCTTGCTGCCCTTCGCCATGTGCGTCGTTGTGCGCGAGCGTCACCACGTAGCTTCGCACGGCATCCTCGATGGCGTCGCGCGCGTGGCCGGTGACGACCACCACCTCATCGATCGCCGGCGCCGCTCAGCGCGACCAGCTGCCGGCTGATGAGCGGCACGCCCTGCAGGCGGATCAGCGATTTCGCCACGCCGCCCATGCGCCTGCCTTCGCCGGCCGCCAGGAGACCGCGCCGATGCGCAGCCTCGAATGAATCCCGCCTGCTTGAGGAGGCATCCCATGGTCGTGGTCCCGCGGATTCGAAGGGCAGTCGGGCGACCGGCCAATGCCGGATCGCCGACAGCTTCAATGGCCGGTTTGATTATAGACTCGCGCCAAAGTTGCGGCACTTCGATTGTGGACGGCCATGCCTTTCGCCCATTACGCCAAGCTGTCGCCGCGCGCCAGCGAATCTATCGCCAGAGCGACGCGATAGCAGTGCTCGAGCTTCCGGCGGGTGTGTCCGCGGGCGCGCGTTGCGCGGATCCGCGCGGGCCTCGCGCACGAAGACCGCGCCGGCGTGCAGGAGGCATGCCAGCGGGCTCGATCGATGCGCTCGTCGCCGGATACCGCGTGCCGAAGATCTGCGTGCGGGTGCTCGCGCAACGTCCGGCCGACGAAACCGGGGAGCTGCAGGGCCTCTACGAACCCGACGACGCCCGGAAACCCGCACGCATCACGGTCTGGATGCGCACTGCGGCGCGCAGCGATGTCGTGGCGTTCAAGACCTTCTCCGCACGCTCGATCCACGAGCTCTGCCATCACCTCGACTACGAGCCTCTACAAGATGCCCGAAACCTTTCACACCGAGGGCTTCTTACAAGCGCGAGTCGACACTCGCGAACGCGCCCTGCTTGCGCAGGAGAGTGCGCAGCCGGCGGGCTGACCGGGCTTCGCCGGGCTTTGGAGTAAATCCGGTCCCTCCCCGAGGAGCGTTGCAACAGGACGGCGCTGGCCCGCCGCGTCCTGCCAGGCTCGGGGTACTTCACCCTTGCAACCGCGCTCGTTGATCCGTGCCCGCGCACGGGGTGACGAGAGCGCATCCGCCGCCCTCGCGCGCGGTCACCAACGATGGAGTGACCGATGAACGCCGCAACCGATACCAAGAGTTTCGCCGATTTCAAAGTCGCCGACCTCGCGCTCGCCGACTGGGGCCGCAAGGAAATCGCGATCGCCGAAACGGAGATGCCCGGCCTGATGGCGATCCGCGAGGAGTTCGCGCCGCAGCAGCCGCTGCGCGGCGCGCGCATCGCCGGCAGCGCTGCACATGACGATCCAGACCGCGGTGCTGATCGAGACGCTGCAGGCGCTCGGCGCCGACGTGCGCTGGGCGTCGTGCAACATCTACTCGACGCAGGACCACGCCGCCGCGGCGATCGCCGCGCGCGGCACGCCGGTGTTCGCCTACAAGGGCGAGTCGCTCGACGAGTACTGGGACTACACGCACCGCATCTTCGAATGGCCGGACAGGACGGCGCGCCGAACATGATCCTCGACGACGGCGGCGACGCGACGCTGCTCGTGCACCTCGGCGCGCAGGCCGAGACCGACCGGTCGCTGCATCGCGCAGCCGACGAGCGAGGAAGAGACCGCGCTGTTCGCGGCGATCGCGAAGCGGCTCGCCGAGCGACCCGAAGTTCTACTCGCGCGATCAAGGCGTCGATCAAGGGCGTCACCGAGGAGACGACGACCGGCGTGAAGCGCCTCTACCAGATGCACGACGGAAGGCCGGCTCGGTTCCCGGCGATCAACGTCAACGACTCGGTGACGAAGTCGAAGTTCGACAACCTCTACGGCTGCCGCGAGTCGCTGGTCGACGGCATCAAGCGCGCGACCGACGTGATGATCGCGGGCAAGGTCGCGCTCGTCGCCGGCTACGGCGACGTCGGCAAGGGCAGCGCGCAGGCGCTGCGCGCGCTCTCGGCGCAGGTGTGGATCACCGAGATCGACCCGATCTGCGCGCTGCAGGCGGCGATGGAGGGCTACCGCGTCGTCACGATGGACTACGCCTGCGACAAGGCCGACATCTTCGTCACCGCGACCGGCAACATCGACGTGATCACGCACGAGCACATGAAGCGGATGAAGAACAACGCGATCGTCTGCAACATCGGGCACTTCGACAACGAGATCGACGTCGCCGGCGCTGAAGCAGTACACGTGGGAGAACATCAAGCCGCAGGTCGATCACGTGATCTTCCCCGACGGCAAGCGGATCATCCTGCTCGCCGAAGGGCGCCTCGTGAACCTCGGCTGCGGCACCGGTCATCCGTCGTACGTGATGAGCTCGTCGTTCGCGAACCAGGTGATGGCGCAGATCGAGCTGTGGACCGACGCGCAGCGAGCGGCGGCAAGTACCCGGTCGGCGTGTACGTGCTGCCCAAGCATCTCGACGAGAAGGTCGCGCGGCTGCAGCTGTCGAAGCTCGGTGCGATGCTGACCGCCGCTGTCGGCGAAGCAGGCGCGCTACATCGGCGTCGACGTCGGCGGGACCGTACAAGGCGCGAGACGTACCGCTACTGAGCGATCCCGGCAAGCGAGGAGCCACGAACATGCGCATCGCGGTGATGGCAACGGGCGGCGTCGGCGGGTACTTCGGCGCGAAGCTCGCCCAGGGCGGACACGATGTCGCGTTCGTCGCGCGCGGCAGGCATCTCGCCGCGATGCGCGAGCGCGGTCTCGCGGTGAAGAGCGCGACTGGCGACGTGCACATCGCGCGAGCCGACGCTCGTCGAGGATCCGGCGGCGCTCGGACCGGTCGACGTCGTCGCTCTTCGCCGTCAAGCTCTGGGACACCGAAAGCGCGGCCGCGCGCGCTTCGGCCGCTCGTCGCGAAGGGCGCCGTCGTCGTCCCGTTTCAGAACGGCGTCGAGAGCATCGAGCGGATCGGCGCGCGTCGTCGGGCCGGCAGCGCGTGATGGGCGGCGCCGCGTACATCGCGGCGACGATCGCCGAGCCCGGCGTCATCGCGCACACCGGGACGATGGCGCGGTTGCGCTTCGGCCCGGTCGTAGCCGGCGTCAGCGAGGCGTCGCGGAGGCGCTCTTCGCGCGCGTGCCAGGGCGCCGGCATCGACGCCGAGCTTCCGCCGACATCCGCCGCGCGCTATGGGAGAAGTTCGCGTTTCTCGCGGCGTTCTCGGGCTGACGAGCGTCGCCCGGCAGCCGCTCGGCGTGCTGCGCGGCGACCCCGATCTCGCGCGCGGCGCTCGAGGTCGGCGATTCGCGAGGCGTGGACGCGTCGGCGCGCGCGCGCGACATCGCGCTCGCCGACGATTTCGTCGCCCAGCAGATGAAGTTCGCCGACGGGCTTCCGGCAGAGATGAAGATCGTCGATGCAGAACGATCTCGCTGCGGGCAATCGGCTCGAGGCGCCGTGGCTTGCCGGCGCGGTCGCGCAGGATGGCAGCGGCGCGCGGCATTGCCGCCCCGGTCAACGCGACGCTCTACGCCGCGTTGAAGCCGTACTGCGCCGGAACGGCGCGCTAGCAAGCCGTTCGCCGACTCCGAGAATCCCGCTCATGCGACTCGTCCTCGTCTGGCTCATCAACGCGCTGGCACTGCCTCGCGCTTCCGTATGTCTTTCCGTGGGTCGAAGGTCGATTCGTTCGGCGCTGCGCTGATCGCCGCGCTCGTGCTCGGCCTGATCAACACGCTGATCCGGCCGCTGCTCGATCCTGCTGACGCTGCCGCGTGACGTTGCTCGACGCTCGGCCTCTTCATCTTCGTGATCAACGGCCTCCTGTTCTGGTGGGTCGGCTCGTTCGTCGACGGCTTCCACGTGAGCGGCTTCTGGTCCGGGTATTCGGCGCGATCGTCTACAGCCTGATTTCGTGGCTGCTCGCGTCGCTGCTCCTGCCGAGAAGCAAGACTGATCGATTGATGCGATTTCCGACGACGCTCGCGTCGGCGCCACGAGTCGATGCGAGCGAGCAGCGCAAGCGCCTGTTCAGCCTCGAGTTCTTCCCGCCGCGCACGCCGGAGGGCATCGAGAAGCTTCGCGCGACGCGCCGGCAGCTCGCCCAGCTTGACGCCGGCGTTCTGCTCGGTCACGTTCGGCGCCGGCGGATCGACGCGCGAAGGCACGCTGTCGACGGTGCTCGAGTTCCGCGCCGAGGGCATGGAGGCGGCGCCCGCACATTTCGTGCATCGGGCGGCTCGCGCGCGTCGCTTGCCGAGGTGCTCGCGCGCTACAAGTCGCACGGCATCCGCCACGTCGTCGCGCTGCGCGGCGACCTGCCGTCCGGATCGGGCGAGCACGGCGATTTCCGGTTCGCGAGCGAGCTCGTCGCGTTCATCCGCGCGCGAGACCGGCGACCACTTCCACATCGATGTCGCGGCGTATCCGGAGTGCCACCCGCAGGCCCGCAGTCCGCAGGACGATCTCGACGCGCTTCAAGCGCAAGATCGACGCGGGCGCCAACTCGGCGATCACGCAGTATTTCTACAACGCGGACGCCTACTGGCACTTCGTCGACGCGTGCCGCGCGGCGGGCATCACGGTGCCGATCGTTCCGGGCATCATGCCGATCAGCAGCTTCGTGAAGCTCGCGCGCTTCTCCGACGCGTGCGGCGCCGAGATCCCGCGCTGGATCCGGCAGGCGCTTCGAAGGCTACGGCGACGACGTCGCGTCGATCCGCGCGTTCGGGCTCGACGTCGTCACCGAGCTCTGGCGACGGGCTCCTCGCCCGCGGCGCGCCGGGATTGCACTTCTACACGCTGAACCAGGCGTCGCTGACGACGACGATCTGGCAGCGGCATGCGCGCAATCGTGCGGTCGCGAGGCACAGCCCTGCGGGCGCCTGCCAGTGCGCCCAGCGGCTGCGCCTTCGGGCCACACGCAACGCGGTGACGGTCGGTGGGCAACTGCCTACGCCGCCAGGAGTGAACGAGCACGAGCTCGATGTACGCGAGTTCGTGCGTGTGGATCCGGGCGCCGGCGTCCATGTCGCCCCCGCCTTTTTCCTGATAGGACTGCGAACTTCATCCGAGCGCACGACATTGCGCACCGCCGGCGCATACCAGAAGGTGTAGTTGCACGTCGTCGGGTAGCGCCAGAAGGTCTCGTCGTCGAGCCGCATCACCACGTGGAGGACGAGCGCGTCGAAGCGTCCCGGCAGGCGTCACAACCGTCTCCCAGCGGAGCGCGTGGACGTAGTGGTTGATCTGGCCGGAGGTCCTTCGTCGCCTCGTCGAAATTGTTGACGAACTGGCTCCGACGTCGCGCCCGCGGCGAGCGGAAACGTGTAGCGATCGAGCGGCGTCGCGAAGCGCGCGTCTCGCTCTCGTAGAGCAGCGCCGACCGTGACCTCGCCCGGAACGGTCACAGAGCTCGGTGCGCGTGAGGTCGAGCGTGGGCCCCTTCACGGTGATCCGCTCGCCGATGCCGTCCGGACCGCCCACGGTCGCTCGATCGTGTGCGTTTCCTCCGCATGTCGTCATGCACCCGGATCCATCTCTGCCCGTTGTACACCCAGCGATCGCCGACGCGATAAGCGGGCGCACTCGGCGGCGGGACCAGATCCCGTGCTCTCGAAGCCTCCGCAGCCGGCGAGAGCGGCGAGGCCCGCAATGCAAAAGAGCGTAAGGCAGCGCAATGACGAATCTCGTTCATGGCCTCTCCTCGTCGCGACAACGGTGAAACAAGCGGACTCGAGCGATCATTCCTGCGAGCGTCATCCGCGCCGCAACGCTTTCGACCCGGCTACGCGTCGCCGTCGGTGATGGCGCCGAGGCTCGCGCCGTCGAGACGAGGCGACGGTGATTTCGCGAGCAGGCCGCGCGTATGACGCGGTGGCGGCGCGTTGCCAGGCGGCGCGGCGTCGCGCGAGCTCGCGCGTCGTCGACGTTGAGCTGGATCGAGCAGCCTGTGCGCGTCGATCGTGATCGAGTCGCCTTCCTCGACGAGCGCGATGGTGCCGCCGACGTACGCCTCCGGCGCGACGTGCCCGACGACCATGCCCCACGTGCCGCCCGAGAAACGGCCGTCGGTGATGAGCCCGACCGATTCGCCGAGGCCCTGGCCGATCAGCGCGGACGTCGGCGCGAGCATCTCCTGCATCCCGGGCCCGCCCTTCGGGCCTTCGTAGCGGATCACGACGACGTCGCCGGGCTTGATCTTTCGCGCCATGATCGCGTCCATCACGTCGTTCTCGGAATCGAACACGCGCGCGCGGCCCGGTGATCGACGGATTCTTGAGGCCGGTGATCTTGGCGACGCAGCCTTCAGTCGCGAGGTTGCCGCGCAGGATCGCGAGATGGCCCTGCGCGTACATCGGGCTCGACCACGGCCGGATCACGTCCTGGTCGGCGCGCGGCTCGTCCGGCACATCGCGAGCTCCTCGCGCGATCGTGCGGCCGGTGATCGTCATGCAGTCGCCGTGCAGGAGGCCGTGCGTCGAGCAGCATCTTCAGCACCTGCGGCACGCCGCCGGCGCGGTGCAAGTCGACGGCGACGAAGCGCCCGGACGGCTTCAGATCGCACAGCACCGGCACGCGCTTGCGCGGATGCGCTCGAAGTCGTCGATCGTCCACTGCGACCTCGGCGGCCGACGCGATCGCCAGGTAGTGCAGCACGGCGTTGGTCGAGCCGCCGGTCGCCATCACCAGCGCGATCGCGTTCTCGATCGACTTGCGCGTGATGATGTCGCGCGGCTTCAGGTCGTTCTTGATCGCCTCGACCAGCACGCGCGCCGACTGCGGCGGCGGAGTCGGCCTTCTCGCGCGTCGGGCGAGGCCATCTGCGAGCGTGCCGAGGAGGCTCATGCCGAGCGCCTCGAACGACGACGACATCGTGTTCGCCGTGTACATGCCGCCGCAGGCGCCGACGCTCGGGCACGCGTTGCGCTCGATGCCGTCGTAGTCCTCCTCGCGCATCTTGCCGGCGGCGAAGCGCGCCGACCGCCTCGAACGCGCGACGACGATGGTGAGCGCCTGGCCTTTCCACTCGCCGGGCTTGATCGTGCCCGCGTAGACGTAGATCGCCGGAACGTTCGATGCGCGCCATCGCCATCATGCCGCCGGGCATGTTCTTGTCGCAGCCGCCGACGACGAGCACGCCGTCCATGCACTGGCCGTTGACGGAGGTCTCGATGGCGTCGGCGATCACCTCGCGCGACACGAGCGAATACTTCATGCGCCTCGGTGCCCATGCCGATGCCGTCGGTGACCGTCGGCACGCCGAACACCTGCGGCATCGCGCCCGCGTCCTCGCAGCGCCGCCATCGCGCGGTCGACGAGCGGCTGGATGCCGGCGTTGCACGGATTCATCGTGCTGTGGCCGTTGGCGACGCCGACGATCGGCTTGTCGAAATCGCCGTCGCCGAAGCCGACGGCGCGCAGCATCGCGCGGTTGGGCGAGCGCGCGACGCCCTGCGGTGATCAGTCTTCGAGCGGCGGTTGTACGACATCGGAGGGGACTCGCGGGCCACATTAGCCTTCGGCCGGCATCGAGGCACGAGGCCGGTGTGCGCGGGGCCGCGGTATAATCGCGCCAACCTTGGCAGGCGCTCTGTCCACCGCCCGTCCCGCATGCTGGTCCATCCCAGAGTTACGACCCGACTCGCTTTTCACGCGGGTCCTGTTGCGGCGGCGAAGTGGCATGGGCCTTGCATGTGATAGCAATACGTAACTGAACGAAGTAATAC
>ERZ1370068.9229-contig-8020_pt1 | contig 29168 bp, 34 predicted proteins | sample MGYA00561227_ERZ1370068 | MGnify/ENA primary metagenome ERZ1370068 (study PRJEB38410, sample SAMEA6850437) | metagenome | study: Metagenomic assessment of the ecological functions of the soil: analysis of the soil microbiota associated with the...
GAGGTACTGCGGGCCCGTGTCGCCCACTTCCCGCGCCGGCACCGCCGACCTGATCCGCACCTCCACCGCCCGGAACAGGTCCATCACCTCGAGCGGCGCGCCTGAGCCCGATGCGCTGCGCCAGCCAGCGGGGAAGGGCGGGAAGCTCCGTCCACCCGCCGATGGCGTAGCGGGGCAGGCTGTCGCGGTCGTACTCGGTCCGGTAGAACGTCAGCGAGAGGCGGGTGTCCTCGGCGATGCGATCGACGAGATCGCGACAGGCAAACTGGGCCCGCTCTTGCTCGCCGGGAGCCACCGTCCGCGCCATGGCCTCGGGGGAATAGAGCGTCGCTCCGGTGGCGATCCGGAGCTGCCTCGAAGAAGTTCTCCGCGCCGATGTCGAGGTACCGCGCCACCACCGGCCCCTGCTCGCTGAAGAGACAGAGCGAGGAGGTCCGCCGGCCGACATTGAGGAGGACCAGGAGCTCGCCCGGCTCGAGCTGCGGTGATGTAGAGCGCCGCGTTCAGCAGGGCGAGCGGCTCCGCGTCGAGGGCCTGGAGGCGCACGCCCGCCTGCTGGAGCAGCCGCGATGCGCTCGTCCACGAGATGCGCGGCACGCAGATGGCGAGGACCTCGGAGGTGATGCCGTCCCTGCCACGGCGGAGCACCTGGGCGTCCATCACGGACTCGCCGGGCGGAAGCAGGCCGAGCTCGCGGTGCTGGATCTCCAGCGCGGGGAGGATGCGGGCGGGAGGCAGGGGGGCAGCGATACCTGGCGGATGACCACCTCCGGCCTGCCGACGGCCGCGATCACCGGCTGGCCGTCCGCCCCGGCCGCCGCGAGGGCGCCATGTATGGCCTGGCTGACCTGTCGCGCGCGTCGGCGTTGCCCTCCAGCCGGGTCAGGCCGCGCCCCACCACGATTCCTGGGAACCCCGACGCTCCAGCGTCAACGCCTTGATGGACCCCGGCCGACGTCCAGGCCCACCACCCGCTGCCGGCGAAGGAAGTTGAGGGTCATATGCTCTCGGGACAGAGGTTCGGCGTCGGCGGAAACGACGGTACCAAGGTGATCGATGATATCAGCGTAAACTGCGGACTCCCAAGGAAAACCCGGTGCGGACGGGGGTGCGGGACGGCCTAGTTGTATCCGCAGACGCCCGTGGGCGTGGTGGGCAAGGTTGCCGGGGGCGTGATGGGGGCGGCACTCGAGCCAGAGACGGGGCACGCTTTCGACCCGCCACCGTTTCGGGGCCTGGGCGTTGAGCGAGGGCGCCAGGGCGAGAAGCTCCTCGGGGAGCCCACGGGCGTCGTACGGCGGCGTCGCGTCCACCGACGAGCCCTTCAATGGCGCCTGGTAGTATCTCCGGGACGTTCGAGTACCGCCCGGGCGGGACCCCGCCGCCCCGGAAGCAGAACCGCGTGGCCGCGACGCCGCCGACGAGGCGCGTGGGGGTGGCCGGGACCGCCGAGCGCGAGACGAAGTCCGTCCCCGCATAGAGCATCGCCATCACGCGCGGGACATCGTGTCGTCGCTCCGACGGTGAGATTGCCGGGGGTGAGGAGCGCCATGAGGTTATTGGTGGGAAACTTCTCGGTCCCGGCGGCGCAGTTCGTGTTGCCGACCGCGCAGAGGCTGGTCACCGTCTCCTCGATCGACACCGAGTTGACGTTGTAGATGATGGCGGCAGCCGTCGTAGCAGATCTGGTTGCCCGGGCACGAAGCATTCGTCTTCGAGAAGGCGCCGCGGTCGATCCGCCAGCCGGTGGCGCTCTGGTTGTAGACCGAGCAGCGGGTCCGCCGTCGGTCGCCGGAAAGTTGCACGGATTGCCGCTGGCCGAGACGCCGAACGTCAGGACGCCGGTATTGCGCGTCCAGCAGATCCGCCCGAGGCGTGCGTTCCCGTTCCGGTTGGTGAAGGCGACCGTCGGACTGCACGCGGCATTGCTGCAGTTGGCCGGTGCTGGAAGTCAGTCCGGCGGCGGTACCCGGCATGTCGTTGGCAGTGAGCATTCCGGTCAGGTCGGCGGCACGGGTCGAGAAGTAGGTCTGGGAGACTGGCATAGGACGCGCCGGCGATGCGCACGGATTCGCCCCGGTGAGCGCGGGGAGCTGGGACACCGGGTTCTCGGGATACGCGCGGCCGATCGCGCCCAGATCCACGGTCGGGGTCACCGAGGGAGCGTCGTCGCGTAGCTGTCGACGCAGGTGGCGGCCTGACACCCGTCGCCGACGTAGACGGCGTCGAGCGGCCCTTTGCCGGCGAGCACGCCGGCGGGTGCTGCCGCCGGTGGCATAGGCGGCACCGGCGACGTCGCCGATCCGCGCACCCCCGCCAGCACGATGGGGGCCGGCGTGGACCCCGCGTTCGGGGTGAGGGCGCGCCACCGCCAGCTCGGCGCCCAGCGAGTAGACGTTCGGCGTGGCGCAAGGAGTGGCGGTGGGCGCGCACACCGCCTGCTCCGCGGACAGGCGGCGAAGGATCTCGGCGTCGGCGGTCAGGGCGCTCAGGTGGTTCCGGATGCCGACGGTGGCGCCGTTCCAGTTCCAGCGCGCGGCAGCGCGCCCACGGGGTTGCCGAGAACGTGTGCCGAGCCCGCGATGAGGACGTTGCCGTTCATCGGTTGAAGGGCCGCGGGCTTTCCGGCCACCACGCCATTGGCGAACACGGACGGGCATACGGCGCGGGCCAGCACCTGGATCGTCTTCACCGCGCGTATAGCCCGCGGGCGCGGCGAGGTGGCGCCGGCCGCCGGGCTCGTCCGTCACGCTGCCGGTGCTCCGGACGAATGACGAGGTTGCTGCACACGTTCGCCGCGTTGCGGAAGCGGCTGAGCCCGATGGGATACGGGCTCGTCGCGTTCGCCTCCGCCACCGTGACCAGCATGATCTCCACGCTGTAGCTGCCCCCGCCGGGAAGCTCGTATTGGCGAGGGTCATCGGCCGATACACCCCGGTGGCGCAGGACGGCGCGCAGATGAGGCGCGCGCGCCGTCGTTGTCGGCCCAGCTTTCGCTTCCGGCAGGTGTCGCCCACGAAGCCATCCTGCAGCTCGCGGAGGGCCCGCTCGATTCCGCCCTGTGCCACCTCGAAGGCGCGCGCATCGGCGGCGCTCGAGAGCGACATGCGGTTCTCGATGGCTCCCAGCTCGAAGAGGGCCAGGCCCAGCGAGCGTCATCACGAAGACCAGCACGATGCTGATGAGCATGACGCTGCCGCGCTCGTCGGTGAAGGTGCACGAGGAGCGCCGGGCCGGGGGCGCCATCAGTTCCTCAGCGTGGTGGTGAAACCGAAGCGCATGCCCGTGTAGCTGGCGGGATTCAGGCTGTACATCACGCCGTCGTAGAGGTCGAAGCGCACGTCGAGCGCGCGCGCCCGGCCATGGTGGATCCGTTCATGGTCGAGATGGGGATGAAGGTCGTGCTGGCGACGCGAAGCTGCGTGCCGAGCTTGTCGGCGGTCCGCTCATCGCCTGCGCCTGCCCGGTGAGGCTCTGGGCCGACCCGACATCACAGGCCGAGCCGCCGCCGCCGAGCGGAATCCCGAGTTGAGCGTGCAGACGTACAGCTGTGGGAAGGTGTCGCCCGCCTTCTGGTCCTGGTGCAGGCACCAGAGGCCTCCATCGGGGAGGTTGTAGCGGACGGCCGCGGTGGCGGTGGCCGATCCGCACGCGGTGACCGCAAGTCCACCGCGCGCTGGAGCCGGCGCTGGAGATCCTCCTGGATCATGGTGCCCTGCCGTTGCGCATGGGCCTGGGCGCTGCCGTAGTCGAAGGCGCGCTGGGTGGACAGAGTAGAGCGATCCGATGGCGACGGCCACGATGGCGAAGATGGCCGTCGCCACGAGGAGCTCGACCAGGGTCATGCCCCGCCGGTCGCCTCGGAGCGCCGCCAGGGCCACATTCACTTGAGGCACCATGACCGAGCGGAGCACGCACCGGCGAGGCCGACACGTCGGCGCCTTTCACCCCTGGGTCGCGCGCACGGTGACGCGTGATGAGCTTGGCCTCGATGGGCGTGGGCGGCGCGCAGGCGGGCAGATAGTTGGCCGCGCAGACGGACGCGATGGTGATGGTCCGCTCGTAGCCGGGATGAACGCCGGCATAGGGCGCGGCGCTGAAGGTCAGCTCCTCGCGCGGATCGGCGCCCGAGGTGGGACCGAAGCCCGAGGCTCCGCACCTGCTCGACGGCCTGGCGCGCCAGCGCGGCCGCGATGCGATTGCCGCCCTCGCCCACGATGAAGGCCTGGCCGGTGCCGAACATGACGGCGCGACGCCCGCCGACGCCATGCCGAGGAGCAGCGCCGCGATCAGTACCTCGATGAATCGAGACGCCGCGCTGGTCTCGCCAGCCGTTCCGCGCGGTTCGGTCTGGAGTCCCCATGGTCGAAATGACTCCTCCCCAGAGTCTCACAGCAACGCAGCGCCCGGAAGCCCAGCCGCGCCGGAGCCGTCCGGGGACCGATCGAGCGGAGAGGGCTCTAGAAGTTCGTGTCGAAGCTCCGGTCCATCCAGAGCGTGACGTCGAAAAGGCGGGCATCGCCGTAGAGGACGACGGCGATGCTTCCACTGCATGGCGACCTGGATGGCATAGGAAGCCGGCGTCACCTTGACCGTTTCCTCCTCCACCGGGAGCTGCAGCCGCCGTGACTCGCGCACGATCATCCCGCGCACGTCGTTGGCGATCTCCTGCATCGCGGCGGGCGACCCGCCCGCGGCCACCCCGGCCTTGCGCTTGTTGACGGCGTCGACCACGAGCTGGCCCACCAGGCCCGAGGTGTTGAAGTAGTCGTACGCGATCATGGCCGCCGTGTACCCGGCCCAGCCGAACACCGCGAGGAAGACCACCACGCGGAGGAGGGTCGCGAAGCGCATGCCACGCCCACTGTAGCGCGGACCCCGCGTCGCCTCAAGATCCGTGCTTCCGGGAGGCCGCCGGCCGCGTGCTAGTCTGAGCCCCGGTGAGATTCCTCGCCCCGGCCGCGCGGCACCTTCTCGCGGGTGGCCTCCTGGGCCTGGTGGTCGCGCTGGCCTCCTGGGCTACCACGACCCCCTGGGCTATCTTCAGCGTGGCCCGAGCTCAAGGCGCTCGACAGCCAGTTCGACCTGCGCGGGCCGCTCCCCGCCTCCTCCCCCATCGTCATCGTCAGCGTGGACGAGGACTCGCTTCGACGAGCTGCGAGCCTTGCCCTGGCCGTGGCCTCGGATAGCTACACGCCAGAGATTCATCGACATCGTCAGCGCGCGGGCCGTCCGGCCGCCATCGGACTCGACATCCTCTTCGCCGAGCCGTCGTCGCGCGGCTGGCCCAACGGACGACGCAGCGCTGGCCGCCGCCCTGGCCCGGCGCGAGGCAACGTCGTGCTCGCGGCCGCGCTTCGAGGTTCACCGCGATTCCGCGACGCCCGAGGTTCCGGCATCAGGAAGGACGTTCTGAACCCGCCGCATCCCGATCGTGCGCGAGGAGACGGCGGCCGGCTATCGGCCTCGCCCCTCGGCGGTACGGGAGGTTCGACGCCGACACCTCTCAGCCCTGCGCTTCGGGTTTGCCAACTTCGAGCATGACTGCCGACTGCCCTAGGACGGGCCATGCTGCTCCGTAGCTACCGAGCACTGGGTGCTGCGCGAGCGTTCAGCCTGCTCCTCTGGAGCAAGCCGTCCAGGGGTCACCTCCTGCCGGCCGCTACCACTGGCGAATTTCTCATCAACTACCGTGGCGGGCCCAAGGCACGTTCGGCACCATCTCCTTACCATCAGCGTGGTCCGCGGGCGAGGTCCGATCCCGAGACGGTTCGCAGGCAAAGATCGTTCGTGGTGGGCGCGACCACCCCGACGTCCTGCACGACGTGTTCGCCACGCCCTTCGCCGCCGAGGCGACATGCCGAGGGTGGAGGTGCACGCCAATGTGCTCGAGACCCTGCTGCTCGGGAGTCCCGATCCAGCCGATCCACTCGCGGGATTCGTCGACGACGCTCACCGTTCGCGGCGGGGGCGTTCGCGCGTGCTGGTGGCCGGACCATGCGTCCCCTTCCGGGCCTTCGCGCGCGGTCGCGGGCGCGCTGCGTCGACCTATCTCGGGCCTCGACTCATGCGGCATTCCGCGGCTGGTACGCTGCTGGATGCCGGCGGTCACCACCGTTGCCCCTCACTCTGCGCGCTGGGTTACACCGGCGCCGCCGTCGACCTTCATCATCGAGCAGCGCGAGGAAGCGGCGGCTGTCGCGCTTCTTCTCGCCCTCGGTGGTGCGCGAGATCGTGCGCAGCCAGCGACGCCGGCGAGGCGCTGGAGTCGGGCCGGCGGCGGCTGACCGTGCTCTTCTCCGACATCCGCGGCTTCACCACCCTGTCGGAGCGGCTGCGCCCGAGGATGTGGTGGAGTTCCTGCGCGAGTACCTCACCGTGATGACCGATGCGGTGTTCAGGCACTGGCGGCACCGTGGACAAGTACATCGGCGACGCCATCATGGCGCTCTACAACGTGCCCTTCGAGGCGCCCGGACCACGCCGCCCAGGCGGTGCGGACCGCGCTGGAGTTCCAGCGCCGGCTCGAGGGCCTGGCGGCAGCGCTTCGGCCCCCGGCTCGGCGCCCGCTCTGCGGTGCGGGGTCGGCATCCACACCGGCGACGCGGTGGTGGGCACGCTGCGGCTCGGCGCAGCGCCTGGAGTACACCGCGATCGGCGATACCGTCAACCTCGGCTCGCGGCTGGAGAGCATCACCAAGGACTTCGACGTGCCCATCGTGATCAGCGAGGCCACCTGGGTCGAGGTGAAGGATCTCTTCTCACCCGCTACCTCGGCGAGGTGACGGTGAAGGGCAGGAGGTGCCGGTGAAGATCTACACGGTCCTGGACGACGGGGACCCTACTCGATCGGCGGCTTCCCCGTACGGTGATGTCCACGAGCCGGTCCGCGCCGAAGTAGAGTGACCAGCCGGACGGATAGGTCCACATCTCCTTCGCGTGCTTCGAGACGTCCGGCCAGAACATCGCGGCGGAGGCCTTCATCCGGTCGGGATCGGCGGTCGCCGCGTCGGGCGCCGCCGAGCGGCAGCGTGACCTCCTCGCTTGGTCATGCCGAGATCGACACGCCGCTCGAAGCGAAACTGGCTGGCGCGGGGCGAGGTCGCGAGGTCAGGATGCCGGGTCAGGTAGTCGCTCACCCGGCTGGCGAGGCTCGTCCCGGAACTTCGCCGTCTCGTCGAAGGTGGGCAGGCGCGAGTAGCCGCGCACGAAGCGGGCATTGTAGATCGAGTCCGCCCGGGGGCCGATGGTGGCACGCTGCACGGGAACTTCGTTGAGTCGAGGCGCACCCCCAGAGCCAGGAGGGTCCCGAGCAGCAGCGCGGAGGATCAGAGGTCGAGCGCGGCCGAGACCTGGATGCTGACCGCCTGGCCGAGATAGTCGAGATCGAACGGCTTCCGGGATATAGTCGGCGGCGCCCATCGCGAGAGGCGCGAGGTGACATCCACGTCGGCGTTGGCCGTCACCATGATGATCGGCAGCCCGGGCTTGGCGGCGGCCAGTCGCTTGAGGGTTTCCACGCCGTCCATGTCGGGCATGGTCACGTCGAGCAGGACCACGTGAGGGTTGGCGCTGTCCACCATGGCGAGGGCCTCGGCGCCGCTGCCGGCCGCCGCGACCTCGTAGCCCTGACTTTCGAGGAACTCGGCGAGCACGAAGCCGGACTTCCGGCTCGTCGTCCACCACGAGAATCTTCGCCAGCGCTCTTGGCCAACCTGGCGGAATCTTAACGCCCGCCGCGGGGACGGTCAACCTACGTTAAAATGGTTTCGTCGTGCGCGCTCTCGCCGATAAGCCCTCCCGTCCTGATCTTCGCGGGTGTTCTGGCCACCTTCCTCCCGCGCTCGGCGCCGGCTTCCTCAACTGGGACGATGCCGAGAACTTCCTGGCCAACCCGCACTATCGCGGCCTCGGCCGGCCGCCCAGCTCCGGTGGATGCTCACCGCTGTCCACGTGGGGCACTACATCCCGGTGACGTGGCTGACCCTGGGCCTGGACCACGCGATCTGGGGCATGAACCCCCTCGGCTATCATCTGACCTCCCTCGTCTTCCACGCCGCCAGCGCGGTGCTGGTCTACCGCTGGCCCTCCGACTCTTCGCGCTCGGCTTCGCCCCGCTCCGGGCCGAGGATCGGCTGGCCCTGCCCCTCGGCGCCGCCGCTGCCGCCCTCGCTCTTCGCGCTGCACCCGCTGCGCGTGGAATCGGTGGCGTGGGTCACCGAGCGCCGCGACGTGGTGAGCGGATTCTTGGCTCTCGCATCTGTCCTCGCCTACCTGACCGCGGCACGGCGCGGGGGCCGTCGGGCCGAGCGCACGCGGGCTGGCTGGCCGCGGCGGCGGGCGCCTTCCTCCTGGCCGCCTTCGCCAAGTCCATCGTGGTGGGCCTTCCGGTGGTGCTGCTGGCCCTCGACGTCTATCCGCTGCGACGACTCTCCCGGCGTACCCTGGTCCCCGTGCTGGTCGAGAAGCTCCGTTCCTCGTGGTGGCGGCCGCCGCGGTGGACCATGCTGGCGATCACCTTCCGCTGGGGCATCACTCGCGCCGATAGAGGTGGCCGGCCTGCCCCAGCGTCTCGCCCTCACCGGCTACGGCCTCGCGTTCTACCTGGGAAAGACGCTGTGGCCCGTGGCCCCTGTCACCGCTCTATACCCTCTACCTCCCCGTCGAGCCGCTCTCCGCCCGCTATCTCGTGCCGGGGCGGTCACGATCAGCCTCACCGTGAGCCTCATCGCCCTGCGCCGGCGCTGGCCGGCGGGGCTCACGGCCTGGGTCGCTTACGTGGCGCTCCTCCTTCCCGCGGCGGGCATCTTGCCGAACGGCCCTCAGATTGCGGCCGACCGGTACTCCTACCTGCCCATGATCGGCTGGGCGATCGTGGCGGGCGCTGGGCTGCCTGGGGTTGGCGCGCCTGGCGGGCCCGGCCGTCTCACCACGCCTCTCGCCCGCCTCGCGCTGGCCGCGACGGTCGTGCTGCTCGGCGGAGTTCGCGCTCCTCACGCAACAACAGCTCGCCGTCTGGCGCGACTCCGTGGCGCTCTGGCGCCACGCCGCCTGGGCGGACCCGGACAGCGACGTGCCCCTCTTCTACCTCGGCTGGGCGCTGGCCGACGCGCGCCGCTTCGATGAGGCTCGCGCTCACCTCGGAGAAGCTCGCTCGGACGCGTGCCGGCGAGCCGTGCCGGCGCTGCGCGCCCAGTTCGCCCTGCACCTCGGCCTGGTGGAGCAGCGAGCGGGGCGACCCGCGGAGAGCGGAGCGCCGCCTTCGCGAGAAGCGCTCGCGCTGGACCTGACCACCCCGTCGCCTGGATACGTCTCGGCACCCTGATGCAAGCGCGCGGCGCGCGCGCACGAAGCCCGCGGCCGCGCTGGCCGCCGCGGCCGATCGCGCCCCGTCTGGAACCGCTATCAAGTCTGGGAGCTCCGGTCGGCGATCGCGGACGTGCCGGACGAGCTTCCGGAAGCGCATGCCCGCCTGGCGCTCCCGCTCGCCATCCTGCTCCAGGAGTACCGAGGCCATGCCGAGGCGGAGGCGCTGTACCGGCTCGCCGTCCGCCTCGACCCCCAACTCGCGGCGGCCTGGAACAACCTGGGAGTCATCGAGGCTCGAGCGCGGCCGGTATGCGGAGGCCATGGATGCGCTTCGTCCACGCGCTGCGCATCGCGCCGCGCGCGACCGGCGCCTGCGCCAATGCCCGCCGCGCCGCCGCCGCGCTGGGCGTGCGGCCGGTGGAGCTCGACGGCTGCGCGCCCGAGCGAGGGCTGAGCGTGAGCCTCGACGCCGCCAGGGCCGCCCTCGCCGGGTCGGCGCGATGGCGGCCGCCGTGGTCGTGGCCGCTGCCCTCGTGGCCTTCCTGCCCGCGCTGTCGCCCGACTTCGTGAACTGGGACGACCCGGGCACCCTGCTCGACAATCCGCACTATCGCGGTCTGGGGCCGCCCCAGCTGGTCTGGATGTTCACCACCTTCCATCGGGGGCCACTACATGCCGCTCTCCTGGCTCACCCTGGGCTGGGACTTCATCCTGTGGGAGATGTCGGCATGGGGCTATCACCTGACCAATCTGCTCCTGCACGCCGCCACCGCGCTCACCTTCTACTTCCTCGCGCTGCGGCTCCTCCGCTTCGCGCTCGATCCTCCGCCCCCGCTGTCGAATCCGCGGCCCCTGGAAGGAAGGGGACCAGGGGACGCGGCGACGCGGCTCCGACTCGCCGCCGCCGCCGCCGCGATCTTCTTCGCGGTGCATCCGCTCCAGGCGGAATCGGTGGCATGGATCACGGAGCGACGGGACGTGCTGTCCGGCCTCTTCTCGGTGGCGGCCGCCTCGCCTACGTCAAGGCGGTGTCGGAGGGACCGCGGCGGGCGGGCTTCTTCTGGGGCTCGGTCGCGCTCTTCGCTTGCGCGCTGCTGTCGAAGTCGATCGCGGTGACGCTTCCCGCCACCCTGCTGGTGCTCGACGTCTATCCTCTGCGGCGGCTCGGGGGCGCGGCGGGCTGGCGACGCTGGCATGTCTGGGCGGAGAAGCTGCCCTTCCTCGTCTCCGGCGGGCGCCGCCGCGACGTGTGGCCTTCCTGGCGCTGCTGCCCCTGGGGAATGCGCGCTCCCTCACCGAGATGAGCGCCCTCGTCCGCCTCGTGCTCGCCCTGTACAGCCAGGCCTTCTATCTCGTGAAGACGGTCTGGCCGACCGCGCTCTCACCGCTCTACCCCTTTCCCCTCGACATCACCTACCATCACCTCGCGATCGCGGCGGCCGGAACCCTGCTCGCCGGCGCCGCCCTCCGTATCGCGCCGGCCTGGTCCGCCACCTGGGCCGTGTACTCGCTCACGCTGCTGCCCGTGTCGGGGATCTTTCACAACGGCCCCCAGGCGGTCGCGGACCGCTATTCGTATCTCGCCTGCCTTCCGTGGGCGCTGTGGGTCGGCGCCGCGGTGGCCTGGCGCCCTCGCCGGGCGCCCGTCCATCGCGCGGTGGCACTCGCGCTCCGGACGCTCGTGGTCGCCACGCTCCTGGGGCTGGGCGCGCTCACCTGGTCGCAGGCGGGTATCTGGCACGATTCGATCGCGCTGTGGACCCATGCCCTCGCGGTGAATCCGGACAGCCGGGACGCGCACGGCTATCTCGGCAAGGCGTACGACGAGGCGGGCCTGGCGGCCGGAGCGGTGGCGCACTATGCCGAGGCCGCGCGACGCTCGCACAATCGGCTGCCGTGGTACGTCGCGATCGCGCGAGTGCTCGAGGAAGCCGGCAACGACCGGGCGGCGATGATCTACTACGACCAGGTCCTGCGGTCCGCACCCGGGAGCCTTGAGGCCTGCGCGGGCCTGCGGCGCCTCGTGGGGCACCTGGAGCCGCCGCCCGAGGTGCCGGCGGCCTGCCTCAGCGAGGGCTCGCCGGAGTACCGGGGCCGCAGTGGAGCCCTTCATGAGCGAGTCGAGCGCGGCAAGCCCGCTGGCAAGCTGGCTGAGCTGCAGCGCCGTCGGCCGCGGCACCTGGCTCAACGCGATCACGTAGCGCTGCCAGGCGGCGACGGCGGTCGGAGGATCGATGGACTCGTACGCCAGCGCGGTGAAACGATCCCCCTCCACGCCGGACAGGCGAGCGGCGCGCTCGAGCCGGCGGCCATCCTCGAGCGCGGCGATGGCCTCCGACTCCCGTCCCATCCGGGCGAGCTTCACCGCGAGGAGGTAAGGGGAAGAGGGGGCGGCGGGAGCCAGCCGCGCGCGCCCTCCCGCAGCGCGGCGATCGACTCTTCGCGCCGGTCCGCGATCCACAGGATCTCGGCGAACACCATCCGAAACCCCGCGCGCTCAGGCTGGCGCGCCACGGCCTGGCGTCCGAGGGGCAGCGCCTCTTCGTGCCGGCCCTCCCCGGCCAGGATCAGCGCCAATCCCAGATTCGCCTCGGGAGCCGCGGGAAGATCTCCAGCGCTCGGCGGTAGTGCACCGCGGCCTCGCGCGGCCGGTCCTCGGCCAGCAGCGCGGTGCCGAGCCCGGTGCGCGAGAGGGCGCCGTCCGGCTCCAGCTCCACCGCGCGAGACCAGAGCGTGATCGAGTTGTGCCAGATGAGGGCCTGCCATGCGCTCGCGCTGACCAGGGCGACGGTGGCGGCCACGGTGAGGCCCAGCACTCCCCTCGCGAGCGCGGCGCGAGGGGAGCGGGCCATCACCTGCGCGGCGCACCAGGCCAGCCCGCCGCCCGCGAGGAGCGCCCAGCCTCCGCCGGCCAGATAGGTGTACCGGTCCGCCGCGATCTGCGGCCGTTCTGGACGAGGCCCGATACAGGCAACAGCATGATCACATAGGAGGTCCACACCGCCGCAAAGGCCGGCCAGCGGCGGGCGCGCGAGATCGCGAGGGCCGTGAGACCGGCGGCGGCGATACCGGCCAAGACAAAAGGCCCTGGGCCGTGGCCCAGGGCCACGCGGAAGATCGTAGAGAGGTGACAGCCCCACGGGGACCACCGTCTTCCAGAGGGGAAAGACCAGCGCGTAGAGGCTGGCGGCCAGGCGGGCACCCCACCCCACTTCGGTGACCTCGGCGAGGCTTCTGAACTCGATTCGCGCGACGACGGCGAGGAAGGCGGCGGCGGCCGAGAGCGCGAGAAAGGGCGCCTTCTCGAGATACACGCGTCGGGCCGAAGGACTCCACCAGCCGTCCGCGGAGGGGCCGAGCCGGCGGAGTGGGTAGACGTCGAGCACGAGGAGGACGAGCGGCAGCATCACCGGCATGGACTTGCCGCGTGAGCGCCAGCGCGAACAGGAAGCCACGGACGTCCAGTACCCCGCCCGCGTCCCCCGAAGATACGCCGCCACGGCGAGGAACGCGGCGAGCCCCGCCACGAGATCACCGCGCGCGCTCAGCCAGGCCACCGGCTCCACCCGCAATGGGTGCACGGCGAAGAGCAAGGTGGCGCCAGGGCCCCGGCCGCACCGCGTCGCGCGGGCGCTCCGGCTGCGCCAGGCGCAGGAGCCGGCGGGCCAGCGCGAGAAACGCCAGGGCGGCGGCGACGTGAAGCGCGATGCTTCCGGCCTTGTAGCCGAGTGGGTGCATGCCCCAAAGCGTGAAGTCGACGCCATGGGTGAGCCAGGTGAGCGGCTTCCAGTGCCCCATGTGGAAGGTGGTGAGCATCCAGGCGAGGCTGGCTCCCGCCGAGACCGCGATAGCCGGGGTTCTCGAGAAGTTCTGATCGTCGTCCCAGCCGAGGAACCCGCCGAATATCCCGGGAAGGAACGCGGCGACGGCCGCGAGGACGACGAGGGGTGATCGATCCAGCGCGGAATGCCCGGGACGGTCGCGGCCGTGCGCGGTGGGCTCATGGGCGCCGAAGGGCTCGAAAATGACGCCGGGGGTGACGGGCTATCCCCGTCACCCCCGGAGTGCTGTGACGCGACTTCTGCCTAGCGAGGGCTCGCCGGCGGTCCGGACCCGAGGGCGGCGTGCTGCTGTTCGAGTTGCACCGGAGGAAAACCCCGGTCGTGGTCGGGAACATGCCCAGCGACAGCGCGGCCGTATCGGCACCGGAGCCGGCCGCCTGGATGGTGCCGCTGAAAGTCGGCGGCGAGGTCGAGGAACACCGCCAGGCTCCCGGTGGTCGTCACCGTCCACCGGCCATCGCCCGTCATGCCGGCCGTGGTGACGCCGACGCGATTGACGATCTCGCTGACCACGCAGCTTTGCCCGGAGCCCTTGGCCTGCACACATCCCTGCAGCGCCGTCATCACCGAGCCCAGCAGCGCCTTGCCTTCCAGCCAGCTTGGCGTCCTTCGTGTATCCGAGATACAGCGGAATTGCCACCGCCGCGAGAATGCCGACGATGAGGATCACGATCAGGAGCTCGACGAGGGTGAACCCCTCTTCGCGCCCCTTCCCGCGAAACGCCTTCGTCATAGAGGTGAACATCTTCGTATCCTCCCACGATTGAATTAGGTTATGAGTTCGGTCGGTGACGCGAGGCGCGTCAGCCGGCCTCTACGGCTCTTAATGCTAGCAAGCCCTATGCCGCTCATCGAAGCATATTCGACCCCAAACTGACGAGGAAAACAGGGAGTTGGACACTCTCTCCCTGGCGTAAAGAGCCCGGGCGCAACAATTTCAGGGGTGCCCTTCAAAAATCGGGGGCGGGCGGAGGGCGGGCCGGCTTGCCTGACACTCCGCTGCGGCCGGTGAGTATGATCCGCCCACCCGCAGCCAGTGACATGAACCGCGCCCTCCTCCGGTGGACTCGTCGGCTTCGCCCTGGTGCTGGCGTCCGCCCTCACCGGGTATCTCGTCCGGGATCGTGTCCTGGTCGGCGCGCCGGTGGCGTCTGCCCGCGCGCGCGCGGCGGCACAGCTCCGCGCTGCCCGAAACGCTCCAGGCCGCCTTCGTGGGCGTGGCCCAGCAGCTCGGCTCGGCGGTCGTGAACATCGGCATCGGTGCAAGCGCCCAAGGGCGCGCCGGCCGATTGCACCTCAGCCCGGCGACGATCCGTTCCTCCAGGACTTCTTCAAGCAGTTCTTCGGCAACGGACACGCCCGGACAGCGACCGGAATTCCGGCAGCCGAGCCTCGGGTCGGGCGTCATCATCGACAAGCGGGGACTCGTCCTCACCAACTTCCACGTGATCAAGGGTGCTGACGAGATCTCGGTGCGGCTGTCGGACAAGAAGGAATACCGGGCGGCAAGGTGATGGGAGTGGATCCCAAGACCGACCTCGCCCTCGTCCGCTTCGATCCCGAGCACGAGCTGCGGGTGGCCGCGCTGGGCGACTCGGACGCTCTCAAGGTCGGCGAGTGGGCCATCGCTATCGGCAATCCCTTCGGGCTCGATCAGACGGTGACGGTCGGCGTCATCAGCGCCACCGGTCGCTCCGACGTGGGCGTCGCCACCTACGAGAACTTCATCCAGACCGATGCCTCGATCAACCCGGGCAATTCCGGCGGGCCGCTCATCAATCTCAAGGGCCAGGTCGATCGGCATCAATACCGCCATCGTCGCGGCCGGTCAGGGTATCGGGTTCGCCATCCCGATGAACATGGTGAAGCGCGTGGTGGATCAGCTCGTGGAGAAGGGCAAGGTGGTGCGCGGCTGGCTCGGCGTGTCGCTGCAGCCGCTCTCGCAAGGAGCTGGTCGCAGACCCTCGGCCTCCGCAGCAGCGAAGGCGCGCTCGTCGCCTCGACCATTCCCGGCAGCCCGGCCGCGAAGGCAGGGCTGCTCCAGGGCGACGTGATCCTGTCGTACGACAAGGCGCCGGTGGAGGACTTCCACCAGTTCCGAGCGGATGGTGGCGGAGACCAAGGTGGGCAAGACCGTGACGCTCGAGGTCTGGCGCAAGAAGCTGAGGGTGACCGTCAGCACGACGGTGGCGGAAATTCCGGAAGACCGTCCCGCTCCGACCGCCCCTCCACCGGCGGCTGACCGCCATACCGCGTCCAGCGGCGGCCGGCTTCGCCGGCCGCGCGCTCCTATGCCACGAACGGCGGGATGGGCGGAATCTCGACCTGCTGAGTGCGCACCTCGCGCACGCCGGTCACGCCGCGCGCCACTTCCACCGCATCCTCGAGGGCGGCCGTCCCCTCGAGGGTGACCACGCCGTCCTTGGCCTCCACCGTGGTGCGGTACTTGCGCGTCTCCGGATGCGTGGCCAGCGCCACCTGCACCCGCGAGGCGAGCGCACGGTCGGAGACCAGGCGCGAGCCGCGTCGCCGGTGGCCATCTCCGGCCGCCGCACCAGTGCCGCGATGACCTCCACCGCAGAGTCGTTAGGCAGCTTCTCGGTGTTGATGACCACGTCGTAGAGCGCGGGATCGCGGATGTCCACCTCGTAGAGGTAGCGCATCCGCCCGATCTTCTCCGTGTCGTCTCGTCGCACCATGTCGTGGACGGTGCGCTGGTTGGTCTGCTCCCCCATCTGACCCGCCATCTTCTTGGCCAGCCGCTTCACGCGCAGGTCGAAGGGCGCCATCAGCCGCACGCGCAGCACGTGGGGATGCCGCGCAGGAGCCACTGCCCGCCCCGCCCGAGCAGGATCACGTTGTCGTGCTCGGCGAACTCGTAGAGCGCGGTCTGGATCACGCGTGATATAGCGGCGCGTCTCCGCGTCGAAGCGCTCGAAGAGCGACGGCTTGCGACCTCGTCCAGATGCGATAGCTTCTCCTCGAGGAGCCCGTAGCGACGCGCGACGTCGACGATCAGGTCCTGCCCGACGCACCGGTACCCGAGCCGCTCGCCGAGGGCCTGCCCGATCTCGGGACCGCCCGCTCCGATCTCATGGGAGATGACGATGATGGCCATATGCGAGTCACTCCTTTCTGTACTTCGCCTTCAGCGCCGCCGGCGCGATGGCGATGCGCTTACCGCTCACGTCGTCGAGGATGTATACCTCGTCGGCCAGGGTCCCGCTGGCGAACACCTCGAAGACCTCCAGGGCCTCCTCGAGACCGGTGCCCGCCGGGCGCTCCGACATCATGCGCTCGACGTCCTCTCGCTTCAGTCGCACGGTCTCAGGCCAGGGCCCGTTCCGCCTTGTCCGGATTGGCGACGACGAGCGACGACCTGGGCGGTGCCGCCGCCCCCGGTGGTCGCGTAGGTGCACTTGATGTTGATCTTCGCCGCGGCCAGCCGCTCGGCCACCCGGCCGAGGCTCCCCGGCTTGTCCTCCAGGGTGAGCAGGAGGGCCGGCTCTTCCCCGCACCGGATCTTGGCGGCCGTCAGCGCGTGCTTGGCCCGGACGGGATCGGAGACCACCATCCGGAGCTTGCTGCGTTTGTCGCCGTCCGTCGCGGAGATGGCGACGAGATTGACCCCGGCTCCCGAGAGCACGCCGCAGATCTTGGCGAGTACCCCGGGCTTGGACAGCGCGGTCAGGGTGATCTGTTTGACCTGGGCCATGGCTAGGTCTCCTTGGGGGCTCCGGTGCCGTCGGCCTCGAGCTCGTGGGAAGCCGGCGCTGGCGCCGGCCTGGGCTTTCCTACCAGGAATCTCGGATGAACACAAGGGCCCCTCTCAGAGTCCCTGGCGGGCCGCCTCGGCCAGCGCCGGGTCGAGGGCGTGGAGGGCCTCGAGCTCTCGGTGCACCGCCGCCTCGTCACCCGCCGCGCGGAGGGCGCGGAGCACCTGGCGCAGATTGCGGAGGGGGCCGGGATCGGCCGGGAGCAGCCCTGCCGACTCGCGGAGCAGGGCGGCGTGACTCCCGAGACGGCCAGGCCTGCGCGGCGGCGACCCCGCGGTTGTTGAGCAGCTGGCCGAGCTCTACGCGAGCCCCGACGAAGGCCGGATCCAGAGCCAGCGCCCGCCGCAGCAGCGTCGCCGCGGCAGCCTCATCGCCGCGCGCGAGGCTCACCGCGGCCAGTCCGGCGGGGCCGTCCGCTATGTCGGGCCAGCGGCGTGCGATCTCGCGGAACATCCCCTCAGCCTCATCCAGCCGCCCGAGGCCGACGAGGAGAGCGCCCAGATTGAGATAAGGACCCTGTTGATCCGGTCGGAGGGTGAGCGCCCGGCGGAACAGCGCCTCCGCCTCGGCATCCTCAGATGGCCGCCCTGCATCGGCCCGCATGAGCGCGCGGCCCAGGTTATTGAGGCAGGAGGCGCAGTCGGGCTCCACCGACACCGCGCGCCGCCACAGGCGCTCTGAGTCGCGCCAGTGCAGGGTCTGCTGCCACGCGAGCATGCCCAGCTCCCACGAGGAGCAGCGCCGCCGCACGACACCGGTGATCCAGCGCGCCGTCGCGGAGCGGCGCGCGACGAGCTGGACCGCGCTGCCGCCGGCGAGGAGTGCCAGTCCCAGGCCGGCCAGATAGGCATAGCGATCGGCCCCCACGTGACGGCCCGCCAGCACGATGCCGCTCACCGGCGCCAGCAGGATGAGCGAGGCCAGCCAGGCGGCGATCCCGGCGGGCCAGCGGTGCCGGAGCCGGACCAGCACGGCGGTGAGCGCGGTCACGGCCAGCAGCGGAAACAGGAACCGGGGGCGAGGAGCGATACGTGGGCGGGCAATTCGTAGAGAGGGAGAGGCCGGCCGGCCAGAGGTGCCGCACCAGCAACATCCACGCGGCGTGTCCGGCCAGGGCGAGCCGCGACAGCGGCCCATACTCCCCGTAGCCGAGGGGAGCGGCGTCGGCCCGCACGGCCAGGTTGCCGTCACCACGACGCCTCCCAGGGCCAGCGCCAGGTGCGGCGTCTTCCTCGCGGGATCAGCGCGGGCCAGCCCCGCGCGGCGCGGCCCAGCGGATACCAGTCCAGCAGGAGGAGGGAGGAGCGGCAAGACAGCGGCCACGCCCTTGGAGCCGAGCGCCGCCGCGAAGGCCGCTAGTGACGCGAGAAGCCAGCCGCGCTCGAGTGGGCCACCTTTCCGCGCTCCACGAACATGGGCCATGAGCGCCAGAAGCAGGAAGGTCGCGCAGAGCAGGTCACGGCGATCCGAGATCCAGGCAACCGGCTCCACCCGTAGCGGGTGCACGGCAAAGCCGAGGGCGGCCAGCGCGGCGCCCCCGGTGAGGAGCCGGGCGGCGCGCATCCGGCCAGGCGGCGGCCAGGAGACGCCGGGCAAGGAGATAGAAGAGCGCGGCATTGAGCCCGTGCAAGACGAGACTCGTGGCGTGAAAGACGCGCGGATCGAGCCCGCCGAGCCAATGATCCATGGCGAAGGAGAGCCAGACGAGGGGCTCCAGTGGCCCAGGGCGGTGGCGGCCAGCGCCCAGCGCAGGGCGCCCGGCGATCGATAGCCCGGTCTCCGCGACGAGGAAGGACTCGTCGTCCCAGTTGACGAAGCCGGCGCCCAGCGCGGGCAGGAACGGCAAGAGTGCCGCCAGCGCTACCAGGAGAGGCCGAGCGCGGTGGGCGAGCGTCTAGCCGCGTCCATGACGCGCTCAGTCCGCGCGGACGAGCGCGAAGTTCAGCGCGGCCAGCTCTTGCTGGATGGATGGTTGCGAACGCCGGGCGGTGCGACGCCGCTCGCCGCTGGGGCGACCGCTTGCCCCGGCGGCGGTCTCCGCGACGCCGGTCAAGCACGACGACCACGCCGTCCTCGCCCGCGAACTCGCGCTCCAGATGCGCGGCGAGCCTCGGGATGCTCCTTCGCCACGATGAAGAGGTAGCGAGGCATTGGGGCATCCTACCCCAGCGCGAGCGGGAGAGATCCAGAATCGGCGCCATCGAAAGGGCGGGAAAGACCGCGGAAAGCAGAGGGACTACTCGACCGACTGCCTCCGAATGGTCTCGAAGACCTCGAGGGGGGAGGCCGAGGAAAGTCTCCACCACGCGCGGGTCGAAGTGGTGCCCGCGGAGCGCTGGATCTTCGCCGCCGCGCGTCCTCCAGCGGGATGGCGCGAGAATACGGGCGATCGAAGGTCATGGCGTCGAACGCGTCGGCCACCGCGAAGATCCGCGCGCCGAGCGGGATGTTCTCTCCCTTGAGCCCCAGCGGGTAGCCGGTGCCGTCCCACCGCTCGTGGTGATGGTAGCATCACGGGCACCGCACTCCCGGAGGAAGGGGACCTGCTCGACGAGCTGGCGCCCGATCTCGGGGTGGGTCCGCATGATCTTCCACTCGGCCGGGGTGAGCGGCCCCGGCTTGAGCAGGATGGCGTCGGGGATGCCGATCTTGCCGATGTCGTGGAGGAGCACGCCATGCTCGAGGTCGCGCAACCCGATGTCGGGAAGCCGTGGGCCCGGGCGAGCGCCAGCATGAGTAACCCCGGACGCGGCGGGAATGCGCGTGGGTGCCGAGGTCGCGGGTGTCGATGGCCGAGCCGAGCGCCTCCAGCGTGGTGCGGTAGGTGTTTTCCAGCTCGCGCAAGGTGGATCCCAGCTCGCGCGTGGCCTGCCTCCACCTTTCGCCCAGGATGGCCTGGTGCTCCCGCCGCTCGATGAGTGAGCTGCCGGTGCTGGAGCGCGCGCTCGGCGGCGATGAGGATCTCGTCCATGTGGACCGGCTTCATGATGAAGTCGAAGGCCCCGAACTTCAGGCTCTCCACCGCGGTCTGGACATTGGCGACGCCGGTGAGGACGAGGAACGCCGCGTCGGGATCGAGGGCGCGTGCCTTCTTGAGCAGTTCCACCCCCGTCCATGACCGGCATGTGCACATCGGTCACCGTCAGCGGCGGCCGGTCGGCGTCGAGAGGCCTCGAGCGCCTCCTGGCCGTCGGCGAGCTACCCGCGCGTCGCACCTGCTAGAGAGAAAGAGCTCGCGCAAGATGTCACGGATGTGGCGGTCGTCGTCGACGATGAGGACGCCGGCGGGAATCGCGGGTCGGCTCAAACGCGTTCTACCTCGGCCTCGATGCGGGGCGGCCGCAATGTCCTCGAACATGCAGACGCGGTTCTTGCCGGAGCGCTTCGCCGAGTACAGCGCCTCGCTCGGCGGCGTGGATAGATGTCCTCGGCGCTGGCGCGCCACGTGCCCCGGGGAGCGCGGCGATGCCGAAGCTGGCCGTGATCTGGCGCCCGTGTGCGAACGGATAAGCGGCGAGGACCTGGCGCAGGCGCTCGGCGTAGAGCTGGGCCCCCGCCTTGGTCGTTCTCCACCAGGGAGCACCGCGAACTCGTCGCCGCCCCAGCGGCAGATGACGTTGATGCCCCGCGAGTACTTCAGCAGGAGGTCCGCCATCACACGGAGGGTGTCGTCCCCGGCCCCATGACCCAGCTCGTCGTTGATGCGCTTGAACCCGTCGAGGTCGAGCAGGACGACGGACAACGGATGGTTGGAAGCGGCGGGAGCGGGAGGCCTCTTCCTCGAGGCGGATGGTGAAGAACCGCCGGTTGTAGAGACCGGTGACGTCGTCCTTGAAGGAGAATTCCTTGAGGCGCGCGTTCGTGAACTCGAGCTCCTTGTAGGCGCCCCTCCAGCCGCTGGGCGAACTGGTTGATCTCGCCCGCTTGGTCCTCGATCGTCGCCAGCATGCGCGAGAACGAGTTCATCAGCGTTCCCACCTCGTCGTGCCGGACGGCGCTGATGCTCTCCACGCGCCCCGCCTCCGTGACCATCTCCGCCGTCCGGGCCACCGCGCTCGCGAGGTCCCACACCACGAAGGCACCCGCCGCCATGAGGAGCCCAGTGAAGATCACCAGCGCCTCGGAACCAGAGGAGGTCGCGATAGCCCCGCGACGGGATCCAGGCGGGAAGCACGTTGGTGTAGATGGCGTAGGTGAGGATGAGCAGGGGGATGACCGACGAGAGCGTCAGGGCCACGCAGATCTTTTGCTTGACCCGCTGCCCGACGAAGGCCACCTCGCGATCCAGGTCGTGTTCCATTGGCTCCTGAGCGACTCCCGTGCTGTTCGTATGTGCCTCCGCCCTGTCAGTAGAGCGTGGCGCGGGGCCTGCCGAGACCGCAACATCCGTGCCACGGAGAGCCCCGAACAAGCCGCCGGAAACACTGGCGTAAACGGACCGTCAGCCCACGATCATGCGGGAGAAGTGACAGTTCGCGGTGACACACCGCCAAGAAAGGCAATGGGCTGAAGTGCAGAAGGCGAAATATCCTGCGCCCCGGAGGTCGTCGCGGACCTCCGGGGCGACGGCGTCCCGGAGCCGGATCAGGCCCGAAGGTGCTTGCCGAAGAATGTCTGGAGTCGACCCAGGCGTCCTCCGCAGCCTCCTTCTTGTGGAACCTGAGGTCCGGTCGTCGGAGAAGAAAGCATGCGGCGCGCCGGGGTGCAGGATGAACTCCACGTCGGGGTTCCGCTTGCGGAGCTCGGCCTCGAAGCGCCTCACATCGTCCGAGGGGATCCCCGCGTCGGCGTCGCCGTAGAGGCCGAGCACCGGCATGGTGAGGCGATCGATCAGGCTGAACGCGTCGACCCCCGGCGCGTCCCGGTAGGTCCGCTTGACGTGGCCGTGCACCACGGGCGGCCGCGGAGACGCCCGGAGTATTCTGCGGCCGTATGCCAAGGTGAGTGCGCCGCCTCCACAGAACCCCAGTGACGCCGAGCCGGTCGCCGCGCGCCCACGATCTCGCTGCCGGGCGAAGTCGGCGGCGGCGCGTATGTCACCGAGGTGACTGGGCGCGCGTCACCGAGCCCGCGATCTTGCCCATCTCGGCGAAGTCCTTCCCCTGCATCCCGCCTTCCCGATGGTAGAGCTCCGGCGCGACGCGTAGTAACCGGCCAGGGCGAGGCGGCGTACCACGTCCCTGTGATGCCCGCTCGTTCCCGGTGAATCCAGAGATGGCGACGACCACCGGTACCGCCCCGCGCCCGGCTCCCGGCCGCGCTCGTAGGCGGGAATGGCCACGCCGCCGACGGAGAGCGTCACGTCCCGACGACCAGGCTCTTGTGCCTCCGGTGACGATGGCCTGCGCCATCGAGATGCCGGTGGTGAGCACGCCTCCCACCGTCGGTATAGCGCACCAAAGCGGAGCACTTCGCGCCGGCTGGCTGGATTTGCCCCATACGTCCTCCTTGTGGTGGCGGGGGCCACGATATCGCAGAACGAACGCGCAACGTGGGCCTGCGGGCTTCCCCGGGCTTGACTCTGCCGGGACGCCGCTGCTACCACGGTGACACCGCCATGCACCGACCGCCCTGCCATGCTCGAGGGCCTTTCGCGTCCTCGACTGCTCGCGTGTGATCGCCGGCCCCTACAGCGCCATGCCTCAGTGGGCGATCTCGGCGCGGACGTGATCAAGCTCGAGCGCCCTGGCCGCGGCGACGATTTCCGGGCCCCGCGGGCGGGCGGATGAGCGCGCGCCCTGCCGCGGTCAATCCGCAACAAGCGCGGCATCAGCGGTGGACTCGCCCATCCGGAGGGCCGCGCCGCGTCGCCTTCGAGCTGGCCCGCCGCGCCGACGTCCTCATCGAGAACTTCCCGCCTGGAGCGGCGGAGCGCCCGGGCCTCGGCTATGCGTGGCGGTGAGCGCGGCCAATCCCGGCATCGTCTACGCATCCGTCACCGGCTTCCGGCCAGGACGGGCTGCTCGCACGCCGGCCGGGCTACAACCCCACCGCCCAGGGCATGGCCCGGCATCATGGCGCTCACCGGCCAGCCCGGCGATCCGCCCACCCGCGCGGGCGGCTCCATCTCCGGACCTCGCCGCCTCCTTCCTCACCTTCGGCACTGGTCCAGGCCGCCGCGTCTCGCGCATCGCGCGCGGCGGCCGGGGCCAGCACCCACCTTCGACGTGAATCCTCAAGCTTTCCACCATTCTCCCGCGATGCTGCCCGATCCTGCCGTGCGCGCATCCTACATTCGACTCCGGCAAGAGGCGTTGGCCATTCCGCCCGCGAGGGCGGCAACCGGAATCCGGAACCTCACCGCCGCGCGGAGGCCTACCAGACGGCCTGACGGGTATCTCAACGTGGTGCCGCTGAGCCCGCACCAGTGGGAGCGCTTCTGCGGCGTGCTCTCCGGCGACGCGACGACTCCGCACCGCCCCGCGCTTCGCCACTCAATCAGCGACCGTCTGGCCCACCTCACGCCGAGACGAAGGCGCGGTGGAAGCGGTGCTGGCGGGCCGGTCCATCCACGGAATGGCGAGCGCCAGAGAACGCGCAGAACGCCGCGGGCCATCCTATCTGAGTTCGACGAGGTGTTCGAGGATCCCCAGGTCCGCCATCCTGGGCGTGGTCGCGGAGAGATGGAGCAGCCGGGTTACGGCACCGTCCGCATGGTGGGCTTCCCGGTCCGCGCCGGCGGCACGCCTCGCGCGCCTCTCGCGGCCCGCGCCGCTCCTGGACAGCACACCGCCGAGGCGCTGGGGGAGCCTCGGCCTCGACGGCGGGGAGATCGACCGCCTGGCCGCGCTGGGCGCCATCGCGCTGGGCAAGCAGCTCCTGAGTCGCGCGCCGGCTCGCTAGATCCGGACGGGCTGGGAGGCCTCCCAGCGCTGGCCCTCGCTGTTCACGAACACGACTCCGGACGGTGCCGCTCCTCGTGATCTTGAGGGGGAATCGGATGAGCGGGTTGGCGCTGATGGCCGAGCCCATCTGAACTCGCTGATCTTCTCGGTGTCGAGATAGACGAGCATCTCCTTCACGAAGAACTCCGGCGCCTCGCGCACGTATTTCCCACCTCTGAGCGCGAGCCCGGTCTGCGAGTCGGGTCCACCTTGGTCTTGACCTCGACGACCTGCCCCGGCCGGAGCGAGCCGGGCAGCCGCAGCTGCGGGTTCCCCATGCGGGCCCGGTCCACCGGCGCCGGTGGCGCAGCCGCCCTCGGCCACCTGACCTCGCGCGTCGCGGTGAACTTCCCGTGCCGCGAGCACCCGCCACCGCGCGCACGAGGCCTCCGGCTGCCGGAGCGGCATGGTGAAGGCCGCCCAGGCGCGGCCGTTCCCGGCGTGAAGAGGAACTTGCCCTTCCAGGGCACGGGGTCCTTTGTCGAGCGAGACCTCGATGGAACGGGATGAAGTGGTCGGCCCATGGGATGCTCCACCGACACCTGGAGCGGCACCGCCGCGGAATCTTCGGCCAGGATCGGCACCTCGATCCGCAGGGCGTGCTGCCCCCTCGAGCGTGCCCCTGGCTCCACGCCCGGCGGGGGCGAGGAGCAGGAGCCCGCCCCTCAGTACCAGCTTCGCCGCACCGAATTCATCGCGCGTCGTCCCCCTCGCTCAAGTCGTGCTCTCGCGCGGACGGATCGTCCAGCGACGGGGCGACGCGGGCGGGCGGGCGTTCCAGAGCTCGCGCAGGCGCAAGGCGGAGAAGACGATCTGCCCCCAGCGCGCCCAGCACGAAGAACTGGCGAGGCCACCGAGCCTGGTGACGGGCCCGATGAGGTAGACGCCGTCGTCCAGCTCGAACGGTCCCCACTGTGGATAGGGCCCGTCGCCGGTGCCCCCGGCGCGTCCGCCGCCAGCCCGAATCCCATCCCGGCCAGCGCGGCCGCGGAGGCGGCGAGGCCCAGCGCCAGTGCCCAGCTGCCGAGGGACCGCCGGCATAGCCGAACCCGATCCCGGCGAACAGCGCCACCTGGACGAGAGCGCGCCCGCGACGTCGTCGGGTAGTAGCCGATTCGCGACTGCAGCCAGCGAGGCGCGCGAGCTCGCCGTCGGCATGGTCGATGAAGGCGCGAGCACTGAAGAGCGCCGCGCCCCAGCCGGCGGCACGGACCTCGCCGCGGCAAAGAAGCAGGCCCGCGGCTCCTCCCAGGCCAGGCTCAGCGTGGTGATGTGGTTGGGGCGCAGGCGGTTCGCGCGAACGGCCGCACCAGCCCCCGCGCGAGGCGCTGGTCCCATGGAGTCTCAGCCGCCATGGGGAGTCTCCAGCCGATGATCGCGGTCGCGGCACGCGCGCCAGGTAGAGCACGAGGGCGGCCAATCCGAAGACGCCGGCCACCACGAACACCGCAGGAAATCCCCACGGGCGTCGGCGACGAGCCCGGCGAGGATCGGTGCCGCAAAGGCCAGGGGCGCCACCGTGGTGAGACCCAGGCCGATATAGGCGCTGCCCGCCGCGCTGGGCGCGAACTCCAGCAGCACGTTGAGCCCGAGACGTTGTTGGCGGCGAAATGCACGCCCAGCAGCGCCGAACACCACGCCGAGCGACTCGATGGACGGGCTCAGCAGCGCCAGCGCATTGCGCCCCACCGCGGCCACCACCCCCGTGATGAGGACGGGCCGATGCCCCAGATGGTCGGCGACCCAGCCGAGCGTCAGGTCCCCCACGACCTTCCCGCGATCATGGAGGTGGTGAACACGCCCGCCTGCCAGGCGGGCGCCCAGCGCGGTGATCGCGTACACGGTGTAAGCCGCCCGCCATGGTCCCCACCGAGGCGAGCGCGCGCGGCCAGGTACCAGGCGAGGTTCGCGTCGCCGCGGAGCATCGCGGGCACCCTCTCGCAGCTGGCATGGCCGCGCATGGTGATGCTGGGATCGGCTCCACCGGCCGAGGCATCTCCCGCACCGGGAGCTGAGCGCCGCATACGAGACGGCCATGAACAGCGCGCAGAGGAGAAAGCAGAGCCCGTAGCTCCGGGGCGCTGGTCGGGCACCGGCTCGAGAGAAGCTACGCGGTGCCGAGCAGGCTCCCGCGCCCCAGCCCCGCCCGACGCCGTGGCCCCCACCCCCGCGAAGTTCGCCGGAAGAAGCGCCCGCGCAGGGTGGTGGGGAATGGCGCCGCCCCACCACGTCCATCCAGGCGGGTCTTGTGCAACGCCTCCCGTCCCCGGGCGCCTGATCTTCGCGTTGCGCATGGCGAGGAGGAGGATGTTGCGGCCAAACCGGCCGGGCGCGGGGGATGGCGAGGAGGAAGGCGGCCGCGGCCAGGGACTCAGGTACGGCGCCCGCTCCCAGGATCGTATAACCAGCACGATGAACGGGGCGCCTTTCGCGCGAGCGACTGGGCATAGGCTGCCGCACTTCAGAAGAGGGGCGGGACTGGTGACCGAGCCCACGGTCATGATCGCGGGAATGGCGCCGATGACTGACAGCCTGGCGCGCCGAGATGCGCGGCGAAGTGCGGGCAAGATAGTGGACTGGCCCGCGAACGAGAGAGCGCGCGACCAGCGAAGAAGCCGGGAAGTCCATGCCCAGGGCGAGCAGAGATTGTGGCGCAGGCTGCGGCGGACGAAGACGTCCGTCGCGCCGGAAGGGAGCGGCGGTGAGAGGGCCGTGGCGGCGTGATGGTCACCGGAAAATCCGGTCCCAGGGTATACCGCAACCGCGCGCGCGCTGGCCTTGCCGGGGATCGGCTCCATCATCCCACTGGCGAGTGCCTGCTCATCATGCGCGCGGGTTCCGGCCCCCGACGCGTTCAGAGCGAACGCCGGCTGCGCCTCGATGGCCGATACCCGCGCGTCGTCCGCCGATGGTGGCGCAATCACCTTTTGCGGCCGGCGCACTGAGATCAGACCCCCGGCGGCAGGAATCACCAAGCGTCGACCACGGCGGCCGCGCCAGTGCTCCCCGGCCTCTCGTGGACGGACACGGGCATCTGATGCAGCCTGGCGCGGGGCGCGGCTCACCCTCGACGTGGGCGGGCCCTGTCGGAGGAGGAGATCGCGGCGCGCGTGGGACAGGCGGCAGGGCGCGGCTGCCGAACAGGCCACTGGCTCGGCGGGCGCGGCTGGGATCAGAATCGCTGGCCGGACATGCGGATGCCCACCCGCGCCTCTCTCGACCGAGCGGCGCCGGATCATCCAGTGGCGCTGGTTCGGATGCGACGGCCACGCCACCTGGGTCAACCGGCCGCGCTCGCCGCGTCCGGGCATCACGCGTGAGACGCCGATCCCCACACGGCGGCCTCGTGGTCCGAGACGCCCGGTCGGCGAGCCCACGCGGCCTCCTGCTGATGCGTACCGCGCAGCGCCTTCGTCAAGGCGGCGGAGCCTCGACCGGACGACGCGCGATTCGACGCGGCCATTCGCGGCGCCATCGGCGAATGTCTGGCCAAGGGTCTCACCGGCATCCACGAGATGGGCTCGATCTGCCGCGCTCGCGCGTACGCGGCGGCTGGTCGAGCGTGGGCACTTCCCGTTCGCGTAACTACGCGGCGGTGAGGCGGGCGCGACGAAGGCGTGGGATCTCTATCGCGCCCGAGGACCCGAGATCATAGGCGACGGCCGCGTGGTGGTGGGCGCTGAAGCTCCTCGCCGACGGCGCGCTGGGCCCGCGCTGCGGCGCGCTCCACCACCGTATTGCGACGATCCGGAGAACCGGGGGCTCGTGCTCATCCCGCCCGACGAGCTCTATCGCCTCACCGCGGACGCGACGGCGCGGGGCTTCCAGGTCTGCGTCCACGCCATCGGCGACCGCGCCAACACCCTCGTGCTCGACACGCTTCGAGCGCGGCTGCGCGAGCGCCCGGGCCGGCACGCGCGCTCCGACTGCGCGTGGAGCACGCGCAGATCCTCGCCGAAGGAGATATCGACGCTTCGCGCGGCTGGGCGTCATGCCGAGCATGCAGGCCACGCACTGCACTCCGGACATGCCGTGGGCGGTGGAGCGACTGGGGGGCGGACCGTCTGGCCGGCGCCTACGCCTGCGCTCGCTCCTGCCACCGGCGGCTGCATCGCGGGCGGCTCCGACTTTCCGGTCGAGGACCCGAATCCCTTCCACGGCATCTTCGCCGCGGTGACGCGCCGGCCGCGCCACGGCGAGGATCCGCCCTGGCAACCGGGCAGCGCATGACGCGCGAGGAGGCGGTGCGCTCCTTCACCAGCTGGAACGCGGAGGCCGCGCACCAGGAAGGGGAGACCGGCACCCTGGAGGCCGGAAAGCGGGCCGATCTCGTCGCGCTCGCGAGGACGTCTTCACCTGCGCCCGAGGCGCGATCCAGGACATCGCGCCCAGTCCTCACCATGGTCGGCGGCGAGCGTCAAGTCCACCGCCGCGGGATCTGGTCCCTCAGCGGGCGAGGTCCTCCAGCGCTCACGCGGAAGTAGCGGTACGGGGCGCGCTCCCCCATCGAGACAGGTCCGCTCGTAGTCGAGAGTGTTCTCGTACCCGGCCTGCATCGACGCCAGCGTGGCGCCGTAGGGCACCACCTCGCCGAAGTAGTTGATGGGAGCGCCGAGGGGCTGGAACAGAAATCCGAGGCGCCGGAGGCGCCGCGCGAGCCGCCTCCTCCATGGCGGCGACAGCGAGGTGCAGCGAGGCCCAGCCGCACGCACTCGTCGTAGAGGTGGCGGAAGAGCCCGAACGGGAGGAGCGGCTGGCGGATGGTGCCAGCGAGCGATAGTCCGCCGCCACGATGAGCCGGGAGATCTCCCCGGTGCGCGCCTGCTCCACTTCCGCCCGCTGATCGAGCAGCCCGTCCGCGTGCCCTTCCAGCGGGAAGCCCGCGGCGAGATCGAGCACCAGCTGGGAGCGCAGCCACCACCCCGCCCGAGGGTGCGGTGGCGGCGAGTGCACCGCGTGTGGATCGTACTCGTCGCTCTCCTGTCCTTCCTGAAGAGGGCGGCGTCCACGAACTGGCGCTCGAGACAGTAGACCTCGTATCGCAGGTCGTCGCACGGCGGCGAGCCGCTGCCGCGCACGTACGGAGCGGGAGCGAAGGGCGGGAGCCGAGGGCGACGATGAAGCGGCGGGTCGGGCAGTTAGAAGAGCGTTCATGCGCGGGCGGTTACCAGCAGGCTCCGTGCCACTATAGGTAGGAATGATTGGTAGTGCCCACGCCGTAACCCCATCCTGCGCTGCTGCAGCGCATGATCCCTCCTCGGGGTCGTGTGAGAATTTATTCATCCATTTCGTCGGAAACTCTTACACTCCTACATGCTAGCGGTCAACGCAGCAATACGTAACCGAACGAAGTACAA
>ERZ1370068.10247-contig-8962_pt1 | contig 29167 bp, 48 predicted proteins | sample MGYA00561227_ERZ1370068 | MGnify/ENA primary metagenome ERZ1370068 (study PRJEB38410, sample SAMEA6850437) | metagenome | study: Metagenomic assessment of the ecological functions of the soil: analysis of the soil microbiota associated with the...
GTTCGTTCAGTTGCCACGTATTGCTCCGCGTCCGCAGGCATGCCGCCCACCCGCTCAAAGCGGTCGCCTATGTCGTCGCCTGGGTCCTGTTCGCTGCCTCGATGCCGACGGCGAAGTACCTCTCAGCCATTGTGGGGATGCCGGCAGCGCGAGGCAGTGTGGATGCGTTTTTGGGTCGGTTTGTCGCCATGGTGGTGGCGCTCGGCCTGTTGGCCATCCGCGTCTGCTGCAAACCCACAAACTCAAGATCAGATCGTGCGCTCACTTTCTTGCTACTCTCGTCCACGGCTTTCAATTTTCTCGCGTTGCGCCACTTGCGCTGGATCAGACGACAACCATCGGCTTTTCTGACCCGCTGACGGTCGCCGTCCTCGCCAGGCCCTTTCTGGGCGAATGGATTGGCTGGCGTGCGCGCCATTTGCCATCGGCATCGGCTTTGCCGGCGTTCTGGTCGCCTGCGGCCCGGGGTGACGGCCGTGCACTATGCCTGTCGGCTTCTCGCTCCGCGGGCATGCTGAGTTACGCCATCTTCAGATCTCGTCACCCGTTACCTCGCCTCCTACGACCCGGCAGAGGTGACGCTCTTCCTATTCCTCCTTGCCGGCAGCGTTGTCATGGCGCCATTTTGCGATCATGGAGTGGCAATGGCCCCAAGACAGATTTGTCTGGTTCCTCCTGATGTCGATGGGATTTTATGGCGGCGCTTGGTCACTACCTCTTCATCGTAACGCCCACCGCTACGCGCCCGCCTCCGACGATTGCCCCCTTCTCTCTATATCAGCTTGCTCACACACTCAGACGGCTGGCTATTTCGTGTTTGGACAAGTCCCCGACCAGTGGACGCTGGTCGGTGCCACCCATCGTGATCCTCACCGGCCTTTACTACTGTTGCATCGTGAGCGGATCACTGCGCGCGCAGCGCGGTAAATGACGGCCAAGGCCGTTCCGCAACGCTAACCGCGCCAGCCAGCTACAAGGCTGCGGCCATGCCCCCGTCGACGGCCGAGTTCCGCGCCGGTGACGTAGGAGGCATCGTCGCTGGCGAGGAACAGCGGCGGCCTTGGCGATCTCCTCGGGCTGGCCGAAGCGGCGCAGCGGCGTGCTAGTCGACCAGCGCCTTCTGGATGCCGGGATGCGCAGCGCGCGCCGGGTCAGCGCCGTCTCGACGAAGCCCGGGCACAGCGCGTTCACGCGGATGCCGAAGGGCGCGTACTCGACGGCGAGCCCGCGGGTCGAGCGCCGTGACCGCGCCCTTGGTGGCCGAGTAGGCGGTGAGCTGGCGCAAGCCGCGATGGCGCCATGATCGAGGCGACGTTGACGAGCGAGCCGCGGCCCGAGGCCTTCAGCAGGGCAAAGCCGTCGCGCGCCACGCGCACCACGCCGTCGAGGTTGACCTCGCGGATCTTGACCCAGTCGGCGTCGCTCAAATGCCGGAAATCGCCGCGCACGTTGAGGCCGGCATTGTTGACCAGCACGTCGAGGCGGCCATGCGCCGTCTCCACCGCGCGGAACATCGGCGGTGACGTCCTGGCCGCGCGATACGTCGGCGGTGATGGCCGTGCGCCGCCGGCCGCCCGCTGCCGATCTCGCCGGCCACCATCTCGGCGGCTCGCACGTCGACGTCGGTGACGTAGACGCTGGGCGCCCTCGGCGGCGAACAGCATGCGCGATCGGCCCGGCCGATGCCGGAGCCGGCGCCGGTCACCAGGGCGATGCGCCCTCAAGACGCTTCATCGTAGCTCTCTTCTTCCTCGGCGGGCTTGGCCGGCGGCGGCGCTGGACGGCGGCACGCCATTTCTCGCGCATGGTCACCAGCTCCTCGGCGACGCTCGGGTGCAGCGCCATCGTGGCGTCGAAGTCGGCCTTGGTGGCCCTCAGTCGCAGGGCGATGGCCGCCATCTGCACGATCTCGGCGCGCGTCGGCGCCCAGCACATGGCAGCCGACGCACCCGATCGCTTTCGCCGTCGACCAGCAGCTTCATGAACATGCGCTCGTCGCGCCCCGACAGCGTGTGCTTGAGAGGCTGGAAGCGCGCCTTGTAGACGTCGAGCTTGGGGTAGCGCTCGCGCGCGATGTGCTCAGCGCAGGCCGACGGTGCCGATCTCGGGCGTGGAGAAGACGGCGGTCGGCACCAGCTCGTGGTCGACGGCGTCGGCTTGTTGCCGAACACGGTGTCGGCGAAGGCGTGGCCCTCGCGGATGGCGACGGGCGTGAGGTTGACGCGGTCCGTGACGTCGCCGACCGCATAGATGTTGGCGACCGAGGAGCGCGAGTGCGCGTCGACCACGATCTCGCCCTCTCGTCGCCCAGCTTCACGCCGGCCGTCTCCAGGCCGATGCCGGCCGTGTTCGGCGCGCGGCCGGTGGCGTACATGACCTGGCCGGCCTCGATCGTGCGGCCGTCCTTCAGCGTCACCTTCAGTCGCGACCAGCCCTTGTCGATGGCGGCGATCTCGGCGTTGCACACGCACGTCGATCCCGCGCTTGAACAGCTCCGCGGTCAGCCGGTCGCGCAGGTCCTCGTCGAAGCCGCGCAGGATCTTGGGGCCGCGGTAGAGAAGCGTGGTGTCGACGCCGAGGCCGTGGAAGATGCCGGCGAACTCGACGGCGATGTAGCCGCCGCCGACGATCGAGGATGGATGCCGGCAGGCTGCTCGAGATGGAACGCCTCGTTGGAGGTGATGGCATGGCCGGCGCCCGGCATTTCGGTCACGACCGGACGCCCGCCGGTGGCGACCAGGATGACCTGCGCGGTCACCCTGCGGTTGCCCGGCTGCACGACCAGGTATGCGCGTCGGCAAGCTCGGCACGACGCGTGCATGCCTGGCACGCCGGCGCTTCTCGAGGCCGCGACGATAGAGGCCCTCGAGGCGGGTGATCTCGGCGTCCTTGTTGGCAATCAGCGTCGGCCAGTCGAAGCGTCGCGCGCTGCGACGCTCCAGCCGAAGCCCGCCGCATCCTCGAACTCGTCGCGGAAGCGGCTGGCGTAGACCAGCAGCTTCTTGGGGACGCAGCCGCGGATCACGCAGGTGCCGCCGAAGCGGTATTCCTCGGCGATCGCCACCTTGGCGCCGTGACCCGCGGCGATGCGGGCCGCGCGCACGCCGCCCGATCCACCGCCGATCACGAACAGGTCGTAATAGTGCGTACTCATGCCCTGCCCTCACCGCCCCGGGCCGTCCCGCGAGCACGCCGGACGCACCCGCGCGTGGCGGACTGACAATATCTTGCATCACCTATGCAAGACTACCGCCGCCCGCGCGCGATCGCTAAAGCTCGATGCCGCGCTTCTTCAGCTCCTGCGCGCCTCTTGCTCCAGATTTCGCGGCCGATTTGAGCACCCCAGCGCTGTCCCAAGCGCCATCGACTGGCGCGCAATCTGCGGTTGCACGGCGAGCAACTTAGCGCCGGCACGCTGACTTGTAGAAGGCACTGACGGCGCCCAACTCCTCGACGCTGAGACTCCTGGGCATAGAGGCTCGCCACCGCGTCGATCAGCTCTCCCTTGCGGTCGATGAATGTTGGCGGGAAGTTGGGCAAACACCTGGCGGATCTCCTCGGCCTTTTCCGGCGCGACGGCCATGAAGCTTTGACTGAGTTGCTGGGCCAGCAACGGCATCAGCTCGTCGAACTGCCCAGCGACGCCGGCGACCTCCATCATCTCCCGCGCGGCCGCAAGACGCGCCGGTTCCAGCGCCTGTGCCTCAAGAGGAGTGCTGAAAACCGCTGCCGACAAGGCCAGCTGCCAGGCCACCGCCAGATGTGCGCCATTGCCGCCCGGATTGCACGCTCTTTGCATCCTCTAGCCGTCCTCGTCGGTGCTGTCGCGGTCAAGCGTGACGATGCCGCCCGGGCCGGCGATGATGGCCGCATCGGCGATGCCGCAGGAAGAGGCCGTTCTCGACCACGCCGGGCACCAGCTTCAGGGCTTCATCGAGCGCCTCGGGATTGTCGATGCGTCGAGAACGAGCAGTCGAACGAGCACGTTGCCGCCGTCGGTCACGAAGCGGCTGCCGTCCCTGTCCAGGCCGCAGCACGATCTCGCCCTCGCAGCCGACTTCCGCGGCAAGCACCGCAGCCGATCATGTGCGCGTGGCGGTCAGGCCGAAGCGACACCGCTTCGACGGGAGCGGAAACCGCCCGAGCCTGTCGACGCGCTTGAGGCATCGGCGATCGACAACCATGCGCTCCGACGCGGTGGCCACGATCTTCTCGCGCAGCAGGCGCCCCCGCCGCCCTTGATGAGCCTGCAGGTCGGTCGTCGAGCTCATCGGCACCATCGACCGGTCAGATCGAGGAACGGCGCGCTCGTCGAGCGTGCTGAGCGTCAATGCCCAGACGCTCGGCCTGAACTCGCGCGTGCCTTCCGACGTCGCCACGCACGTGAGCCGCGAGACCGGCTTCCTTCGACGCGCTGGCCCAGGAGATCGACGAACTTGGCCGCCGTCGAGCCGGTGCCGAGACCCAATCAGCATGCCGTCCTCGAGGAAGCTCGAGCGCACGCGCGGCCGCCTGCTGTTTCAAGGCGTCGGACTGATCCGGATCGGGCAACGTCTCACAGGCCGCCCATCAGCATGTACTTCGATCTCGAGGATACTCCTCGACGCCGTGGTGGGAGCCCTCGCGTCCGAGCCCTGACTGCTTGTAGCCGCCGAACGGGCGCCACCTCGCTGGAGATGATGCCTTCGTTGATGCCGATGATGCCGCACTCGAGCGCCTCGGCGACGCGCCACACGCGGCCGACGTCGCGCGCGTAGAAGTAGGCGGCGAGCCCGAAGCGGCGTGTCGTTGGCCATGGCGATGACGTCGGCTTCGGTCTTGAACTCTAAAGAGCGGCGCCACGGGGCCGAAGGTCTTCCTCGCGCGCCACCATCATCTCCTGCGTGACGTTGGCGAGGATGGTCGGCTCGTAGAAGTTGCCGCCGCGGCCGTGCCGCTTGCCGCCCAGCACGACCTTGGCGCCGTGCTTCAGGGCATCCGCCACATGCTCCTCGACCTTCTCGACGGCGGCCTTGTTGATGAGCGGACCGGTGGTCACGCCCTCCTCGGTGCCGGCGCCGACCTTCATCTTCTTCACCTCGGCAGCCAGCTTGTCTGCGAACTTGTCGTAGACGCCTGTCCTGCACGTAGATGCGGTTGGCGCACACGCAGGTTCTGCCCGGCGTTGCGGTACTTCGAGGCCATCGCCCCGGCCACGGCCTTGTCGAGGTCGGCGTCGTCGAAGACGATGAACGGGCGCGTTGCCGCCGAGCTCGAGCCCGAGCTTCTTGATGCGTGGGCGCGCACTGCGCCATCAGCACGCGGCCGATCTCGGTCGAGCCGGTGAAGGTCGAGCATGCGCACCAGCGGGCATTGACGGTCAGCTCCTTGCCGATCACGCTGGCCTTGCCGGTGATGACGTTGAACACGCCCTTGGGCACGCCCGCTCTCTCGGCGAGCACCGCCAGCGCCAGCGCGGTCAGCGGCGTCTCGGAGGCAGGTTTGCAGCACCACCGTGCAGCCCACGGCCAAGCGCCGGTGCCACCTTGCGCGTGATCATGGCGGCGGGGAAGTTCCACGGCGTGATGGCGGCCACCACGCCGACCGGCTGCTTGATGACGACGATGCGGGCATCCGCCTTGAAGGTCGGGATGGTCTCGCCGTAGACGCGCTTGGCCTCCTCGGCGAAGAACTCGACGAAGCCGGCGGCATAGAGGATCTCGCCCTTGGCCTCCGCCAGCGGCTTGCCCTGCTCGCTGGTGAGCAGCAGCGCCAGCTCGTCGGCGTGCTCGATCATCAGATCGATACCAGGCGGCGGACAATCTTGGAGCGCTCCTTGGCGAGCAGCTTTGACCAGGCCGGCAAGGCGCGATTGCGCCGCCTCGATGGCGCGCTCGCGTCTCGCCTTCGCCGAGACTCCGGCACCCGCGTGATGACGTCGCCCGTGGCCTTGTTGGTGACCGGCAGCCTGGGCTCGCCGGTCCACTGGCCGTCGACGTAGCACTGGCTTCTGATCAGGCTGATGGTGGGTTTGTCCATGGAACGCACCTCCATTGTCGCCCGCTTTGCACCAGGGGCGGGCCGCAAGGGTTGTAGCATCATGGTGTAGGCCTGCATCGCTCACGTGCAAGCGTACGTTGCGGAAGCGTTGGCAGAGGTGACAGGCAGTCAAAAAGCCCAATGGCTTGCCGATCCCGCAGCCTTTTAAACCCATGCGCCACAGATATGCAGCTGAGCGATGCTACCATCGTCTTCGATCTCGACGGCACGCTCGTCGACACCGCACCTGGATCTGGCGGCGGCTACCAACCACGCACTTGCCGGTGCCGGGCTCAAACCCATGAGCGTGGCGGAGCTGCGACCTTTCATCGGCTATGGATTCGCGCGTGATGCTCGACGCCGGCCTGCGCCACCACGGCTTGTCCGTGCGCGAGCCGGAGCTCAGCGGCCTGCACGAACGCTTTTTCACCTTTTATGCGGATCACGTGGCCGTGAGCAGTCAACCCTACGCCGGCGTGCGGGAATTGCTCGAAGCGCTGCGCCGCGCGGGTGCCCTGCCTTGCCGTCTGCACCAACAAGTACGAACACCTATCAAAGGCGCTCCTGCGTCAGCTCGACCTTGAGCCGTTTGTTTGGGACCATCGCCGGGCGCGACACCTTTGCGATGTGCAAGCCCGATCCCGGTCATTTGACCGGCACGATTGAAGCGCGCCGGCGGCGCGCGTCAATCGCGCGGTGATGGTCGGCGACAGCGAGGTCGATATCGCCACGGCAAGGGCCGCCCACGTCCCCTGCATCGCCGTCACGTTTGGCTATACGCCGCGTCCGTGCGCGATTTTGCGCCGGATGCCACCATCGATGACTACGGTGAATTCATGGCGACACTCGCGCGCGTGCTGCCCGACGCCTGAGGCCTGCAGCGGCCCTCACAGGGTCGCCGGCGATGCCGCCGCCTTCGGCCCACCAAGGTCAGCCTGGTTGGCGGCGGCCATGCCGTCCTGCAAAGCCTTGCGCAGCCCGATGGGGTCGGCGAGCACGGGCAAGCCGATGTCGTCCACGCCCGTGCCGTGCAAGCGTAGCTGGCCGCAATCGAAGACCCGCCCCAGCAGGTCCTGTTGCCAGGTTCACTTCTTCGATCGCGCGCAGCTGCAGCTCGTGCGTCGAGCGCCAGATCAGCCCGCGCTTGAAGATAAATCGCTGGTTGGTCACGCCGATCTCCGTGGTCCACAGCGGCCCCATGATGGTGACGAAGACCACGAGCCCTACCGCAACCCCACCGAGGGCCACCTCGCCGTGTCCCACCGCGTAGGCCCAGAGGGGATCCCGCAACAGACCCAAGCAGCAAGGCCCAGGCGCACGCCGCATAGATCCAGGGAAACCGCGCCCATAGAGCAGGGTCTCGCTGCGGCCAAGGCTGTGTTCGATATAGCTCATGGGTTACCTGTAAAGGCGGCTCCTTGCGGGCAAGGAGATAACGCGGCAAGAGCTTGAGCGTTCGCCAGTGCGAGGCTGGCTGCGGTCGATTGTTCGGCGCGCGCCTTGCCACGGGCGGCCCCCGGCCGCACGAATCGGACCGGTGCCGCATGGCGTCAGGCGAGGGCTGCGGCGGCCAAATCCGCCGTGAAGCGGTCGACGGTCTCTTGCGTGGTATCCCAGGCACACATCAGGCGGCAGCCCGTCTCGCCCAGAAATGTGTAAAAGCGCCAGCCCTTGTCGCGCAGTCGCTGCTGCACCGCCGGCGACAGTTCGACGAACACCCCGTTCGATTGCACCGGTGCCAGCAGCCGGGTGCCCCTTCGCCTCGGCAATTCCTGGGCCAACCGTTGCGCCATCGCATTGGCATGGCGCGCATTCTTCAACCAGACATCGTCAGCGAGCAGCCCGACCCAGGGCGCTGTCATCAGCCGCATTTTCGAGTTGAGATGACCCGCCTGCTTGACCCGCCACTCGAACTCGCCGGCCAGCGCCTTATCGAAGAACAGCACCGCCTCACCGAAGCCAAGTCCATTCTTGACGCCGCCGGAAACACAACACGTCAACCCCTGCCCGCCAGCTCAGCACCGCCGGTGCGACGGCAAGCTGTGCCAGCGCGTTGGCGAAGCGGGCCCCGTCCATATGCACTTTGAGGTCACAGCCATGCGCCGCTTCGCTCAGCGCGCGAAACCTCATCCACTTCGTAGACGGTGCCGAGTTCGGTGGCTTCGCTCAGCGACAGAACGCGCGGCTTGACGTGGTGCACACCGCGACCGGCGTTGGCGGTGGCCCGCACGGCCGCGGGCGTCAGTTTGGCGAGCGGCAGATCCAACGCCACGATCTTGGCGCCGCCGCTGAGGTATCCGGGCGCCCCGGCCTCATCCTCCTCGATGTGGCTCAGCCTATGGGCGATGATGGCATGGTAGGGCCTTGCCAGCTGCGCCAGCGCCAGCGGCGTTGGCCGCCGTGCCGTTGAAGACGAAAAACACCTCGCAATCCGTCTCGAACAGCTCGCGTAGTCGGTCGCAGGCCTTGGCGGTCCAGGCATCATCGCCGTATCCGGTCACGTGCCCCTCCGCGTTGGCCCTGAGCAGGGCCTCGAGGGCTTCGGGGCAGATGCCGGCATTGTTGTCCGAGGCGAATTGTTGTGCCGATTGCGGCCTCCAGCTGTCGCCAAGGTTCAAACAATAGGGGCATGACCGGCCAGGTCACGCGAACTTCCCGGGTCTCGAGGGGCCTGCCATCAGCCCGCCGGCGTTGGCCGGCGCACGCGCCAGATCTTGCGCACCAACATGATCAGCCCGGGCAGGAAGACAAGATCGGCCATCAGCGAGGCCAACAGCGTGGTCCCACACACGAACCCGAAGGTACGCAGGCTGGGTAAATCTGAAAACACCGTGACGCCTGAGCCCGAAGGCCAGCACGAGCGTGGTTAGAATAATGGCTGGGCCGACCAGGACGCGGGCCTTGCGGATCGCCACTTCCGGCCGCGGCTCGACACGCTCCTCCAGGCTCAGCCGGTTGAAAAAATGTATCAACGCGTCGATGGCAAGCCCAAATACCACCAGCAGCGCCACCACGGAGGCAAATTCGAGGCCACCGCCCGTCCATTGAATAATCGCGCCCGAGGCCACCACGGGGTAAAGGCCGGGCAAGAGGCTGACCAATCCCACAAACACCGAGCGGAAGGCGAGCGCCAGCAGTACCGCCGCGAAGGCCACGCAGATGGGCAGGCTTTCGCTGAGCTGGGAATCATGCGGCGCGCTGTTGCGAGCCGCAACCGCCGGCAGGCCGGTGACTGAAAGGCGGAACTGCGGGTGCTGCGCGCGCACCTGATCAGAGGCGCGCGATCGATCTTCTCCACCACCGGCAGGATGCGGCTCAGAATCTACGTCCGGCAGCCGGCCGGTCACCAGACGGCATTGCCCCTCCTTGGCAATAAAGCGGCGCACGAGGTGCTCCGGCAAGCAGCCCATGTATTTCTTGATCGTTTCGGGGCTGTCGTCCCCGCATCCTTGAGCCAGCGCCGCAGGCTTTCAAGCGACCAGACACTGCCGAGGCCGGCCTGTTTCTCCAGCACCTCATGGGCGGCGGCGTATCACTCCTGAGCGGACCAGGGGCATGGATCGACTCCCGGTCTGCCACTCGATCATGATGTGCACGGGGTTGGCACCCGTCAGCTTTTGGTCGATCTGCTCCGTTGCACCGAGCGCCTGCTCCCGATCGGGGACCTGGTCCGCCAGCCGGTAGCGCGGCTCAAGTTGCGGGTAGGCATGGCCCAGCAGCAAAAACGATCCGAGCGCCACCAGCGTCGTGGTGAAAGGCCAGCTCACGACGCGGTCGACGATCCAACCCACCAGGCCACCGAGGCCATCCATAAGCCGGTCGGCGGGCGACCTGTCGCGCGCCAGCGACGCCTCGTTGCGGATGAGGAGGGGGCCGAGCAACGGCAGACCAGAGCACGGCGACAAAGGAAATGCAAACCGCCGAGGCGCCGGCCATGCCGAAGGTCCGGATCAGGCCGGATGGCGAAAACAAGAGCGCGATGAAGGACAAGAGCGCGGTGCCGTATGCCAGCACGCAGGCCGGGCCGACGATGCGCACGGCGAAGCGGACCGCCTGTGCCTGCTGTCACCGTCGCGCAGGCGGTACGGATCGCCGACACCATTTGCATGCTGTCGGCAAAGCTCCATCACCATGACGAGCGGCGTCATCACATTGAGAAACAGATTGAGTTTGAAGCCGATCCAGCCCAACAGCCCCGACTGACCAAAGGGACGGCCAAAACCGGCGGCGGGCGGCTAACAGCATCAGGGAAACGCTGACCAGAAGACGGCGGCGATCGTAGTTCGAACAGGAACCCAAACCGTTGTAGAGGATCTGATCGCGCTCGACGGCGTTTGCGGATCTCCAGCTGCATCACCGGCGCACCGGTGAGGTGCGACTTCAAAGAGACCGGCGAGAGCTCTTTCTTGAGCTGGTCGGCAATGCCGCCGATGATCACCTTTGCGCCTTGCTCCTCTACGGCCTTGCGGTCGAGCGCGATGACCGCCAGCGCCAGTTCACCATCGGGGGAGAGGAACTTGCCGGCAACGATCTCGTTGCTCCTCAGGGCGCTGATGATGTCTCCATAGGCTTGGCGCATCGTCCGGCAATTCGTCGGGCACGATCGGCGCCGCATAGCCGCTGGCATCGGGCTTGCCGCGCGCCGAGAGCATGGAGACGAGGCCATCGACGCCATCGGCCAGCTGCAAATCGATGATCGCGCGCCGAAAGGCCTGCAAGCTGCGGTTTCTTGAGAAGGTCTTTGCCCTCCACGACCACGAGCACATCGTATTCGCTGGAGGGAAAGCGCCGGTCGCGATCTCCTCGCTAGCGCCGAAACTCCTCGGTGTTGGTGCGGAAACAGTTCTGAGAGCGTGATCGTCAACCTTGAGGCGCAGCAAGCCGAGCACGCCCAGCACCGAGAACAGGACGATGCAAAGGCAGGTCAGGTAGGGGGCGTTGATGCCAAAGAAACCCACGTCGTTCAAGCCCGAACGCAAAAGAGCGTTGCGGTGCATCGGCACTGGCGTCCATTCGTCCGTCCCTAGCGGAGGCGCGCCTAACAAAGGCGCGCGTTCTGCCCTCTACCCCGGCGCTGGGACGAAGAATCTCGTGTTTCAGGGCATCGTGGCGTGGGCACGGCTGGCACGCAAGCCGCCGCCGCCTCATTTGCCTCGTCATTGTTGCCAGTTGTCGGCTTGGCTTGATATCTGGGGCTGCACGAAACGAGAGCAAACGCCCGCCGGGAGCCCCGTATGGCCGACAAAACGTTGGATTTGAAGGGCCTTGCCTGCCCCCTGCCGATTGCCAAGACCAGAAAAGCTCTCGGGTTGCCAAAGAGGCTGCCACCTTTGAGGTCTTTGCCACCGATCCCCGGCTCAGTTTCCGATTTCAGCGCATTCTGCGAAACGACGGGCAACCGCATGGTCGAGCAGGATGAGGCAAACGGCGTCTACCGGTTCGTGATCGAGCACCGCGCCTGCAACGCTAGGGCTGAGCGCTAGCCTTAGCGCTGCTGGCCCGCAGAAAGGAGGAACGCAAAAGCCATGGCAAAGATGCGCTACCGCGCCTGGGATCGAGCGGCCTTAAGGTATCGGAAATCTCGCTGGGCACCATGATGTTCGGCGGGCCAACCAGCGATACGGAGGCGCGACGCATGCTCCCGACATTGGGCTCGAGCAGGGCGTCAACTTCATCGACACGGCCAACGTCTACAGCCAAAACCTGGTGCCGAGAGCGTGATCGGCGAGGCCATCAAAGCCAACCGCAACGCCTGGATCCTCGCCACCAAGGTTGGCAACAAGGTAGGTTCGGGCCGCAACGACAGCGGCCTGTCGCGGCGCCACGTCATGGATGCCGTCGATGCCAGCCTCGGGCGGCTCAAGACCGATTGGATCGACCTTTACTATATTCACCGGGTCGACGCCGATACGGCCTGGGAGAACGTCGTTCAAACCTTTGCCGACCTGGTCCGCGCCGGCAAAATCCGCCACTGGGGCCTGTCCAACGTCCACGCCTGGCACATCGCTCACGTGCACCATCTTTGCCGGCAGATGGGTGCCCCTGCGCCCAGCGCGCTGCAACCCTATTACAATGCTGATTGAACCGCCAATCCGAGGTGGAGCTGCTGCCGGCCGCCCGCGCCTTCGGCCTGGGCGTCGTGCCCTGGCAGCCCGATTGCACGCGGCATGCTGACAGGCAAGTACAAGGTCAACCAGGCCGCCGATCCCGCCAGCCGCGGTGGGCGCCACGACCGCCGTATGATGGAGACGGAGTGGCGCCCCGAAAGCATGCTGATTGCCGAAAAGCTCAAGGCGCACGCCGACGCGGCCGGCGTGAGCCTGGTCCATTGGGCCGTGGCCTCAGGCCTCAACAACCACCGCGGTGAGCTCCATCATCGCGGGACCACGCACCTTCGAACAGTGGACGAGCTACTTCGGCGCGCTCGACTACGCTTGGACAACGCAAGACGAGGCCCTGGCCGATCGCCTGGGTCGTGACCGGGCGTGCCTCCACGCCCGGCTACAACGACCCGCAATATCCCGTTGTGGGCCGATTTGCGGCCGTCACCTGAGAGCGGCCCTCGCGACGCTAGGGCGCCGGGGGCTCGACGCACGGGCGCGGTGCAGGCCCGGCCGCCCGCTTCGACAGGGGCGCTGGCAGGCTCGCATAAGTCCACGCCACGGGCGCGTGGCACAGCGGTAGCGCACCCCTTCACACGGGAGGGGTCACAGGTTCGATCCCTGTCGCGCCCACCATTCTTTCGGCCTCTGCCATGCCCGCCGGGGTCTTGTCGCGCCCTTCCAAAGCCCTTAGGCTCGCGGATCGGGCGGCGGTCGTTGGGGAGCGGCGGGGTGGCGAACTGGCAACCGTGGCTGCCACCGGCGCTGAGCAAGCCGCGCTTCAGGTTGTACGTCGCGGGTCACTCGGTCTCGGTCATCGGTGGCTGGATCCAGCAGGTCGCTATCGCCTGGCTGGTGTTCCGCCTCACCAACTCGGCGGTCCTGCTTGGCCTCGCCGGCTTCCCTGCTCAATATTTTTTACCTGCCTCTTGGGCCCCCTGGCAGTGCTTCGCCGCCGATCGCTTGCCGCGGCTCAAGACCCTGATCGTCATCGACATTGTTTTGGCGGCGCTCTCGACCCTTCTCGTGGCCATGGCGGCGGCCGGTGTGGAGGCGGTAGCGGCCTATCTGGCGATTGCCGCCTTGATCGGCGCGGCCAACGCCTTCGAAATGCCGGTCCGGCAGACCCTGATCCGTATCATCGTCGAGGAGCGGGCGTTGGTGACGAGCGCGCTCGGAATGAGCGCCATGGTGTTCAACGTCGGGCGCATGGTGGGGCCGGCCATCGCCGGCATCGTGCTGGCCTATCTGTCCGAGGCCTGGTGCTTTCGCCTCAATGCGTTCAGCCATGCGGCCATCATCGCCGCGCTCTCTGGCCATGCGCCTGCCCCGAACCCGCCCGGGCGGCCGCATCGGCTGGGGCCGCGCAAACCTTCGGCGAAAGCCTGCAGGTGTTGTTCGCTTTTCCAGCCGTGCGCTACTTCCTGCCCGTTTGCGTGGCGCTGGGACTGCTGGCGACACCCTACGTTCCGCTGATGCCCTCAATTGTCAGCCACTTTTTCGACGGCCAATCCTCCACCCTCGGCCTGCTCATGAGCTCGGCGGGCATCGGCGCCTTGGCGTCTGCGACCTATCTCTGTCCTTGCAGCCGGGCTACGGCCGCCAAATCCGCCTCATGACCATTGCTCCTCGCGGTCGGGGCGGCGCTCGCCTTGTTTGCCTCGGGTCGCGCAGCCTGCCGCCTCGTTGCTGTTGCTCGCCATCCTCGGCGGCGCGGCGCTCTTGGGTGTCAACGCCACCAATGCCATGCTGCAACAGTCGGTGCCGGATGCCTGGCGCGGGCGCGTCATCGGCCTTTACAGCATGTCGTCTCGCCGGTACCGCCCTGATCGGCGGCCTGATCGCCGGGCTACGGCGCCGAGCGCATCGGACTTTACGACCACGCCGACGATCAACGGCATTCTCGTTATCGCGGCGGGTTTTGCCTCGCCGCTGGCGGCTGCACAACTCGAAGGCGCTACGCGGGCTGATGCGCAGCCTCACGCGCTAGCGGGCGGCCGAACTATCGCCGCGCCAGGGCATAGCTCAGCAGCTTGTAGGCGAGCGCAGGCGGCGGTGTAGTCGAAGGCGTGTAGCCCGGCGATCGGTGCAAACTCGACGAGATCGGCGCCCACGACGGTGCCGGCCTCACAAGCGCCCTAAGAATGGCGAGCGCCTGCCAGTAGCCGAGGCCGCCGGGGGTAGGTGCCCGTGGCCGGCATCACGGCCGCATCCAGGGCGGTCGATATCGAAGGTGATATAGACGGGACGACCCTTGAGCCGCCGCAGCATGCCCGCCAGATCCCAGTTCGCCTGGTCTTTGGCCCAGTAAACGCTGACCCGATCCGGGTGCTCTTCCAGATACGCCGCCTCGGCCCGCCAGAGACGGCGCGGATGCCAGAAGCTGGATCAGGGGACGCACGCCCGCGTGGTCCAGCACCCGGCGCATGGCGGCGGCGTGCGAATGGCGCGCGCCAAGATAGCCGTCGCGCGAGTCCGCATGCGCGTCAAACTGTACAACCACGAGAGTCACGATGCCGTAGCACCCAGCAAGGGGCGGATACGGCGCCCGCCATGGGCGAATGCTCCCCGCCCAGCACGAGGAGGGCGCCTGCCGACCGCGAGCGCGTCCTCGACAAGGCGCTCGAGCTGATCGAGCGAACGGCTCTCGATCGGCCGGGCGATCGGCGGTTCGCGCACGGCCGCTACCCCGTAGTCGAGATAGGTGCCTCCCGTCCCGACTCCCCGTCGTAGAGCTCGAGCTGTTGGCTGCAGCGCTAGGATGGCGGCGGGTCCACGCCGCCGTCCCCGCCCCGTAGCTGACCGACGCCTCCAGGCGCCAAACGGCACGATCACGGCACTGGGCCGATGCAGGCGCAGCAGCGTCGGCGCGCACGGGATCGAGAAAGCTTTGCTCGGCCGGCAGGTAGTCGGTGCCTCTGCGCTCACGCCTGAACCTGAGCGGGCGGCGCTCGACGGTTGGCTCCCCGTACATCGTCAGCATGGCTCAGGTCGAGCCGGATGGCCTCGTCATCGGCGGCGCCAGGCAGCCGTTGAAGCGCCCGCCCAGAGCACGACCGCGGGCTCCCCGTGTTGCCGATCTCGATGTAGTCGCCGCTAGCCTGCGATCTTGGCGGGAAGGCAGGTGAAGTGGCCCGAAGGGCATGGGGAAGTCGATCGCGCCGCAGGTTGGCCCCCAAAAGGCAGAGGGAGCCCAGCGTCCCGTCCGCCTCCAGCTCTCGGCCGATCAGGCGCACCGGGAAGGGCGAAAGCCCATGTGTGCCGCGTCCGAGGCTTAGCGACCGTGGCACGCCGTCGTTGACGAACAGCCCGTTGCCCCGCCGGGCGTCGACGCGCACGATCAAAGATCCGGCGCATCGCCACCAGAGGGCGCGCGACCTGGTCTCGCACATCAACCGGCAGTGTTCGCCGACTCGGCATCCGTTCGACGCCATCGGCATATGGCGCGCACGCAAGGCAGACAGGGGGCCGGTGCGTCGTCCGAGCAGACGGACGGAAAGCCGCCACCAACGTCGAGGGCGATCCAGCGCCACGCCCGCCTTGACGATCAAATTGCCGACCTCGCCCAGCGCTTGCACGAAAGCATCCGGCGTCGCCGTCTGCGAGCCGACGTGGAAGGTAACGCCCAAGGTCTTGGCCGCCTGGCGCGCCCTGCTGAGCAAGCGCACGGCCTTGATGCCGGCGGCGCCATACTTGCGCTCGAGCGGGATCTTGCTGTTCTTGGCCGAAACTGCGATCCGCACCCACAGGTCAGGTCACGGCAGCCGCCAGTCTCCTCGGCGATCTTCTTCAGTTCCTCCTCGCTGTCGAGCGCAAAGCTGCGCACTCCCGAACTCGCAAAGGCGCGCCGAATGGCCGTGCGCGACTGACCGGCATAAAGTGCATGTTTGCCTCGGGGATGGTCCTGGCATCCTCGATTTCGGTCAGCGAGGCGACGTCGAAATGGCGCACGCCGGCGCCGTAAAGCGCGCCTAGCAGGGAACACCGAGCTGTTCGCCTTGTAGGCGTAGGCGACATCCGGGAAGTTCTGCAAGAACCAACGTGCCGCGCGTCCCGCAGCAGTGGGGACGCAGGCCGATCCACCGGACGATCCGGTGTGTGTGCCAATCAGGGCAGCAGCAGAAGCGTGCATCTGTGCATCTCATGTGACTCCCACCAGTCGGTTGAACCAGGCGCTGCTCGAACCAGCGAAGCGCGGCCGCGAACGCTGGGCGAAGGGGACATAGGGTCTGGCGGGGGTGTAAAGGTTTTTGCCAGCCTGCGGCAAAAACTCCTTCGCGTGAGCGCCGCATTGCCGCACGCGTGGGTTTTTGGGCGCGCGCCGGCGATCGCAGCGCGCAGCCGGCGGGCTAGGCTGAAACGCTGGCGGGGCTGATTTCCCTGTAGCCGGCCGCCGTCGAGCACCAGACGGTGCATGCGCTTGGCGAGCGCTAGGTTGTGCGTGGCGATCAATGCCGCCACGTGCCGCTGTGCCGGATCAGCTCGATCAATTCGTGAAAGACGTGAGCGGAGGTGCGTGGATCATCTTCGGTCGGCTCGTCGGCGAACAGAGCCTGGGGGCATTGGCAAGGGCACGGGCGATCGCCGCGCTGCTGTTCCCGCCGGAGAGCTGGGCGGGACGGTGTCTGGAGGCGGCGGCGAGGCCCAGCATGTCGAGCAGCTCTTTGGCCCGCGCCTCGCCCTGCCGGCGGCCGGTGCCGGCGATCAGCTGGGGCATTAGCACGTTCTCGAGCGCGGTAAACTCCGGCAGGAGTTGATGAAATGGTAGACGAAGCCCATTTCGCGCCGGCGCACGCGCGTGCGCTCACCATCGCTGAGCCTGGCGCAGTCCACCCCATTGACCAGACGCGTCCGCCGTCGGCGTTTCCAACAGGCCGGCGATATGCAGCAGCGTCGACTTGCCCGCCCCCGACGGGCCCACCAAAGCGATCGCCTGGCCGGGATAAAGCTCGGCCTCGGCACCGGTCAATACGGGAATCTCGCGATCGCCCCGCTTGAGAAGGTGCGCCGCACCTCGCGCAGCTCAAGGACGGGGCGTGAAGTTGCGTCCTGCACCGGTTTCACTCGTAGCGAAGCGCTTCGACGGGATCCAGACGCGAGGCCCGCCAGACGGGTAGAGCGTGGCGAGCACGGACAGGACGAGGGCCATGGCGATAATGACCGCCGTGGTCTGCGGATTAATGTCGGCCGGCAAGCCGCGTCAGGTAGTAGATCTCGGGATCAAACAGGCGCGTGTTGGGTCAGCCAGGCGACGAATTCGGCGAATTTCGTCGATCTTCCAGCCAAAGATGATGCCGAGAAGGGCACCGGCGAGCGCCGACAACACCGATGCTGGCACCGTAATCGAGAAACACCCGCATGATGGCGCCTTTGCTGGCGCCCATGGTGCGCAGAATGCCGATGTCGCGTCCCTTGTCCTTCACCAGCATGATCGAGCCAGAGATGATATTGAAGGCGGCAACGATGACGATCAGCGACAGGATGATGAACATCATATTGCGCTCGACCTCGAGCACCGTGAAAAAGCTCATTGCGTTGACGCCAGTCGGACAAACTGAGGTTGCGGATCCCCATTTGCTTCATGTCGGCAAGCAGAGGGCGCCACGTTCTCGGATCATCGACGATCACCTCCAGTACGTCGACCGTGTCGCCCTGATTGAAATAAGCGCTGCGCCTCCCCAGCGGCATGAAGATCATGGTGCGGTCGTATTCCGACATCCCCATCTCGAACACCGCCGCCACCCGATAGGGCTCTGATGCGCGGCGCCGTGCCGAAGGGCGTCGTGGCTCCGCGCGGCGACACCAGGGGTGACCATGTCGCCCGCGGTAACGCGCAGCTGAATTGGCGAGCCGCGAGCCGATGGCAATCCCGTCCTGGCCGTCGAAGCCATCGAGCGTGCCCGCCCGGACGTTGCCGGCAATCAGCGGCAGCGCCTCGATGCCTGCTTCCGTCAACCGCGCGCACGACGCCCGCCAGCGCCTGCGCCGGCGTCGATACCATGGCCTGCCCCTCGATCATGCGGCAGCAGCGTGCTATGACGCCGGCAATCGCTGCCATTTGGGCGGCTTCGGCGTAGTCGTCGAAGCCAGCCCCGATCTTGCTGACGATCACATGGCCGTTGAGGCCGAGGAATCTTGCTGAACAGCTCCGCGCGGAAGCCGTTCATCACCGACATGACGATGATCAGCGTCGGCCACCCCGAGCAGCGATGCCGAGCGAAGCGAAAAGACCGCGATGACCGAGACGAACCCCTCCTGGCGCCGCGCGCGCAGGTAGCGCAGCGCCAGCATCCACTCGAAGGCAGCAAAACGGTTTCGGTATCGTCCACCGACCCGCGCATCTCCGACACCAGCCCCTCGCCCGTTGTTGCACAGCCGACCCGGTGCGTTTCAGGCCAACGCGTGCGCGCGCTGGATGAGTTCGACCAGACGCTTGAACGCTGCGTCGGATGCCAGATCGACTCCGTTCGCCCGTCCGGCGCTCCTTGACCTCGACTTCGCCGGCTCTGACGCCCTCGTAGGCCGACGATCAGCTGAAATGGCAGGCCGATGAGGTCCATGGTTGCGAATTTTGCCCCGGCGCGCTCGTCGCGTGTCCTCGTAGAGCACCGAGATGCTCGGCGCGCGCGCAAGCTTGGCGTAGAGATCTTCGCGAAGCCGCGGTCGGTCTCTTTGTGCTCCAACTGAAGGTTGACCAGGGCGACCTCGGAATAGGCGCCACGGGGACCGGCCAGATGATCCCGGCGCCATCGTGGCTCGCCTCGATCGATGGCCCCGACCAGGCGGGACACGCCGATGCCATAGGAGCCCATCTCAACCGCAATCGTCGCTGCCGTCGGTCCCTGTACGCGAGCACCCCATCGGTTCGGAATACTGGTCGCCGAAAGAAGAAAGATCGTGCGCCGACCTCGATGCGCGCCGACGCGCGCTTGGCAGGGGAACCTCCGCCTCGGAAGCGGCGCGGCGTCATGCTTCTCGTCGGTAGCCGCGTAGGAGCTTGGTCCATTGCCCGATCTAGCGGCGCCAGGTCGCCGCCAAATCGACTATCGGCGGGCGGCATGCGCATCTCAAAAGGTCGGCGTGGCAATAGACCCGGCTCTACCGGTTTCCGCCAAGATGATGAACTCGTGGCTGAGATCGCCGCCAATCGGCCCGGTTTCGGCCCGCCATCGGCACCGACTTCAAGCCCATGCGCGGCAAACGTGCGCGAAGTATAGGCGACGAACATCTGCGATGGTAGGCCTGGCGCGGCGCCGGCGCAGTCGCGTCGAAACGAATAGGCGTCCTTCATCAGAAACTCGCGCCCGCGCATGACGCCGAAGCGCGGCCGCACCTCGTCGCGAAACTTCCACTGGATGTGATAGAGCATGCTGCGGCAGGTCGCGGTAGGAGCTGCACCGACGTCGCGGAACATCTCGGTCGATCAGCTCCTCATTGGTCGGCCCATAGAGCATCTCGCGCTCGTGCCGGTCGCGGATGCGCAGCATCTCCTGTGCCGTAGGCGTCATAGCGACCGCTCTCGCGCCACAGCTCGGCCGGCTGCATCGGTAGGCATCAGCGATCTCGATGGCACCGGACGCGGTTCTGCTCCTCGCGGACGATCGCTTGAATGCGCTGTAAGCACCCGCAGGCCCAGCGGGCAGCCAGGAATAGATGCCGGCGCTCGCCTGGCGCACCATGCCGGCCCGCAGCATCAGCTGATGCGAAACGATTTCCGCTTCTTTTGGCGTCTCGCGCAGAACCGGCAAAAAAGCGTGAAAGGCGCATGGCGGGTTGGCTGGTCGCTTTCTAGGCAATCACCGTGGCTGCCGCAGAACTATGCAGGAACAAGGGCAGGAGCGCGGCACGACACCGCGGCGAATGGCCTCATATCGTGTTCTGAACGGGGTGCAACTTGGGCGCATGCGGCCGCGCCGGCGGCAACGCCGGCCTCGCCCAGGTCCGCAGGGGGCCCGTGCCGTCATTTACCTTGGGAAAAATTCATTGCGGCGGTGCGCTCGAGGGTGACACAAGGCCGCGCCTTGACTGCTGTGTGCGCAATCACGACGGGCGCAAACCCGCTTGCTGTGCAAAGGGCGCCTAGCCCAAGTCTCGGGAAGGATGTGTGACTGCGTACCGTCGTCGGCCCGGCCGACGCCAGACACAGGAAAACAATGCTAGAGCAAGGCGGCCTGCCTTGCTCTTTCATTAAGGCTTAGGGCGGGGTGACGCCGGCTCACGGTGGGCTGCCGCCGCCCAGCCAATAGCCGAAGTCGATCAGGCCGAACCTGACGGCCGCCAAAACGCACCGAACACCAGGGACGCCAGCAACGTCGTCAGCAGCACGATGCGCAGGGAAGCGGGCGGTCGGCGCGCTTTTCCGGCGTCCCCGGAACGACCGTCCCGTCTTCGCCTTGCGTGCGCACGCGCGGCAGCACGGCGAAAGAGCACGACCCACCAGATCAACACATAGATGGCGATGGCGAACGTGGGGCTCATGGGTGTCAGGCTTGCTCGATCTCGATCAGCGTACCATTGAAATCCTTGGTGCAGGAACAGCACGGGTTTGCCGTGCGCACCGATCTTGGGCTCCCCATCGCCCAGCACGCGCGCCCCGCGCGGCGGTGAAGGCTTCGTGCGCGCGGTAGCGATATCGGCGACCTCATAACAGATGTGGTGATGCCCCGCCGGGATTGCGCTGCAGAAAGGCCGCGATCGGCGAGCCGGCGCCGAGCGGCTCAAAGCTCGATCTGTGGTATTGGCAGCCGTCAGCGAAGACCACGATGACGCGCGTGCTCGGGGTGAGGCACCGGCTCAGACGCTAGCGCGCCGAGCGCCTTGCTATAGATGGCCGCCGCCTCGGCAAGCTTGGCACGGCGATGGCCACGTGGTTGAGACGACCGATCATCGCCGCCTCCGTCCCGCAAATGTGTGTTGCTAGCCCCGGGCATTGAGCTGCGTCAGGAGCACCTTGGTGATGGGGCGCTTGCCCCATGCGGTCCTCGACGCGCGCCCGCACCGCCCGCCACGGCTTCGCGCACGGTCTCCCGCCAGCTTGCGGCGGGCCGCGGGAATGCTTTCGAGCGTGTCATCGACGACGTCGAGCAAATGCTCGAGCATGCTTTCGCCCCTGCCATCCAGCGCCGGCACGCCGTCGAGCAGGACTCGGCGGGTCAGCCAAAAGCTCCCGCGCAGCGACAGGAGGGTGAGCGCGAGACGATGACGATGCCGGCGTAGAACGCCAAGGCGCGACGTGGCGCTGCGCCGCAACGGGCGTCAGCCGGCGGCAAGCAGCAGCCGTCCGTCCCCGCTAGCGGCGGCCGACCGGCGCTTGATCCCGATGACTTCGGCCGCGCCCTGGGCCTGCAAGCGCACGACGTCACGCCGTTGCGCACGGCCACCACCTCGCTTACGCCCGCGTGGCCCGCGCCAGCTTGGCGTGCTCGGCCCAGATGAGCGTGCCTGGCCACGCATGGGGATCGCCACCCGCGGCTGATCGCAGCCATACATCTCCTTCAACTCCTCGCGGCGCGGGTGTCCCGGTGATCGTGCACCAGGGCATCGGCGTCGGTCAGGAGCTCGCAGCCGAGATCGACGAGCTGGTTGTGGATGCGGCCGACGGCGCGCGCGTTGCCCGGAATGGTGCGCGAGGGAGAAGATGACCAGGTCGCCTTTGCCAAGGCTGATGTGGGGATGCTGGTCCTCGGCGATGCAGGCCATCGCCGCCCGCGGTTCTCCTTGGTCTGCCCGTGCACAGCACCACGTCTCGTCGTCGCGCTCAAGATACCGATAGTGCTCCTTCTGGTCGCGGTACTTGAAATCGCTCGGCAGGTAGCCCGTGTCCATGTGCAGCCGCGATTATGCGGTGCATGGCCCCTGCCGGCGACGACCAGCCTTGCCGCCCGGCGCTGCGGGCGGCGTCGGCAACGGCGCGAATGTGCGGGCCACGTGTTCGAGGCGAAGATCGTGACCGCGACTCCGCCCCTTGGCGGCGCGAATGAGCCCCGATAGCGTGCGGGCGACGTCGCGCTCGGAGGGCGAGCGGCCCTCGCGCAAGGCATTGGTGGAATCGCACACGATGGCCCTCACCCGCCGTCGTCCCCGAGCCGAACCAGACGCGACAGGTCGGCGGGCAGGCGCCAACCGGGCGCGCATCGAGCTTCCAATCGCCCGTGTGCAAGAACCGAGCCCAGCGGCGCGCGGAGGCAGAGCGCGTTGGACTCCGGTGATGGAGCGCGCCAGCGAGATGAGCTCGATATCGAAGCGACCGACGGCGAAGCGGCTGTCCAGCGCCACGACCTGACCTCCGGCCGCCCTCGGCCGCCGAACTCGCCGAGCTGGGCCGCCAGCAGGGCCGCCGCGAACGGCGTGGCGTAAATAAGGCCCTGAGCCGCCACCAAAGCTCCGCCACGGCGCCGAGTGATCCTCGTGGGCGTGCGTCAGCATCGATGCCGGCAGAGTGGCGCGCTCCTCCTCGATGAAGCGCGGAGGTCCGGCAAGATGACGCCGATGCCGGGGTCGTTCTCGCCCTCCGGAAAGGTGATGCCAAGATCGACCATCAACCATTGCGGGCATCAGCCGGCCCCGGCCATCAAAGATAGCAGTTCATGCCGATCTCGCCGATCCCGCCCAGCGCCGGAGGAACAAGCTCGTCGCCCGGCGAGGGCCTGGCGTTGTCGGCGACACTCGGTCACGCTATCTCTTCGCCTGCCGCCGGATCGTGACCTCCCGTAGGTCACCTCTGCGTTCCCGGCCACTCGCCATCCAACATGATGAGCGCCCCATCCTCGGCAAGGTCGAGGAATTCAGCCACTGAGTTTTTCCCTGCCGGTATCGACGGTCAGTGTTTCTCCGGTCGGACCGCCGCGCTGCGCGCCACGCCGTGCGTGATTGCCGCAAAACCGATACCCCAATCCCAGACGCCAAGCTCAGCGTTCCAGGCGGGCGCCGCCGGCAAGATAATGCTCAGCATTGCCTCCGGCCCCAGCGCCGCGCCAGCGCGCGGCGCGATGCGTGGCCGCGCGGCCCCAAGTCCTGGATGCCAGGCCAAATTGATGCCGGATGCCGATCACCGCCAGCAGGCTGGTCGCATTGGCGCCCGTGTGGCTCGCGGGGAGGATGCCCGCGCACTTCGCGCCGCCGATCAAGGACGTCATGGCTGGGCCACCTACAGGCGCGAGCGGTGGTTGGGGTGGCGGCAGCCGGCGGCGGCCGCGCCGAGCTGGCGATCGATCACGGCCACGCCGGCCGGCGGTCGACAGCCGCTGTACCGCGGCGGGCGGGCAGGCAGTTTCAGGCCCAAGAGCAGGCTGGCGGCGCGTGCAGATTGCCGGGTTCGGAGGCCCATTTGCGCCCGGACCGGCCGCGGCCCGCCGTTTGCCGGTGCGCCATGACCCACAGCTGGCCCGCTTTCGCCGGCCCCGCTTGGTGGGGCTGCAGGCGCGCGCGCAGCGGCACTGCTCGGCATCATCGGTCGAGCCGACCTGCTCGACGATTGATGCTGCGGAAGGGTGCGGCGTATGGACCCGCTGGGGCGCCTCGTTGCCTAGTAACGAGGCTCGCGGCGCCGCGATCTGCCGAGCTGACCAGCGGCGCCGGCCACAACGACATAGTGGAGCAGCACGAACAGACCCGTCGGCTGGCGCCACGACGAGGCCGGCCGCGGCGGCACCGCCAAGAACCTCTCCCTCGGCGCATCGAAGAACACGATCTCCGACGATCCGTAGGTAGTAGCAGCTACCCACGACGCTGGCAAGGACGCCGAAGATGGCAAGCGGCCACAACCCCTCTGCTCGCGGCCGCAACGAGGACGTAGAACCGGGGCGCTGAAGCCGGCGAGCGGCGGCACCCCCGCCAGTCGGTTAACGCATCAAACAGGCCCAACACGGTAGCCAGCTGGCAGCGCGGCGCTCTGGCCAGGCCGCTCCAACTCGTCGACCCCATCCTGCTGCGCAAAAGTCGTCTGCGCTGCATCGCGACAGCACACGCAGCGCAAAAGCGCCGCCGCTGTCGCACAGAAGCCACGATAGACGACGAGGTAGATGATCAGATGCCGCGCGCCCCTCGGGCGAGGCGGCGGCCAGCCCGTGATCAGCATGCAGCCGACGTTGCCCGATGGCCGAGTAGGCCGGATAAGCAGCGGCTGCCAATGCTGCGCTGGCCGATGAGCGGCCGAGGCGCCGCAGGCCCATGGAGGCGATGGCGAAGCGCGTTTCTAGACGACCACGCTGCTTCGCCATTGCGGCGCCACCGCCGGCAGCGGCACTCAAGCTTAACGCGCATGAACAGTGCCACCTGCCGCCACCTCAGGTCGCTTGAAGGCCAGGAAGTTGGTGACCAGCGCGTCGGCGCACCCTCGTAGACGTCCGGCGTCCACATGCGGGAAGGGGACGGCCGAGATCTTGAAGGCGATGCCGACGAGGAGAAAGCACCAAGCCGATGACGAGGAGCCGATGTTTTAGCGCGGCGCCGGCCGCCTTCGCTGGCCTGAGCGATGGCCGCCGAAGCTGGTCGAACCCGTGAAGCCGTAGATCAGCGAGTAGCGCCGTAGAGCAACATGCCGGAGGACAGCGCACCGAGCACGAAGTACTTAGAACCGGCCTCGCTCGAGCGCGGCGTCGTCGCCGGATGGCGGCAGCCACGTAGAGCGCCAGGCCCCGTGCGCGCTCGACGCCCCGGGTAGAGGGCGATCAGATCGTTGAGCCGAAATCATCATCATCATGCCGGCGCTGGCCAACAGCGCACGAGCATCGGGATGCTCGAACGTCCGGCGACCCGGGTCTCGCGCATGTAGTCGAAGGACAAGAACAAGGCGCGCACGGCCGTGCCGACCAGAGTCAAAATCTTCATAAAAGCGCGAAAAGTCATCGACCACAGAAGGCGCCGTCGAACACCAGCTGCGTCCCCGGCCGTTGCGCCAGCAGCCGCCAAGCGCCACGCCGACGACGGCGAGGGCCAGCCCAGCACAGATACGCTCCGCCTCCCGCTCGGTCTCCGGCCGGGCCACGCCGAGGAGCAAAGAGCGCCATGGCCCTGACGACGAAGGCACGATCTCCGGGATCAGCGGCTGAAAGGTGAGGGGCGAGCCTCGCTCGCTGACCTACCGTTCTCTGACGCTGCCTGCGGCCAGCCGCACTGCAGCCATGGCTTTTTTAGCGCCCATTGTCGGCCTGTTGCGCCTTCAGCAGACGACGCCTCATAGCTGGAGACGAGCTTTTTGACCGACACCGCCGTGACGTCACGAGGAGCGGCGCCGGGTAGAAACCGCCGAACAGGACGACCAACATAGACCAAGGGCGCGAGCACGACGATCTCGCGCGTGTTCATGTCGGTGATGGCGCGGAGGTCTGCCGCTTCTCCAGGGGGCCGAACATCATGCGGCGATAAAGATAAAAGCGCGTAGGCCGCCGACAGGATCACGCCGGTCGCGGCGAAGAGCAGCAACCCAGGTGTTGGCCTGGAAGGCCCCGATCAGGCGTCAGGAATTCGCCGACGAAGCCCGACGGTGCCGGGCAGGCCGACGTTGGCCATGGTGAACACCATGAACACGGCGGCGTAGCATCGGCATGCGGTTGACGAGGCCGCCATAGGCGTCGATCTCGCGCGTGTGCATGCGGTCGTAGACCACGCCGACGCAGAGGAAGAGCGCGCCGGAGACGATGCCCGTGCGACAGCATCTGGAAGATGCGCGCCGTCTGATGCCCTGCGCGGTTGAAGGCGAAGATGCCCATGGTCACGAAGCCCATGTGCGCCACCGACGAGTAGGCGATCAGCTTCTTCATGTCCTCCTGCACCGAGCGCGACGAGCGAGGTGTAGACGATGGCGATCACCGACAAGCGCGAAGATCGAGCGGCGCGAAGCTCGGCTCGACGCAGCGGGAACATCGGCAGCGAGAAGCGCAGGAAGCCGTAGCCGCCCATCTTCAGCAGGATGCCGGCCAGGATCACCGAGCCGGCGGTCGGCGCCTCGACGTGCGCGTCGGGCAGCCAGGTGTGCACCGGCCACATCGGCATCTTCACCGCGAACGAGGCGAAGAAGGCGAGCCACAGCCAGGTCTGCATGTCCGGCGGGAAGCTGGTGCGCGCATCAGCGTCGGGATGTCGGTCGTGCCGGCGCTGCCAGTACATCGCCATGATGGCGAGCAGCATCAGCACCGAGCCGAGCAGCGTGTAGAGGAAGAACTTGAAGCGCGGCGTAGACGCGCCGCGTGCCCGCCCCAGACGCCGATGATCAGGAACATCGGGATCAGGCCGCCCTCGAAGAACAGATAGAACAGCGATCAGAGTCGAGCGCCGAGAAGCGCCGATCATCAGCGTCTCAGAGCACCAGGAAGGCGATCATGTATTCCTTGACAGCGGCTGCTGGATCGACGTTCCAGCTCGCGCAGGATGCAGAGCGGCATCAGGAACGCGGTCGTCAGGATGACGAACAGCAGCGAGATGCCGTCGACGCCCATGTGGTAGGCGAATGGCGGCGGCCGAGCCACGCCAGGTCCCTCGACGAACTGGAATCCCGGGGCTATTGTCGAAGTCGCCACAGATAAAGCGACGCCAAGGGTGAAGAGCGTCGTGTAAAGCGCGACCCAGCGGGCATTGCGCTTGGCCCCGTTTTGCGTGGCGATCAAAGCGCTTCCGGCAAGCGGAAGAAAGTAATCAGGGAGAGGCATAAGCCGTTGCGCATCGCCCACCCTGCCGAGAACATGAACCAGGTGACCGTAGCAGCGCCACCCCCGATCAGCATGGCGAAGGCGTAGTGATAGATGCCGGTCTGCAGCCGCACCACGCGCCCGGTGGTCAAGCACCCGCGCCGATCCCATCAGGCCCAAACCCCATCGAGCATGCCGCCATCGCCCCCTTCAGAGCACGCGGCCGAGCCGCAGGCAGGCCGCACGAACACAGCCACGCAAAGTTTCGTCGAAGTAACAATTTTGTTGAGCAGGAACAGATAGAGCGGGCGGAAGGCCCCGATCGTCGGCAGCGCTGGCGCGGCGATGTAGTAGACATAGGCGAGCCCCAGGCCGGCGAGCATGGCAGCGTCGGTGACCAGGTCACCCACTCGGGCACCTCAGGCATAGCGCAAGATGTGGTTGTCCTGCCCTGAACAGGGAGGCGCGCCAGAAGGCTTGGGCGTCGGCTAACAAAGAGCTGCTACATAAACCCGCCGCGACCGCGCCGAGCGCCAGGATGATGAGCATACCAACATCACCCACGGCCTGCCAGCAGATGCTCATAGGTCTCCCGATCGGCGCGTCGGCCCGTGGAAGGTCAAACATCAGCGCCAAGCGTAAAGGCCGTCATGAATGCCGCCACGACCAACAGCCAGTAGAAGCGTAGTTGTTGGGGGTATGTACCGGCGTAAGCGGCCCGATGCCGATGGCATCCTTTGGGAGTAGAAACCGGCAAAGCCTCCAGGGCGTAAGGGATGCCGGCCCGTCAGCGACAAGGTGCCGGATCCGTAAGCATCGCCATAGAGCTTCAGGTCAGGTCGCCGCAGCTCTTGCGCCAGTCCCCCCATCTTGCGCGCACTGTCCCGGCGCTCGTGATGCATGGGCGTGGATGATCGAGCCTGCGCCCAAAAACAACAGCGCTCCTGAGCTGGAACTAGGCGCGTGAACAGCGGAAGATGCCGGCGGCATAGAGCGCCGTGACGCCGCAGGCAACGAACATGTAGCCGAGCTGTGTGAGCAGGCCGAACAGGCGACCACGCGCTTGATGTCGTTTCCAGCACCAGCTCGACGCTGGCGGCGAAAAACGCCGTGACGGCGCCGACCAGCGCCATCAACGAACCTGGGCGGCCACGGCGCCAGTTCGAACATCCCGGCGAGAGGCGCGCCACTCATGAACGTCGACACCCGCGGTCACTCATGGCAGCGGCGTGGATCAACGCCGAGACCGGGGTCGGGTCCTCCATGGCGTGTCGGGCAGCCGCAGTGGTATGGCAGCAAGAATTGCGCCGTATCCTGCCCATGCAGCGCCCCATAAACAGCAGTAGGCAGAAAGCACGGTGCGAGCGCAGTCCCACTGGTGGCCGAGGAACTCCATCGGCTTGCCGGCCATGGCGGGCGCGGCGCGGAAGACGGCCTCAAAGCCGATCCGTGCCGAAACACCACGCGGAAGAGAGCCGAGCAAAGATGCCGAAGTGCGAAGCCGAAATCGCCGACGCGATCGACCGACGATGAAGGCCTTGACAATGGCGGCCGCGCGTGCTGGCCTGGGCTTTCAGATACCAAAAGCCGATCAACAAAAGTAGGAGGCAGTGTCCACGACTCCCTCCCAGCCGAAGGAAGAGCGCTGGAGGAAATTGTCGTTGTCACCACAGCGCCAACATGGCGCTAATGGTGTAACACCGACTGCGGTAGGCGAAGAAGCGGGGTCGGCTGGGATCCTCGTGCGCATATAGCCGATCGAATAAAGATGCATCGGCGTGAACGAGGTCGGTGTTGACCACCACCGCCAGCATCACGGCGGCGTCAAGGCGATCGACGCGCAGCGCCCGTGGCGATCCCCGAGCATCGCCGCGGAGGTGACCCAGCGCAGGATCGGAACGTTGCATCGAGCTGGGCGCCGATCCCCACTTGCCAGAAGGGGCAGTAACCCAGGACAAGGCTGCCAGTCCCAAGAGCGAGAGGTGGTGAGATGAGCCTGAGGCGCAAGCAGTCTACGGCGGCTTCATTGAACTCCTGGCGATCGCGCCCAACGCGGGCAGGAAGACGATGGCCTGGTAAATCGCCCGGTTTTCCCTGGCTGCATTCGTTTTAAGGCCCTTGTTGGAGCATTTCCGCCTCTGCAACGGCGGGCGGGAGCCCACGCCTTGTGGATCTTGCCCATCTCAGCCCTTCATCATGTTGATGTCTTCCACCGCACGAGCCGCGATTGCGGAAGTAGACGACCACGATGGCAAAGACCTATGGCCGCCTCCCGCCGCCATAATGGTCAAAACAAACAACGCAACACCTGGTCAAGACGAGGTCACCCATGAAGGCGGAAGCCACCAGGTTAATGTTGACGGCGAGCAGGCATCAGCTCAACCGACATCGCTAATACATGTAACTTCTCTGAATCGAAGTACA
>ERZ1370068.10551-contig-924_pt1 | contig 29160 bp, 45 predicted proteins | sample MGYA00561227_ERZ1370068 | MGnify/ENA primary metagenome ERZ1370068 (study PRJEB38410, sample SAMEA6850437) | metagenome | study: Metagenomic assessment of the ecological functions of the soil: analysis of the soil microbiota associated with the...
CTACGTCGCTGGATCGCTACCGCCCAACTGCTATGATATTCTGTATCCCCTGTTTTGGGAGGTTTAGCAAACTGGCTTGTTGCTGGTGTATGCCGAAGCGTCACAACGTTACCAGGTGGAGGCGCGAAGCGCAACGCTGGACCCGAAGCCCGACGACAACTGGCAACATAGACAAAGCTTAAGTTCAAGTCCGAACAGTTTGCGTGCAATCTTCGCAACATTTTTGTGGTCATTCGCGTCGCGCTCGTCGGATCCCACCGCGTATTCGCCGAGTCCTGATAGGACCGGCGTGATTACACCTCGGTGGACATGAGCGCGGGCGGTTAGCCTGCGTCAACACGAAGGACGCCGCTGGCAGCGTAGAAGTTCATTCGATCCTGCACATGCGCAGCCACCGGCCTGACGGCGGTAGCCAGACAGGCATCGCAGCAATCCCGGAAGTTTGGCGATGGACGTCAGCCGCGCCGCGCCGCCTTGATCGCGGCAACGTCGATCTTCTTCATGCCCATCATCGCATCGAACGCGCGCTTTGCTTCAGCGCCGCCGGCCGCCAGCGCCTCGGTCAGCACGCGCGGCGTGATTTGCCAGGAGACGCCCCACTTGTCTTTGCACCAGCCGCACGCGCTCTCCTGGCCGCCATTGCCGACGATGGCGTTCCAGTAGCGGTCGGTCTCTTGCTGATCGTCGGTGGCGATCTGGAACGAGAAGGCTTCGTTGTGCTTGAACACGGGACCGCCGTTGAGGCCGAGACAGGGATGCCGGCGACCGTGAATTCGACCGTCAGCACGTCGCCCTGCTTGCCGGACGGGTAGTCGCTGGGTGCACGGTGGACGGCACCCACCGCGCTGTCGGGAAAGGTCTCGGCGTAGAAGCGGGCGGCAGCCTCGGCGTCCTTGTCGTACCACAGGCAAATCGTGTTCTTGGCCATTGCCTGTCCTCGCATGGTTGGTTCGCAGTTACTCAGGTTCGAGTAGCAGCCCGCTACCGGCCCACTCAGGGGCGTAGGCGTCCGACTAGCTGCTCGTTGCTCGCGGTGTCGCGCCTAGCAATGCGGGACGCCGCTTGCTTCCCTCTGTTCTTTCGGGAACGGCCGGAAGGTCATGGCTGATCAGGAAGGCGCCGAGCCCCATGTCCGGCAGATCCGATATAGAGCCAAGGTGTAGCTGGCGAAGGTGTCGTAGATCAGACCTCCGGCCAGCGGGCCCGGTTGCCATGCCGAGACTGCCGGCCATCGCGGTCCCGCCGATGACGGTCCCCATCATCCGCAGCGGAAAGTTCTCGCGCGCGATCGCCGGCATAGAGCGGCATGGTGCCGGCATAGATGAAGCCGAACACGGCTGCGACCGCGTAGAACGTCGCCGAGATCGCGCGCGACCAGAGTATCCGAGCGCCCCGAGCGCCTGTGCCAGCAGGCCAAAACCAGGACTTGCTTGGCGCCGAAGCGGTCGCCGAGCAGGCCGAAGGCGATGCGCCCGCCCAGGCCGGCGAACCCTTCCACGCTGTAGATGGAGACGGCAGCGATCAGCGGAATCCCGCAGCTGACGGCGTAGTTCACCGTGTGAATGATCGGGCCCGAGTGCGTGGCGCAGCAGAAGAAGTTCGTCAGCAGCAGGATGATGAACTGAGGCGACTTCAATGCCTGCCCGACGGACATCGCCGCATCCGCTCCGCCTGCCGACGGCCACGCACGCCTCCGCTTTCGAGGGCCGGCGGACGGCGCACCAGAAGCGAGACCGGGATCATCACGGCCGCGGCAACGGCGGCGATGATCAGCATCGAGGTTCGCCAGTCGTAGATCGAGACGAGCCACGCCGCCAGCGGCGACATGGTCATCGGCGCCATCCCCATGCCGGCGGACACGAGCGACACCGCAAGGCTGCGATGCGTGTCGAACCAGCCGGTGACGCACGCCATCATCGGCGGGAAAATCGCCGCGATGCTCGCGCCGACCGAACAGGCCGAAGATCAACTGAAACGCAATCAGCGATGTCGCCTGGCTAGCGAGTGCCAGACTGATGACGCGAGGATGATCGACCCGGTCAGCGACGACCGACAGCGAGGCCCGAAGCGATCCGACAGGTTGCCCCAGAGCCATGCTGGTCAATGCCAGAGCGAGGAAGCCGATTGTCATCGCGCTCGATACGCCGGTCACCGACCATCCCGTGTCCCGCGTGATGGACCGCAGAAACACGGGCAGCGAAAACATCGCGCCGATCGCGACGCAGCCGAGCAGGCCGCCCGCTGCGACAATCACCCAGCGATACTGAGAATTGGTCATTTGACCTCCTTTGGGCGTCCGCCCGATAAAGCTCGTTGTCAGCGACGCTTTTCTTCGGGCGCTCACTACGTCTCTCCTTCGCCGAGCTCTTCGAGGTAGGCTGCCATCCTATCGAGGCTCTGCTCCCAAAAGCGCCGATAGACCGACAACCAATCGTCGACCGCCTTGAGGCGTTCTGGCTCGAGCCTGCACGGTCGCCACTGTGCCTCTCGGCCGCGCGAAATGAGGCCAGCGCCTTCGAGCACTTTGAGATGCCGTGAGATCGCCGGCAGGCTGATCTCGAAGGGGTCGGCCAACTCGTTCACGGTGGCCTCGCCTTGCGCGAGACGCGCGAGAATTGCGCGTCGCGTCGGGTCGGCCAGGGCCGAAAAGGCGGCGGAGAGCGGGTCGGGCATATTTAAGCCTGTCATGCAATTAACCGATATGTTAAATACTGAAAGCGTAGAGCTAATGTCAACCGTCATTTCCGCGATCAATTCAGTCGCCCGGACCCAGACGGGTTGAAGGCAAGCAACGCCCGCTGGCTCTGCGGTCGGTGCCACGGTAGCGTTTGGCAGGTTGGGCGGTCAGGGCCATAGAAGGCAATCGGCGGCACGGTCGTATCTGGCTTGGACGTGCAGAGGCGCTGCCTTGTCGGCTCGGGGTCATTCGCCAGTTCGCACTGATCTGCGGTGTTGGCTTGCCCCCGAGTAGCGGACGTGTCCATAGGCGGTAGCATCGTCGTCCATCAGCTTCGCCCGACTTCCGCTAATGTATAGCCGGGTCAGGCGGCTCGCCGGTCACGCCTGGCGACGGCCGAAGTGATCCGTTAGCTGCCGTCAGGCGGCTTGTCGCGACGTGCCAAAACCGTCCGCTCATTGCAACGCAGCACTTTTCCGTTCCGCCGACTATTCGATGATCTCGTCGGCGAGCGTTCGCCGTGTAGTGGCGACCAAGGGTCTTGACGTGTGACGATGACCGTGATTCTGGTCGCTCCGATTCGCGAAGTGCGATTACTGCACGAGCGATGTCCGGAACTCCAGCGAAGATGTCGCCAGTGGGATGGGAGGCACTCGGGCAGTGGGGTGAAGACGTAGCTCGCATCGAACCACTCGCTGGCGGAGTCGCCAACGACGTGTGGAGCGTGCGCGTCCACGGGCACCTCGCGGTCGGTCGTCTCGGTGCCAGGAGCGACGCTGATCTCGCGTGGGAGACCGAGCTCCTCCAACACCTCGACCGTGAAGGTCTGACCGTGCCGGTGCCGATCCCGACGACGGACGGCCGGCTGTTCGCGGACGGTCTGGTGGTGATGACATACGTGGAGGGCGGACCGCCCGAGACGGAGGCCGACTGGCGTCGCGTGGCCGACACGCTCCGCCGGCTGCATCGGTTGACGCAGGGCTGGCCGCAGCGCCCGGGTTGGCGATCGTCGACCGACCTCCTGCACGCCGAGACCGGGACGAAGATCGACCTCGGCGCGATGCCGCCTGAGGGCGTTGCTCGATGCCGAGCAGCGTGGGCGCGGCTCATCGGACGTCAGACATGCGTCGTCCACGGCGACCCCAACAACCCTGGCAACGTCCGCATGACCGCGAATCGGGTCGCGCTGATCGACTGGGACGAGTCGCACGTCGACGTCCCCGACCTCGACCTGGTGCTGCCCCACAACGCCGCCGGTCTCGACGACGGCGCGCATGACATCGCCGCGCAAGCGTCGGCCGCATGGGAAGCCGCCGTCTGCTGGGACGACGAGTACGCAGTCAAGCGGCTTGCCGAAGTTCGAGCGGTCTGAGCAGCGGCAGCGAATCGAGAGACCGCATCGTCAGTCATTGCGTGTGTTGTGCGTCACAGCAAAAGCAGGTCCGCCGACGGTGAAAATGGGTCGGTGCATCAGGATGTCATCGGGAAGCAGACGTAGGGTCAAGCGCGAACGCCGCCCACTGAGCCGCGAAGATCGAATCTTACCAGCGACCCGTCGTGACGACGCGATACCCCAACGAGCGGACGTGGTCGGTGACGGCCTACCTGTCGCCGAGCCCGGATCGGTCGAGGTCCGCTTTTGTATAGCGGCGCCTTTGGACGCTCAGGACATGCCTAACCGAGCATCGACGGACGGTATGGTCCGAAACTTCCCGTTGGTGGCATGACGAGAAGTGCCACAAGCCGACTCAATGCGGCGCAGCAAGCTGGGATGTATTGGTCCTGACAACTCACTCAACTCATGGTCGGATCAGTTCCTTGACCAAGACCGGAGCTTCCCTTGCGGGCGATTTCCTTCAGCTCGCGCGTCATGAAGTTGGGCGTGCGCTTTTTGCGGCCTGACCCTGGTCGCTCGCCGCCGTTCTTGCTTTTGGGCTTTCTGATTTCCGTTTCTACTTTTTAGTGGGCTCGGTGCTCATGATTGTATGTCTCACGCTGCCCAAACCGATGCCGCTTTGGGTTTGCAGTAGTACTTCCCGCTTGGAGGCAGGATGTAATCGGGGATGAAGCCACACGCCCCGGTTTGTAGGGCGTCTGCCCCCGTGAGAGGCGTTACACAGCGGCCTGTCACATCGCCATGCAGGCCCAGCTACGAAACGAGGGGAAGTGTAATACGCGCCCGTCTTGGCCTACAGATCGATGACGAGGTAGTTCTCTTCGAGCGAAAACCTGGAACGTCTCGGCCAGATAGGGGCCCTTGAGCAACTGCGAGCCAGATTCGACCCTCACCTGAAACTGCCGCGCCCTGACGGATTTCGGATCGCACCAGGATTGCCCCGTACGGATGTCGAACTCCCAGCCGTGCCAGGGGCAGCGGATGAATTCCCCCGGACGCGACAAACGATACTCGCCTGGCAGGCTGGACTGCGCCAGCCCGACGATCATCGCCGCGGCACAGCTCGGCGCCCTTGTGAGGACAGCGGTTGGACAGCGCAAAGATTCGCCACCGATATTAAAGAGGCCGATCTCACGGCCGCGCGCGATTACAATCTTGCAGCTGCCCGGCGCAACTTCGCTGGCGCGGGCTACGACCTGACGGCTCATTGCAGACCGTAAAGCGCCTTTGCATTCTCCCGGAAGATCTTGGTCTTCTGCTCGTCCGTAAGTCTTGTCTTGAAGACCTGCCTCGGATCGTCGAAGTCCCAATGCGGGTAGTCGGTTGAGAACATCAGCCGGTCCCACCCGATCCACTCCATGATGTCGGCCAGATGCTCAGGGTTCTCTGGCTCCTCGATCGGCTGTGTCGTGAACCAGACCTGCTCGCGCACGTATTCGGACGGTGGACGCTTTAAATGCGGCGTCTCAGCGCGCATGCCGGTCCCAGTGCTTGTCCATGCGCCAGGTGAGCGCCGGCAGCCAGGCGAAGCCGCCCTCGATCATCACCGACCTTGAGCTTCGGGAAGCGTTCCAGTACGCCTTCGAACACCAGGCTCGCCAAAGTGTTCTGCATGCCAGTGGACATAGCGTAGTGTTCCTGCATGTAGTAGGTCGGCCAGCCTGAGCCGGTCGAGGATGGCCGCCGCTGTAGCCCGCAACGTGCAGCGCTAGAGGCTTTCCGCAGCGCTCGGCGCGCGGCATATATCGGCCAGTAGCGGCGGTGACCGAGCGGATCGCTGGAGCGCGGCGAGATCATCACCTGGACGAATGCGGGATCGCTGGCGCGCTTTCGATCTCCCCACGGCATCGTCCGCGTTCTCCTGCGGTACCACAATGGCCGGCACGCAACCCCGGCTCCTTCGACCCAGCACTCGAGCTGCCAATCGTTGATTGCACTAGAGAGGCCGCGGCGAGTCGAGGTTGCGCTCCTCCATCCCGCCGCGGCTGAGTGCGATCAGCATGCCGAACTCCACGCCGTTGGCATCGAGGTGCTGCCTGCGCATCAGCTCGAGATCGGAGCCCGGTGGACCATCCTCGGGAAAGGCATCCATGCGCATGCCGGCAGCCATCATGCGCGGGTAGGGCAGCTGGCCGATGCAGGCCGTGTCGAAAATGCGTGCCGAACGTGGCCATGTGCGCGCGCCAGCGAGCCGACATGAAGGGATGCAGCTCCGGTGGGCGTGCGATACACGGGGTGAATGTCGCAGTCCGACCACCTTCAGCCGCTGGGCCGTGGGCGCCTCCCGGACGGCGATATTCATCTGCCGCCTCGCCCGTTCTGGCGGCCTTCTCCCAGTGCTGGTGCGGCTCGCGCAGGCGGGGATAGGTATCGCGCGGATTGTCGTCTCAGTATTTTGCCGCATTGTGTCCTCGCGGCAGCCCGTCCGGCAAGACGTCGTCGGCGTCAAATTGCCAGTGGGGATAGTCGGTCGAGAACAGCAGCAACCGGTCCGAGCCCGATGTGCTCCAGCGTACGCGACAGATATCTCCGGCTCGGCCCGCGGTGCATCGATGGGCTGCAGCGCGTGAAGCGCACGTGCTCGCGAACAATCTCCGCGGCGACGCGGTCGATCCAGGGGACCTCGGCGCGGACCCCGCGCCAGGTCTTGTCGCGCGCCAAAGCCAGGTCGGGAGCCAGGTGAAGCCCAGATTCGATTAGAACCACCTTTAGCTGGGGAACTTCTGGAACACGCCCTCGGCGACGAGGCTCAGCAACTGCGTCTCGAAGCGCCGCCGATTGCGCCACGTAATCCTCCACCCGGTAGGAGGTCCAGCCTGAGTAGGTTGGTGCAACCCGGTAGGTGCTGCCGGCGTGGATGCCGATCGTGAGCTGGTGCTTCTCGGCCGCTGCATAGATCGGCCAGTGCGCGCGCCGCCGAGCGGCGTTTCGCCCATCGCCAGCAGCAGGACCTGCACGAAGCGGCGATCGCGGCGACGCGTTCGATCTCCCGCACAGCGAGGTCCGGCTTTCGTCGCAGGCACTAGGATCGATGCGCGCAGGCGCGGCTCGTGGTCGAGCAGCTCTCTGGCCATCCAATCGTTGACGGCCGAGCAGAGGGCAGCAGTCATGTCGTCGTTGAACAGGGCGAGGGCGCCATGCAGGCGGATTGCAGATGGCGCAACCGACGCCGAACCGGTCGAGCACGTTGCGTCGGATCGCACCAAGGTCGGCGGCTGGGGCACCTGTCGCCGCCCGCCAATCCGGACGCGCCGAAAGAGGTGAACTCGGTGGATAGCTCGACAGCGTGAAGGGGCTAACCGGTCGATGTGGCGGTTGGCGAGCTGATCGGCCCAGAATCGTCGAGATAGGGCAGCAGGGCGGGCACACCCGGCATGGCGGGGTGCAGGTCGCAGTCTGATGGCATCGTGAAGCGGCACTTTCATGGGTACGATCCCGCGCTAGCAGCGAACCAGCTACAACTCCATATCTCGATCGATTGGCCGCCACGCATTGAAGTGGCGATCGAGCCGCACCAGTGCGGCGTTGATCCGAGCACGAGCACGGTTGCCACCACGATGCCGGTGAACACACCGGTGGTATCAAAGTTCTGGCGCGAATACTCAATCGATATAGCCTAGGCCCTCGTTGCCGACCAGGAACTCACCAATGATCGCGGCGCTCACCGCACGCGGCAGAGCGATCTTCAACGCTGTGAAGAAGAACGGCAGCAACGCGTTCCAGATCACCTCGCGCGAGATCATAGCTTCGCTGGCGCCGACGACGCGCGCCATGCTTATGAGCCCTCGATCGACGTTTCGGATGCCGGCGAACACGGCGATGAAGATCGGGTAGAACACCAACAGGCCGACCAGCCATAGCTTGGGCGCGTCGTCGATGCCAAACCACAGGATGAAGAGCGGCACCAACGCATACTTCGGCACGCCCACCGAAGCCATGATGTAGGGCTCGACGGCCCGAGTCAGTCGCGGCACGCGGCGCAACAGGAACGGCAGGGCGACGCCGAACGTGCAACCGATGGCAAAGCCTACGCCGCCGAGCCTGAGTGTCACATAGATGTGCCGGAGCAGGCTGCCCGAAATGGTGTCGCTGACGATGCGCTGAAAGACCTTGACGGGATCTGCAGCATAAAGCGGCCCCTACCGCGTCGGCGCCGAGCTTCCAGGCAATAGAAGCGCAACACCGAGGCCGATGCGCCCGGCAGTCACGGCGTATTGTCGCCACTTGACCCACAACGCCTCTTGGATGGCAAGCGCGGTTTCGTGGTTCGTCACTGCACTTGCACCCTGATGCGGTGATAGAGCGCCCCGAACTCTGGGTGGATCATGATGCCACGAATGTTGCGCGGACGCGGGATCGGATTGCAATCGCTCGCCGGCGATGCTCGCCGGGGACCTCGACGAGGACCAGCGTACGATCGCCCAGTGCGATGGCCTCGGCAATGTCATGGGTGACAAATACGATGGTCTTGCGTCCAAGATTCCAAAGTCGCAACAGGTCCTCCTGCAGCTGGGTGCGGGTTTGCGCATCGAGCGCACCGAACGGCTCGTCCATCAGGATGACGGGCGGATCGTAGACGAGGGTGCGGATGAGGGAGGCACGCTTACGCATACCGCCTGACAGCTCGTGCGGATAATGTTGCTCGAAGCCGGCCAGGCCGACGGCGTGGATCAGCATCTGTGCGCGCGCTCGCGTTTCGTCGTTGAGCGCGCCGCTGCACCGTCAGCGGAAACAGGACGTTCTGCAAGGTCGTCCCGCCAGGGGAGGAGGTTGTCCTCCTGTGTAACGTAGCCGATCTTGCAGGCAAGGCCCGGCTGAGCGACTTGGGATCGCGAATGGGGGCAACCTGCGACTGGAACCGGATCTCGCCACCACTTGCCGTGTCGATCTGGGCCAGCATGTTGGAGCAGTGTGGTCTTGCCCGAGCCAGACGGACCAATAATGGTAGAGGAACTCACCTTCGTTGACGACGAAGCTCAGGTCCTGCAATCACCCAGGGCGAAGGATCGCGGCCGGCGCGATCACCAAAGCGCTTGCTCAAGCCGCGTACTTCCAGCAGCGCCTCGGTGGCCATGGTCAGCTGCCTGCCTGCATGTCGAGACCCGGCCGCGGCCGCCAGCGCAACAGCCGACGCTCGACCGCATTGACGCTCCAGTTACCCAGAAAAACGATGCAGATCGTGGCGGCCAGCGCCACGAATACGCCGGTGGTGTCGAAATTCATAGCGCCGAGCTGGACGAGATAGCCGAGCCCGCGATTGGCGGAAATCAGTTCGGCAATGACGGCGCCGCCGATCGAGTAGGGCATGGCGATGCGAAAGCCGGCGAAGATGTAGGGGACGGCGCCTGGAAAGACGATGTGGCGCGCCAAGTCGCGCTCGTCGGCACCCATTACCTGCGCCATTTGCACCAGCCGCGAGTCGAGCGCGGCACGCCGGCCAGTGCACTGAAATAGACGATGAAGAAGACCGTGATCGCCACCAGCGCGATTTTCGATCCGATACCGATGCCAAACCACAAAGATGAAAAGGGGCGCCAGTGCCAGCTTCGGCGCCCGTAGCCGCCCACCATGAACGGGTCGAGGATGGCGGTGACAGTTGGCAGGCGGCGCAAAGCAAACGGCAGCGCAGCAGCAGGCAATGCACCGATCAAGAAGCCGGCCGTCGCCTCAAGCAGGGTGTAGGAGGCATGGCGCAGAATCTCTCCACTGACGACGCCGCTGGCCAGACGCGCGGCGACGCCCCATGGTGATCCGATCCAGTAGGTGCCGAACGCGGCGCTGAGCCCCGCCAGATCGCCAGCATTACGACCATGACGATCACCTGGTCGCCGCGCGCCCTCAGCCAAGCTGCAACCCGGGCCGGTCGCGAAACGGGATTCTCAGTATGTTGCCAGGTCGCCATTGCCCTCGTGCCCGCGCGTTGTGGCGCGCAGAGCTTTCTTGTTACAAGAGTCTCGAGTGCAAACGATAGATTGGGAGGATGAGATGTTCAAATGGGTAGGAAGCTGGCCGCTGGTGCCCTCGGCATCGCGCTCGGGTTAGCTCCCAATGTCGGAAGGAGCCAACCGGAAGCAGAGGTCACATTTGCGATCCCGGCTCTCACGCTCACCTTCACGGCCCATTTCGTTGCCGAGGATGCAGGGTTCTTCCAGAAGGAGGGCCTCAAAGTCTCGACCCGGAACCTGGTCGGTGTGGCTTCTGCCAACGCCGTCCTGGCCGGCAGCGCCGACTTCACCATGGGCACCGGCCCCGTGTTCCTGCGGGCCGCCGCGCAAGGACAGAGGTTTTTCGCGATCGCCAACCTGGTGGATCGGCCGATGGTCGAGCTGGTCCTGCGCAAGGATGTCGCCGAGGCGGCCGGGATTACCGACAAGACGCCGCCGGCGGAGCGCGCCAAGATGCTCAAGGGCAAGACCATCGCCATCCAGGGGTTGGCAGCATCATTCACGCCTGGCAGCGCTATGTCGCCAACCTCGGCGGCCTCGACGTTGAGAACGACGTGCGCATCGCGCCGATGGAGCCGTCGGCCATGCTGCCCGCGCTCGAGAACAAGGCAGTCGACGGCTACGCCACATCCATGCCGTTCACGACCCAGTCAGTGGTTAAGGGGAGCGCGGTTATGCTCATGAGCGCGGTGAGCGATGCACCGGAGCTGCTGCCGTTTGCCTATGGCCTCATCTACACGCGCCCAGAGACCTGCCAGGTCAAACGCGAGCTGTGCGTGCGCATGGCGCGCGCCTACGCCGCCGCCGTCAAGATGATTCAGGAGAAGCCGGACGAGGTGTTCGAGATCCTGAAGAAGCGTTTCCTGAGAATGGACGCGCAGCTGCTTGCCGCCGCCTGGAAAGTGGCTCAGAAGGCGCATGCCAGCGACATTCGGGTGACCGTGCCGCAGCTGGAGAACTCACAAAGGTCAGCCTAGCCGCCAAGCTGCTCGATCCCAAGGATGCGCTGAAATCCTACGACGGGCTCTTCTCGGACGAATTTGTGCGATGATGCGCGTCTGTCTTCTGCGGCACATTGACAAACACAAATTGCCGACAACCGCCAAACGTCTGCATACCCAACTAATAAACCCAATGAAATCATGGCGCTCCCTACGGGACTGCCACGATCCAATAAAATCGCGCACTTTTGTCTGCCGCGACTGACTGAGCGGACCTTATTGTCGCCTATCTCGCACCAGCGCTTTCTTTGCTGCGGTGACTGAGCCGCCGACCGTCTCCAGCTCCACCAACATCCGCGCCCCGCCCTGAACGTGAACGCCTCGCCGGCTGTCAAACGACGAGGCGCACTGACTATCGTCCTCACGTGAGTGATCCTGACCAAGGTCGCGCTCATCGCTATGACCCAGGAGCCGTTAGGTATTGATGCCTGTGCAAAACGTCGTGCTTGGCGTTGCCACACCGCGAACCTAAATGACACAAGTGCCCACCCGTCTCGCGTTTATTTGCCCACTCTCCCCGTCCGCAGCCGTCCGCCCGCGCAAGGACTCGCTCAAAGCCAATCAGTCCGAACTCCTGCTTGAGATCGGTGTGACACTCCGCGGGTCGGCGGCACCCACAAATTGGTGTAATCTCAGCTGTGAACTAGCGGCATCAGTAGTCGTAGCCGCAGGAGTTCACCCAAGCGTAGCCATTCCAAATCGGATAACAGCCGTAGTAATAACCACCGTCGCTGCCAATGAAGAAAACCTTCTGCGATGATGGACGCGGTGAGCCACGACGTGTCTGTTGAAGTTTGCTCTGTTAAAGTTTGCCCCGCGCCAGGAACCCGGCATGGCTCGGAAGCCAACAGGGCCGGCCGGACCGGCGTGCATGCGCCCGACATGGCCACCTGAAAATCCGGCGTGGCCTCCGCCGAAGCCTCCGCCAAATCCTCCGCCATGGCCCCCGCCTCCTCCATGGCCGCCGCCGCCACCTCGGGCAAGGAGTTCAGTTGGAGCCAGGATCAGGAGCGCGCTCGCGAGCGCGATTGTAACAGCACGGTACATGGTTACCTCCATATGAAAGGGGATCTTTCCGTGCGAACTGGTCCCCAAACGTCCGACGGGCAATCGGGTGATACCCCGATTTTTTGTGGATTGGTTCTTGGCCGTGTCAAAACGCTGGGGCGTGAAGAACACGTAGAACGGCCTTCTTTTCAACCCCAATGTCCTAGCAGGCAATGGCAAGACGACTCGGAAACCGCGACGCCGGTAGAACTTGATTCCCCTCCGTGAACGCCCTTTCGGAGTTTTTACACGACCAGGTTCACTACCCGACGCGAAGCCAAATCGGTTGCAGTGATGCTAAGGACGGCATGCGCGATTTGCGGCTCAGCCGAGGGCGTCGTGTCCAAGCGCCTGGCCTCGCGCTATTCGAGCGGACCAAGCCGCAACTGGGTCAAGACCAAATGCCCGGCTTGGAGGCACCACAACGCAGAACGGCACAAGCTGTTCGAGGGACCGCGCAAGCCCGAGCTGACGGAGGCGCAGAAGACGCTCGCGAAGAAGCGTGAGGAGCTTGCCCGCGTGCTCGAACGGCTGCGAGCACCAGGGCTGAGCGCCGGAATGGCGCGGGAGCTTAGGAAGCAGCAGGCTACATTGGAGAGCGAGATTGCCGAAGGCAGCACCAACTGAACGCCCGGTCTGTCAGGGCAAAGGCGATGTTCCGAGCCGCCTGCCGTTTCGTCGCAAGGCCCGCCCCGAATGTGGAGGCATCGGCCACGTGACGCCTACGCGGCGGGAACAACTCATTCAAAAGACGAAGGCGAAACCTCGGGACCACCATCGGTAGCGGGCAACCAGCGCACGCCCTTCGCGGAGCGTGGATCTGGCTGAGCGCCGTGGCAACTGAGAGCGCGCCAAGCTCTTAAATCGCCTCACACAGGGCCGGGGCCATCGCCCTACCGCCCTACCCCCATGTTTGCCGTCCTCCCCACGTGGGCTTTTGGTCAACATGAGGCCGTAGCGACGCATAGCGGCTCGCCGTGCAGGGATCGCCTCGCGCCCGACTACGGATTGTTCGCCTTGGGTCAACCCAGAGACCGGCGAGGCTACCAGCGCCATGCCGGCCCTGCCTCCCATGTCTCGGGCGGACCTAAACCAATTCAATGAGGATTGGTACATCATCAGCCAGCCCGTCCAGTTCAAGGGTGACGACGAGGGCGGGGCGAAAGAAGCGCGCTTCGGCTCGTGCTTCTCCTACTGGCAAAGCCTCTCCTACAACCGCTCGCCCGAAGCTCGGCAAGTGCTCTATGCCGTGCGAGTGGCGCGCTGCATGTACCGCACCAAATATGCGGTGCTGCCGTCTCGCTGCTCGCCGTCATTGGGATCGATGCTGAGTGCGCGGTGCTACGCGAGATTTTGAGGAGCAAGCCTGCCATTCGACGGACACTGATCGCCGTGGCGGCGGCACCTTGGATGGAAAACAGGAGCAAGCAAGTGAGAACTCTACTCGCAGCCGCAGCCATGATGCTGATGGCAACAACCGCGCATGCCAAAGGCCCCGAGCAGCCCCGACATTTTCAAGGCCCTTGGTGCAGCAAAAGCCAAACCGAAATGCGCTTTGTGCCAGGGCACAATTGCCAAGCCGTGGATATGATCGATATCGCGCCTTCCGAGGTGCATTTCCACGCAGAGCCAAGTTGCACCCCGCCTATGTCAAGCCCGCCAGGAACGGCCGATACCTCGTCAACGCTTGCCTGCCCCGATGCCACCGAAGGTGAGCCGATGCAGATCGCCCGGGCACCGAGTGCATTTGCCGGCCGCACATCTATCAGTGCCGCTATTGATTACGGTCTGGAGCAACTTGCTCGCAGCAGCCATCAAGCGTCTCGGCACGTCATCAACATCTCAGGTGATGGAACAAACAACTCCGGCCGCGAGGAAACGCGGGCGAGGGACGAGGCGATAGCAAAAGGCGTGACCATCAACGGTCTGACCATCTTGAGCGAAATTCCGCTGCTGACCAATCCCTTGCATACCAATCCACCCGGGGGCCTCACCGCCTATTATGAGAATAATGTCATAGGCGGGCCTGGGGCGTTCGTGGTCGAGGCGCAGAGCTTTGAAGCTTTTGGCCAACTGCTGATTGGGAAGTTGATCAAGGAAATCGCCGAAGCCCCACGTCGCAGATTGTGAGCAGGGGGCTTCCAAGCAAGTGCTGTGATAAGCCCAGGGGCATCACGCCGAAAGGCTGCGGAATAACGAACCCGGTCACGAGATCGGAGTTGACAAAATCCCCAAAGCGGAGCGACAAGCCCCTCGTCCGCGACCACTCGCGGCATCCTTGCAACAAGGACCATCATGGCGATGCCAAGCGACAGTTCCAGTTGTCAGCCAGCAAGGCCGTCGTCGGTGATCGGGGTCTGATCGTCTTCGCTTGAGACGCTCACCCGGTCGCTGGGACGGCGACAATCGAGGTGAGCGCATGATCTACTCCGTCCAGAACGGGCTCGTTCCAGCGAATGTGCTCGCTGGAGAGCCGAATGAACTAGCCACGGCCCTGGCCGCCATTCGCCCGGTCGACGCCGCGGAAGCGCTGAATAGCCTCACTCGCAGCGTGGCTGGGCGCGTCCTGGAGGCGATGCCCGTTTCGGCAGCAGTCCAAATCTTGAACGAGCCGCACCTCGATGAGCCCGCCAAGCTGATCGTACAATTGCCGGTGGATTGTGCGCCCGCCATCCTCACCGGTCTCCACCCAGACCAGCGCGCCGAAATCTTCCGTCAGCTTTCCGAAGAGATGCGGCGCGCCCTCCTGCCGCGGCTCGAAAGGCCCATTCGCGAAACCCTCGAACAGCTGCTGAGCTATCCACCGCAATCGGCAGGCGGCCTGATGACGACCGATTTCGTGAGCGTTCCTGCCGATTGGACGGTCGAGCAGACCTTGAAGCACATACACGAAGTAGGAAGGAGCAAGGAGACCGTCTACGCGGTTTGCCTGCTGGACCCGGAAACGAAGCGCCTTGACAAGGTCGTGGGACTTTCGCGCCTCGTCACCGGTGATCCCAAGGCGATCGTTTTGTCAGTTGCACGGCCATATGACCCCATCGCGGTTTCGCCACTTACAGATCGGGAGGAGGTCGCGAGGCTACTCTCGAAATACAATCTCCTCGCCGTCCCGGTCGTCGCCGAAGACGGACATGTGCTCGGCATCGTCACGGTTGATGACGTGATCGATGCCATTATTGCCGAAGGCACGGAGGACGTTCAGAAGTTCGGCGGCCAGGAGGCGCTCGACGAGCCCTACCTCAAGATCAACTTCTTGACGTTGATCCGCAAGCGGGCGGGCTGGCTCTGCGCACTGTTCCTGTCGGAGATGCTGACCGCCAGTGCCATGCAACACTACCAGGTGGAGCTCGAGAAGGCGATCGTGCTGACCCTGTTCATTCCCTGATCATGAGTTCGGGAGGAAATTCAGGATCCCAGGCGACCTCCCTCATTATTCGTTCCCTGGCCCTGCGCGAGATCACCCTCAAAGATTGGTGGCGCATTGCCTCTCGTGAACTGCCAGCAGGCCTCGTGCTTGGCGCCATCCTTGGGGTCATGGGCGTCGTGCGCATCGGCCTGTGGCAACGCTTGGGTCTCTTTGATTACGGCACCTATTGGCCGCTCGTTGCGCTGACGGTTGGTCTTGCACTGACGGCTATCGTGACGTTCGGCTCAATGACGGGATCGATGTTGCCGTTCGTGCTCAAGAGGCTCGGCTTCGACCCAGCTACCGCCTCCGCTCCCTTCGTTGCGACGCTCGTTGATGTCACGGGTCTCGTTATCTACTTCACGGTCGCCTATGCCGTACTCCGCGGCACACTCTTGTGAAGTCCACCATTCGCCGCAGCTGCAGTAAAAGTCTTCGTCTGACTTGATGCTGACTGCGTCTATCAACTCACTGTCAGATTCTAGCTGCTGTTGCGCGCCCGGCACAGCATTTGCCGAGCCTTAGCTCATACTCTATTGGTTGGGTGAGAGGATTTGGTAAAGGCCGGCGCGCATGCCGCCGCTAAACTGGACGCCGTCCGGATCAACTGTTCTGTGAACGGCGAGTTGTAAGGGTCGGTACGGAGTTTTCTATCTTACGCGTACTTGTGCGGGTGCTGCATTCGGCGGACCAAAGCAGGTGCTGTGCTACTTGTCGCGCTACACGCATCGTGTCGCGATCTCAAACCGCCGCCTGATCGCGGTCGACCAGAATGGCGTGACCTTCCGCTGCAAGGACTACCGTGATCGACGGGCACGGCCGGTACAAGACCATGACATTCGACACGAACGAGTTTATCCGGCGGTTCCTCATGCACGTGCTACCAAAGGGCCTGCACCGCATCCGGGATTACGGGCTTCTCGCCAACCCCAGCCGGGCCGCCAATATCGCCAAGGTGCGCGAGTTGCTCGCCGCGCCGCTCTGAATGAAGTCTGGGGGTGCGCCAGGAAAGTCACGAAGCCGTCGAGTGGCCATCGCTGCGATCACCGTTCACCCGGACGCGGCGTGGATGAAGCAAATGGCCCGGAACGTGATTATGGAGGGATGCGGCATCCTGCGGGACTGTCGCTATCTCCTGCAACGATCGTGACACGAAATACACCAAGTCGTTCCGCGCTATCATCGCGTCAGGTCAGGTCGAGCCGCTAACGCTGCCTGCGCGCAGCCCGAACTTGAATGCCTTTGCGGAGCGCTGGGTCCGGTCGGTGAAGGAGGAGTGCCTGTCCAAGGTGATCCTCTTGGGCGAGTGCTCCCTGCGGCGGGCGCTGAAAGAATACGTCGAGCATTATCATGCCGAGCGGAATCATCAGGGCTCGGAAGAATCCGGCCAACGGCATGAACTACACGTGATACCGGAGCATCCTTGCCTAACGACAGATGTGTTCGCACTTCGTTGTAATAGTTCATGTACGATAGCAACGCGTGACGAAGGTGCCGTTCTCCGAAGACCACGATATGATCGACGCATTCCCGTCGGATCGAGCCGATCAGCCGTTCGGCATAGGCATTTTGCCATGGCGACCGCGGCGAAGTTGGTCGATCGCGAATACCCATGGCGCGCATGCGCCGGGTGAAAGCCTGACCATAGACCTGATCTCGATCGCGCAGCAGGTATGTTGGTGCCTGGTCCCATCCGCAGGCTTCCGTGAGCTGGCGGGCGACCCACTCGGCAGTCGGGTGTGCCGTCACGCCCATCCATAAGACGCGGCGGCGATCGTGGCGCAGGATCAGCAAGCCATAGAGAAGCTGAAACGAAATTGTTGGCACCACGAACAGGTCCATCGCAACAATCCCATCAGCGTGATTGCGGAGAAACGTCCTCCAGCCCTGAGACGGTGGTCGCCTCGCTGCGCGCCATATACTTGGTCACACTTGTCTGCCCGACGTCGATGCCGAGCTTGAGGAGTTCGCCATGCATCCGCGGTGCGCCCCAGAGCGGGTTGGCAAGGCTCATCGCACGGATTAAGCGGCGTACTTCCAGCGGCACCGTCGGCCTGCCCCCGCGAGCTCGCGATTTCCAACGCCAATAGGCTCTAAACCCCGCTCGGTGCCCAACGGATCACGGTGTCTGGCTGGACGATCGCCAGTGCGTCGCGAGCGGTAGACAACCCCTCCACGACAGCATCGCCCATGTTGCCTGCACTTGCTAGCCCGATGAGGTTTGCGGAGAGGACAGGGGATGAGACACGGCAGCGCCCCAGCAAGACAGAAATCCACCTTGAACAGATGGCGCATTACGTAAAGAGCACGCGTAGGCAAGAACATGGGCCTCCGGAAGTCGAAGCGCCCACGGTCACGCGGCGTCATGTCGGACGTCTATGCGTCCGGTGATTTGCAACGCGACGAATACGTGAAGCTCTGCCTGACTTACGATAACGAGATCAACAAAAACAAAGCCAGCAGAGCCGAGGTAGTCAGTCGCATTCCCCTACTTCACAAGGCGAATGTCGTCCACGCCGCCATCACGCAATTCTGCTCGGCCGCAGAAATACGATTCTTAGGTTACGCGCGCCAGCCAAGCGCGACGCATGTATTTGAGTAAAAGAGCGCTAGAAGACCCGTCATGATGTCCATGCCGATGACAAGGCCGAACACAGGCATCCAGCTGCCCGTCGATTCGAATATCATAGCGGCAACAGGAGCACCGAGGATCGAGCCCACACCCTGCGCCATGTAGAGGAAGCCGTAGTTGGTGGTGGCATATCTGGTGCCAAAGGTGTCGGTCAGCGTCGCGGGGAAGAGCGAAAAGATCTCACCCCAACCGAAGAATACCAGCCCGGATAGCACAATCAGCATGAAGGGGTCGGTGCGAAATTGCAGCATGAGATAGATCGCGATGCCCTCGAGAATGAACGCGATGCCCATCGTGTTTTCGCGGCCGATATGATCGGAGATCCAGCCAAAAAATGGGCGGGTCAGCCCATTGGTAATGCGGTCGAATGTCAGAGCAGTGGGGATCGCAGCCAGCGTCATGCCAAGAATGACCACATTCGTTTTGGCGTCTATACCAAACGATTTGGCAAAGCTGGTGAATTGCGTGATCACCATCAAGCCGCCTGTGGACATCATCGACATCATCACGAACATCAACCAGAATACCGGTGTTTTCAGCATTTCCGCCGGCGAAGAATCACGTCCGCTGACGGCTCCCTGAAGAAGGGGTTGAACGGCGATCTCACCTTCGCGGGGCGCTCTGAGCAAAAGCGCGCCAATCAGCCCAACTGCGGCGAAGATGGAACCAAATACAATTAGCGTGTGCTGGTATCCCGATGCCTTCAGCATGGCGTCAATCGGGAAGGTGGTGAGAATGGCGCCGAAGCCGTACCCTGCCGCAACGACACCCGTTGCAAACCCGCGTCGATCGGGAAACCAGCGTACCATCAGGCCAATGATACCTATGTAGACAATGCCGGTGCCGATCCCGCACAGCAGTCCATAAGTGGCATAGAGGCCCCTCAGATCGGCAATATGCGCCGAGGCGATCCAGCCGCCGCCACTCATCAAAGCCCCTAAGCCAATGGAGTGCCTTTGGCCCAAGTTTGTCGACGAGGTACCCTTGCAAAGGAGACAGCCATGTCTGCAACACGATAAGGATCGTGATGGTCCATTGGACTTGCGAAAGAATGGAACCAGTCGTTTTCTGAAACGAAGGGACAAACAAGGTCCAGACATACTGCGGGCTGGAGATCATCATCATAACGACGAAGCCGAACAGCAATTGCATCCAGCGCGCGTTAGCTGCCGTGCGCTCGTAACTTGGAGAGATCGTTCCGATCGCCTGCGCCATTGACCGCCCCTTTCGCGTAGGTTCGTCCGCAAAAGGGCAAAAAACTGTGCCATGCGGACTGGGGCGAAGAAATCGCCTCAGCTGCCGCCTTCATTGATCTTCGCCCGTTCAAGTTCGTTTGATCTATCCTTTTTGATTGCCGGGCATGTGCGCATGCTGCCTATGCTTTGAGCATGCAATGGTCGCGTAGCAGCGAGCACGTCGCACGCGTTCGATCAGGGTCAAGGGCGGCATGGCAGAACCTTGCGCGACCCTCTCGAGTCACACGGCTCCCGATGCTCGGCCATGCCATAGCGTACTGGCCAAGGCTAATGGGCGAAGAGCGTCGGGCTCGCCGGGTGCAGCCGGTCAAACCAGTGTCCCTGGCCCCATCGACGCCGTGAGCACGTCTCTGTGCTCCGAATAGCCACAGAAGCGCACGCGCGAAGCGACGGACGTTGCTTGTTGTCGGCCGGCACTACCATTTTTATGCAAAGTGCTCGGTGATCATTGGCGGAGCGAGTGTCGGCCAAGTGTCTTTGAAAGACAAAGTGATTCCGCCCGCTTGAAGCCACATCCCACCAATGGACCCCCATTTGATTTGGTCCGTCGGATTGCCACGGTCATGGTCAGCCGCACGGGGAGACAAACGCTTTCAAGGCGTGAGCCAAGCATCCTATCAGACCCGCCAGAGATCATGTGCAGGGTCTGTCGCCTCCCTGATCAAGGATCCCGCGCCCGGTGCGCCTATGCCGCATCCTGCCCCGCAAGACGGCTTTATGCTCTTTAGGACTGATTAGGGCGCATGACCCGGGGCCGGCAAGTTACATCTGGTCGTAGTCCAGCACGACTGCGGTTAGATCGGGGCTGTGCCTGGCAGGTCAAGAACGACGCCGGCGTCGATCTCCCACGACTCAAGCGAGAAGTTGCGCAGCATCGCTACTTTACCCTCGACGAGGCTTGGCCCGGCATGTGCAGCACATGCCGCCCTTGCACGAGTATGGCACGCGGATTCCTGCGCTGAGGGCCACGTCCACGACGAGGCCTCCCTCCGGAACTCGGAAGATGTGTCGCACGCCATCGACGACGGCGACGACCCCGGCTCCCGCCGTGGGTGCGACCTGCACAGGCTTGAGGTCGGGCGTACGGCGTTGCACTGGGTCTTGACCCGCACGGAAATACTCGAAATGGATCGCGCGCGACGCCGGCGTCCAGCAGCGCCTCGCGTGCGTGCTTGATGAGGTTGCCAGGTCCGCACAGATAGACGTGATCAAGCCCACCATCCATGTAGGCTTGCTACCAGCGCCACACAGTCGGCTTGGAGACACCCGCCTGCCGCTCGATCGCGCCCGTGCCGTGGCCTTGTCCCGACAGCAGCACGATGCTGGCACGCTTGACGATCTTCTGCGGCGTCTTGCCATCGGCAATCAGCCGCTCCAACCTCGCCCGCTCAACCGGCCCGACATAAAGACATGCATCCATATTTCGCACGCAGCCCTGTACACTGATTTGCAGGCCCTTGGAATCTTATAAATGAGTCAGACCACTAGTGATAAGCCCCAAAAGCATGTTGCTGCCCTTCGCGTTCAAGGTTCTCGTTCTTGGAGGCCCGGCCTTTGGGCAATCGCGCCCTAGTGACTCTGAATTGGCGCAGACCCTACGCGCAGGTGGAAATGTGATCGTCATTCGCCACGGTGCCACCAACGAGGATATGGCCGACACCGATCCGCTCAACCACGACAATATCGCCAAGCAGCGACAGCTCAGTCCAAAGGGTGAGGAGGCCGCCAAGGCACTCGGTGTGGCGTTCAAGTCTATTGGCGTTCCGCGTCGGCCAGGCTTTCACGAGCCGCTTCAATCGAGCCTACCAAACCGCAAAGCTGGCCGGCTTCGACAAGATCGAAAAGAGCATCGACATCACCGAGGGCGGCCTTGTGGTGTCACCGAACGAGAACAACCGGCGCGCTGCTGCATTCCGCAAGCTCGCGAGCTCCGTGCCGCCGGCCGGAAGCAACAAGTCTTCGTGACGCACAAGCCGAACATCATCGACGCGTTCGGCAACGATTGGTTCGAGGTGAAGGAGGGTGAGGCGTCGATCTTCAGGCCTGATGGCAGCGGCTACAAGCTCGTGGCGCGCGTGCAGATGGACGAGTGGTCCCGCATTGCAGCAGCCAGCAAGAAGTGAACGCAGAGGCCAATCCTTCCTGACCGGATACAAGCTCTGCCAGCGCTTTCTGACGTGGCCCCTTGTTTGGCCACTGAAAGTTGCGCGGAATTTCTCCTCCTGTTTACGTTTTCGGATGCCTGCATGACGACGCTCTCCACACGCGCCGACGGCAGGCGTGCGATAACCTAAGCAAAATCAGAAGGAATTGCCGCCAATTGGACGGGGATGTCGCGTTGCTTAGGGGACGACCTCGACGATACCCATCATCCCTTTGTCCTCATGGTCGACAGCGTGACAGTGGTAAACGAAACGCCCGACGATCACCGGATCGGTAAACGGGATGAGCACCTTCAATAGGCTCGGCCCATCATCCGTCGCCGGCAGCATCGAAAACGTATCTCGCAGACTATCGTCATTCTGGCGGACGCCGTTGACCTCCGTCACCAGGAAGCCAGTCTGATGGATGTGAAAGCTGTGATACTGCTGATCGGTATTGACGACGATCCACTCCTCGGTGTCACCGAGCTTAACGGTCTGATCGACGCGGTTCTCATCCATGACGCGTCCATTGATCATGAAAACTCGCCGATCGGGCGTCCTTGAATATTCCAGTCTCCGTCGCCGAGCGATCGGGGAGGATCGCACCTCGTCGACCCAACGCGGGCGCGCGACATGCTGGCGCAGAACCTCGGTTTCGGCATGCCATCCTGCCACCCCCGATCCGTCGGAGACGATCGTCGCCAATTGCTGCGGCGGATCGGGCTTTTTCCACGCCTGGTTTTGGAACGAAACGGTTCGCATGGTGTATTCGCCGACTTGCGGACCGATTGCGATTGCATCGATCCGCTGACCCGGTCCGATGAAGAACTCGGTCATCTTGCCCGGCCGCGACCGAGGATGGCCATCCATCGCCACAACGTAGAGCGGCATACCCTCGATGTGGAATTTGATAAACAGCGTGGCGCCGATGTTGGCGATCCGCCAGAACTGCAGCTCGCCCGGCCGGATCTGCACGATCGGGTTCAATTGCGCCATTGATCGAGATGATTTCCTTATCGCCGTCGAGCTCCGCATGCTTGATGAGGAAGAACCGCTCCGGCAGGCCCTGCACGATCGGGAAGAGATTTTCAAACCCGTCCACAACGAGGCCGCCGGACATGCCACCCAGCATTTGCTTGGCGACGACGCCATGCGCGTGCGGGTGATACCAGAACAGGCCTGGCCGTTGGCGACCTGTGGCAGGAATGCGCACCTCGTAGTCGAACTGATGACCCGGATGCACGTGGACGAACACATTGTCGCTGTTGCCTTGCGGCGACACCGCCATGCCGTGGAAATGTAGATTGGAGGCATCATGTTGGGGAGATTGTTTCTGAACGTGATCCGCGTGGTGTCGCCGAAGTCGTGGCCTGAGCAGCGGCGGCAGATATGCCCTGTCATAGAGCAGTCCGGGAAATGAATAATCACCCAGCTGTACCGGCCCCGGTGCGGCCGTGATCGTCGTCCTGAGGACGCCATTTTCGCTTCGAATTTCCGGCGGCTGAATTAGAGGCTGACGTCCTCCCGCGCGCGCCCGGCCGGATGGCAGCAGCTTGGCCCCGGCAACTGCCAGCCCTGCGCGTCCAACAGTCTTCAGGAAGGATCGCCGGTCACGGTGCCCGGGTGCGAGAGTCCCGCCGTTGCCGGGGTGGCTGGGGGTCGGCATGTCGAGTCTCCACGAAAAGCGTAGCTGTGACTGGGTTCGCTGAGTGACGGCTACGACAATCGAACACGAGCATTTCTGAATGCTCTGTACCGCGCCAAATACAAAACGGGCTCGCGACGGGTTCGTCTACGAAGCGCTGTTCGCCCCTGTGCAAGAGCGAGATGGCCTATCACAGGGCACAGCATTGCGCCGTCAAAAACGCGAGAAAGAATCAGGACTAAACCTGATTTGCCAATGCGTAACCCCGATGGAGGCCATGAGAACGCGCCACTTCCGTTCGTGGCAATCTTGCTCCGTCGCGTCACCGACCCACTACAGCTTCACCGGCAACAGACGGAGACGGCAGAGGACAAAGCCCAAGTGGCAGCCTCGCGAACTCGGCCCGCCGATAAGGCCATCGCGAGGCTGCTGATTGCGCGGGAAGGTGATACCCGCGCAAACCTGTTGTGCCGCCACCCATCCGAGATAGTGTCCATCGTCCCGCACGAGCCTTTCGGCCGGATCCTGGCCGCTTTCCGCCACGTGACATGTTTGAAAACCCTTCTATTTTTTCAAAGATCGTTTCACGCGCTGAACAGGAGATCTATGACGTGTGGACCATCGAGGAGACCTCCAAGTTTGGACCGTAGGCAATGACCGGCGGGCCTGCGTGCTGCCAGTCCCACAAAAACCTCGCGTGGTTGAAACTGGGGCTCGCCTTCGGCTTGCCGTCCGCTTCCACGAACCAACGATGCGCCGCGTCAGCACGATCTTCTTGGCGAACTGCGGGCAGTCGGCGAACAGGTAGGCGCGCCGCTTGGCATGATCGAAGTCGCAGCGCAGCAGCATGGCAACGAACCCCTTGACCGGCGCCGCGTCAGCTTCAGCGCCTGCGCGCAGAGACTCCACGGCCTGCTCATAGGGCGGGTTAGTGACGATGCCGCGCACCGAAGCGTCGGGCAGGGCACTTCCAGCGTCGGAAAGTCCACGCCTTCGGAAATGTCAGATGCAAGCACCCGGAATTGATCCTTGAGCACTCCACCATCTGACCGGACCCAGCTTCGGGCTCCAAAATCGAGCCAGAGGCGGGTGGAAATGAAAGCCAAGCAAGGTCTCCGTTACCCAAGCCGGGGTCTCGTAAAGGTCGCCCTCTCTTTCGGATATAGCCACTGTTCCTCTGCGACACGTCTCTGACCTCTTGTTACCCTAGCCGCCCAGTTTCGAATGGTCATGCGTTTCATTGCGTGGTCTCCGTCGGTTCGTGGATGAACTCCGGCGTGCACCCCAGATCGCGCTGCAATGCCACGAGCAACGCCGGATCGGCATTACCGGTGCAACAGTCCTGGCAGATGAGGCTGAGGAGCGCCTCCTCGGTGCCGACGATTTTCGCGACCACCTGACGCCAATCGGCGCGGTGGTCGGCGCCCACGACCGGCAGCACACGAAGCACTCGCGCTTCCTTTGCGTTGTCCCCCATCGCTGTGCCGTGCGCGAGCGCCAACAGCTCAGCGGCACTGCGCGCAATCTCTGGATCGAAGAGAGCATCGAGCAAGAGACGGGTGCTGACGATGATGCGCTCGCCAGGCAGCACGCGAATTCGCTTCGCAAGCCGGCGCCGGGCTCGGCGCATCCCGCGCCCGCAGGGAGACAATTGCATCGTCAGCCACGGCATCCTCGGCGGTCACTTTTGCCCATGCCCGCAAAGTTCGCCTTTTGCCTATCCCCTGTATCCTCCACATCCTCCATAATACTTCAAAATCAATGATTTACGCCGTTTCCTACCCTCCACGCGCGGGCTTCCGAGGCTCGTGCCGAAGGCGCGCAATTCAGCATGCGAGTTGGCCGGCTGCGGCGGTTGGAGCAGATGGGATTGGCGGAGGAGAAAAGAACCGGCGTCTGGGTCATCGATCCCCAGCTCGAAACCAAGTTGCGGAGCCTGGGTGAGCGCGGCGACATCATGGTCATCATGAACCAAGGTCATGCGTGCGCACGGCATCGACCGCCCAGCTGGCGACTTCGCCATCTTCAGTGGCGCGCGGAAATCTGAGCCTGTCATCGGCCGCGTCGTCGAGGTCGGCATCGCCGATGAGATGTCCGATCGCAAGTATCTCATCGTCGACAGCATCGATGGGCGCATCCACTATGCCGAAACCGGCAAGCTTGCGGGCCCCGACGTCCTCGAGCCGGGGATGATGGTGGCGCTGTCGGGAGGTGGCGGCAAAGGCAAAATGCGCAACGCCCGTATCGAAGTCGTGTCCTACTGGCCGGTCGAGCGGCTCGCCACCGCCGAGGCCGCGACTTGGCTCGACCAAGTAATCGTCGCAGACAAGAAGCCCATCATCCACGAGAAGGGGTTCGGCGCGGACGTCTCGAAAGCCCTTATCGCCCGCGAGGAGTGGCTGATCGCCAACCGCCATGCGAGCGTCGAACAGCCCGGGACCATCACGCCGAAGCCGGACATGCTGCGGGACTTAAACAACAGAGGCATCACGGCCGCCGCTGAGAAAATGTCCGCGCAGCTGGGAATGCCGCATCACGCACCACTCGAAGGCCTGCGCATGACCGGCAAACATGTCGGCACGATCGACCTGCCAATGCAGCGTCTCGCCGTCATCAAAGGTCGCCAGGAGTTCACGCTCGTTCCGTGGCGGCCGGAGCTGCTGAAGATGCGCGGCAAAGAGATCGACATCAGCGTGCGCGACCGCACAATCACGATGGCGCTTGCGCGCGGACGAGTTCGGGACCTCGGGTTGTCGCGATAAGTCGAACGAGTCTGAGACAGAGGATTTGGGGCCTCCGCCGGCCTGCGGCCGGCGTCCCGCCCTATCGCGCTGGCCCCACGGCCAGCGCGACCGAGCCCCGCGTCTTGCCGGAGGCAAGCTCCGCCAAGAACCGCGGGTCTCGGCCCATACGGGTGACGGTCGGTAGGCCAGAACTTCTGTTCATGCGACGGACGTCCATGCCCGCGAGGTCGGCATCGCAGAGATTGCGGTCATCGACCTGCGCCTCATGGGGACGCTGTCAGGGGCGAACCGCACGACCGCGAAAACCCAAGTAGCGGATGTGAAGGGCAGGGCTGCGCCATCTACCAAGACCGTGCGAACCGAAGGCCCTGTGTTCTTGACGAGATGGCGCAGGGGTGAAGTTGCTCCTAGCCACAAATCTGCCGGCCTCGTAGCTTCGGGAGGCTGCACCTCGCCGGTGTTGAAGACCAGCGATCGATGAACGCCGACCTGACGCTAACTCTGCCTTCGACCCTACGCGTCGTGCTCGATCGTGGCCCCAAGCCGCGTTTTACCGACACCAGCGTCGCCCCAAGCAGCAACTCTCTATCTGGCGAACAGTGAACGCGATCCGATTGATGTCGGACCCGGTCATGTTCCCGTTTACGGTCATGAGCAACGACAAGGTATGGTTTCCACGTGCGTGCAGCCGATCACCGAGACCGGATCTGAAGCTTGCTTCGGCCTCGAGCACGCGGCGCCGCCCAGCGAGAACAACTCGCTGATCTGCATCGGGTCACGAGATAACGGCATCTCTCGGGGCGCCGCCCCGCCGCAGTACATCGAGCGGGCACAGACTTCAGCGGCATCCTCACCAGCCGGTAGCTGCGCTGGAACTTGTCGACGACCTCGATGTCGCCGGAGAGCACGAGGCGGTCGCCGTTCCATTCCGTGCTTGGTGACGAAGCCGCGCCGCGGGATGGCGTAGGCGTCGTAGGAGCCGACGCCCAGCGGATAGGTGAGGTCGCGGAACGCCTCCAGCGTGACGCTGTCCGCCGACCAGCTCTTTGAGCTTGTAGGGCCCGTTGGTCACCAGGAAATGGCCGTGCGCCTTGTGGAAGGCCGAGAGCGCCGCCCAGCGCTTGCGCGCCTCCTCCGCGGCTGACCTGCGCGCTGCAGGGCTTGCGGGCGATAGCCGTCGCGCTCGAGCTCAGCCACGAGCGCGGCAAGCTTGCCGCCGAGCTCCTCGGAGCGGACGAGATCGAGCCAGGCGACGCCGCGACGGCGCGCCTCCTCGGCCGAGAACGCCGCCCAGCCGCGCTCGACGGCCTCGCTCCATCAGCGCCAGCACGGTGCCAGGGCAGCGTGCTCCACGGCGGCGCCACGACGGCGCTCCATTCGGGCGCCTCCGGCGGCGATGTCCAGGTAGACCTCGACCGTGAAGACCTCGCGCACGAAGTCAACGTCGCCGACGCGGAACGACTTGGAGGCGGCATCGACGCCGGCGATGCGCACGCCCAAGAGATGCCGGCGCAGGGGCAGCGGTGGCGGCATCGATGATCGGGGTCGTAGTGCGCGCCGTCGCCGCTGCCGCGCGCACCCCAGCGGTAGGCGAAGGCGTAGGCATAGAGGAGATCGGCGCGCGCTCGTCTTGGTGCCGTCGTGAAAGGCCGAGCCCAGCACCTTGTAGGTGAGCTTCAGCCCGGCGGTCTTGTCGGGCCCCACCGGCTGCAGCCGGCCGCTGCTGCGCCTCGGGCAGGACCGCGTCTGCAGGGGATCGCGTATCGCTTCGCTCACCGCAGATCGGGCGTGCCGGCGTCGCGGCTCTCGACGATCGGCTCGGCGGTGATGGAGAGGCCGATGAAGGTGTAGACCACCATCAGCGCGGTCAGCGGCACCTGCGTGGCGCAGCGCCAGCGCGGGCCAGCGCGAACACCGCCATCGCCCGCACGGTGCGCCGAGATAGACCGGCGGACACATGGCCGGTGACGATGGCAGCCAACGGCCGCGTACCAGGCAAAGCGCGCGCCGGCGAGCGCGATGTCGACGCGATAGCCGGCCGTGCCGAACAGGTCCCAGCCGCGGCCGAACGGGTCGGACAGGAGCGGGATGATGTACTGCCCCTGCACCAGCAGGAACACCAGGTAGTGCGCGACGTGATAGCCGATGGCGATGGGCACCAGCGTGAGGGCAAAGCTGCGCGCCACCTCGAGCGGGCGCGGGCGGCCCGACGCCACCCGGCTCATGACGGCGCAGATGCCGATGATAGGCGCCGAGGAACAGGAGCCAGAACGCGACGAGGCCGGCGCTCCTGATCAGCATCGAGCCCGGCTCGCCGAGACGCCGGCAGGCGCGTGCGCAGCGCGCCTTCGAGCAGCGCCCATTCGCCGGTGCCGATCGAGCCCGTCGTAGAGCACGCTCGCCAGCAGCAGCAGCACGAATGCCATCATCGACGTCGAGACCGGGCCGCTGTCGAGCAGTCCGCCGCCGAACGGGCGCAGCAGCGAGCCGGCCCGCCTGCGCTTCGGTCGGCGCGAAGCGGGCGAAGCGTGCCGAACACCAGCGAGAACACCTCGCCGTGCCGCAGCCAGGCATCGCGGCCGAACGCCGAGCATGCCCGCCCAGGTGAGGGCCGAATAGCGCGATCGCCAGCGACGGCGATGTGCGCCGGCGAGGCCGCGTTCGGATAGACGAGCTCGGTCCAGGAGAAGGCGAGCAGCAGCAGGCACGCGGGCCAGGCGCCCAGCGCTGCCGGATAGGGCAGGCGCAGGCCCAGCTCGCCGCGCCGGCCAGCCGCCGGTAGAGCCATTGCGCGCCGTCGAAGGCGGTGCGCCATGGATTGATCGAGCGCCCAGACGTCGCCGGCGAAGCGCCGCGACGTAGGCGAGCCCCACCCACCAGACGATCCACACCAGCGTGGGGGCGATGTTGCGGTAGGGGTTCTGATCGCCGAGGAGGCCGGCCAAGCACCGTGCACCGACGAACAGAGCCGAGCACGGCGAGCCGCAGCGTCAGGACGACGGCATCGGATGGCCAATCGACGCGCCCGAGCGAGCGTGGCGAGCAGGTCGACTTTGGGGCGCGTGCGCGGTGCCTGGCGCGCCGCCGCACGAACAGGCCGAAGACGACGAACGACAGCGCAACCGCCGCCGCGGCGCCGAACGAGATAGAGCGAGAGCGGCAGCGGCAGCTCGTAGCGTTGGCCGAAGCCATGGGCGAGTGCGGGTGTGGCCGCAGACACCCCGCTCGCTGCGCAAGCCAAAGCCCACGCGCCAACGCAGCTAACGC
>ERZ1370068.689-contig-10630_pt1 | contig 29158 bp, 45 predicted proteins | sample MGYA00561227_ERZ1370068 | MGnify/ENA primary metagenome ERZ1370068 (study PRJEB38410, sample SAMEA6850437) | metagenome | study: Metagenomic assessment of the ecological functions of the soil: analysis of the soil microbiota associated with the...
GTTACTTCGTTTCGAAAGTTTACGTATTGCTAGCTGAACGGATAGAACGTTTCCGAGTAGGCGGAATCCTCGGCCGTCTTTTTTATCGAATAGGCTCGGTACCTGAAACTGTTTCTCGATGTCGTCTCTGATCCCCGCCAATCCCAGCAGAGTCGGGGCCACGGCAACTGTTTCTACTGCTGTTTTAACCCGACCAGCGCGAATGCCGCGCCCAGCGGGCGGTTTCACGATCAGGGAATATGAAGCGTCGAGTTGTAGATAAAAAACCCGTGTTCCTGTTCCCCGTGATCGCCAAGAGACTCACCGTGATCGCTCAGAATCACGATGAGACTCTGCTGATAAATCTGCGATTGTTTGAGGAATTGGATGAGCTTGCCTAATTCGTGGTCCGCGTATGCAATCTCTCCGTCGTAGGGCCTACCGCGATACCGAACAGGAATGGATTTCCGGCGCATCATACGGACTGTGCGGGTCGTACAAATGAAGCCACAGGAAAAAGAGGACGCTTCGGAGTCTTCTTGATCCACGCAATCGCATGCGCAACGCTCTCGTTCGCGCGGCGGTCTGCGAGTCCGATGTCTTTCTGTTGAAAAGTCTGCGCTGAAAATGCGTCGTCATGTGCAGTCGAAACCTCGACCAGTCCCCAGCTACGATCAAGAACGAAAGCGCCGACGATCGCTCCGTCGCGTAACCATGTTGTTTGAAGGCTTGGGCAACAGATCGGAATTGAGACCCCAAGGGTTGTCCAGTGAAGTCTTGCACGCCGTTTTGAAACGGATAGGTGCCCGTGAGAATCGCTGCGTGGGATGGCCAAGTGAGAGGCACCTGTGAAATGGCGCGCTCAAAACGACTCGTCTCGCGCAAGTCCATCAAGCGTAGGAGTGGCTACGTCTTTTGCGCCCATAGCATCCAAGCCGGTCGGCGCGAACAGTATCGATGGTGATCAGGATGACGCTGGTTTTTGCGGGACGAGCCGAAACTTGCGCAACGGCACCGGAATGCAGCGGCGAGCAGAAACGCTATTACCGACGTTGCGCCGAAACGCATCGAAGGTTGCGCACGTCGGAGGCTCCGGATGTTGAAAGGGGCTTGTCACTGTTTTTCGAACGCCCAATATCGTGAAGTGGATTCAGGCTCATCGTTGAATCAGCGGTTCTGAAGTTGCTTTGCTTTGCAATTCCACTTCCGCTTCGGCCGTCATGCCCTTGGCGTAAGGGCGCGAGCGGGTGAAGCGTGGTTTCTAGGATTCTCAGGTACAAGCTCAATGGCCCGCTTCAGGTGCAGGATGGCCTCATCATTCTGCCCTGCGTACAAGAGCACCTCGCCGAGGGCTCCCTGCCCTTCCGCATAGTCCGGATAGATTGTTACCGACTGGCGAAGCGCAGCCGAGGCTTTCGAGGGATCTGCTTCTTTTGCCAGTAAGCCACACCCAAGTTAAAGGCAGCTAAGAAGTTGGTGTCATCCAGTTCGAGAGTGCGCTTCAAAGCGGTGATTGCTCCATCGTAGAGTCGCCAGCTCTGGCATTGGCCAGACCCCGGGTAGAAGATTGCCAGCGTGTAGTCAGGACTCGACTGAACAACGCTGGCTAAATCTTTTCGCGCGTCTTCAAAGCGCTGCAGCCGGTAGTAGCTGAGCCCAAGCGATATCGAGGGCGCCACCGCATTTGGTTCTACCCTCGGGGCGGAATTCAATTTGTCTGCGGATTCCTGCAAGCGACCGTGTTGCGCATCGGAAATGGCCTCGGAAATCAACTCGTAGAGTTCGATCCGGTCTTTCGGATCAGGTAGCTCCTTGTTGCTTACGGTGGGATCACCACCTCCGAGAAACCTGCATGCCCGAGGGATTTAAGGCGCTCCATCAATGCGGGATCGAGTCCCGTCTTTTGAAGTCCAACTCCTGGCTCGCCGTGCAGGACCGAACCAAGCCGTTCAACTTGCTGCGCATCTCCTCGCCCACAGCCTTTTTGCTGGCAACAGATTTTGTGTTTCGCCAGGATCCTTTTTCAAGTCATAGAGCTCGGGGCGAGGCGCATCGATGAAATGATAATTTGCGGTCTGCGCTCCACGGAGCTCACTCCAGTTAAAGTGCAATCGCGGCAGAAAGGTTTCGAATACAGGGCTGCGATCCTCGGCTGGAGCCTTGCCGGTCATGAGCGGTAACAGGTTCTGCCCCTGCATTTTTGGTGGCGACGCTACATCAAGCACGGCTAAAACGGTAGGCATCAAATCCGCGAGGCAGACTGGTGTGGGTACCAGCTTCGCAGCCGCCCGTGCCGGCAAATGAAACATGAGCGGTACATGCAGGGTTGAGTTGTAAATAAAAAAGCCGTGTGTGTTTTCTCCGTGCTCGCCCAACCCTTCGCCATGATCACCGCTCAGCACGATGAGTGTGTTGTCATAAAGGCGTTTTCTTCAGGAAACTTATCAAACGTCCGACTTGTGCGTCGGCAAAGCAATCTCCTATCGTAGGGATGCGACGCGTATTCACTTGTCGTAGGGCGGCGGCGGACGATAGGGGTGTGATGCGGATCGCACAGATGCATCCAGAGGAAAACTTCTTCTGATAATTTTTCGATAGCCAGTCCAGCGTCACGTCGGCCACTACATTCCCCGGACGTTCCATTTCCTCAAGATTTGACTCCCGCAGGCGATTGAAATCGAAGTGGTCGTAGTAAAAGTCGAATCCCTGGTTTAGGCCGAACCGGGAGTCGAGAACGGCAGAACCTATCACCGCTCCTGTGGTGTAACCGTTTTCCTTTAGCACGGTAGCCAACGTAGGTTGTTTCGGGCTGAGCACGTTTCCACTGAAATCGTGCATTCCGCTTAGCGGCGGATATGTACCGGTGAACATCGCGCTGTGCGAGGGGGAGCGTGACTCGGCACGGGCGTGTAAGCATGTTCGAATCGGACCCCATCTGCTGGCGAGCGCATCGATATTCGGCGTGCGGACGTCTTTATATCCGTAACAACCCAAATGACGGCGCGGAGGGTATCAATGGTGATGACCACAACATTGAGAGCAGCTCGATCGGAAGGCTTGTCATCGGCAAAGAGTTGCGTCACGAGCGCGGCAAGGGCCGTCACTAGTGAGAGCAAAGTGCTACGGGAGAATGGCATTGAGTATGAAAAATTATAGCTCATCGAAACCGGGCATCCCGCCGACAGAAGCTGAGAATCTGAGCTATTGTAGATGTCGTTAATCATGCGCAAACTTGCCTTGTCTGCCCTTTTTTCTGGGGCTGGCGATTGCTTACGCTTAGCGGCCAGACCACACGACCCACTGCCCCGAAAGCTTCATTGCCGGACGTCTATCTGATCACCATTGACACGCTGCGGTCGGATCACGTCAAAGCGTACGGGTATGACAAAAGATTGAAACCCTCGGCCCTCGACGCCTCAGCCCAGGACGGCATTCGTTTTACGCGAGCTTTCACGCCCAGCCCAATTACGCAATACCTCACACACGACGATCTTGACTGGACTACTGCCGAGCGTTCACGGCGTAACGGATTTTGCCATTCCTTTGGCTCCGAATCATGCGACATGGGCGGAATTACTCAGGCAGAAGAAATACAAAGACCGCGGCATTCATTGGAGCGGTGATTCTGACAGCAAAACATTGGCTCCGGGACTCGACCGCGGCTTTGACTTCTACGACAACTTCCCAGCCAATGCCCCGACCAAATCCCGCTGGGGTCGCGTGGAGCGCCGAGGCGGTGAAGTTCGCGCAGCATGCGGAAAAGTGGCTCAGCGCAAACCTTGCAGGTCCTCACTTTGTTTGGGTACATCTGTATGACCCGCACGATCCGTACGAAGCGCCTGATCCCTTTGGGCAAACCTACAAGGACCGACCTTACGACGGAGAGGTTGCGTACGCCGACTCTGTTGTAGCCGATTTCGTTGCATACTTGAAAAAGAATGGACTGTATCAAAACTCGATCATCGTCGTCGTTGGCGACCATGGCGAGGGTCTCGGCGAGCATGGCGAAGAAACCCACGGCATCTTTTATATGACTCGACAACACATGTGCCCCTGATCGTAAAACTTCCCAAAACCAACAAATCACAAGTGGTCGAAGCTCAAGTTCGCACTACGGATATCTTGCCTACGATTTTGGACCTCCTTGCTATCGAGGCACCAGCGGAGTTGAGTGGCAGTTCCTTGCAGGCTTACATCTCGAAGGCGGGCGGGGCTGATCGAGTTGCATTCGGGGAGACGGACTATCCGCTGCGGTTCGGTTGGGCACCGTTGCGATCTCGTTCGCACCGACGGCGTAAAGTACATCGAGGCGCCCAAACCAGAACTCTACGATCTGAAAACGGATACGGGCGAACTCAAGAACGTCTACTCTGCGGCCGACTCAAGAGCCGAAAAATTGAAAACAATGCTGGTGGATCAAAAGGTAAGGCGGGCGGGAACCTCTCTCCAGAAGCCGCACAGCTTCCCCGATCCCAAAGACAAAATTGAGGAACAGAACCTTCTGCATCGCGCGATGCTTGCGTCTGACGACAACCGTCCGGCCGACGCGCGAGCGGCGTTAGAAAAGTTGTTGAGCTCGATCCAAAGTCACCTACAGCGTTACGACAATTGGGCGAACTCGAACTTCAGGCGGGCAACTATGCAAAATCGGCCAGCTATCTGAAGCGTTCGCTTCAAATTCGCACCGATGACTCCACCGCGGCTTACCAACTCGGTCAGGCGCTTCGAAAAGACCGGGGACTTTGGGGGCGCTCGCGACGCACTCGAAAGCAGTCTCAAGGTAATGCCGGGCCAACTGCCTGCGCGGATTTTATTAGGGAGCGTTTACATCAACTTGAAGGATGCAAAAGCCGCCCAAGACCAGTTCGAAGCGGCGCTTCTGGTCGATCGAACAGTGTCGATGCGCAAGTCGGTCTTGGCAGAGCATTCTTGGCAGAGGGAAATAGTGCGGAAGCCTTGCGCCAGTTAGAGCCGCTGACTCGAACACAAGCAAACAATCCGGACGTGTTTGAGGCAATTTCTCAAGCCTACACAGCCGCAGGGAAAATGCAGAGGCCGAGCGAGCGGCAAATCGTGCGCAGGCATTGAGGTCAAAAAAGCCGGGCGCCTAAGAACATCGGTATTGAGGTAATTCGTAGATGAAGTATCGATTCGCGTCAGGCTGTGCGCTTCTCAGTGGAGGACATCGCATTGAAAACCGCTCTCGAACCGTGTCACTAGTGTTCCTTGTTCTTTCCACTCTCATCTTGGCCGGATGCCCGGGACGCACCAGCATCGAGAAGATCAACCGCGATCCGGGACGGTACGTGAGTCGAGAGGTTACGATCGCCGGCCACGTCACCAATTCATTTGGAGCTCTGGAAGTGGTGTGTATCAAGTTGACGACGGCACAGGTCAGATGTGGGTATTCAGTCAGAACTTCGGCGTGCCTTCGAACGGAGCCAAGATCGCCGTCACCGGGAACAGGAGGACAGGGCTTCAGTTTTGGCGGCAGAAGCTTCGCGATCATCCTCAGGCAAACGAAGCGTCGATACTAAACCGCAAAAATCCCGGATAGCCACCAGTGGCCGTCCGGGACGATGGATCCGCAGCGGTGCCGAACCCGTCGTTATAGAGAGAAGAGACGCGTGAAAGACGTATGAGCCGGGCATTTTCCTAACAACTGATGAACGATTTGTTATACAACCCTACGATAACCGGCTAATAAGCCGATGCAGCCTGCAAATATCTGATTTTGTTAGAAAAACGGGGCTCTGGCCCCAGAGCCCCTAATTCACAGAGTAGACCTCTCAACAAAATGTTACAGACATCAAATTTTATCTAAATTCATGCGGCCCTCATTATCGCGATCCGATAGCGCATGAGATACTTTTTGTTCGAGATATGATTGCAAGGCCGGAGTCTCATCTGCCCCGGCCCCTCCCCGCTCCGCTCGAAATGAATCGCCGGTTAGCGGGTTTTGCTAAATGTGACGAACAGTGATGCGGGTTTGCTAACAGGGAAACTCTCGCGAGAAATTTATTTTTCGCCCATCAGGAAAGTTGTTTGGCGGGTGTATAAACGAGAGCTTGCTTCCGATTTGGAACGTCGCGGGAGCAAGCGAGAAAGGGTCGATTTGTCATGAATGAGGGGTACAGGCTCAACGTTTCGGACGTGCTCGGACTGGAAGAAGTCCAGCGCAACAGGAACGCTCAGCGCCTAGAGGAAGTCGTTGTGGAGTTGTGACGCAACGATGCGAAATCCCCTTTGAGTTACGCCTATCACGTAGCCTGCTCTAGCGGAGACGCTGAAGACCTGGTCCAAATCGCCTTTCTCAAACTGTACGATCAGTTGCGAAGTCGCGCGCCAATCGAGAACGTGCGTAGCTGGCTCTATAGAGTCGTGCATAACGCGGCAATTGATCAGTTGCGTCACCAAGGCGAAGCAAGAATCGCTGGTCACAGAGTGGTTACAGGAAAACACCGCGACATCAACATCAGCGGAAGACGATCTGATATTACGGCAGCGGATTGCTCAATCGCTCTCGCTTCTAAACGAACGCGAGCGCCATTGTCTTCTCTTGCGGGCGGATGGGTTGAGTTACAAAGAGATTTCCGACGTGTTGTCAATTAGCGTCAAAGCCGTGAGCGTGTATCTGGTGAGAGGCTTGAAAAAGATCGGGGGCGCAATGAATCGCGTGCCTGATCCGACCCAGCTAATTCCGCCACATCTCCAGGATGCGGAGTTGATCGCCCATCTTGATGGCGAACTGGCGCGGTCCGATCGCCAACGAGTACGCTCGCATCTCGAAAGTTGTTGGGACTGTCGCACTCGACTCGGCAGTTTGCAAGCAAGCATCGAAAAGCTCATCGAATTTCGCAAGACTCTGAAATCCCCTCCGCCTACGGCACCGATGAAATGCGTATCGAGCAGTTCCGCAGCCGCCTCATGCGTCATGCTGCTGAGGCATCTGCCGGCGTCTCCTGGTGGCGCCGTGCGGTTCGAGACTGTTTCTCTGTCATTATCAACACCTCTCCAGTGGCTAACTCACTACCGACAACCTGCATTGGCGATTTTCGTGGCCGCCTGTCTGCTTGTCACGATGTTTACTGACGTCTGGACTCCCAAGGTGTCAGCAGAAACGGTACTGGCCAGAGTGCAAGACTACGATTCAGCTCACCAGGCAAGCGGGAGACCGCATTCTTCGATCCTCGATGCAGATCGAAAAGATTGAGCCAAAACGCGATCGGCGCCGAGCGGTCGAAAAGTTGACGATATTGCCGCGATGCGTCGGCTGGACCTGACGGTAATTGAGACTGAAGGGGTCTCTGGCACAAGTCGACCTAGTCCTGAACCGATCGAGCCTGGGTGACGCGCTGCCGCGAGCGTTGATGGGCGCCCCGGACCTGGCAATACCCGTCGTTCGGTTTCTGGCTGCCGCGCATTGGATACCTGACCTATCCAGCACCGAATTCCGCAAGATCTTGCTTGATAGAGGATCCGACCAAAGCTCCGCCAAGCGCGTCGGTGGATTGTTCGAGCTGCACTTCCCTTTCGCTGCCGGACATTCATCAACAATCAGCGAAGCAGTATTCAGTAGTTGACGCACGCGATTACGCGCCCGTTCGTATGAGCCTGTTTGCTGCTGAAGCGGGCAATCCGGTGGAGTATCGATTTACGCGTAGCGAGTTTCGTTCGAGCCCCGTACTACGGAGTTAGCGCGGCTGTTCTCGTCAACTGGAAACCGGAGCGCGGCCATCCACAAGCATTCCCGGATCATGCCGCCCCTCGAACCACTCCGTTAGACGTATCTCAACTCCTCAGCTAACGAGACCGAAGTCGCCGTGGCGGCGACGCTGCACGGCACCGACGCCTGTCTGGGAGAAGAAGTTCACATCTTCCCTATGTCAGACGGCTCTCTGTTGGTACAGGGGTTTGATGGATTCAGCACCTCGTCGCGAAGCCGTCCGTCGAGCGCTCAAATCTGTTTCCGGCCCGCTCACCATCGAAATCTACCTCCCGAGGGAGGTTGAAAAGTGGTACGCAACTTCTTCGGCCCCCGGATGAGCTCAGCGGGCAGGAGTCCGCAGACACACGCCCGGCAGCAGTTACTACGCTGGCAGATCTCTCAAACCAGCGAATTCCACTTCACGATGTACTCTACCGTCCACTTCCAGAGCGCGGGCAGCCAACAGGAAGAGACTGAACGTCAGGTGAATGCCTTTTTCGAATGAAGTGGTGACCTTGGCCCGTCAGACGTTTCTCCATGCATGGGCCTTGAAGCGCCTGGATCGTGAGTTCTCACCTGGGCGCATAGCAAAGCTCAAGCCGCAGGCGATCCTGAAATAGAAATAGATGCGAGAGGACCACCGGCGCTGGATCGCCACCATTTCGCCACCGTCAAGCGCAAACGCTTGAATCAGTCATCGATTCCGGCCCCAACACCGCCCTCGACACCACCGCCGCCCTTAGTTTCGACAGCGACACGCTTCTGCGCCTGGCTCAAGAACAAAACGATCTGATTCGGTCTTTATTTACTACATCTTCGCGGCAAGTCGAGCCTTCCGCGAGCGTGAGTCGCCTTTTAAGCGTTTTAAAAAGGATGGGGGCGTAATCAGCCCTTAGCAGCTGTCGTAGATACGCAAACGACGCGCTTTAGGGCGTGATATTCTTTTTGCGCACTTCTGACAAGCGGTGGTGCATGAGCCCTGAATGGGCGCATTCATTGCTCCCAAACTTTGGAGATGACGTACCGAGTCTGGACGATTCTCAGGCAACAACTGTCGAGTCCGGCTAGGCTTTCCCTTCTCTTCCTGGCACTGAGTACTTGCGCTCAGGCTCAACGAGCTACCCTTCTGGCACGGTTTCCGGATCCGAACGGCGGCCTTCTTAACAAAGTCGAGATTACGTTGCTGAACCTCGACCAGGGACTCAAGCGGGGAAGCGGTGACAAACGAAGAGGGGGCATTCTACGTTCCATGGCTTCAACCTGGCCAATACGTGGTGACCGGCGCAGAAAGACGGATTTGCCATCGCCGAAGTCAAAGACATTGTGCTGCACGTAGGGGATTCCCAGTCTCTCCACGTGCAACTGCAAGTCGGGGGCTCCGCTGGTTGAAATTGAAGTCCGAGCACCATTCCACAAGTGGAAACGATCAGTCCCGGCGCTGGGACAGATCGTGACCGGAGAAACAATACGCAACGCGCCTCTCAATGGTCGGAACGCGCTCGATCTCGCTTTTGCTAATGCCGGGTGTAACGCCATCGAATGCCGACGACACAAGCGCGGGAACGCTGAACATCACGGGTAATCGAAGTGATTCCGTCGCGTACCTTCTGGATGGGGACTCAACAACGATCAGCTCGACAATGGCGTTGTTTACATTCCTAATCCCGATACCATTGCCGAGTTCCGCGTCTTGACAAGTAATTACCCGGCGGAGTTTGGGCGTAACTCCGGTGGAGTTGTCAGCATGGTCCTTCGATCAGGCACCAGCCAGTTTCAGTGGTTCTGCCTTTGATTTCCTGCGCAACGACGCTTTGGACGCAAACTCTTATTTCAACAAGAATGACCCCAGCGGCCCTCTCCCACGCCGACGTTCTCAAAGCGGAATCAATTTGGAGCAATCTTTGCGTGGCCCTTGCACAACAGCAAGAGCGGACATCAGGGCGCATTCTTCTTTCTCGGTTACCAGGGCCAACGCCAATTACAGGAGATCGCGGTCCACAATCGGCCGACATTTTCCGAGGATGAATTGAATGGCGTCTTTTCCCACTCAGCTTTAAATACCAGTGGAGAACGCATACCAGACCCTGCAGTCCGCTGCTTCCTCTCCGGCCATCCAACGACTGATGCGGTTGTGCCGGATTTGTGTGAAGACGCGCATCATAATCCGCTGCCGCCGCATCCCTTTTTCCAGGGCAATCCTGCGTTAGCAGACTTGGCGATTATTGATCCCGCCCGCATCGACGAGGTTGCCATGAACTACATCGCAGCCGGACTGGATCCCAACTGCGGTCGACGGCCAGTTGAGTGCGCAGGAGGGCGCTCACCTTGATCGAAATGAGCTGACAGGTCGGTTTGACGTGAGACATCAGTTCACAGGACAAGCTTAGCGGTAACACTTGGATATCAACAAACGCGATTTTGGACCTCTTCGCTTTCGCCACGGTCCCGGATTTCCGACCTCAGCGAAAGCCATAACTATTTTTCCAATTTCGCGTACATCAGAGAATCATTCGTCCCACCCTTCTCAATGAGCTGAGGTTCACCGCGCAGCGCGCGAATGTCGATGGCTGGAGTCCAGCAGCGCAGCTACCAGGACCACAAACGCTTGGCGTCCTCATTACACCCGATAGCGTGAACGGACCGACACGAATCGTATTTGACCAGGGGCACCATGGCTCTGGGGTTCAGTCCACAAGGCCCTCAGCGGGTTACCGACAACACCTTTTCGATCGACGATGCCGTGACTTGGGTGCGAGATCGACATCACTGGAAGTTTGGCGCAGGGTCGCTGCCTCATCAGAACAACACGCTCTTCGCGTTTAACACTGAGGGGCAGTTTGATTTCATTGGCACTGGCGGGAGCAGGCTCCCTAAAATGCGTTTGCCGGATTTCCTGCTCGGCCTCCCAACATTCTTTTCTCAAGATCCGGAGGCGGCATCGAATGTGCGCACCAAGCTTACTAGTCTCTTCGCGCAGGACGAGTGGCGCGTCGGCCGAAACCTGGTCCTAACGCTCGGACTACGCTACGAGTACAGCACGCCGAAGCTCGATACCATGGGCCGCACGTTTTCGCTAGCGATTGGACAGCAGTCGCAGATCTTCGACGAAAGCGCCGGTCAGCATGGTCTTCCTGGCGATGCCAATGCTCCGCGCGGAGTCAATTTTCCCGATCGAAACGATTGGCTCCTCGGATTTGGGTTTGCTTGGGACGTTACAGGAAAAGGCAAGACGAGCCTTCGCGGAGGCCTGGGTCTCTTCTATGACATCCTGAAGGCCGAAGACAATTTCCAGTTCAACGGTCAGCCGCCTTTTTTTCGAGCGTCGGATTCGGATTTTCTCCAATAGCGGGTAACCCGCTTGCCCCCAAGCTACCTGTCGCAGCCGTTTGCTGCGGCCGGTGTTCCAGATCCATTTCCCTTCACGTATACCGCCGGCTGATATTGACTTTGGCCAAGCAGGGTTTCTACCAATCGGATCGTCCAACAGCCTCTTTTTTGTAGATCCGCATCTGAGGACCCCTACACATATCAGTACAACCTGAGCCTGCAACGAGAGGTTGCAGCAAATACGGTTGTCGAGTCCAGCCTTGCTGGCGCAATCTCGCGCGGCCTGACTGCGCTGCAAGATGTCAATCCCACCATCCTCGGCAGCCGCAGATCGCGTTTTGAATCTGCTTCCTGGGAATACAACTGCGAAAGCCTTGATGAACTCCTGCAGCTTCGCTGCATTGCGTGAGTTCAAGAACGTGGGCCGTGCCAGTTACAAGCAGCCTGGAGCTGAGTTTGCAAAGCGGCTCTCCGGGGATGGCATTTTCGGAAGATCGCCATTTCACTGCTGCCTATACGCACGCTCACAACATCGATACGGCATCCGGGTTTCGCAATCGCAATAACGCAGTTCCAGCGTACTTGCCCGAATATTTCCGCTCGTCGGGTGACATTGATGTCCCGGCACCGCATCAGTTTTCAGCGGCGGTTGGGAGGTTCCATTCGAGAAGGCGTGGACTCAAGGGCCAGCGCGCATAACCCAAGGGTGGAATCTGTTTCCAATCGTCAGCTGGCGGTCTGGATTCCCATTCGATATTTTCGCAAATCTACCATCCAATTTTGATTTCACAAGCCCGGGACCATCGGGTGCCGGCGATCCCGCGCCTTGTTCGTGCCAATTTGGTCGGCACGCCTTCTACTGTCGACCCGAATCAATCCAACACCTTCGCGGTAGCTCCGGACATTACTATTTCGACCCCACCCACTTCTCAAATGCGCAATGTCAGGACACCGTCAAAGCGGAAGCTTGTGTACCGGGGCCTACCAAGTTCCCCTGATGAACAAGCGATTGCTGATCCTTCCAGTGCGCACGTACGGAACTCTGCCACGGAACTTTATGCGAGGGCCGGGGCGATTCAACATCAACCTCTCGATTGCCAAGGTAACGCTGATCACAGAACGCGTAGGCGCTGAGTTCAGGGCGGATTTCTTTAACCTGTTCAACAATGCCCAATTTCAAGCGCCAAACACGAACATTAGTGATCCAAATTTCGGCAAGATTCAAGACACCGCCAACCCGCGCATTGTTCAACTCTGCGGTTCGTCTACCTTCTAATCGGTATGAGTTAAAAACCTGGCGTTTTTGAACGGTCCTTTACTACAATGAATCGCTAGACTGTTTTTGTGTTGTCAACACGTTCGCATGAACCGCGCTATACCGGACAGGCCATGGCTAGGGAAGACTGGTACCGCGCCACGAAAATCCAACCCGCCTCCAGGCGTTCAGGACGAGTTGACGCCCCTGGTCGAAAGGGCGTGCCTGATTGCTCGAGAACTGCGTCTTCAACGCGAAAGACTTGCTACATAACGCGTCCCGTATGGCGTTCTTGACGATCCGCGACTGTGAACAGGAGTTGGATCAAATTGAACGACAAATCGATGAGCGTATCGCGGGGGCAATTACACGGGTTGGAGAAGCACGAGCCTCGACAACTCCTCGCATGCTTGAAATTCATCACTGATCTCGAGCGGATAGGGGATCTCGTGATGGGAGCCGCGCATCGGTTGCAAGGACGGCGACAACGGCTGGCGAGGGCGGACGCGGATCAGCTCATTGAAATGTCGGTCATCCTTTGTTCCATGCTGGAACAAATCCATCGCGGCTTTACGAGTCGTGATATCGAGTGTGCCCGCGAAGTACTGAGGGTCGACTCCCAAGTCGATCGGATTTGCCACTCCCTTTTCAACGCCCACCTTGCCGACAGAGAGATCCCGATCCTCAAGTTTTCGAAGTGTTACTCATCGCCCAAGCCTTTGAGCGCGTCGGAGACCATGCCAAAAACCTGGCAGAGGAGCTGGTAAGCCTGAGCGAAGGTCGCAGTCTTCGCCATACTACGAAACGAAAGTCCGGCTCATAGGTCGGCTTCTCGCCGCGTCTCCCAATCCTAGAATTCATCAATCGTTAACAGAATGGCAACAATCTAGAAACATGCCCCTCTTAGATTGGAGTGCTAGCCCTTTGCTCTCCTGCAAGACGCCTGAGGTGTCACGACGCGCACGAAGATCGGAGATGGACCCTTCTTGATGAAAGATGAACAGCAACTACCGGCGAGTGAGAATGGGGAATGTGGCGTCGTGTTTGTGGTGGAAGACGACTTGGACATTTCACGTCTCATAGCAGCACAACCTGAGCTCGGCAGGGTTCGGAGTCCAAGTTTTTCAAATGGTAATGAGGTCGTATCGGAAGCCCTCCGTGAAAAACCGTCATTATTTCTCCTCGACATCATGTTGCCGGGCGTCACCGGATTCGAGATCTGTCGCCAAATTCGACATGCTGACTCTTTTGGCAAAAGTGCCGGTCATTTTTTGACTGCCCGCACCGCCGAGGAGGATCGGGTCCGTGGCTTCGAGCTGGGCGGCGACGATTACATCGGTGAAACCTTCAGCCCCAGGGAACTCGTCGCGCGAGTACGAAGCATATTGCGCTTCTCGCCCGGATGCGGCAGGACCCGCGCCAATCCAACTGGGTGATGTGAAATCGACCCACTGTCGATGACGATTCGGGTACAAGGCCGCCTCAGTGCCGACAACCGTGAGAGAATTTCGTCTCCTGGAATATTTCGCGAATCATCGCGGGCGGGTGTTTACACGCGATCAACTGCTTGATGCCGTGTGGCGAGAGACTTCGTGGGTTACGCCACGCTCGGTTGACGTCTACGTGCGTCGTCTGCGCGAAAAGATCGAAGCCGACCCGCACCATCCCCGCTATTTGAAGACACTTCGAGGAATCGGCTACCGCTTTGAAGGCCCGCGTTAACCGCTCATTACATTCAACTTCCTGGACACTTACCAGTTGGGTACCGGCGTAACTTTGCGCAGAACTTCAACAATCCCATAATGGCCGCTATGGCTGATGGCGTATTTATCGATTTCCTGGGAAAAATCGCCATGGGCTTTGGACTCACCCTCGCTTTGCTTGCCATTGTCGGATTAAGCATTCCCGCACGCGTAAAAGTCGCTCGTCCATACGACCGAGACCGCAATAGTCTCTAGATTGCGTGCCTTCCACTGATCCAGAAGTTTGTTGCCCCATGTCGTTGACTCCACCTAACCCCTGTGAGATAAGGGCATACCTTTTAGCAGCCGTCGCTTGGCCACTCTGGCCTGGATTGCTGGAGCCCCTGGAATAAGTGGAGCAATGAGTGCGTCTCATACCGCGTGATAATAGCTTTTACGACATGTTTTCCAAGATGTCCGAAAACCTTACCCATGGAGCGCAGGTTTTAGTAGCGCTATTTGCCGAATACCACACAGCCGAAGAAAAGGTTAAAGAAATCCGGCGCATTGAGAACGTTGGCGACGAGATGATGCACAACATTCTCAAGAAATTGAACCAAACCTTTATTACTCCATTTGACCGGAAGACATCCATCGTCTTGCATCCTCAATTGATGATGTCCTGGATTTAATTAAGGCAGCGGGTGACCGGGTGATTCTCTATAACATTGCCCAGGCGCCGAGCGCAGCCGGACAACTTGCACACCTCATCCTGCGACAGAACTGAGGAACTCGGGAAAGCTGTTTCGTCGCTCCAAAAAATGGCCAGGTGTTGAGCCACTGCGTTGAAATTAACCAGGTTGGAAAATGAAGCAGATGAGGTATCGCAAACAGCCATCGGCTATCTTTTCGATACCGAAATAGATCCCATCAACCTGATTCGCATCAAGGAATTGATGGAAGTCCTCGAACGCGCGACCGATAAGGCTGAAGACGCCGCAGATGTATTGGAATCCGTAGTCACTTAAAACACCTAACACATACCGCATCTCACAAAGGCTACAGGACATCTACTGGGTGACGTCCGAACTGATTCTTCTCGTTATCACTGTTCTCACCGCGCTGGCGTTCGATTTTTGAACGGCTTTCACGACGCCGCGAACAGTATTGCCACCATCGTCTCCACTCGAGTTCTATCACCGAAACTGGCGGTCCTTTGGGCCGCCGTTTTCAATTTTCTTGCTGCCTTTTTTCTCGGTGACCGTCGCAAAAACGATCGGCAAGGAATGATTCATGTCGATGTAATCAACCAGTATGTCGTCATCGCAGGTTTGATGGGGGCAATTGTTTGGGATCTGCTGACCTGGTGGTGGGGATTGCCGACTTCATTCTCTCACGCCCTGATTGGCGGCTATGCGGGGGCCGCCATCATGCACGCGGGGTTTGGGTGATCATTGTGCCCGGCTGGTACAAGACGCTCATTTTCATTGTCGCCGCCCCTTGATGGGACTGGTTCTTGGCCTCTCGCTGCAGATCGCCGTCTACTGGATTCTCCGCAACAAGCCGCCTCGGCGCATTGACGCCTGGTTTCGTAAACTGCAACTCCCTGCGCAGCCGCCTACAGCCTCGGACCACGGCGAAACGATGCCCAAAAACGATGGGTATCATTGCCAGCGCTTTCTACACGGCTCATTATCTCTCGCCGACGAGCTCGCCCAGGGTGGGGAAGATATCACTGGCCAATCATTCTTGCGCGCACGCTGCGATCGCTGCAGGCGCCACTAGCGGCTGGAAGATTGTTCATGTTCACGATGGGTTCCCGCATCGCCAGGGCTTCAAATCGGTTGGGGATTCTGTGCTGAAACGGCCGGCGCGATCACTCTTTCCTCGACCGCCCTAGCTGGAATCCCGGTGAGCACCACGCACACAATCACCTGGCGCCATTGTGGGCGTTGGAGCGGTAAACGAGCTGTCCGCCGTCCGATGGGGGTTGCGCGCGACAAATCGTTTGGGCATGGATAGTTACGATTCCCGCCTCAGCCCTCGTGGCTGCCCTTGTCTTCGGCATTTTCTCGCTCTTTGGATTAGGCCATTAGCCAACCCTCTTATATTGAATTCTTGCCCTTAACCTCTCGACCGACGACCTGCATCCTCCAAGTACAGTTAAAGTAGTTCTACTGAAAGAAATCATGCGCCTTGTTGCATTTCTGACTATGGCTATGACAATCACGCATTCGCTTCCGATGTTTCGCTCACCTGGGTTCTCCTCCGTGGATCTCAAACGCTATATGGAAATGGTACAGAACTTGCGCGGTATCTAATCGCTTTCAGCGTAAATGCACTGGGAGATCGTCAAGCGAACTACACCCCGTCCCGATGGAAAGTGTCGAAGTAATAATGGTTGTCAGGAAAACGAGGGCCGGATCAATTCGGCTGGGGGACGGCCAGAGTTGCGGACGCGCTGGAGTCAATGCCAAGCCAGGGTGACATCTTTTGGCCGTTCTACGGCAACTACTGGATTATCGATTGTGGCACACGACTATTCGTATGCGGTTGCTGGAGAGCCAAAACGCGACTACCCATGGATTCTCAGCCGCGCCCCCGCATGGATGAGAGTTCTTCTACCAGCAAATCTTGGAGAAGATCCGAAGCGGCCGGATATGATGCTGCCAAACTTGTGAAGGCCCTCAATCTACGCCCAAAGGATAGTTCGCCAGGCTGACGGTACCCCGTAACTTGCCAGTAACGTGTCGATGCTAAAGATGAAATGTTATCGGGTCATCTGGTCTCGGAAGCATCTCGCTTTCCGGGCGTGCAGAATCCGACATCAACCTATGAAGCAGCGCGCCGGATCGAAAGTCACGGAAGCGGACTTTCAAGAACTCTGAGAAACTCGTCAGAGTCAGGAACCGACGCCAGACCGCGCCGCCGCCGAGCTCGCGAAGCTGTTGAAAGTGCAGCGCACTGAAGTTGCGCTTCTTCGCGTCGATCGAGGGCTTGCTCAAGTTTCTCATATCCAGCGGAGTTGCACGAACTGCCGGTGCGATTCCTGTTTCCAGTAATGCGGTTGCGGCTCGAGACCGTCACGACGCGCACCTCCCTTCTCTCCAATACCTTTGTTCGTATTAACACGTGAGAGCTGTTCGAGTCAGTTCGTCTGGGCAATGGTTCTGAAGGTACTGAGGTCGTCGATCCAACGCCAATTCAAACTCACGTGTCGCAGTACCCGGTACAAAACGATCAGGGCGTTGTGCTCCGGAGTGATTCAGATTTCCCGTAAGAGGACTCGACGCCAGTCGGCTGGGCCACAGACTTCACGAACGAAGAACTACATCATTTGGAGAGGTCCGGGCAGGCATCATTGCTCGAATGCCATTCATGACCGGTGAGTCAACAACCTGCAACTGCAGGAAGCTGATAGTTCGATCATGGCGGGTTCGTAGCCTTCGCGCATCTGCCCTGGCGTCCATCCCTTCTCACGCAAATGGCGAATACTAAGCGAGCTCGTGCCTCCCAGCACAGGCGTCGGCCCTAAACCCTCACCAACTGACAGTGGTAGTAAGCCGGAATTGTAATGACAGTGCGTTCGCGAGCAGAATCTGGCGAGCCGTTGATTTGAGCAGGTCCGCTCCACGGACTGCCTCAGTAACCAGCATTGCGGCATCATCGACTACCACAGCTGGTTGATAAGCCGGCACATCATCTCGCCGCCAGACCACAAAGTCTCCAAAGTCACGTCCGGCTTGAAACTGTTGCGCGCCCAGGTTCAGATCGTCGAAGAAATCGAGGCGTCCGTTCGGTACGCGCAAACCGCCAATTGTACTCCCGCGGGACTGTCGAACTCCTTCGCGTTGCCCGAGCGGCACTGTCCTGAATACAGCACCTCCATCATCGGTCTCGCTCCGGTGACGGTTGCTGGTTCGGCAAGATCCTTGCCGCGAACAAACACATGGGTAGATTGCGCCTCATCTACGTGCTGCTTCCATGCGTCTAGATAGAAATCACGTCGCGCCTCTGCGTGTGCGGAGCGATCGTGGCTCTCCGCAGCCTGGGGCCCTCCTGCCACTGTAGTCCTTAGCCAATGAAGATCGTCGGATGTGCCTGAGCGATTCAGTCCGGCCGGCTTCGGCGAGGGTCCGAGGTCTTCGTTCCGGAAAATCAAAAACTCCTTCTTTCGCGCACGCTGTGCAGCCGTCGAGAATGGCTGCCAGAAGGCGTGTCCGAGGTGTACCAAATCCGGTCGGCGACGGTGCGATGCGTCCGCGATATGCAAGAAACCTGGCAATTTCACCGGGTATTGCAACGACCAGCTTCAGGCGGGATCTGCTGGTGCATCGCTATCGTGGTGGTGTTCAGCTCGGTCGCGGCGTATTCCGAGTTCTTCACCGGTTGTAGGCGCGTGGCGTAGTCGCGTCGCGCGCCGAGCTCCTGTGGCTGGAAACGGAATATCCTGCGGGACTCGCCGCCGTTCCCAACCCCGGACTCAGCATTGCCGATATTAGCGCGGATTTCCGCACTTTGCGTGAGCTTCTTCAGGCGTTTCTGGGAGAAGACCGCTCTGGCATACCAGACCCGCATCTGGTACCGGGCCGCGGGTACACTCGAATGTTGAGCGATGCTGGCGCGCATCCGACACCGCGTAGTAGGCGTTTTCAAGGCGATCACCGCTGCGCTCATTTCCGGATGGATATTGCAAAAATGTGCCCACGCCAGGATGATCGAAGCGCACGGTTCGCGTTGCGCCCGCCTCATAGAGCCCCAGATCAAAGCGCTTTCCCTCAAACAATGGAAAATACATTGTGAAAAAGGATCACGGTTGGGAAACTCGACTGCAGCGTGCCTGCGGGCACAACCAGGATGCGAGGTTCAAATCGTTTGTTTTTGAACAAGACGAACTGGCCCAGCCGGCGAGCGCGGCACAGCGAGCCTCGTCGTGTCGCCGATCGGGTTGAGCCAAAACCACAACGTTTGAACGGTTTTTGACGACACGTTGGCCTTGGTCAACAGTTCAGCCGCCCCGTCACCAACTCCTGACCAACCGCGAGACCGGAAGAAACCAACGTCCACGCACAGAGATGTCCAAGCAGCCTTCTCAAACTCTTGCTTGATGGACTGTTTTTGCGTCTTCATCAGGAATCAGGATCCCCATTGCTAAATCACATGGTCTCCTGTTTCGCGGGCGGCCATAAAGTCGGTAGGTCTGAATCCGGCCGGTATTCCGCCGAAAACAGCAAGTTCGAGCGCGGCCGATAGATGACATTTACGAATCCATTCTGATTCCGGACAAGTTGAGCATACCGAAGGCTGATGTCATTGGGATAGGAGCGCACTTCATCCGCAGAACGGGTTTGTCCTCCCCGATTGCCAGATTGAATTGAGTTTAGATCGCGGTTTGTATTTGAGGTTGAGACCACCCTCCAGCACTGTCACCAAACCTTGTGCTTGAGAAGAAGGGTCAAGCGGCATGCCGCTGAACAAGGCGCTGGCATAAGCTCCGCCGCCCAGGCCACCGAGGCGCTTCACCGCGATAGAACTCGCCACACTCAACTGAAGCCTTTACCGGAAGGGCCACAACCCAGTCCAACGTACCACTCAGGCGTTGACGTTGCGCCCGAACCCCCCAGTTTGACGGCTGTAGTATCCGCCGGCGCCGATCGTCGCTTGCTGCCCAAACAATAAGCCGTGGACCATGCGGTGCGCGCAGCATAAGCGCAGGCTGACGCGAGAATTCTCCTGCCTGCGGACTACGATCGTACAAGGAGAGTTGGAATAGGCCAGTGGGGTTTTCTCAGAGAGCGGATCAGAATCCACCCTGGACCGTGAGTGAGAATTTTCGGACACTGCGAAACGGTGCTCGACTCTGACCTGTGGCATCCAGCTCCAAAGATTTCCTGCATATGCTGCATCGCGGGCTCCGCCAGCGTCGCAAACGATGTGAAGGAGACAGTGGCGAAAAAATGGCGAGTCTGACCGCAACCACGGACGCGTTTCGCCCAATCCATGTGTATGGTTCCAGTGCGCAACCGCGTATGATTCCCAGCGCAACTCCGTTCCGGAGCATCCGGAAACCCACCGGCAAAATCGAATTGAACTTCGGCCCTGGTCCGTGCGCCTGCGAGTCTCGGGCCGAATGCTTCGACTCCGAATTGCGATTGCCACAGTGAGTGCACCAAAGCTACTCGAACGACTCAAAATATCCGTATTTCCTGTTACAGCCGGAACGTCAATACCTGGCGACATTGCCGCGATTTTCAAACAGATTGAAAAGCAAGCGATACCCGAGCGAGGCGAACACGATATTTCGACAGTACCTCAACCTTGGTCTGGTACTGATCATCAACCTTCCCGGCTTAGCAGTTCGTATTCTTCCTCCAGCTTCCGCTAGGGCGATCGGATGGAGACTACCTCGGCTGGAGAGACGGAGCCGCATTGTTCGACGCATTGTCAGAAGGCCCGCCGGGGAATTTGTCGCACGTGCATCCACCGTGCCTTGCCGATCGACGGCCGTTCCGAGCTCCCTGCCGAAGCTCTCGCGTCTCGTTCCGATAACGCGCGGATTCATCCGCGCAGCTCCGGTAACAACCGTGCGCAGCTCATTCACTTGCTGCTGGAGCTTGCCTGACGGTTTCGGCTAGGGCAGCCTGATCTGGTGAAGGAGCTGAATTCTGCGCGAGCATGCCGACCTGGAGAACCAGAACGGCGATCACGATCGCAAATCCCAAACGATGCCGACGTTTGCGGACCATCAATGCCATACAACCTCCTCACGAACGCGAGGCCCCAAGTTTCTGCACGTTTGCGTTTGATTGCGAGTATGCGCTAGTCTGGGCATTTTCAGGTGCACGACAGACCGCACGATCTGCGTTGCCATCGGAGAAGCCACGGGGATTCCCCGCGAACGGGGGTGAGAGTGACGACGAAGAGGAGTTCCCTGGGATGACGTACGCTCGACCTGTACGTCCCGCCATGATCCTGCAGTAACTTTTGGACGATCGTCGGTCCAAGCCCTGTTCCGTTTTCCTGCCCTGACTCACAAATGGTTCGAACAATCGACCGCGAACCAGTTCTGGAATACCACGGCCGCATTGTCTTCGACTGTTACAAGAAACCGGTCGTCTTCCCCGACCAGGTTTATCTCGATCTTGCCCCGATCCGCTGAGACCGCTTCGCACGCATTGCGTAGCAAGATTCTGAAACACGCGTTCCATCTTTCTGGCGTCGAACCACCCATCCGTCGTACCGCTACTGTGGATACTGATCGCGATCGGATGAAACTCCGGGTCGCGCGCTAACCACATGCACAGCGCGTGCTACGACGTCTTCAGACTCGCGGTTGAATGCAGAGCGTCACGTGTGCGCGAGAACTCCGAGTGAATCGATCAATTCCGTCATCTGATTTACGGCTGACCGAACCTCGTGATAAAGCTCCGCGCGTTCAACTGGTTGCGTGTTTGCTCTCGCTCGAAGAACTCGGCGTTGGCCATGATGCCAAACCGTGCCGTAAGTCATGCGAGATCGAACTGGCCATGCGGCCGATGGTTGCCAACCTCTCCGCGTCGATCAGCTGCCGCTGGCTCTCGCGCAAATCAGTGCGCATGCTGCAGGAACGAGGCGGGTCACTTCTGACACTTCATCAGAGCCACGGGCTTCAACGGGATAGTCTAGTCACCCTTCCCAGCGCGCGGACAGCCTCAACCAGATTGCCGAGCGGCCGCGTAAAAGTGTGGGAGAACAAAAACACCATGAAAACCTGCGACAGCCAAAGCAGCAAGTGCCAACGCCAGCAGTAATTGATTGAGCTGCCCTAAAAATGCTGTTGCTTGGTCGAGAGACTTCAGAACAACCAACTGAACAGACGGACTGGCGCCGGCGGAGAGAGATCCACGGTCGTCTGGAGGAAACGTTCTTGACCCAGTTGGATCTCTTCCGGGCGCTGGTCGCGCTGAGCCTTGCATTTCGACGCGCTGCGGATTTAGTTCGGCTTCCTGCACCGGCGATAAGGTGCTTCGGATAACTTTGTCGCCGTAACGAAAACGCGACTTGGCTTGCCGCCACTCCGGCTGAGGTTCTCCCACAGTGCGTCGTCGACTTCGTAACCCAGAACCAGAAAGCCGAGATTGCGGCTGGCAGTACGCGGTCCAGATTCGATCGGCTGGATGGACACTTCATAAAGACGGCCGTTTCGAACCACCATTGCCTGTCTTGACCGTGGCTTAATGCATCGCTGATCGCAGCCTGAGCCGCATCATGGCCGAAATCCCCTGCTTCTGCCTTCAACGCAAGGGCCTTGTCCCGTTGCGGTTGGACAGAACAGCAAATCTGACCCTAGCGGTGCTCCAAAGCCCTTTCGATCCATCCTCGATGGTGGCCGCAATCCTCCGTCGTCATGAGTGCTTTTAGAAGCGGAAGATCAGCCAAGAATTGAGGCAGAATGCTCAGAGATTTTGCTCGCGCTGTCGCTGCACATTTTGGAAGGTAGAAACCGAATTCGAGATCCTGGAAATCTGGAGGCGAACTCGGCGCCCGACCGTCCGCCGGGCAACAAACACAGTTGTCAGAGTAAGCGCCGCCCCAACCAGGAATAGCGACAACAGGAATTTGGTGCGTAACGCGAAACTTCACTATTCCCACTGCGCCCTGTCTTCTACGTTGCCGGAATCCGTTAGGGTACAAATTTGTAACCCGCTCCGTGAACCGTGCGAAAGTGAACAGGGGTTGGCTGGATCGGTTTCAAGTTTTTGTCTCAGTTTTAGAATGTGATTGTCAACGGTTCTCGTTGTGGGTGGTAGCTCTGATATCCACACACTCCGCTCTCAACAGCTCTTCGCGCTGAAATTACACGTTCCGGCGTCTGAGCCATGAACTTCAAGATCTTGAATTCTTGCGGAGTCAACGCGACCGCTGTGCCCTTTGTCGCGTCACTTGCATTTCGAGAAATCCACCGCGACATCCATCGAAAGCCATGCTGTCACCCGTCACTGGGCGGGCAGAGCGGCGAATCGCAGCACGAACGCGCGCCAACAGTTCTTTGGACCGCCTGGCTTTGTCACGTAGTCGTCGCGCCAACTCGAAAGAGCAGCACTCCTTGTCCATCACGTCCGACGCTGCACTCAGAATGATGTACTCGGCACGGACACCGCGATCTGTTTCATCTCTCTACAAACGTCCCGACCAGTCGTGCCGGGCAAACGCATATCTAGAACAAGCGGCAGACGGCGGAGTTGCGCGAAAAGACTCGACCCCCGATGGTCCGTCTAAGGCTGCGTGCACGACGTAGCCCTCTGGCTCAAATAATCGCTTGAGGCCGATGCACCGCTCGATCATCCTCAACGACCCGAATTCGATCCATACCCTCAACTTTCCAGTAGCTGTCTATTGTCTGCCGAGCGTTCGTGGAAGAAAAGCCCCTCGCAAAAACTAGCTCCGATTCGAGACTAAAACGGCGCCTCCGTTGGAAGGCGCCGCTCGGCGTGGCTGTCGTGCCGCGTGTCAGCCGGTACGCGCGATTGCATTCATGTTCTCCCAGAGCTCGGAGCACTTGTCACGGAATTGTAAGGACGTTGCAAATTAATGGTAAACACGCAGAAATAGCGGGTCTTGTCCTACCAGCAACAGTGCTTTCGATTGCGATGAAGATCGCCGCAACCTTCGATCGATCGGTACCTAAACGCACGCCATATTCATTCCGGCGAGACGCTAACAACCCGCTAGGACGGCCGCAATCGATGCACGCTTCGGTAACAGCGCTGACTCTGATCCTCAGCCCCAGCCTTGCCGAAGATACGCAAGGGTGTATCGCAACTGCGCGCGATCGCGAGTCTACCTTGACCATCCTGATTGTTTCGCTGCTTGGGCCTACGTCCCTGTACGCGGGGGCGTGGACTCAGGACGCTGGGCAATGGGGCAAATCATCCTTACCGCATCTCATTTTTTCCAGACCTCGCGCGGAGCTTCGACGATCGCGGCGACCTCTGGAAGCGATTCGGGCTGATAACGCATCCTTCCGCCAACTCTTGCCGTTGAGATCCCTTTCTTGAGCAATAACGGAATGAGCAGGCGAAATACGCTTGCGGTCGCAATCGCAAACGTGTGCCCTTCCTCCGATATGCATCCAGCCAAAGCACAGCTCGCAGCAGCGAAGGACTGGGAGACGTTTGAGATCGGCTCCCAGCAACGTCGGCTCAACCCTCAGCCTCGAATCCAGATGGACGTCGTCAGGCCAAATGGCGGTAGTGATGTTTCCCGGCTACCCTGACACGCGCCTACCGCGCTCCGGGAAACCATCGGCGAAAGACATCGAAGGGCGGATGATGGCGGGTCGTGGCGCGACCCTCCTGCAAGCGCCATGCATTCTGGACCGTCGGCGTGCGCTTATCGCTATCGCAATGGGGGCACCCGCCGATCAAGCGCGAGCGGAGGCCTCAGCTCGGCGCTGACCTGAGTCGCCCAGCCCGACACTCATGGCACAGTTTTTCAGCCATCAAGAGTCTCTCGCAACGGATGCCGTCACCGCCAGATTTCAAACCCGAATCTTAATCAGGATTTCGACCTGTACAAGTACCAGCCCTCAGTCGTCTATCGGTTGTCCCGCAACACCTGGTGCAGTTCTGGCGCGAACAGTGCATTTCTCCGTCGCAATACAGGTCGTGGATCAGCACCCATGTTTGCGCTGCAAAGGTTTTAGAACGGGCATGAGCTTTTCGACCCGCAACTCGCCCGCAACGTGCCTCCACCCGACCACGTCAGCAATTCTCTCGCGCCCCGCAATCAACGCCGATCGGGCAGCTTCTGGTACGATGGATGGATTACGAAAACGCAGCTGGACCATGCGCCTGTAACTTGCAGCCGAGTTGGGGATCGCGGTTGGAGACACATCGTGCTCGCTCTCGGCTGACGCGCGCACTCGATTTCTTTATCAGGTGCCAGCGCGTGTCACTTTGGACTTGCGCCTGCGGAATCCTCATCAGAACAACCGGCGGACGAAACGCCATTCGACCCTCATGAGTGCACGCATTATCAGCATCTACCTCCCATGGCGATTATAAAATGGCATTCTGTTGCTGGGCCATAAAGGACCTGGTTCGACAGAACTAACACAGCGGTTTGGCGGCCGCAGATGACGTGCGTTTTGTCGTCACGTCCAAGTCGGCGGGGTCGATGGGAACTTCAGCGGATTGCGGCGAAAACCTTAGTCGAGAGCGCCACATCCCAGTCGCTGAAACGTTCAGCAGTATTCAGCGCGTCAAGTACTTACCACCGCGCAGAAATATTCAGCCGGAATCGGCGTCTTGATTTTAGAGCGTGTGGCCCCAGTTTGCGCCCCTGTGCTGCTGATTGCCCCCAAGGCTCTGCTGTGAACGTCTGACGTTGGTGTCATTTCTATTTCGCACCATGTTTGTGCTGGATGAGCTGCGGTGCTTTCGATCAGATTGATTGGTGTTTCGCGGAAGAAGTTGGCGCGTTGGTCGACGCGGACTTGCCTACTTATTCGATCCTCGTCCCGCCCTATAAAGACTTGACAGTACTTCCAATCCTTGCGGCGGCTTTGAAGCGTTTGATTACCCCGGAGGTCCAAGCTCGATATAAAGTTGGTCCTTGAAGAGGACGATCCTCGAAAACAATCAATGCCGCCATGCTTCTGGCCTAGCCTCCAGATCTTCGAATTATTCGGGTCCCACTTTCTCCCAAGACAAAGCCGAAAGCATGCAACTACGCTCTCCGATTTGCCCGGGCGGGCGTTACTGGACTCATCTACGACGTGCGGAAGATAAACCCGATCCAGACCGAACTGAAAAGGCGATTGTGGCGTTCCGCAACCCGCTGAGAGTATGGTCAGCCCGCATACAGGCGCGTTGAACTACTTCAATGCTGAAGAAAATTAGCTCACCCGCTCTTCACGCTCAGTTAATGGAGCCCACCGTGGTTCGACATGTTCCCTTCCCGCGCGCTCGATCGTCTTCTCTTCAGGTGCCAATTCCTTTTCTTGGGCGGACTTCCAATCATTTCTGATATTGAAAAGTTGCGAGAGGGGCGCGTGGATCCAGGCCAACGTCACTGAAGATGCGGACCTCTATCGCGCTTCGCGGCGCTCAGCTACCACGTTAGCGTAGTCAACTCCGCCGGCGTCACACTGAAGAAGTTAAACGCACATTTTTAAAAGTTGGATCCGCCGCGCGTTCGCGCTGGATCAAGGGCTACATGCAAACTCGCCTGGCTTCCGTCAACATGCGCAGTCCGCGCGCAGCCGACAAAACAGGTTGGCTGGAAGGGAGTCGCAATTCTTCCAGCTATTCATCGAAAGAATTCATCGTTTCCGGATTAGCGTATCTGATTCCTGTTAGGGAGTATTTTCCGTGGTTTCAGTTTGCTCACCAAACCCTTCGCCTTCGTATCCCCTGTTTCCGGAACGCCTGTGTTACTATCAGCACCATCAATCTGCGGTTGGAAACAGTTTGCTCGCTGTATCTCCGGTTACGCTCGCGGTGGGCAAGAGGCGGTCGCCCGCTAATTCTGCCCTGGCGTGCTGACGGCGTCGTTTATTGGCTTTTTGCAGTCCGCTGTGGCTTATCGCGCCTTTTTGGCAACCGACGCCGCGCGACTTCATTGGGAGAAAACTCACTGGCGACGTTAGGCGCGTACACGCGTACTGAGGTATTGCGTGCGACCTCATCCGTTGCATGATTTGCGTAAACGCGAGCTGACGTCTCTGTTTCTCTTCGCGACTCCTGCCGATCTGGTTAGCATTGGCTTGGCAACCCGCAGCTGTATCAGCCCAGCGCCATCAGCAAATCGTGCGTTTCAGTATCAGTTGTGCGCTGTCTGGATTATTCACTTGATGAGAGCAACATCGTTCGTAAGGGCAATACTGACGGCAACATTAGTCGCTTGTCAGTTGACTGTGTCCTCAGGAACTCGGCGCCTGATCGTAATCGGAATCGACGCGTTCATCAACGGCGTGCGTTTGTTTATGAATTCGATCATTGAATTGGCGTAGCGCGCCGATCGCGGATTGCAGCCGCCGGCCACGGCCGCCCCGCTATAGCCAGCGGGTCACGCTGGCTGCCGGTGGTGCCTGGCTAAGCGCAGTGCTGTAATACCGCATTCATGGAAGCTCGGCGTCTGCTGCGCCCAATGGCGGCAACACTCGTCCGACCCCAACCTCCTCTGTCGGTCGTGATCCACCCTCAGCAGTTTAACCAACCACTCTGGCGTTGCCGTTTGTGGCACAGAATGTCGGCGTCCAAGGCTAAAGATGCCATCGCTTTTAGACACGCCCTCGCGAGTCTGGTGCGACAACTCTCGCGCCATTGTCTCTACTTTTCAGGCATCGGGACGCTCATATCCCGGCTCATCCAAAATCGGCGCAATAATCAGATCCTCCCGTACCTCCGTGGCGGTCGTTCTTGTTACCGGTGATGTTCATTCGGCGGTGCCAGGAAGCCCCAACCCATGTGATCCTCAATCTAATCATATATAGCGGAGTGCCCATCTGCTCGCCTCACCTTGGCAACCGCACCTGGCGTACGGGTCTCGTTGGTTACCTCACCGGACTTTGTAGTCGCTCTTCTCTAGGTTTCACAGTTGCCGCTGCAAATAACTGTAATCGAATCCAGCGTGTTTTTCTCGCCAACAGAATCCTCCCTCTGGGGGCATACTGCAACTGTCTTTTTCCGTTGAACGCGCATCTCCAAAGCTATGCAGCCGTAAATTAAGAATTGAACCTTCACGCCCGCATCAAATCTTATATGTATGCGACACCCTGCAAACATTTCCATTACGCTCGTTACCCTTTCTTTGCGCTGAGTCTGCGGTTGCCGTTGCGAACCTGCTGATACGATCTTGCGCGTGTGGCAAAGTGCCGTTGAAGAATCACGACGCCACAAAACAGATCATCACGTGATCAAACCAGACATTCCCGGCTTCATGTCAGCCATGGCGATGCCTTGCATAAGGTCAAAGGGGCTGGCTCCCAGATGTACAACCTGGCGACAAGATCACGGCCACTTTGGTAAAGCGGCAATGACAGAATACCGGTTGAAAGCAAGCCTCGCGTAAAATCGATAGGCCGGGAAGAAAAGCAGCGCAAGCCTTGCACGGCCCAACGCACCCGCCATCCCAGTCCCGATCTGCCCGACCAACCAGGATGGACGAAATATCCGGTTGCAAAGATTTCGCCAGGCAGCGCTGTTGATCAATTTTATCTACACGCGCTGCCTGTTGCCGGAGTTCTGGCCCCAGGCTGAGTGACCGCTCTCAACCATCCGCAGAAACCATAAGACCTCAAGTGGCCTGCGACAAAAACTCATCGCCCAGCATTAGTATCGATCCCAAAAAACGATACTGCCGCCGTGCTGAGAAAGCGGCCGTTTGTCATATGCTGCTGGATAACGATCCAACCCAGTCACTCTTCAGTGGGAGTTCGCGTTCACTTCGCCGTGGCAAACTTGCGAAAATTTGCTGACGGTTTGACTTGAGTATTTGGACGACAATGGACAGATCATCCACCCGGTAAGCGTTATCTTGTGGTCCGATGTGGACCATTTCCCTGGCAATATTAAAGGCAGAACGCACAACAGCTCAACTGGAGGCTGCACTCCGCGAAAGCGTGAGGTGACCCCTGAGTTAGGTCTGATTGCAAAACCCTATTGTCAAAGTTGGGATACCTGTTGTATTCCTCGGCGAACTGAACGGTTCGCACTTTGCATTATGGGGCGGATGGTCGTTCCGGAAGAGCGCCCGGCTGAGACTCTGGCGCTCTTTGTCCAACAGCGTTGGGCAGAAACAGGATCGCACTTGCGAAACTACGCAGCGGGCTGGGAAGACAACATCTGAGGGTTGATCCTGAGCACGCCATTACGCCGTCGTGGCTTCGGCTCTTCATCTTCAAGTCTCCGTCAGGAAGCGTATGGTGTGACTTCGATGTTCCGGTGGCGCAGCGAAGTTTAGCGCGATTTCGCGATGCGCATATCCTTCTATGCCGCGCATCAGGCAATGGGTTCCGGGCACCCTGCCGGCAATTCATCCAACGCGCGAGTCAGCGCCAAACGATTCACCGTTGCTTTGAGCTGGCGATCGACTTTGAAACCTCGATTGGTGGCTGTTGTTACCATCAGCTATTCTTGCCCTTTGCCACGCGATTGTCAATGGGGATGCTGTAGCGCTGTTTTTTGCGGAAATGCATCAGCACACGTAACCGGAACGAAGTAC
>ERZ1370068.9438-contig-8217_pt1 | contig 29158 bp, 39 predicted proteins | sample MGYA00561227_ERZ1370068 | MGnify/ENA primary metagenome ERZ1370068 (study PRJEB38410, sample SAMEA6850437) | metagenome | study: Metagenomic assessment of the ecological functions of the soil: analysis of the soil microbiota associated with the...
AGTAGTACTTCGTTCAGTTACGTATTGCTGGGACTTCGTCCTGAGCGCTCCGACGGCTCGCCGGTGTTCCTGCTCGCCGTCGCCGTGGACGACCTGTTGATGGCCGTGACCCACGTCGTTCGCGGCGACGACCTGCTCGCGAGCGCGCCGCGGAGCGCGGCCGTGATCCAGGCGCTGGGCGGTGAGCCACCGCGGCGTACGCGCATCTGCCGCAGGTGGTGGGTCCCGATCGGAAGCCGCTCTCAGAAGCGCCACGGTTCGACGAGCGTGGAGGCGTTCCGGGAGCAGGGTTTCCTCTCGGAGGCGCTCGTCAACTATCTCGCGCTGCTCGGGTGGTCCCCGGGGGACGATCGCGAGATCGTTCCGCGTGACGAGCTGATCCGAGTCGTTCGACCTGGCGCGCGTATCGAGCAACCCGGCCGCGTTCGATATCCAGAAGTTGACCTGGATGAACACGCACTACGTCCAGCAGCTCGACGACGACGAGCTCGCAGCCCGGACCGATGCACTTCCTCACCCAAGCCGGACTCGGGGTCGATCCCGCGACGCTCCGCAAGGCCATGCCGATGGTGCGTGAGCGGATTCATACCCTCCGCGACGCCGTCGATCTGCTCACCTTCCTGTTCTCCGACGACGTCACGCCCAACGAAAGCGCGCCAACCTGATCGCGAAGGCCCGCGGAAGCTATCTCAAGGAAGCGGCGGATGCGCTCGATGGTCTGTACGGACATGGGACGCCGAACGGGATCGCCGCGACGCTCGACGCGCTCGCGACCAGGAAGCGGGGCTCAACCGGACGAAGGGCTGGCAGCCGATCCGCGCGGCGGTCACGGGTTCGAACGTGTCGCCGCCGCTGCCGGAGTCGCTCGAGCTGCTCGGCCGCGAGACGGACCGTCGTCCAGGATGCGGACGGCCGCGCGATGATCCGGTGCCGTCGCGGGCTTGGTCGCGGTGCTCTCGCTGATCGCGGGGACCGGGACGCCGCCGGCCAGCGGCACCGTGCCGGAAGCGACCTCGTTCACCGATCTCCGGTCTCCGACCGCCGATCGTGTGGAAGCACGATCCGCGTTCGGGGCCAGGCGGAAGGCCCAGATGGCCGCCTACTCGAAGCGCCACTACGGACGGTACGCGTGGCGACTGCGCGTCCCGAGGTCATCGTCGAGCATTACACCGGCCGGCCTGACCTTGCAGGGCGCGTGGAACACGTTCGCGGCCAACTCGCGTGCACAACGGGCGAGCTGCCCGGCACCTGCGCGCACTTCATCATCGACCGGGACGGAACGATCTACCAGCTGGTCCATCTGTGGATCCGCTGTCGCCATGCCGTGGGCATGAACTCACCGCGATCGGGATCGAGCACGTCAGGGACGAGCGATCGGATGGTGCTCGGCGACGCGGCGCAGATGCATTCCTCGTTGCGACTGACCCTCTGGTTGATGGCGAGAGTACCACATCAACATCGGCAACGTGGTCGAGGCACAACGAGACGCTGTACAGCCCGTATCGTCTCGAGCTCTACCCGTCGTGGCAGTGCCTCGTGCATGCCGACTTCCCGCACTGGGCCATGAAGAAGTACCGAACCCGACGCTCCGCGACCTGGCCGGCAGACGAGGGCGTGCCGGTCGGCAAGGGGCCGGTCTGGACCAACGCGTACGGGTGCTGAGAGCGCCGGATGCCCGGTCCTTGCCTCCGGTCGCCGAGAGGCGCAGGATGCGCAGCGAGGGGGTCTGGATGGGGAAGGTCCTCACGTTGCCCGAGCGCCAGGACGCTCTGGGCGGATGGCATCAGGTGCTGCGAGAGGTCTGCTACGGCTGCGGCTGCCACTACCTCTCCGCCGAGGACGACCACGATCGTCTGGGAGCCGGACGCGAGGTGGGGCGCGGGTGTACGGACGAGCTCTGCGAGTGTCACACCACGCCGGTGATGCGGCGAGACGCCGGGACTGGGGACTCGATATCGCCGGTCACACGTCGCCAGTCTGACGTCGACGGGCAGGTCGATCGTGGTCGTCCGCTCGTGGAGCAGCGCCCGCATGGATCAGCCCTCGTCGGCAAGCGCCACACGCGTCAGGCTCGCCTCTGCGAGCCATCAGGCTCAGGCGTCGGAGCCTCGCCGGGAACGGCGGCGGCATCGCAGCACTCGCGGAAGCGCGCGACAGACGGGCGGTGGTTCCGCCCGCTCGGTCGTCGGCAGGCGAGCGCCGCGATGCATGCGCCTGGCGCGCCGAAGGCCCTCGCGGCGAGGCGCGCACCCTGGATTGTAGCTGCACCTGAAGAGAGCCCGTCAGGCCGCGTCGGGCGTCGCGGGCGCTGCTCAGCGCTTGGCGAAGGCATCGTCGCCGGACTGGCGATGAGCCACGCCGCCGGAAGCGGTCGCTGCACGTGTTCCGCGACGTGCCGCCCTCGACCACAGGATCCTACGCGTCGGGTCCTCGCCCGTCTGCACGAACGCAAGGAGCTCTCGCGCCAGCTCGGGCTCCGGGAGGCGGCCTGCAGCCCGAGCCACGCGTTTGTCGTCGAAGTAGCGGCGCCGGGTTCGCGGCTTCGCCGCGAGCCGGCGCCAGAGGTCTTCACGAGATCGATCAGGTCTGAGCGGCATGAACCCGAGGGCACGGAGGTCGGTCGCGGCCCACAGGTTTATGTAGTTGAGTCCCACCAAGGTGGCCCCTGCCGGCGACGCCGCGGACCATCGGTCACCCGCAGGCGCCCCCGCCGAAGGTACGACGGAACGAGCTGGACGAGGGCGTCCCACGCGTCGTGCTCAGGATGATCCGGTAGTGGCAGTCTGGCGCCATCCCCGGCAGACCGGGCTCGGCGATCCGCCCAGTCACGGTCGCGGGGGGCCTGCTCACGGTGCCAGGACGGGGCGGAGACACCTCGCGAAGCTCAGGGACCCATGACTCATGCGGGGCCCAGGAACTCGCCCCGGGCCCGACGTTGGGATACTGTTCATCTCCGGCAACGTGTGAACCGGGGGAGGGGCCTGAGTGTCCGACGATCTCCAGGATCGGCTCGATGAACAGCTTCGCTACTACCGGGCGCGTGCTCCCAGTACGACGCATGGGCTCGGGAGGGAGGGGTTCGATCGAGGCCCGCGAGCGGGCAGGAAGTGGTTCGCGCGCTATATCGCGAAGCTCGAACGCGCCTGACCGGTTCCACCGTGCGGCCGCGTCCTGGAATTGGCGTGTGGGACGGGTCAGTGGACGGAGGCGATTGACTCGATACGCTGATCGATTGACGGCGGTCGATGGCGCTGGGGAGGCCTCCAGGAGCTGAACCGGCGCCGCGTCGGAGACGGCGTGCGACCCATCCACGCGGACGTGTTGCCGTGGACGCCCGGACGCCTGGGCGTCGTCTTCTTCTCGTTCTGGCTCTCACGTGCCCCGGGCGGTTCGGACAGTTCTGGAGCCTGGTCAAGACCGCCCTCGCACCGGACGGTCATTAATGGCCTTCATCGACAACCTCGCGAGTCCCGAAGCGGCGGCGTGGATCCGAAGACACCGGATGCCCAGATGGAAGAGGTCAGCGTCCGTGCGCCATCTCTTCTCGACGGACGCGCGTTCCGGGTCTGGAAGGTGCTTCATCGCCCGAAGCAGCTCGTGTCCGAACTGAGAACAAGCTCGGGTGGGATGCGGCTGCGCACCGAGCCGGGCATTTCTTCCTCCACTGTCAAGCGACCCCACGCGCCGACCGTTGACCAGACGCGCGGAGGGGCGTCAGGAATATCGACCGGAGCGAGTCACCACGGAAGCCGGAATGAACGTGCACTGAGTTTCGGATCACCGAAGTGCAAACTGAAGGCGCGAGACAGGGATCACGGTAGTCCCAACGGGGTTCGAACCCGTGTCTCCACCTTGAGAGGGTGGTGTCCTAGGCCTCTAGACGATGGGACCGCGCCGAGCTCGTCGGACCGGCCCTCAGGATACTAGTGGTCATCCGCCCGGCAGCTCCTTATGGAGCTGCCGGGCATGTCTCAGCGTACCCGAGCGATTCGTAGAGACGACGTGCGACGTGGTTGTCGCCGTAGACGTTGAGGCCCGCGCGCGAAGCCGCGCGCGCTGGGCCTCACTCTCGAACGCGCGCATGATCGCCCGGCCCCAGCCCCGTCTGCGTTTGTCCTCGTCCACCGTGATGTCGTAGATCCACGCCATCGCCGGGTCATCGGTCGACGGGCCGAACCACAAGCACCCCGACCCGTTCGCCGTCATCCGGATCAGTCGCGACCAACAGGAGCGTGGCCGACGGTCGCGAGTCCATCCGGCAGGAGCTGAATCGAACGAGGCACGCGAGGCGACCTGGGCGGCCTCGCCGGTCGCCTTCCCGTTGCGCTCGAGTTCGCGCCGCGTAGTCGTCGATCGCCCATTCGAGATACGTGACGAACTCATCGGGGAGCATCGGACGAAGGACGAGCGCCCCCGGTGGGCGTTCTGGGTCTCCGAGAGGATCGTGATCGACCGTTCGTCGAACGTCTTCGAGCGTCCACCCCAACGTGCGCAAGACCTGAACCGCGACACCCTCACCCTCCCGGACGAGACCCAGCAAGAGATGCTCGGTGCCGATGTGTTGATCGCCGAGCTCACGGGCTTCAAGAGGGAGAGCTCGAGGACCTTCTTCGCGCGGGGGTGAACGGGATCTGGCCAGCCGGCATCGTCTTTCCGCGACCGACCATCACTTCCACCTCGGACCGAGCCGAGGGGAGTGGATGCCTAAGGCTCCGAGGGCTCGTGCGCCGACACCCTCGCCCTCCGCGACGAGGCCCAGCAGCAGATGCTCGGTCCCGATGTAGTTGTGGTCGAGGAGCCCAGCTTCCTCTTGGGCGAGCACGATCGCCGGCGGGCGCTCTGCGTGAACCGCTCGAACACGTCGCCTCAGTTCTCCCCCTGGTCGCGCGTGAAACCGAGCTCGCCGTCGAACTCCTGCAGCTTCTCGATGTGCATCCACCGATGCCGACTGGAGATCCGCGTGAGCAGCTGGTGCACGTCGTCGTCGGGAGGTCGCCTGGGTCCTCCTTGATGATGAACCGGCATCGGCAGTGATCCACGGTCTCCGTCAAGGCGCCGGTCGGCGGGAAGACCTTCGTGCCACGCGAGGAGATCATCTTGAGCGACAGCCGCGTGTCGTGGGTGAGCTCCATCATCGATGCGCCCAGCTCGGACGCCGGAGAGCGGCGATTCGACGAAGACGTCCAGGCCGACGACGGCGCGGGACGTCGCCTTCACGTAGTCGGGCGCGGGATCGAGCTTGGGCAGGACTTCAACGGCGTGTCGCATCGCGCACGGTCCAGGTCTCGGTCCGCTTCCGAGGTTCCCGATGATCGCGTCGGCGTACTCGGTGGTCGGCGTTCCCCGGTCGTAGCCGACGACGTCGCCCGTCAGGACGCCCGATTCCAGCGTGACGAACGACCGCGTGCTCGACGGCGGACGCCTGATCGAACAGTCCCAGGTACCGGAGCATCAGCACCGCCGACAGGAGCACGGCCGTCGGGTTGATCGACGTTCTTGCCCGCGTACTTCGGCGCCGACCCGTGCACGGCCTCGAAGATCGCGATCTCGTTCCCGACGTTCGCGCTGGGCGCGAAGCCAGAGCCCGCCGATCAGCGCGCTGGACGTCAGTCCGACTGAGGATGTCGCCGTTCATGTTCGTCGTGACGATCACCTCGAACTGCTCGGGGCGCTTGACCAGCTGGTGCGCGGCGTTGTCGACGATGACGTGCCAGGACTCGATCTCGGGGTAGTCGGGCGCCACCTTCTCGAAGACTCGCTTCATCTCGCCCTCGGAGAACTTCAGGATGTTGGCCTTCGTGGCGCAGGCGACGCTCGTCCGTCCCTCGCTGCGGGCGTACTCGAACGCGAACCGCGCGATCTGCTCGCAGCCCTTCGCGCGATGATCAGCTTGAGGCGCTTGGGCGACGCCGGGCGTCTGCATGTACTCGATCCCGGCGTAGAGGTCCTCGACGTTCTCGCGCACCACCGACCAGGTCGATGCCGCGGCCGCTGTACGGCGTCTTCACCCCGGGCATCTCGCGGACCGGCCGGACGTTCGCGTAGGTCTCGAACAGCTTGCGGAGCGTGACGTTGGCGCGTCTTCTCGCCGAACCCGACGGGTGTCTCGAGCGGTCCCTTCAGGCGCGACGCGTCGTGCGGCCGATCGAGTCCATCGTCTCCTGCGGCACGCCGGAGGCGATGCCCTTCTTGAAGACATCGGCGCCGGCGTCCGCCAGCTCCCAGTCGATCGGCGCGCCGGCCGCCTCGACGATCCGCCGCGTTGCGTCGACGCACTCGGGGCCGATCCCGTCGCCGGGGATCGAGCGTCACGGGGATACGGGCTCGGTCTTCGGTCACGCGCGCCTCCTCGATGTCGGTCCGTTCGAACCGGACACGTATCGTAGCGACGAGGGACGGCCGTTCAGCCGTCGCGTGATCGCAGAGCGCAGCTGGGGCGCGAGGACTCGAACCTCGACTAACAGGGCCAGAACCTGTCGTGCTGCCATTACACCACGCCCCACCGCACTGCCCGCGCACTCTATCAAGGCCCCTCCACGAACCACGACGCCGCCACCTGCGAGGTTGACCTTCCTTGCGGCGCAGGACTACGGTGGGTCGGACGACCACCACCGAACGACATGGGAGGGCAGATGAACAAGGGCGGATTGGTATCGGAGGTCGCCAAGCGGACCGGCTTGTCCAAGGCCGACGTCGCCCGTGTCGTGGACGCGTCGATCGACGCGGTGCGGGACGCCGTGGTCAAGGGCGAGCGCGTGACGCTGCGCCGACTTCCGGGACGTTCGAGCGCAAACATCGCAACGAGCGCATCGCGTCGGAATCCGCGGAAGCCCGATGTCCCCATCGTGGTACCGGCATCGGGACCTTCCGTCCTTCACACCCGGCAAGGAATTCCGGGCGCAGGTCCTGCAACGCTCCCTAGCGTCCCGCGAACGTCACCAATCGCAGTTCGCGCGCCACCTGCCGGCCCTCGTCGTCCTCGACCTCGAAACGCACGCGCTGTCCCAGACGCAAGGTCCGGATGAACTCAGTCTCCGAGCGATCGGGCATCGATCGCGACCTCGGTCCGATCGTCCGTCACCACGGATCCCGTCTTCGAGGCTTCGTCGTAGAGCTTGATGTCGTTCCCTGCATCGGCTCCCTACCTTGCGCCACGTCGCCGGGTGCACGCGCGTCGACACATCGATGCGCTCGCAGGACCTCGCGCGTGCGTCCTGCCCGGCGATCGTTCACGACCGTGAGGATATCGTCCGGGAGATCGAGGTCGAACGCGAGCTCGGCGTGTTCGATCACGGCCACCGGAACGTCCCGCTGCGCTGCCTCCTCGAGATGCCGGCGGTACGAGTCCCTGCCGAAGCTCGAGGGGATGGCGACGGGAGGCCGGCGCAGGAGCAGGTTCGTTCCGGTTTCGTCTGCGGCCGGCGCGAGCACGACGGGGCCGAGCGTGTGGACCGCGCGAGTGAGCGCCGCGGCGGTCACGAAGCGGTGTATCCGGCAGCAGGACGGCGAGCGCGTCCATGCCCTCTGGACAACGGCCTCTTCCTCCGCCTGGCGGATGGCCTGCGCGAGGGGAGGCTGCTCCTCGGGCATCGGTGTCGCGCCCCGTCCCGCAGCGACCTCGAGGACCGACTCATCGGGGAGACCACCCACGTCTCCCACCCCGGCAGGAGCAGCGTCGCGTCCAGGACGTCTTCGAGCATCGCGAGCGTGAGCGCCGCGCGCTCCAACGGGGAAAGGACCGGGGCGAGTCGACCCTTCGCCTCGTCCAACGACTTCACCGGCAACGCGATGGCTCGCACCAGATCTCCAGCCTAGCCGAGGTCATCCGGTAGGCTCACGGCCCGGCTCGGGGCCTCCGGGGCAGGCGCACCGGGCGGCTGCATCCGGGTCAGGAAGGGAGATCGTGGCCGAACCGTGGTTCCTGGCGGCGAAGGCGGTCGCGCTCCCGCCCGCCTGGCTCTGGTTCCGATGGCGATTCGAGCATCTCGAGCGGATCCCCGCGCGAGGACCGGCGCTGATCGCGTGCAACCACGCTTCCTACCTGGATCCGATCGCGAACGCCTACGCCGTGGTGAAGGCGGGCCGGCGACCCCGGTTCCTCGCCAAAGACGACCTCTTCGAGATCCCGATCGTGGGCCGCGCGCTCGCCGGGGCGGGGCAGATCCCGGTGAGCCGCGGCAGCGGCGACCGCACGCCGCTGGCGACGGCGGAACGAGCCCTCGCCGCGGGCGAGGTCGTCCTCGTCTACCCCGAGGGGACGGTGACGACGCGGCCGGACGGGCTTCCCATGGCCGGCAAGACCGGGACGGTTCGGCTGGCGCTCACGCTCGACATCCCGATCACGCCGATGGCGAGCTGGGGCTCGGCCGCCGTGTGGCAGAAGTCGGGCCCCGGCTCGTTGAAGCCGGGTCGGCCGGTGTGGGTCTCGGTCGGCGAGCCGATCGCACCTGGCGAGCGGTCGCGACGCGCTCCATGACTATGAAGCGGTCCGCCGGATGACCGCCGAGCTGATGGACGTCCTCACGGCGCTCACGATCGACCTGCGGGACCGGTACCCCAAGCGGTGGGCGCACGCCCGCTAGGCTTGGCGAGATGAGCGAGCGCGGGTTCCAGACCCGAGCGATCCACGGGACGTCCCTGCCGCCGATCGACCAGCAGACGCCGAGCGTGCCGCTCTACCAGACGTCCACGTTCCGGTTCGCGGATGCCGACGCGTACGCGGACACGATCGCGTTCCAGCGACCCGGCTACACCTACACCCGCGGCTACGGGAATCCGACGCTCGGCGCGTTCGAGGCCGTGATCGCGTCGCTCGAACGGACGGAGGCGGCGATGTCGTTCGCGAGCGGGATGGCCGCGATCCACACGTTGTGGACCTCGCACGTGGGGTCGGGCGACCGGATCGTGGCGACGAACGCGCTCTACGGAGGCGCGTTCGCCCTCGCGACGACCGTCATGCCGAGGTTCGGGGTGACGGTGGACATGATCGACGGCCGGGACCTGGAGGCGATCGACCGCGCGCTCCCGGGCGCCTCGCTCTTCTACACGGAGACGATCGCGCAACCCGACGATGGCGGTCGCCGACCTGGAGGCGTTGGGGGACATCTGCCGGCGGCACGGCGTACCGGCAGCTGTCGACAACACCTTCGCGTCTCCCGCGCTCTGCAACCCGGTTCGGTTCGGTTTCGACTTCGTGCTGCACTCCTCGACGAAGTACCTCGGCGGGCACCACGACCACGTCGGCGGCGTGATCGCATGCAGCGACGACGGACGCTCGGCGTTGCGGGACCTCGTGATCGACACGGGCGGGACGATGGCGCCGTTCGAAGCGTGGCTCGCGATGCGCGGGATCATGACGCTCGGGCTGCGGATGGAGCGCCACTGCGCAACCGCGCTCCGGATCGCGACCGAGATCGAGCGCCATCCCAAGGTCGAGCGGGTCCACTATCCGGGCTCCCGTCGCACCCGGATCACGACGTCGCGGCCCGCCTGCTCCCCGAGGGCGCGGGCGGGATGATCGCCGTGGAGGTGAGCGGCGGCGTCGACGGCGGGAAAGCGCTTCTGCGATGCCCTCGAGCTCGCGTGGGTCGCGACGAGCCTCGGCGGCGACCCACACGCTCGTCGGTCACGCGGCATCGACGACCCATCGCCAGTACGCCCCGGAGGCCCGCAGAGCCGCCGGGATCGCCGACGGCCTCGTCCGCGTGAGCGTCAGGCTCGAGGACGCGGACGATCTGCTCGAGGACATCGTGCGCGCGCTGGAGAAGATCTGATGGCGGATCGCAAGCGCCGCGTCGCGGTGCTCTTCGGCGGTCGCTCGGCCGAGCACGAGATCTCGTGCATCTCGGCGCGATCGGTGATGGACGCGCTCGACCCCGAGGAGAACGAGGTGATCCCGATCGGGATCACGCGCGATGGGCGTTGGCACGTGCTTCCCGGTCCGCCCGGCATTGCCCTCGGAGACCGGGCGGATGCCGGAGGTCACGGACGGATCCGGTCCGGCGGCCGAGCTGGCGGAGGGCGATGGCAAGAGCCGCGAGCTGGTGCTGGCCGACGGATCTCGGGCGCCGATCGACGTCGCGTTCCCGGTCCTGCACGGGCCGTACGGCGAGGACGGCGCGACCCAAGGGCTCCTCGAGCTGGCGGGTGTGCCCTACGTGGGCGCGGGGTGCTCGGATCCGCGCTCGGGTTGGACAAGGCGGTGCAGAAGGTGCTGTTCTCGGCGGTCGGCCTTCCCGTCGTTCCCCACGAGGTCGTCACCGAGCCGCGCTGGCGTGAGGATCCCGAAGGGTGCACGCCCTGGCCGAGGCCCTGGGGTTCCCGGTCTTCACGAAGCCGGCGACCCTCGGCTCCTCGGTGGGGATCACGAAGGCCCACGACCACGCCGAGCTCGACGGCGGGATGGAAGAAGCGTTCCGGTATGCCCGGAAGGCGCTGGTGGAGCGAGCGATCGAGCCGATCCGCGAGATCGAGTGCGCCGTGCTCGGCAACGACGACCCCGTGGCGTCGGTCGCGGGCGAGATCATGCCCGAGGGGCACGAGTTCTACGACTACGCGGCGAAGTACCTCGATGCCGAGGGTGCGCGGCTCACAGATCCCGGCCGCGATCTCCGACGAGCTGCTCGGCCGGGTGCAGTCGATGTCCGTCCGCGCGTTCCTCGCGATCGAGTGCGCGGGGATGGCCCGGGTGGACTTCTTCCTGCGAGGGGACGACGAGCTCTGGCTGAACGAGATCAACACGATCCCGGGCTTCACGTCGATCTCGATGTACCCGAAGCTGTGGGACGCGAGCGGTCTCCCTACGCGGAGCTCGTCGAGCGGCTCCTCGAGCTCGCGGTCGAACGCGACGAGGTCGCGCGAACGAAGGACTCGAACGTCCGCGAGCTCCTATAGGTGCACGACCGGGCACGTGAGGGTCCGGGTGATCCCCTCGACGGCCTGGATCCGTGCGACGACGAGCTTGCCGAGCTCGTCGACCGTCTTCGCCTCCGCGCGGACGATGACGTCGTACGGCCCGGTCACGTCCTCCGCCTCCGGCGACGCCGGCGATCGCTCGCACCGCGCTCGCGACCGATGCCGCCTTGCCAACCTCGGTCTGGATCAGGATGTACGCGTTCACCACGGTCGAAGGCCTCCTGTCGCAGCGGAGGCCACATGCTAGTCCGGGCACGCTGAAGCGGCGCAACGCGGGACGCTCCATCAGGACCGCATCCTCCGCCTTCGGCTGCCTGTCATCATCACGGCATGCGGTACGCCGACCGGGAGGAAGCCGGTAACCGGCTCGCGGCGGCGATCGTGCGGGTCGTTCCCGGTCCGGCGGTCGTCCTCGGGATCCCGCGGGGTGGCGTCATCGTCGCGGTCCCGGTCGCGAACGCCTTGGGGCCCCGCTCGACGTGGTCGTGCCGAGGAAGGTGGGCGCCCCGTTCAACCCCGAGCTGGGGCTGGGCGCCGTGGCGCCGAGGGTCAGGGTGCTGGACGAGTCGTTGATCGCGCGGCTCGGCGTCTCCGCCGACTACCTGGAGGGCGAGATCGCGCGTCAGGAGGACGAGATCGCTCGCCGGACCGCTGCGTACCGGGGCGATCGGCCGGCGGTGGAGCTGGAGGGCGCACCGCCGTGATCGTGGACGACGGCGTGGCCACGGCGGAACGGCGCTCGCCGCCGCTGGGTGGGCGCGCGCGCAGCGCGCGCCACCGTGGTGTTCAGGGCGCCGGTCGGGCCGCCGGAGACGGCGGCCCGAGCTCGCCGCCGCCTGCGACGCTCGTCGTGCTGCTCCAGACGCCGTACGGGTTCTCCGGCCGTCGGCGAGTGGTACGACCGGTTCGATCAGGTGAGCGACGACGAGGTCCGCGCGGCGCTCGCGGGAGCGGGATGAGACCGTTCGAGTTCGCGGTCGCGCTGGTGCTCACGGGGTTCGGGATCCGGTCGGCCGTGTACTGGGCGCGCCGGCCGTTCGAGTCCGACCGCGATCCAGTGACCAGCTGCTCTACGCCGTGTACCTGACCGGACGCGTCGGCATGTGGTTCGCGTTCGCCGGGCTCTTCTACCTCTTCGCGTTCGTCGGAACGACCGATCCGGTCACCGGTCAGCGTGTGCCCTCGACCGGACAGGTCTACGTCGACGACGTGAGCCGCTACCGGTGGTACGTCATCGTGTTCGCGGTCCTCGGGCGATGCAGCTGCTCGCCGGCTGGTTCCTCGGGCACGGCGGCTCCGGCCGACCACGGCGACGGGCACGGTCCCGGACGGTGAACAGCTCCGTCACCCGACCGCTTTGATGATGCTCCTCCGACAGCTGCGTGAACTGCTGCAGGTGGGCCACGCGATCCAGTCTTCAACGTGTCGACGATCGACGCGTAGGTGTCGGCCCGGCCCTGGCGCTCGTAGAGCCGGCGTGGCTGCAGGAGCTCAGGGTCGTCGAGATCCGGGCACCTCCGTCGCGACCTCGTAGCCGAAGTCGGGATCCGTCTCCGAAGACGATCGTTCCTTCGGCGATGCCCTTCACGCACGCCGACGTATGCGGGATCTTCACCTTCTTCGAGCGGTCGTCGCCCTCGGGCCCGCCGACGCGCCCGGTGTTGAGCAGGTACGTCTGGATCGGGTGCGTGGCGAGCAGCTCGAGGAAGCGGTTGCCCTGCAGGCCGTGGGGGAGCGGGAAGAACGGGTTCGTCCCCGGGACGCGCAGGAACTTGCCCTCCTCGGCGGCGCCGCCGGCGAGGTGCCCGTCGTCTCACCGAGCATGAAGTAGGCCGCCGCCTGTTCCTGGGAGAGCTTGGCGACCGCCGGGATGATGTTCTCGTTCCGGTTGAGGATCAGCGAGGTAGTCGACGGGGCCGACGTTGCGGGCGTCTTCGAACGCGAGCAGGTCGCCCATCTCGAAGACCGCGCGGCCGTTCTTCGTGTAGTGCTCGTTGAAGAAGTCGACCCGTGCCGCCTTCGTCCTGATACACGTTCTCGAGGTACGCGGAGGGCTTGACGACGGCGCCGTGGATCGACGGCTCGAAGCTCGGGTCCAAGCCGAAGGTCTTCGCGAAGCATCCGTTCTCGGTGCCGTAGGCGTGGCCGCCCGGCATCAGCCCCACGAAGTCGTCCTGGATCGGACGGGAGCCGTTCTGCGTCGTGAACGTCGTCGTCGTCTTGCCGGTCCCCGACAGATCCGATGATCATGAACACCTTGTCGCCGTCGTCCGTGGGGATGACCTTGAGCCCGGCGTGCAGCGCGAGCCCGCCCTTGCCGTAGACGATGTCGTTCCACATCCGGAGCCCGCCCTTCTTGGACTCCCCGAAGTAATCCGAGTTGAGCACGCGGGTGACGTAGTGGTCGAGGTCCACCGCGATCACGCGGTCGTCCGGGTATCCGGGCGCGACCAGGCCCGGCGTGTAGATGACCTGCACCTCGGGCTCTCGGCCGTCGCGACGCTCGAAGTAGAGCTTCTGCTGCATCCCCGCGATGTTGGCGTACCGCTTCTCCATCACCAGGCGCGCGGCCGTCTGCATCTCCGGGTCGTTGCCGATGAAGCCGTCGACGACGATCACGTCGTTCTCGGCCAGGTACGCGTCCTGGAGCGCGGCGATCTCGTCGTACTGGGCACGCGTCATGGTCTTCCCGCTGGACGCTCGTTCGACGACGTAGGTGCTGCCCGCGCTCCGAGACAGGACCTTCGTCTGGACGTTGAGGTTGCCGAACTCCGTGAGACGAGCTTCCGGCATGGCTTCCGTGAAGGTCCTGAGTTCTTCGGGGGTCGGGTTGTCGAACACCTTCGCCACGTAGGCCTCCTCGCTGATGCGGAACACGGAGAAACGTTCGTACGGAGTGCAGAACGGCCTAGAGTTTATCGGACGATCAGGGCGCACTCGCGCCCCCGCGCGGGTGGGGCGACGCGGACGTTGGATGACAGTGGATATCAGCGAAGACGAGCTCATCACGGCGATCGGACGGGTGCTCTCCGGGTCGGGGCCCGATGTCCTGGTGCCCGTCGGCGACGACGCCGCCGTCGTGCGCGGGGGGACGGGCGACCTCGTGCTGACGACCGACGCCCTCGTCGAAGGCACCCACTTCGATCGGGCGCTGAGCACACCGCGCGACGTCGGGTACAAGGCGATCGCGGCGAGCGTCAGCGACATCGCGGCGATGGCCGCGTCGCCGCGCTACGCGCTCTGCGCGCTGACCTTGTCCAAGGACGTGGACGCGGGCTGGGCGATGGAGCTGTTCGGCGGGATGCGGGAGGCCTCCGACGAGTTCGCGTGCACGCTGGTCGGCGGCAACCTCGCCCGGGGCTCCGAGGTGAGCGTCGTGATCAGCCTGACCGGTGAGGTGGCTCGCGGCGCCGCGATCCGGCGGAGCGGCGCGGAACCGGAGCATCTGGTGGTGGTCACCGGCGTGCTCGGCGGTGCGGCTGCCGGTCGCCGGCTGGCGCAACGCGGGGCGCCGTGGACCGAGGACGAGCTCGATGCGATCCGGCGGCACGCTCGGCCCGTGCCACGCGTCGGCGAGGCGCCGGTCCTCGCGCGCCACGGCGTCACGGCGATGATCGACGTCTCCGACGGGCTCACGCGCGATCTCGCGCGGATCTGCGAGGCGAGTGGCGTCGGCGTTCGACTGGATCTGGGGAAGGTGCCGGCGCATCCGGCCGCCGCCGAGGGCGAAGCCCTCGGCGGCGGCGAAGACTACGAGCTGCTCGCCACGATGCCCTCGGAGGCGGCGGTCGCGGACGCGGCGCGGGAGCTCGCCGAGGTGTTCGCGACGCCGCTCACCGCGATCGGGACGATCACCCGGGAAGGGCTGGAGGCGACCGACGATCTCGGGGCGACGCGTCCCCTCGAGCCCGCCGGATGGGACCACTTCGCATGACCGGTCCGAACACGCGGGCGCGGGCGCTCTCGATCGCCGGCAGCGACTCCGGCGGGGGAGCGGGGATCCAGGCCGATCCTCAAGACCTTCTCCGCCTTCGGGGTCTTCGGGATGACCGCCATCACGGCGGTCACCGTCCAGAACACGCTCGGTGTCCAGGGCTTCGAGGCGATCTCGCCCGGAACCGTGGCCGCCCAGGTCCGCGCGGTCGCGTCGGACATCGGCGTCGACGCGGCGAAGACCGGGATGCTCGCGAACGCGTCGATCGTGGAGGCCGTGGCGGACGTCGTGGCCGAGACCGCGATCCCGAACCTCGTCGTGGATCCGGTGTTCGTCTCCAAGCACGGGCACGTGTTGCTGCCGGACGACGCCGTGCGGCGCGCTCCGAACCCGCATCCTCCCCTCGCGACGATCGTCACGCCCAACCTGCCTGGGCAGCGGGTCTCGCCGGCTTCGCCGTCGAGACCCGCGACCAGATGCGGCGGGCCGCCGATGCGATCCTCGCCCTGGGGCCGGCGCGGTCCTGGTGAAGGGCGGCCATCTCGAGGATCCCGCGCGCTCCGACGACCTCTTCGTCGGCCCGTCCTGGGAGGGATGGCTCGAGGGGGAGCGGATCGACACCCCGAACACCCACGGAACGGGCTGCACGCTCTCGGCGGCGATCGCGGCGCGGCTCGCGCTCGGGGACGACGTCCCCGACGCGGTCCGCGCCGCGAAAGCCTTCGTGACCGAGGCGATCCGGCATGCGCTCACCCTGGGCGGAGGCATCGGTCCGGTCGACCCGATGTGGGCGATCCGCTCGGGACGACCGGATCTGACCGGCCGGGGCTAGCCCGGGACGGCCATCGCAGATGGGCCCCCTGTGGGCGTCAAGCGGGTCCACCACTGGGCCGACCCTTGTACGTACGAAGCAACACCCAGCGGTCGAGGCGGAAAGGCCGATCCTGATGCGCAAGGACCTCACCTCCGAGGGCGTCGCGCCGGCTCCATCGGCGGCGAGGACGGGTGCTCATCGCCGCGTCGGCGGCCGTGCTCATCGTGGGGAGCGCCTTGTCGATGGGGATCGCGGTCGCGTGGCGGCACGACCGGAAGGATGCGGCCGCCAAACGCTTCCGGGCGGACGAACAGTTGCTGGAGAGCAACGTGCGCGCGACGGTATCCACGTACGTCCATGCCCTGCAGGTAACGCGCGGCTTCTTCCGGGCGGACCCTGCCGCCACACGACCACAGTTCCTCGCATTCGCCGGCTCGCTGGACTTCAAGGATTCGACGCCTGGGTTGCTGGCGCTCGAATCGATCCGAGCCGACGCCGCGTCCGCCACCACCGGCGGACCGGACATCGCCTACCCGATCGACATGGTCGCTCCGCGTCGGCCGCGATCGGGCTGCTGTGGCGCGATCTCGCCTACGACCCGTCGGTGCGCAAGGCGCTGCCGCTCGTCGCCCGGCGAGGAGGCGTCATGATGATGCCGCCGCGGGTCGACGTCTTCCGCCACGTGCGGATGTTGCTGGTCGGTTCCGTGAGTCGAGACCACGGGCTGCCCGCCCGATGGGTCGGGGCCTCGATCGATCCGCGATCTTCGGGACCAGGCGATCGGCGAGGTCCCGCCCGGGATCCGTGCATCGCTCGAGTGGGGATCGGACGGCCAGGTCCTCGCGAACGCGACCGCACCCGGGGGCCGCCGCGGACCGCCCGACCCTGCTGTCGACGTCGTTGCCGATCCAGGCGGAGGGAACCGATTGGATGCTCGATGTCACGGCGACGAGCGACTACGACCCGTTGGTCCTCGCCTTCCCTGGCGGCCGTTCGCCGCCGGGCTCGTCCCGGCGATCGTGATGGCGCTGATCCTGTTCGTCCTCGGCCGGTCGCGGATCGAGGCGCTGGACATGGCCACCCGCCTCGGGAAGGATCTGGCCGCCTCCGAGGCGCGAGCCAAGGCCGTGATGGAAAGCGCCGTCGAGGCGATCCTCACGACGGACGCGGTCGGGCACGTCGAATCGGTGAATCCGGCCGCGGAGGTCCTCTTCGGCTGGGCCGAGGCCGAGATCGTCGGCCGGCCGATCACCGTCGTGGTTCCGGGACTGGAACCGTCGGGCGAGCACGAGGGCCTGGATGACCTCCACCGGGGTCCCAGCGAGCGGATGATGGAGGCGATCCGCAAGGATGAGCAGCGCCTGCCGGTCGACGTGTCGATGTCCTCCACCACGATCGGTGGGCGGGAGATGTTCACCCCTCATCGCGCGCGACGCGACCCTGCGGAAGCTGTACGAGGATCGAGCTCGAGCATCAGGCGACGCACGATCCGCTGACGGGCCTCGCCAACCGCACGCTCTTCGACGAGCTCCTCGTTCGCGCCGCGTACCGAGCCGACCGGAGCGGGCGCCCGGTGGCCGTGCTCTACCTCGATCTGGACGGGTTCAAGGATGTGAACGACGTCTTCGGCCACCCGTCCGGAGACCGGGTGCTCTCCGAGACGTCGCGGAGGCTCGAAGCGGTGGTTCGTCCGGGTGACATGGTGGCGCGGATGGGCGGAGACGAATTCGTCGTGCTCTGCGAGCACCTCTCCGAGCCGAGCGATGCGGAGAGGATCGCGACGAGGATGCGTGCAGGCCGTCGGCAAGCCGATCCCGCTGGCGACGGGGGTGGCGACCGTCACCGCGAGCGTCGGGATCGCGCTCGGAGAACCCGGCGAGACCGCCGCCTCACTCATCGGCCGGGCGGACGAAGCGATGTACCGGATGAAGCAGGGTGGGAAGGCGGGCTTCCTGTTCGCGGGCGCGGCAGGCGGCTGAGCCGACCGCGCGCCGGCATCAGACGCGCGAGGGCCGGACGACCTTCCCCGCTTTGATGCAGCTGGTGCAGGCGTGGATCCGGCGAGGGTCCCGTCCACGAGCGCCCGTACGCGCTGGACGTTCGGATCCCACCTCCGGTTGATCCGTTTGTGCGAGAAGGTCACCGACTTGCCGAACCACGGCTTCTTCCCACAGATATCGCACACGGCTGCCATCGCGTCACGGAGGGTACCAGGGCCCCTACGGTGCGATCGCGTTCAGGTTGGCCCGGAGGGTGTCTTGGGAGAGCTGTCCGTGCACCGTCGCGACCAGGTTTCCGTCCGCGTCGTAGAACTGGGTCATCGGTGGTGAGGCCACGTCGAACGACAAGCCGATCGAGTTCGGCGGGTCGAACACGCTCGGATACGTCACGTCCTTCTCGTGCATGAAGGTCCGTGCGCTCGGTCGGAAGTCCTGCAGGTCGACCCCCACGAACTGGACATCGTGCCCGAGCCGGCGATGGGCCTCGACGAGCAAGGGGTCTCCGCCTCGCACGGCGGACACCACGAAGCCCAGTAGTTCACGACGACCGGCGTCCCACGGAGCTGCTGGATCAGCTGCCGGAACCCGTTGGCGTCCATGGCCGGGAGCTCATCGGCGACGGTCGGAAGCGCCGGCGCGGTCGTCGCGTTCTCGGCCGGCACGGTCCCGGTGGCCGCCGCGTCGTGGGCGCACCCCGTCAGGAGGAGGGATGCGATCGCGACGTGAGCGAGAACGACCCGGGGGCTGTCACGCGTCCATGGTAGAACCGGGTCCAGCGTGAGGATCGCCCGTGCCGTTGACGCTCTCCTCCCCGATCGTCGCGATCGATCGGAAGCTCGCCCTCCGCCGCGGCGGGTTCCGCACCAAAGGCCCGGAAGCGCACACGGTGCTCGAAGAGGCGTTCGATATCACCACCGTCGGGGAGCTGCTGCATCACTACCCGAGGAGGTACATCGACCGGTCGCGCGTCGAGACGATCCGGGGCCTGCAGCCGGGTGTGTCGGCCACCGTGATCGCGACGGTGCGCAGGGTCGTGAAGCGTCAGACGAGGCGCCATCAGTCGATGGTGACCGTCACGCTGCACGACGGGACGGGGTCGCTCGATCTCACGTTCTTCAATCAGCCGTGGGCCGCGTCGCTCTACCGCGAGGGCTCGGAGTCGCGGTTTCGGGTGTCGCCCAGCTCTACCGTGGCCGCTTGCAGCTGGCGAACCAGGAGGCCGAGGTGCTCCGCGGCGACGGACAGGATCTCGTCCACACCGCTCGGATCACGCCGGTGCACCCCGCCTCCGAAGGGATCAGCGCGAGAGACGATCCGAGAGTCGATCTGGCGAGCGCTGGAGCAGCTGCCGCCACAGGCCGATCCGCTCCCTGCCCATCTGGTAGCGGCCGAGTCGTTGAGCGACTGGGATGCTGCCTGCCGACGCATCCATTTCCCCGCCGACGAACACGAGCTCGCGAGCGCCCGCGAACGGTTGAAGTTCGACGAGCTCTTCATGCTGGAGCTCGGGGTGGCGTTCCGACGGCAGCGCCTGGCCTCCGAGCGGACCGGGGTGGCTCACGATCCAGACGGTCCGCTGACGCGGGCGCTCGGGGCGACGCTCCCGTTCGAACCCACCCGCGCGCAGCGCCGGCGCGATGGACCAGATCGGCACGAAGATGAAGCGCCCCGCAGCCGATGAACGTCCTCCTGCAGGGCGACGTCGGCTCGGGCAAGACGCTGGTCGCCCTCCACGCGCTGCCTCGTGGCGATCCAGTCCGGCCACCAGGCGGCGATCATGGCTCCGACGGAGGTGCTGGCGGGCCAGCATGCTCGTTCCGTCGCAGATCTGTTGCGACCGATGGGCGGGGTGGCCGCGCGCGTCACTCCTTCACGGGGGTCACCCGACCAGCAGCGGTCCCTCTTCGAGGGAACGACGCCGGCGAGCGTCGAACCCACGGTGCGCTTCGCGATGTTGACGGGCTCCGTCACCGGCAAGGGACGCGAGCGCGTCTCGGAGGGGATCGAGGACGGCTCGATCGATCTGGTGATCGGGACGCACGCGCTCGTGCAGGGGAGCGTCACGTTCCACGATCTCTCGCTCGCCGTGATCGACGAACAGCATCGGTTCGGTCTGCATCAACGGATGGCCCTGAAGGGGAAGGGGTCGGGCGACATCGACGTCCTGATCATGACGGCGACACCGATCCCACGGACGCTCGCCCTGACCTATTACGGGGACCTGGACGTGGTCGTGGTGGACGAGATGCCGCGCGGACGTGGACCGATCCAGACCCGCGTGGTTCGGGACGCCGCCGCGCGTGCCGCGGCGGAGACCCTGGTTCGGCAGGAGGTCGCTGCTGGGCGACAGGCGTTCGTCGTCTGCGCCGCGATCGACGAGGCCAACCGGAACCAGGTGAAGGCCGCGGAGGCAGAGGCGATCCGCCTGCGGACCGAGGTCTTCCCCGACCTCCGCGTCGAGCTCCTTCATGGACGCATGCGACCCAAGGAGAAGGAGCGCGTGATGGACGCGTTCCGGGACGGATCGCGCCGACGTGCCGATCTCCACCACCGTGATCGAGGTCGGTGTCGACGTGCCCAACGCCACGGTGATGCTGGTGGAGAACGCGGAGCGGTTCGGGCTGGCGCAGCTCCACCAGCTCCGCGGGCGGATCGGCCGAGGTCCCGATGCCTCGTACTGCGTGTTGTTCGATGCGTCCGAGGAGACGAACGTCGAGGCGAGGGCGCGTCTCGACGCGATGGTTCGGACGACCGATGGATTCGCGCTGGCCGATGAGGATCTCCGCGCTGCGTGGTGAAGGGACGCTGTTCGACACGAAGCAATCCGGGATGCCCGACCTCAAGCTCGCCCGGCTGGCCGAGGACTTCGATCTCGTCAAGCGCGCTCGGGCGCGCGCGTTCGCGCAGCTCGAGGACGACCCGCAGCTGGTCGCGCACCCCGCGCTGCTGGACGAGCTTCGGCGTCGCTTCGAACGATCCATCGAATGGCTCTTCCAGTCCTGAGCGCGTCGCGACCGTCCTCGGCGATGACGCACGGCTAGGCTGCTGGCTGTGCGGGTGATCGCCGGTTCGGCCCGTGGGACGCGCCTCGGGTCCGTCCCGGCAGGGGTGCGCCCGCTGTCCGATCGAGCTCGCGAAGGCCTCTTCGCGAGCCTCGGTCCCGACGTATCCGACGCGCGCTGTCTGGATCCTGTTCGCCGGCACCGGGGCGGTCGGGATCGAGGCGCTCTCGCGCGGAGCGGCGTCGTGCACCTTCGTCGATGCGGCACGCCCGGCGACCGCCGCCATCCGGATCCAACCTCGAACGGGCCCATCTGGCAGAGCGAGGCACGGTCCGGACCGCCGATGTGACCGTCTACCTGCGACGACGGCGCGCCGACGAGCCTCCGTACGAGCTCGTGTTCCTCGACCCACCGTACGAGCTCGCGGACCCGTCCCTCGAGCGGGTCCCTGGCTGCTCTCGACGCCGGATGGCTTGCCCCCGAGGGATGGACGGTGGTACTGACCAGGGGTCACAAGAGTTCGCTACCCACGGTTCCGGTACACTGGGCCACTCGGAGGCAACTTCGCTACGGAGACAGCCTCCTGACCCTGTACCGGGAGGATCGATGGGCTTGACCGCCCTGTGTCCGGGGACGTTCGACCCGGTGACCAACGGGCACCTGGACGTCGTCGGCCGAGCCGCACAACTGTTCGATTCCGTGATCGTCGGGGTCGTGGAGAACCCCTCCAAGACCCCGTTGTTCAGCGTCGACGAGCGTGTGCGCCTCCTCGAGGAGGCGCCTCGAGGACCTCTCGAACGTCCGGGTCGGGTCGTTCCGAGGCCTCCTGGTGGACCATGCCCGTGCTGCAGGGGGCCTCGGTCATCGTGAAGGGACTGCGGGCGTATCAGCGACTACGAATACGAGATCCAGATGGCACAGATGAATCAGCGGATCGGGGAGCTCGACACCCTGTTCATGGCCACGAGCCCCAAGTGGTCCTTCCTGTCGTCTTCGCTGGTCAAGGAGGTGGCGAGCCTACGGCGGAGACGTCGAGGGGCTCGTCCCCGACCACGTTCGCAAGCTGCTGGTCGACCGGCTGGTGGACGCCTGATGGACCTCTCCGCGCGTCTCCAGCAACTCGAGCAGCTGGTGCTCGAGGCGAAGTCGATGCCGCTGTCGTCCTCGGTCCTGCGTGAGCCGGGAGGAGCTCCTGCGAGATGATGCTCGGAGATGCAGGAGAGCATCCCCGAGGAGATCAAGCAGGCTCGCTGGATCGTGAAGGATCGTGAGGATCTGCTCGGCAAGGCGCGCGCCGAGGGGAGCGCATCGTCGAACAAGCGCACGAGGAGCAGCGCCGGATGGCGCTCAAGGAAGAGGTCGCGCGCCGGGCCGAGGCCGAGGCCCACAGCATCCTCGAGGAGGCGCAGGACCGAGCCGACGCGATGCGACGCGAGGCCGAGGACTATGTCGACGCGAAGCTCGCGCAGTTCGAGATCGCGCTCCGCAAGATCCTCGAAGACACGCAGATCGTCTGCTCGGAGCGTGGCCGAAGACCCTGGACCAGGTCGAGGTGGGGCGCGAGCAGCTCGCGCGCCGGCGACCGCCGCCGATGCAGGCGCTCGCGCCCCACGCCGAGCAGCGGCCCGAGACGGAGCTGTACGACGAGCACGAGACGACGGATGAAGCGGGGAGGCTGTGATGCTGGCCGCGATCGACGTTCGCGATCTCGGTCGGCGACGCCCGGCTGCGTCGCGCGAGCAGCCAGTCGTCGGGACGGTCGAGGACCTCGCGACCGAGCTGGCGCGGGTGCCGGACGATGCCCGATCGCGCGCAGACCTGCTGCTGGAGTCGGTGGTGGAGGGCATCCTCGTTTCGGGCAGCGTCGAAGGTCGCTGGACCGCTCCGGTGCGCCCGCTGCCTCGCCGAGTTCGATCAGCCGTTCCAGTCTGGACCTCGACGAGCTGTTCGTGCGCCATCCGGACGAGGACAGCGATGCGTACCCGCTCGGATCCCGAGGGACTGCTCGAGCCCGAGCAGATGATCCGCGACGCGATCGGGGTCGAGATGCCCGTTCTCCCCGCTCTGTCGCTCCGATTGCCAAGGGCTCTGCGCGACGTGTGGCGGTAACCGCAACCTCGGGGAGTGCCCGGGCCACGCCGAGTTCGATCAGCGGTTCGCGGTGCTCGCCGACCTCTTCCCCGATCTGCCCAACCTCGACTGACGACGAACGAGAAGGAATCACACACCGATGGCCGTCCCCAAGAAGAAGCAGAGCAAGACGCGGACCGCGAAGCGCGCGCGCGACCTGGAAGGGCGAAGCGCCGACGTACAGCGCGTGCCCGCAGTGCAAGCAGCCGAAGCTCCCGCACCGCGTGTGCGCGAACTGCGGGTACTACGCAGGCCGTCAAGCGGTCGAGGTCGAGTAGCCGCGTGAGCGAGGCGTCCGTCAGACCACCGGCTCGAAGCGCTCGATCGCGCGCTCGGCGTCGCGTTCCGCGACCCGGAGCTCCGCGAGGCGTCGCGTCACCCATCGTTCGTTCGCGTTCGAGCACGACCTCGACGATCACGAACGAACGGCTCGAGTTCCTCGGTGATTCGGTGCTCGGCCTGGTCGTGACCGACATCGCGTACCGGATGTACCCGGGGATGCCCGAGGGCGACCTCGCCAAGCTCCGCGCGGCGATCGTGAACATGACGGCGCTCGCCGACGTCGCACGCGACCTCGGATCTGGGCGCGCTCGTCCTGCTTGGGCAAAGGCGAGGAGCAATCCGGCGGCCGGGACAAGGCGAGCATCCTCGCGGACGCCCTCGGAAGCCGTCTTCGGCGCCGTCTACCTCGATCTCGGGCTCGGCGCTGCCGCGCGAGCTGATCGAGCGCCTGTTCGAGCCGCGGATGGAGGCCTACGTCCGGGGCGAAGGGCGACCGCGACTACAAGACGATCCTGCAGGAGCTCGCGTCGCAGGAGCTCCGGGCGCTGCCCGTGTACCGGATCGAAGACCGAGGTCCCGACCATCAGAAGGAGTTCACGGCGACCGTCGTGATGCGCCGGGAGCCGTTGGGCACGGGCGTCGGCCGCTCGAAGAAGGAAGCCGAGCAACAGGCCGCGCGCGAGGCCTCACGCGCGCATCTCGGAGCGCCGCGCCGCGCGACCGGTGGGGAGCGTGGATGGAGCTTCCTGAGGTCGAGGTGATGCGACGCGATCTGGAACGCGACGTCGTCGGCAAGAAGATCAAGGACGTGGAGGTCAAGGGTTCGAAGAACGCGATGCGCGTGATCCGTCGCCACAAGACGCGGAAGGAGTTCTACGTCGCGCCTGGCGGGGCACAAGGTCATGAAGACCGAGCGCCGCGGCAAGTACATCCTGCTGCACCCTCGACGGCGGCGACGTCTGGGTCGTGCACTTCGGGATGAGCGGCCGGTTCATCCGAGCGAACGGGCAGGGTCGCCCTCGCACCTCACACCCACGTGATCGTCACCTTCCAGCAGGGCGGGGATCTCCGGTTCGTCGACCCGCGGACCTTCGGCGAGATGTTCGTGGCCGTCGACCGACGAGCTCGGCAAGGTGAAGGAGCTCCAGCACATCGCGATCGATCCGCTGGATCAGGTCTTCACGTGGCCCACGTTCCAGTACCTGCTCGGCACAACGCGCCACGAAGATGAAGCAGCTGATGATGGACCAGAAGTTCATCAGCGGGCTGGGCAACATCTACTCGGACGAGGTCCTCTTCGCGGCGGGCATCCGCTACGACCGGATGAGCGACATCGCTCTCATCCCAGGAGGTTCGACGGCTCTACCGCGCGATCCAGGAGATCCTGCAGGACGCGATCAAGGCGCGCGGCACCACGCTCGAGGACGAGGCGTACTGGACCTCGTTCGGCAAGCCGGGGAGTACCAGAACGAGCTCAAGGTCTACGGCCGGGAGGGGCTGCCCTGCCGGCGGTGCCGGACCCCGATCCAGACCGTCAAGGTCCAGCAGCGGACCAGCTACTTCTGTCCGCAGTGTCAGAGCTGACGGCCGCTTCCTACGTTGCGCGTTCTCCAGACCGTGTCGTACGGTCGAGGCTCGTCCATCAGGCCAAGGGGAGGGATGCGACATGACCACGCCCGAACAGAACATGGCCACGTGCCGCGAGTTCAACGAGCGCGTCTTCAACGAGGGCGATGTCTCCTTCGCGGAGAAGATGATGAGGGACGACTTCATCGATCACTCACCTCCGCCCGGCGGGACCGGCGACAAGGCCTCGACGCATCGCGATGTTCCAGCAGATGCACGACCAGTATCCGGACTCGAGGGCCGAGATCCTGGACATGTTCGCTGCCGGCGACAAGGTCGCCATCCGCACGCAGCATGAGCGGGACCGATACGAAGGGTTCATGCCGGGCATGACGCCGACGGGCAGGCCCTACACGATCGAGACGATCGATGTCGTGACGTTCGACGAGGACGGCATGAACACGGAGCACTACGGGATGCGCCGACATCGCCGGCGCGATGATGCAGCTGGGTTTGATGCCGGCCCCGGGTGGACCGGCGTAGTTTCAGACGATCTCGGCGCCGGCGTCGCGCATCCGCCGGATCGCCCGTTCGCCGTCGCCTTCATGCAGGTCGACCGCCCGGATGCCCGTCGGCCAGCACCTCCACGGCGAACCCGAGCATGCGCGCGTCGCCCGTCGTTTCGACGACGCAGTAGTCGGTGGCCAGTCCGCAGATCACGAGTCGCTCGATGCCGCGCTCTCGAAGGAGATGTTCGAGGAGCGTCGGATACGTCTCTCCGCTCTGGGGATCGCGCACGCTGAAACCGGAGTACCCGTCCCGCCCATCCGAGCCCTTGCGGACGACCTCGCCTTCGACCCGGAGCTCGGGGTGGAAGGCGGCTCCCCACGTGTCGTGCACGCAATGGACCGGCCAGATCCGCCATCGGCCGCGAAGTGCGGCGTGTGCTCAGGATGCCAATCCTGCGTGTACGCGACGAACGACCGTCCGTCGCGCGCCTGCTCGAGCTCTGCATTGGCCACCGCGGGCACCTGCTCTCCGCCCGTGACGTACAGGCTGCCATCCGGGTCGAGCGAAGTCGTTCTGGACATCGACGATCAGGAGCGCGGTTCGTTCGTCGTAGATCGGCACGGGCCCTCCGCTGGAGCGGATGCTACTTCGGCATGGGAGCATCGTCGGGTGCAGCGTGTCCGCGTCGATCGTCTCCGGCCACGTCAGGGGTGTTCTTCAGGACCGGTTGCGCCCGCGCGGCGGCCGAGCACGCGGCGTGGCTGGCTGGATCCGCAACCGCGACGACGGTACCGTCGAGGCGGTCTTCGAAGGCTCCGCGGCCGCGGTAGCCGCCATGATCGCCTGGTGCCGGACCGGGCCCCCGGGCGCCTCCGTCGTCGGCCTGGAATCGTTCGAAGGGTCGCCGATCGGCGAACGCGGGTTCCGCATCACCGGGTGATCGTGGGTGCGCGCCGCCTCCCACGCCATGAATCACATGACTGTTAGCATCCGCGCGATGTTCCTCCGGCAGATCCAGATCCGCGGCTTCAAGAGCTTCGCGGACAAGACCGTCCTGGAATTCGTCCCCGGGGTGTCCGTGATCGTCGGCCCCAACGGATCCGGGAAGTCGCAACCTGGTCGATGCGATCAGCTGGGCGCTCGGGGAGCAAGGCCCCGGGCGCTGCGCGGCGGCCAGATGGCCGACGTCATCTTCGCCGGGACGCCGTCGCCGCCCGGCGCTCGGCATGGCCGAGGTCAAGCTCGTGATCGACAACTCCGCCGGGAAGATCCCGGTGCCCATGAGCGAGATCGAGATCGCTCGGACGATCTTCCGGAGCGGCGACTCCGAGTACCGCATCGGCGGCCAGGTCGTCCGGCTGATGGACGTCCAGGAGCTCCTTTCGGAATCGAGGATCGGCCGGGCGCTCCACACGGTCGTGGGGCAGGGACAGCTCGAAGAGGTGCTCCTGTCCAAGCCGGAGGACCGGCGCAAGTACATCGAGGAGGCGGCCGGGATCGCGAAGCACCGTCGCCGCAAGGAGCGGGCGGAGCGGAAGCTCGGCGGTCTGGATCAGGATCTGCTCCGGCTGTCGGACGTGCTCGCCGAGCTGCGCCGGCAGCTCAAGCCGCTCCAGCAGCAGGCGGAGATGGCCGAAGCGACACGAGACCCTCACGGCCGAAGCCGACCGGCTCTCGCGAACCCTCGCCGCCGCGCAGGCTCCGCGCGCTGGTCCGCGAGCAGGAGCGCCGCCGCGACGGCTGGGATCAGGGTCCTGGTCGAGCGCTCGCAGGCCGCGGAGCGACTGGACGCGCTCGACGAGCAGGTGCTCGCGGCGGCCGACGCCCGGGCCGCCGCGACCCGGGCGCTCACCGAGTCCGAGCAGGTGGTCCGCGCCACAACGTTCGACGCGCGATGGGGCGGAACGACGCTACCGGGAAGCCAGGTCGACCGCGAAGCGGCGGCGCGGACGCAGCTCGCGTCGAAGCGACCCGCACGGCCAGGTTGGATGCGGTCGCGCAGGAGATCGATCGGGTCGAGCGCTTGCTCGCGGAGACGATCGCCGAGCTCGAGGCGCAGGAGGCGCGCTCGCCAGCGCCGAGGCGACGTACCGGCAGGAGGAGGACCACCGCCGCGAGGTCGAGGATCTCCGCCGCCGGATGGGCGAGGAGGCGGCCGGACGGCGCGCGGGAACGCGAGGCGCTCGAGCGGTCGCTCGCCAGCGCCGAGCGCGAGCGCGCGAGCGCCTCGCGGATGACCTCGCGTCGGTCCACGAGCGGATCGCCACGATCGAAGCCGAACGCGAGACCGTCGAGCGGGACATCGAGCAGATGGACGGGCAGTCGTCCCCGCTCGCGGAGCGTCGGGACCGGCCTCGAGGACGAACGGCGGAACCTGGCGGCCAAGGTGCAGGAGCTGGAGGAGGCGCGACGTGGGATGCAGGCGCGCAGGACCTGCCTCGACGCTCGGCGCACGGACATCGAGGAGACGCCCGGCTCTCGGTTCCTCAAGGAACACAAGGGCCGCGCCGTCGGACTGCTGAAAGACCTGGTGCGGATCGAACCGCGGCCTCGAGCGCGCGCTCGTGGCCGCGCTCAGGTCGCTCGCGGACGCGGTCGTCTACGAGCGACGGTGCCCTCGCCTTACAGGACGCCCACGAGGGTGGCGGGGCGATCCTCGCGATCGCCGCCGGCGGGGCCCGTTCCGCTCGGGCGGTCCGGCGAACGGCGGCTCCTCAGCGTGGTCCACGCGCGAACCGGCCGGCGCGGGGGATCGTCAGCACGGTCCTCCGCGACGTCTACCTGGCCGACACCGTGGACGAGGCGGTCGCGAGCGGCAACGCGACGCAGGGCCAGTCGTCGTTCGTCACGCCGGACGGGATGCTCATCGGCCCTGCGGTCGATCCACACCGCGCTCCGAGGCTGATGCCGCCTCCGCGGCATCCAGGCCGGAGCTGCAGGTGCTCGCGCACGACCTGTCGGCGACGGAGCAGCAGCTCCGTCCGCGCCGCGACGGCTCGGCGAGATCGGCGAGAGATCGCGTTCCTGCGGGAGCAGCATCGACGCGGCGGACGCCGACATCACCTCCGCGGCCGAGCGTCTGACCTGCGCTGGAGCGCGACCTCGGAGGTCTGCGGACCGGAGGAGGAGTTGCTGCTGACAATTCGGATCGCGCGCGGTCCGAGGATTAGGCTGAAGCGGCGTGGCGGCCGCGCTGTCTGTCGGCGATCGCGCCCTCGGCGGACCGAGGACATGCCCGAGCTCCCACCGCTGCAAGCCGCAGTCGCCGATGCAGGTCCGTCGGTCGCGGTGGAGACGCTGCGCAGCGCGACACAGCGCGCACCAGCCACCACCGGGTGCGCGGAGCTGCGGGCGGAGCGGGACGCGTTGGCCGCGCAGGACCCGCACGCGATCCGTCAGGCGCTCGCGCGGAGGCCGGAGGCCTCGCGGAGCGAAGGCGTGAGGAGCGCCGCGCGCGCGGGTCCTGGAGGCCGCGCGCGCGGCGGCCAGCGAGACGCGTGACGCTGCGGTAATCCGTGGAGGAACGCGAGGCGGCGCGGGCGCGGAGGCGCGCGTCAACCGGTGCAGCGCGAGGCACTCGACGGCGCTCGAGCCGGCTGCGCGAGAAGTACGAGGAGGACGACCGGCTCGCGCGGCGACATCGAGCGCCGGTTCGCGGCGCCGCCGAGCGCGATGCCCTCGAGGGCTTCGGGGCGGATCCGGAGCCGAGGCGCATCGACGGAGCTCGGCGACGATGACGACACGGCGGAGGGCATCGCGCGGCAGACAGGGCTGCGTGCAGCGGCGCCATCGGACTGCTGGGCCGGGTCAACCTCCTGGCGGTCCGGCGAGCTCGGGGCGATGCAGGAGCGCCACGACTTCATGCAGCGGGAGCTCGACGACGTCCGGGCGGCGCGGCGCGACCTCCTGGAGTCTCGATGGCACGAGGTCGACCGCGGTGATCGTAGCGGAAACGCGTTCACCACCGCGTACCGGGACGTCGCGATGCAGTTAGCAATACGTAACT